>Ga0209189_1001264_pt1 | contig 19302 bp, 21 predicted proteins | sample C_130820_EF_Meta_FD_187308 | JGI IMG/M metagenome (GOLD analysis project Ga0209189, IMG submission 187308) | Freshwater microbial communities from Lake Croche, Canada to study carbon cycling - C_130820_EF_MetaG (SPAdes) (version 3) | ecosystem: Environmental > Aquatic > Freshwater > Lake... | reverse complement strand
TCTTCGCTACTGGCTTTTTGGCAGGGGCTTTTTTGGCCGCCACCTTTTTCACTGCCTTCTTGGCAACAACTTTTTTAACAGCTTTCTTTGCGGGGGCTTTTTTTACCACCTTAGTAGCTACTTTCTTTTTTGCTGGAACTTTCTTTGTAGCCATGGTTTATTACCCTTCTTTTGGTTTCATTGTGCTCAATTGCTTACTGATATTACTGCAAGTTCTTTGCAGAATTGCTACAGGCTATATGGGGTTTATCCTCCTTATTACAAGGGGGTAGGCTTAAATATTCAGTAGGCCATTGTCCTATCCATATAGCAGGGATAAACTGAAGCTAGAAGTTTTAAGTAACTTCCTTCAAGCAACTTCAACTGAAAGAGGATCTATGTTCCCAGAATTCCGTGAATTGATTACCAAGTTAAAAACTACAGATCGTCACTTTTCTCATTTATTTGACAAGCACAACAATCTAGATCAGAAGATTCAGCGGATGGAGACGCATATTGAAGCGGGCACCCATGAAGAAATTGAAACTTTAAAGAAAGAAAAGCTGCTATTAAAGGATCAGCTATACGCCGTATTAAAAAAGGCTAGCCAGGAAACAACAGGCAGTTAAGCCTTTTTGAGGAAGCAGGCTTTAAGCAACATATTGCCTGCTTCTGTTTTGCAATCCACCTCATGATCTCCCGAGACCAGGCGAATACCCTTAATCTTGGTGCCCACCTTTAAGGTAGTAGAAGACCCTTTTACTTTGAGATCTTTAATGAGTGTGACAGTATCGCCATCAGCCAAAAGATTGCCGTTGGCGTCTTTGACTATGAGGCCTACTTCGACTTCTTCTGCTGCAGCCGACATGGGCCATTCGTGACCACATTGGGCGCAAACAAAATTGGCCCCATCTGGATAGGTCATATCTTCCTGACAGGCAGGGCATTTTGGCAGCTGATCTGGATTCATCAGTAACATTTTAGACTGTAGACCATCATCCCTATAGAATGATTGAGCTATGAATAAAACATTAAAACTTTGCGGCATCGTCTTCGCCTCAGTCCTAGTCTTGGGCGGTTTGGGTGCTTGGTATGCAGCTTCGGCAATAGATCCTGCAAAGTTGACCAAACTATTAAGCGCAACCGTTAAAGAAGAAACTGGGCGAGACCTCACCATCTCTGGCCCGGTTAGCCTCAATATTTTCCCTTCCATTGGCGTTAAAGCAGAGAAAGTGACCTTAAGCAATGCTAGTTGGGCAGCTGACGATCACATGCTATCGGTTAAACAGCTCGAGTTAGACGTCAAATTATTTCCCTTATTCTCAAAAAGAGTAGAGGTAAGCAGAATCATCCTGGCGGGCGTAGAAGCTCATTTGCAGACTAATAAAGCAGGCCTAAACAATTGGGATTTGAGTTCACCCAGTTCTGTTGCAGGTAATGCAAATGGTGCCGTAGGTAATTCTGATGCTGATGCTTCTGACCAAAGTAATTTAGTCTCAATCGAAACCATTCAAATTACGGACGCCAAGATTACCCACCAAAATGGTAATGGGCCTCAAAAAATTATCACCATTCCCAAGCTCTCATTAACCGGAGAGGGCGGCAAGACAGCTGTTTTGCTAGATGCTCAGTATGCAAACTATCAGTTGGGGCTGAAGGGTAAAGTCAGCTCTCTGCGTCAAGCAATTCTTGATTGGGGTCAAAAACCAGTTCACATGAATCTCGATTTAAGCCTTGCTCTTAATGGAAAGTCTTTAGACATTGGTGGAGAGATTAATAAAGCCACGCAGGGCTTGCCTCAGTTTGATATCCAACTGGAATCAAAATCTTTTGATTTAGCGCCTCTAGCAGCGGGTGCGGCCCTTTCTGGACAAAAATCTGCTATCAAATCAGCTCCTGCGCCAAGTCGATATTTTTTTAGCGATGCAACTTTGCCATTGGATTCCATACCGAGTGCGAACGGTAAGGTAAATCTCAAAATTGCTGAGTTGGGTGTGCCTGATCAGGCCCCGTTCAAGAACGTCTCAGCCAATATGGTCTTTAATGGCGATAAGTTGGATATTCAGGATTTGAAGTTTGAGCTGGGTAGAGGCCAGGCACAAGCGCAAGTTTCTCTCTCTCAGTTTCATAGTGCTGCTCCCCAATTCACTCTAAAGGGAATGGCTAATAATTTCACGCTCGAGCAGATTGTTGTGAGCAGGAATTCCAATGCGAAGATGACAGGCGGTGAGGCTCAGATCGCCATGAATTTATCTGGCAGGGGAACAAGTTTGCATCAAATGGCTAGCACTGCTAATGGTGCTGTCCAGCTTACAGTTGGACAAGCCCGCGTGGATTCAAGGCTGCTCAATAGTGCAGGTGACTTTGCTGTCACTGTCATGAATGCCGTAAACCCCATGCGCAAAAATAGTAAAGAGGCGATTTTGGAGTGTGCTGTAGTGTATTTGCCCATTAGGAACGGTTCTATCAATATTCAGGATTCTGTTGGAGTCGAAACGGATAAGTTGGATATTGTTTTATCAGGAACAGTCAATCTGCAAAGTGAGGCGATCAATCTCAAGATTAACCCTCACGATAAAACAGGCCTGACAACGGGCGTGGATCTAGGTGGCTTGGTGCAGATCGAAGGCACTATAGAAAATCCCAGGGCAGGCGTAAATAAGGCTGGAGTGGTAAATAGTGCCGTGGCGATCGGCTTAGGAATCTTAACTAGCGGCATCAGTATTGCCGCAGAGAATGCTAGATCACTCGCAACCAAGAGGCAGCCTTGTAAAACGGCAATGCACCCTTGGGCGAGTATTTATCCTGGATCTAATTAGGATTTCTTAGAACACCAGCCCGCTAACAAACAGGCTGAATAAAGAAATAAAGATGCTGGCAAACAATGCGGTCCAGAAGCTGGAGATCGTAAAGCCGCTTACTAAAGCAGAAACCAACATCAATACCAGGGCGTTTACTACCAGTAAAAACAGACCCATGGTGAGCACTGTCAGAGGTAGGGTAAAGAGAATCAGTAATGGTTTGACTACGGCATTAGCAAATCCCAAAACTAGGGCGGCAATCAATAGCGAGCCACCATCAGCAAAGCGCAAACCGCTGAAAATATAGCTAGCCACCCAAAGGGATAAAGAGGTTAAGCCCCACTGAACTAGAAATAGCGTGATATTACCCATGATGGACATCCTTTTTTTTGAAAGAAGGTTATAGAAATAATACTCATAAGACTATCTTATCAGCCGCTTAATAATGGGGTGGAATATCGTCCTTAAGGCTGCTCCCACCGGTACTGCTAGCCTGCTCCTTGATGGCCTTTAGCTCGCGATACAGAAATTCAATTTGCTGTTGCTGCTTATAGATCGTCTCATTCAGTTTTTCGATTAAATCTTCCGTAAAGCTGAGTTTGATTTCTAGATTGGTAATGCGGTCATCTGTCATGTAATTGATCCTCTTTATTCGGATATCAGCTCAAAGCGTCCGTCTTCCATCTCTGCTTTAGGACGAATCCAAAAATCATGCGACTGCAGCGATTCATAAACATAGGCTGGCTCGAGTGAGGCTTCAACATTGGCCAGTAAAAGGACTTTGTAAAATCCACCAGTCTTAATGTGCTTCAGCTTACTACCTGGCTTGAATAGACCATCATCAGGATCGGCCATTTTTGGCTTAGTTATTAACTTAGTCATTCACTCTCCTTGGGAATTGTGTTGTAGTCGGCGCTAATGACAACAGATTCTTTTGCAGCACTTGCTGCAAACTTTAGCACCTCATTATCTTTACTCATCAGGGTACACGGCTTGGATGTATAAGCCAAATCTAGAAACACTTGGTCATCTGGATCTTGGCAGCGCCAAGGGGAGGGCAAGAGACTTTCATCATGGACGACACGGGCCAAGGATTGCCATTGCTTTATAAGCTGCTCTTGTTCGATCTGGCTCAGAGCAAATAAAGGCCTAGAAATCACATCTGCAAATTCTTCAAGAGTTTTGGGGCTAGCAAGGGCATCAATGCTTCCATCAAGTAAAGCTTGCTTGAGATGAATGGCTCTAAAGTCATTGAAGACAAAAATATCGAGCAAGACATTGGTATCAAAGACAACCGATTTCATCTAAAGAGTGACTCAGTCTTGATTGCTACGCCAAACTTCAGGAGTGATGGTGACTTGACCTTGATCTGAGGAGACATAGACTTCACCATCTTGAATATTTACATGGATCACCATGCTGCGTTCAACTAACTTGTTCAGATCATTTGCCTGTGCTGCTGGAATAGAGACGATTTGAAGATTGCGTGCACGGTTGAGTTTGTTGGCAATGCCATCCCACCAGATTTTGCTAGTTTGCCCACCATAGCAATACACAATGACTTGATCCGACCTGCCGCAGGCCTTCAGGATGCGTCGCTCGTCGGGTTGCCCAATCTCAATCCAAAGTTTGATGGCATCGGTGAGGTCTTTAATCCAAAGATCAGGCTCATCGGTATCACTCAAACCTTTTGTGAAGACCAGATCCTCATTAGCCTGAAGTGCAAAGGCAATAATTCTGACCATCATCCGTTCATCTGTTTCAGAAGGATGCTTGGCGATAGTGAGGGAGTGGCTGCCGTAGTAGTGACGGTCAGAGTCAGCGACGTGTAGGTCAGCTTTGTGGATGGTTGCGCGAAGAGCCATGAGGCATTATCGCCTGTGTAGTCGAATATCCCTTGGAACCAAGGATTTAACCAGTATTATTTGACCCTAGAGACTGAATATAGCGAGTAAAGAGCGCTTCATTACCGAGCATTGTAAAAACCCATGATTCGTATTACCGAACTGCGTCTACCGATTGATCATGCACCAGAAGCTGTGGAAGCAGCGATTCTGAAGCGGCTCAATTTACCTGCAAAAGACTTGATTCAGTTTGAGATCTTTAAGCGTAGCTACGATGCCCGAAAAAATGTAGCCCTATCTTTTATCTACACGGTAGATCTATCTGTTAAAAATGAAGAGGCGCTTCTCAAAAAGTTTGACGGGGATATTCATGTTAGGCCTTCACCAGACACGAGTTATCACTTTAAGGCCCAAGCGCCTGAATCCATTGCCACAGGTCAATCATTACGCCCCGTAGTAATCGGTTTTGGCCCCTGCGGAATATTTGCTGCACTTGTCTTGGCGCAAATGGGTTTTAGGCCCATCGTTTTAGAGCGTGGTAAGAAGGTGAGAGAGCGTACACAAGATACCTGGGGCTTATGGCGCAAAAATGTGCTCAACCCAGAATCGAATGTGCAATTTGGCGAGGGTGGTGCCGGTACTTTTTCAGATGGCAAGCTTTACAGCCAGATTAAAGACCCCAAGTTTTACGGCCGCAAAGTGATTAATGAATTTGTCAAAGCGGGCGCCCCCGCAGAAATTTTGTATGTTGCTAAGCCCCATATTGGCACCTTCCGTTTGGTCGGCGTAGTAGAAAAAATGCGCCAAGAGATCATTGATCTGGGTGGGGAGATTCGTTTTTCACAAAAGGTGAGTGGCTTTGATATTCAAGATGGGCAAATTGCTGGTGTCAAAATTGAAGGTCACGATGATCTTCCTGCTAATCATGTAGTGCTGGCGCTTGGTCACAGCGCACGCGATACCTTTCAGGCACTGCATGATGCTGGCGTTTACATGGAAGCCAAACCCTTTTCAGTAGGTTTTCGGATTGAGCATCCACAATCACTGATTGATAGGGCGCGCTTGGGTCCGCACGCCGGTAATGAGCTGATTGGTGCGGCGGATTACAAATTAGTTCACCATGCCAAGAACGGTCGTTCGGTCTACAGTTTTTGCATGTGCCCTGGTGGCACCGTGGTCGCTGCAACTTCAGAGCCTAATCGTGTAGTGACAAATGGCATGAGTCAGTACTCGCGCAATGAACGCAATGCCAACGCTGGAATTGTCGTGGGCATTACACCTGATGATTATCCTGGCGGTCCACTAGCTGGTATTGAGTTTCAGCGTGCAATTGAATCTAAGGCCTTTGAGCTTGGTGGTGGTACTTATGAGGCTCCAGGGCAGTTGGTAGGGGATTTTTTAGAGGGCAAACCGTCAACGGAGTTTGGTGCAGTTTTGCCTTCTTATAAGCCTGGTGTGCACTTAACAGATTTAGCCCTAAGTTTGCCTGACTATGCCATTGAGGCAATATGTGAAGCGCTTCCTGCGTTTGAAAAACAAATTAAAGGTTTTTCGATGAAAGATGCTGTCTTAACTGGTGTTGAGACCAGAACATCCTCTCCTTTGAGGATTACCCGTGGCTCTAATTTTCAGAGTCTCAATATCAAGGGGCTTTACCCCGCAGGGGAGGGGGCTGGATATGCTGGTGGAATCTTGTCTGCTGGTGTTGATGGGATTAAAGTGGCAGAAGCACTGGCGCTAGATTACTTATCAAAGTAGACCGCATACATCTACCTCATGAACTCTGTAACAAGCACTTGCCCATCTGAAGATAAGGAAGTCTTATTTCATCCAGAGCTGCTGCAAAAATTTGATATCAATGGCCCGCGTTATACCTCTTACCCAAGTGCAGACCGTTTTCATCATAATTTTTCTGAAGCAGATTATTTAGGTGCTCTTAAGCGGGTTGCTAAGCTCAATGAACCCTTGTCCCTGTATTTCCACTTACCGTTTTGTCCCAATATTTGCTATTACTGTGGCTGCAATAAGATCATCACCAAGGATCATGGACGTAGCGCTAAGTATATTAAGTATCTCGCCAAAGAAATGGCGATGGTATGCAATGCCATGGGTGCCCAGAAAAAAATTCCGATTACCCAGTTGCACTGGGGAGGTGGTACGCCAACCTTTCTTTCCCATGAGGAGATGATGGAGTTAATGCATCACACGCGTATGCATTTCGACTTATTACCTGGTGGCGAATACTCAATCGAAATCGATCCTAGAAGAGTGACCGAAAAAGATATTGCCCTATTAGCAGAGCTTGGCTTTAACCGAATTAGCCTTGGCGTTCAAGATTTTAACCTTGCTGTGCAAGAAGCTGTACATCGGGTGCAAACCATTGAAGAGACTCAAGCTGTAATGGATTGGTCTAGAAAATATGGCTTTAAATCTAGGAGTGTGGATTTAATTTATGGCCTGCCCAAGCAAACACCAGAAACCTTTAAAGAAACGGTAGATGCAGTTCTTGCTATGAATCCAGACCGCCTATCTGTTTATAACTACGCGCATTTACCTCATATTTTTAAGCCACAGCGCCGGATTGCTGAGGCGGATCTTCCACCAGCGGCTGATAAATTAAATATTCTTTCGAATACGATTGCACGCTTAGCTGAGGCAGGTTATGTTTTTATCGGGATGGATCATTTTGCTAAGCCCGATGATGAGTTGGCGATTGCGCAAAGAGAAGGCAAGCTTCATCGTAATTTCCAGGGGTATTCCACTCAAGCAGATTGTGATCTTCTTGCATTTGGAATTTCTTCGATTGGTAAGGTTGATGACTGTTATTCACAAAACGTACGCACATTGGAAGAGTATTACGAATCCTTGGATCAAGGTCATTTGCCGGTACTGCGGGGTATGCAATTAGACGCAGATGATTTACTGCGCCGCGAGTTGATCGGTGAGTTGATGTGTCAATTTACGCTGAATACCGAAGAATTTGCGCATGACCATCAAATTAATTTTTCGGATTACTTCAAGCTAGAACTAGAGGAACTCAAAGGTCTAGAGGAAGCCGGCTTATTAGAGTGGCGGGGCGATGAGATGCAGGTCCCCATTAAAGGAAGGCTTTTGGCTAGACGGGTTGCGATGACATTTGATCGTCATCTCAGAGAATCTCAGGCTAAAGGCAGCTATTCAAAAGTACTTTGAACCGATTCTTCAGGGTAAACACATACCCATTTGATCTAGATCAAAAGAACGCATGAACAGCGTTGCTTTTAAACCAATAAAAAATTCAGAGCCACATTTCATTTGATTTACATCAAATAACTCTCGATCTGCTAATTCGAAAATGATCTCATCGATATAGAAAACAGAAAGAGGGATCATCATGCGTCTTAAATCACTTGTAGCAGCAATGGCTGCCATAGCTTCGTTAGCCCCAATTGCCTCACATGCTCAATCTACAGAAGAAAATCCATGGATGGTTCGTGTACGCGCAGTTTCTGCAATTTGGCAAAATGGACAATCTGGTAATGCCTCGACGTATGACATTAAAGCGCAGAACCAATGGCTTCCTGAGGTTGATTTCAGCTACTTTTTTACTAAAAATATCGCTGCAGAATTGGTTCTTACCTACCCACAGAAAGTAAATATTGTTTCTAATGCCGTACCAGGTACAACAGGATCAATTACTGCCTTGCCACCTTCTTTATTGCTTCAGTACCATTTCACAGAATTGGGCGCCCTTAAACCTTATGTTGGTGCCGGTGTGAACTACACCATTTTCGGCAATCGATCTAATTTTCCGCAACTGGGTAATGGTCTAACAGTATCAAACACTAGCTTTGGTGCCGTTGGTCAAGTTGGCGCTGACTATATGTTTGATAAAAACTGGGGTTTAAACGTTGACTTGAAATATGCAACGATGTCTACTGTTACTAATGCAAACAGTGCAGCACCTAGCTTAGGAACTGGTAAGTTAACGCTGAACCCTTGGATGCCTGCAGTTGGTGTGACTTATAAGTTCTAAGAGTTCAGCTCTTAGTCCTTGAGATAGAGCCCTTCAGGGGCTCTATTTTTTTGTCAATTGTCAAAAAATCTTACCTTTTCAGGAAGTAGCGATAATGTCGCCATGGCTTTAATCGTACTTACTGATGCAAAACTGGCTTTTGGCCACGTAGATCTCCTCGCAAATACCGCTTTTTCACTTGAATCTGGTGAACGTGTAGGCTTAATTGGCCGCAACGGTACTGGCAAATCCTCCCTCTTAAAAATCTTAGCTGGTATCGAGAAGATGGATGATGGCCTTTTGCAATACCAGCAGGGGCTTCGTATTGCTTATGTTCCACAAGAACCTATTTTCGAGGCAGAAGAAACGGTCTTTGATGCGGTTTCTAAGGGCGTTGCTCAGGCTAAGGCGCTGCGTGAAGAATATGAGGCGCTCAGTGTGGGCGAATGGGATGATGCCTCTCATCATCGTTTAGATGAGGTCCAATCTCAGTTAGAGGCTTTAAGCGGATGGAATTGGGAGCAACGTGTTCATGAAACTCTGGATCGCTTGCATCTAGTAGCCGATGTAAAAATCAGCACCTTATCCGGCGGAACGAAGAAGAGGGTAGCACTGGCTCGTGCCCTAGTAGAAATGCCAGATGTCTTACTACTCGATGAGCCAACTAACCATTTAGATTTAGACTCAATTGCATGGCTAGAAGAGCTGTTGAAAGAGTACCAAGGCTCGGTCATTTTGATTACCCATGATCGTGCCTTTTTAGATAATGTATGCACCCAAATTGTGGAGCTAGATCGCGGTATCTTGCGAAGCTACCCCGGTAACTTCACCCAATACGAAGTTTTAAAAGATCAAGAACTCAATGCAGAGTCTTTGGCCAACGCAAGAGCGGATAAATTGCTGGCTCAAGAAGAAGTTTGGATTCGTAAAGGAGTAGAGGCGCGCCGCACACGCAGCGTCGCCCGCATTGCGCGCCTAGAAAATTTACGCACTAGTCGTGCTGAGCGCAGAGATGCGATGGGTCAAGTCAAATTGGCGGTCTCGGCTGGCGATCGAAGTGGCAAGATTGTGGCTGACCTGCAAAACGTCAGCAAATCCTATGACAGGCCGATTGTGCAAGATTTCACGGCAACGATTTTGCGTGGCGATAAGGTGGGCTTGCTCGGCCCTAATGGCGCTGGCAAAACAACCTTGCTGAAATTAATTTTAGGAACCATTGCTCCAGACTCTGGCACTGCAACGATGGGTACTCGTATTGAAGTGGCTTACTTTGATCAAATGCGCGAGGGTCTCGATCTCAATGCATCCCTTGAAGACTATATTAGTCCTGGCAGTGAATGGATTGAAATCAACGGCAACAAAAAGCATGTCAAGAGTTATTTAAGTGATTTCTTATTCGCACCAGAGCGGACCAATTCACCAGTAAGTACCTTGTCCGGTGGTGAGCGCAACCGCTTATTACTAGCGCGCTTATTTGCAAGGCCGGCAAACGTGTTGGTTCTAGACGAGCCAACCAATGACTTGGATATTGATACCTTGGATTTGCTGGAACAATTGCTCCAGGACTACAAAGGTACTGTTTTCTTGGTAAGTCATGATCGTTACTTCTTAGATAACGTCGTTACTAGCATCATCGCAAACGAGGGTGATGGATTTTGGCGTGAGTATGAAGGGGGTTATGAGGATTGGAAGATTCAAAAAGCCCGCTCAGAGAAAATTCGTGCCAGCAACGCTGCACCAAAACCTAGTGCTAAGGTGGATTCCAAGCCGGAACCTAAGGCAGAAATCAAGCCTGTTGCTAAGGCTAGCGTGCAAAAACTCAATGGCAAGGAGCGTCAGGAACTAGAGGCATTGCCATTAGAGATTGAGCAATTGGAAGTAGAGCAAGCCGATATTGGTATTGCAATGAGCAACCCAGACCTCTATAAAAATGAACCAGAGCTCGCTGCGAGTATGCAGGCCCGCTTAAGTGAGATTACTGAAGGACTTGAGCAAAAGTTGCAGCGCTGGGAATGGCTACTCAGTCGTTCTGAGTCCTAAGCTCAAAGTCTCAAATCAAGACTCGCGCAGTAAGCGAGAGCGCAGTTGAGCAATTTCATCTAAGAGATCAAGTGCCAGGGCAACGCCCGGGACATTGAGCTCAAGATCGTGTGTGAGATGTGCGGCAGTTTTCGCTCTTCGCAGAGAGTCTCCACTAAAGCGCCAGTCCTCTGGTGATGAGCCAACAGGACTTAAAACACCTTCAGAGACCCATGACATGATGAGCTCTTGAGGGGTGCGAGCAGCGTGGGATAGTTCCACAATACTCATATGTACTTCGTTTTCGACAACGCTCGCTTCAATCCAGGTGGTATTAATCTGAGTCATGTCATCATCCCTTCAAGTGAGATCTGGGGTTGAAATCAAAGGCTTTGCCGAAGTTCTCATACGCTTCCTTTTGGCTATCGGTATTAGCCGGTGGTAATGCGATCGTGGGAACTACATAAAGGTCGCCAGGTTCTGCGCTAGGGATGCCTTTGCCTTTGAGGCGCATCTTGCGTCCAGCAACAGTACCTGCTGGTATCTTGAGTTCAAGAGTCGAGCCCGCTGGAGTGGGTACATTGACAGTGGTGCCTAGGGCTGCCTCCCACGGTGCTAAAGGAATATCGATAAAGACATCTTTGCCATCGATGCGATACAGGGCATTGGGATGAAAGTCGATCTCTAAATAGAGATCGCCTGCAGGTCCTTGTCCAACGCCGGGACCACCTTGACCTGCTAGGCGAAGATTTTGTCCTGCTTTGATTCCTTTCGGAATGCTGACATCCAATTTACGCTCTTGAGTGCTGACATGACCATTGGCATCGAGTGTCGGCATGTGCAATGCAATCGTACGCTTAGCCCCGTTATAGGCATCCGCAAGATCAACCAAAATTTTGGCATGATGATCTTGGCCTTTGAAATTCATTCCTTGACGTGATTGCCCGCCACGTCCACCTTGACGATGATTGCCTCTGCCAAAGAGGGATTCAAAGAATTCACTTTGGTCGCCTTCAAAACCGCCGCCATAACCGGGGTGACCACCACCAAAGCCGTTATCAGCGTATTCAAAACCCTCATTCCAATTTGGGGGAGGTGTGAAGTCTTGACCGTTTTTCCAGTTCTCGCCAAAGCGATCGTAAGCGGCGCGTTTTTCAGTGTCTTTTAGAACGGCATAGGCTTCGCCGATTTCTTTGAACTTTTCTTCGGCACCAGCTTCTTTATTGACGTCTGGATGGTATTTGCGAGCGAGCTTGCGATACGCTGCTTTGATTTCTGCCTCGGTAGCGCCGCGTGCTACCCCAAGCGTTTCGTAGTAATCCCTGAATTTCATGAGCTAAGTTAAATCCTGATTAAGCCGATGTTCAATTCTACATTCCTATTAGTGCAGTAACCCTATTTTCCAATCCATCGGGGTCATCAGATAGGGCAGAGAATTATTGAGGATTGAGGTCAAAAAATAGTACTTCGGCATCGCTGCCCTTGTCTATTTGCAGGGTGGATTCATTTTCAATCAGAAGGGCATCGCCAGTATGGAGTTGTTGGCCATTTACTTCCACAGAGCCTCGAACGAGGTGCAAATACCCTTTGCGATTGGGATTGAGTTGTAGTTGAGCTGTTTGAGAACCATTAAAAAGACCCGCATAGACCTTGGCATCAGCAAAAATTTTGACAGCCCCATGACTGCCTTCAGGTGATGCCACTAAACACAGTTTGCCATCCTTATCCGTACTGGGAATGGTCTTTTGCTCATAACTCGGATCTATCTCTAAAACATTCGGTTCAATCCAAATTTGCAATAAGTGGGTAGTTTGATCTTTGGCATGATTGAATTCGCTATGCATTACACCTGAGCCAGCGCTCATCCGCTGTACATCTCCAGGAGGAATGCTTTCGACATTACCCATACTGTCTTGATGTGCCAATTCTCCTTCGACAACATAGCTAATAATCTCCATATTGCGATGACCATGTTTACCAAAACCCATGCCTGGTGCAACCCAATCTTCATTGATGACTCTCAGATTACCCCAGCCCATAAATTTAGGGTCGTGGTAGCCGGCAAAGGAGAAAGAGTGAAAGCTTTTAAGCCAACCATGGTCGGCATAGCCTCTGTCTTGGGATTTTCTAAGGTATAGCATGCTGAGATTGTTTCTTTACTAAGTTAATTGAAATCATTCCAGATTATCAGCTAAGTGAGTTTCACTCACTCTCGCCGGATCTACTTGGATACTTGTAAGAAGCGTAACGCACGATGGCATTTGCTAGGGCAAGAATCAAAATAGTAAGGCCCATCAATAAGATTGCCATGTCTGCTTCATGCTTAGTATTAACCAAGTCAATAATCAGCCGTGTTACTGCAGTAATCGCAACGTAAATCAAAAAACGGACCGGCATGTGATTGGTCTTGAAATAAATACCAACCATTGCACCAATTTCTAAGTAAATAAATAGCAAGAGCAAATCTTCAATTGAAGCTGAGCCCTTAGTTACCATTCCCAGAAAGGCTACGGCTGCAGACCAAACGGTTGCAGCTCCTATTCCGAATAGGGCAATGCGATGAAATAAGGAAACGAAAAGATTGCCAAGTGGAACAGTCCATTTTTCAATCGCCTCTTCTAATTTGTAGGCATCTTTTGGTGAGCTAGAGTTCATATTGATTAGGTCTCCATTTATGGGTATTGATTTACCTCAGTATATTTCTCTATTGGGTGAATCGGAATCAAAAAAGAGGCTCAAGAGCCCCTTTTTTACGAAAGTGTTGACTTCGGTCAACCCAGACTGTCTGCCCAGATATTGTGCGCCCAACCCCATGCATACACTCCCTCTAAGGTTGATGGTCCTGGGGAGACCCCGCCTGAGCCAGGAACAGGTTTAAAAGTCTTCTCGGCCGCAATATATTGGTGAACGCTCGCCACGTGCACCACTTCGCGATCATTCACAAAGCTATAGCAAGTATTGGTCAATACTGGGGCAGGATTGACTTCCCATCCACTTAACTCTGCAACAATTGCGGCCGCAGCAACCTTGGCATGTTGGTTCGCCATGTGTCCAGACTTAGGCATTGCATAAGCAACTTGAATGGAGTCACCCAAAACATGAATGTCTTTTTGTGCGGTGGATTCAAAGTTGATGAAATTCACATTGACCCAACGTCCATTGGAATTTGCTAGGCCGGTTTTTACTGCAATCTCACCAGCACTCATGGCAGGTAATAGATTTAATACGTCTGCCTTCACATCATCTTGAACTTCCAGCTTGATCGTTTTAGTTTTAGCATCTACTCCAGTGACATTGTGCTTTGGCAAGTACTCAATCATGCCGGTGTATTGGTCAGCCCATACCTTTTTAAAGAGAGCACCTTTTGAGGTGACATCCTGATTCGCATCCAGAATCAAGACCTTCGATTTAGGTTTATGGTGCTTTAGGTAATTGGCAACCTGGCAAGCACGCTCGTATGGACCGGGAGGGCAGCGGTAAGGAGCTTCAGGAACGCTGATGGCATAAGTACCACCATCACGCATCGCTGCTAATTGCTGATGCAAGGCAACCGTTTCAGGGCCTGCTTTCCAAGCCTGCAAAGTCACGCCAACTTTATTCGCTTGCGCTAAGCCTTCAATGCTATTCATCATCAAGGTAACACCTGGCGAAACAATCGCCTTGTCATACCTTAATATTTTGCCTGAAGCCAGCTTCACCGTTTTTTTATCTGGATCAATGCTAGCGACGCTATCTTGAATAATGTTGATGCCATGACGTTTTTTTAAATTGTCATAAGGAGTAGTGAGTTCCGCTAAAGTGCGCGAGCCACCAACTACCAGATTAGATAGTGGGCAGGAAACAAAACTAGGGTTAGGTTCAATGAGCGTGACTTTGGCAGTGTGATTGGAAAATAAGCGGAGATATTTCGCTGCAGTGGCACCACCATAGCCTCCACCAATCACCAGAATTTCTGCTTTCTGTAAATTGGCGCGGGCTTGCCCTGAAAAGCCAGCGAGTAGGCCTAAGGCGGCTGCGCTTTGACCAATAAAATGTCGACGATCCATGATGGGCCTCCTTATGGTTGCTTGCCAAGTTGCTTGGCGATAGTTTCGAGTTGCTCATCAGAGTAGCCTTTGGCTAACTGCGGCATGATCGTGCCTTCACGCGCACCTGATTTGAATGCCTTCAATTGAGTCAGCATTTGTTCGCTGGTCAGTTGATTAATTAATGGCATGCCGCCATTAGGTACACCTTTACCATCAGTGCCATGACAATTGGCGCAGGTGGCGGCAAGACTGCGGTTGTACAAATTCGTAGCATCTGCATTCTGTGCCAATGCAGCTGTTAAGGGACTAAGACCAAGATACATTGCCATGAGGATTGCGGGTTTTAAAAACGGTACTCGCATGAGGTTTTCTCCATTTGATAATTAATGGGTAATGAGTCTATTTTCTCTATTCCACATCTTAATCAAGAAGTTCTTCTGAAGTCAGGCTTCGCTCAGATTCATTTTTCATAAGCTCATGCAAATTAGTGAATGCGGGCGTTTTTGGGCATCTCACCTACAAGCCCTATAAACTATGGGAATGCGTGCCCCATTCTCTTACCGTTCCGCGCTTTTCATACTGCTTCTGAGTGTATTTACCTATCTCTATGGCATAGATAGTCGATTTGCCCCTAAAAACGGGGATGAGTATCCCTATATGCATATTGTGCGGATGACTGCTGATGCTGGGAACTGGCTACCGCTCCAATCCAAAATGGAGGGTATTAAAAATACCAAGCCTCCACTGATTTTTTGGCAAGGCATTGCGAGCACACATTGGGCTACAGAATGGTCTCTTGCAAATTTGCGTTGGCCAAGTGTTTTGTACACAGCGCTGACTGCTTTGTTCTTATGTTTAGCAGTTCGTCGCTTTAGCGGTAATACTCAAACGGGATTGCTTGCCGCTTTGGTTTGGCTTTCTTTCTTTGCTACCTACCGTTATGGCCGTCCGTTCTTAGCTGATCCACCAGAAGTCTTCTGGATCAGTTTGCCATTCCTAGCGCTCCTATATTGGGGTAGAGATGCATTCGAATCCAAATTCTTTTACCCGGTATTTGCTGGCATCTGTTTTGGTTTAGCCTTATTTGCAAAATCTTTTGCTTACATTGCGCCTGCTTCGCTGGCCTTAGGTCTTTACTATTGGCGTTGGCGGGAGTGGAGTATTCCTAAAACACTTATCAAAGACCTATACAAAATTGTATTTACTTGCTTGCTGGCCATAGCGGTGTTTGCCTTATGGTTTGTTTTAGATCCCTACCCAGAAGCAGTGTGGCAGGAGTTTGTAGTCGGTGAAAATGCCGGAAAGTTTGCCGCACGGAACTCGAGTTACCTATTAGATCTGCTGCGTGGTGGAGATAGCATTTGGCTTTTACTGCTAACGACATTAGCAAACGCAGGCTTCTTCATCTTTGTGTTGATCACTACCTTATGGCAGTGTTGGCGGGAACGGCGTTTTCTCGATATCAACGAAGTTTTCTTATTATTGTTGATCGCTGCTTTTTTAATGATCTTTAGTCTGCCAAGTCAACGCTCCGGTCGCTATCTTTTGCCAGTGATGCCGGCATTCGCGGCACTCATTGCATTACATTGGAGTCGCTTACCTTTATGGGGATTCCGAATTGCATTGTGCTTGCAGCTCGTAGTGCTGTCACTCCTACTATGGATAGGGAGCAATCTCCAGTTTTCTGGTTTTAGTGGCGAGACTATAGCCTGGACCTATTCTTATTTTCACTGGATATTGATGGGGTCAAGTCTAGTGATCGTGTTCATTGGCTTATTCAATTCCCGTCAATCTAAAACCTTAGCCTTAGCAGCCTGTTTTCTAACTTACTGTGCACTAAATAGTAGTCTTGCCCCATTAGAAGGGCAATTGGGTCGGTATTCAGCACAAACGATTACGAATCTGCAAGGTAAAGAAGTTTGGATTCCCTGTGACTATCGCGCCAAAGATGAAGAGTACCGCCTACTATTGCCCGGAGTTCCGTTGCATGGCTATGCTGCGAAAGATGCAAGCGAAGTCCAGGCCCTGACTAGTGCTTATCCTATAGTTGCTGTACAAGTCCCTTTAGGGCAAGCTCCTGCCCTATGTGACTCTTGTCAGATTGTTGGGCAACGTATTGAAATGCGTGCTCGCCACTCTCATGAAGAAATTATTGCCATGCTCCAGGGCCAAATTGGTAAATATCTTTTTGTAAATGAATACTTAATCGCAAGTCCGGCTGCCAGCCCTGATCTTACGAATGTGAAGGATGTGTGTAGATGAGTCGTGTGATTGCCCTTTGTTTTTTATTGCTAGCCGCTGTCATTGGTTTCTTGCATATTGATAGCCGTCCAGCATGGGCTCCATTTGCTGTTAATTCGGCAGCTCTCGCAGCACAAGAATTAGAGCTAGAGCAAAGTGCTCCATCGAAGCAGGCTAAAGTTCCTAGCAAGTCCAGCATTCCTAATCCAATTACTACTTGGCTACCTGAGACAGGAGCTCCTTCAGTACATGCCGCATCGCTGATTGCACTAAAAGATGGGGCGATTCGGGCATTTTGGTTTGCCGGCAGTCGTGAAGGAGCCGCAGATGTGGTGATCAATAGCGCTGTCTTTGATCCAAAGTCATCCAGTTGGAGTGCGCCAACCGTAGTGATGGATAGAGTCAGCGCAGAAAAAGGTTTATCGCGTTATATCGCCAAGCTGGGCAATCCAGTTCCAGCCAGAATGTCAGATGGACGCCTGCAATTATTTTTTGTGACGGTTTCTATTGGTGGTTGGGCAGGAAGTTCCATCTCGAGCGTGATATCTGATGATGAAGGTCTGACCTGGAGTAAGCCGCAGCGACTCATTACATCTCCTCTCATTAACTTAAGTACTTTAGTGAAGTCACCAAGCATTCCATTTGCTGATGGGCGTTTGGGTTTGCCCGCCTATCACGAGTGGATAGGTCGCTTTGGAGAGTTTCTTAGAATCGATGCTGGACAAGTGATTGATAAGCGCCGGATGAGTTCGGGACGTAGTGCAATTCAACCCTTGGTTTTTGTAAGTGACGCTCAAGATGCGACAGCGTACTTTCGACAAACCCGCAGTGCTAGTCAGCCTAAGCAAGTCCCAGTCAGTCAAACGCAAAACGCTGGCCAAGCATGGCGCTGGGCCGAGGATCTACCAATCGCCAATCCCAATTCTGCTGTTGCTGGGGTGCAACTGAGTAATGGTGTGCGTATTTTGGCGCTCAATAATATCGATGCTGGTCGTTATCGCTTGGTATTAATGATGAGCGATGCCCAATCCACAAATTGGCAAATTATTGATGTTCTTGAAGATGATTCTGCATTGCCTGATGATCAACGCCATGAGTTTTCATATCCTTATCTCATCACCGTTGATGGAAATGATGCGCACTTGGTCTATACCTGGGATCGTAAGAAAATTCGTCATCGATATTTTTCAGGCCCTTGGATTAAGCATGTACAGAGTCAGTTGACGAGCGCTGAGCCTGTAGCTCCTGTTGAGGAGGCAAAATAATGAATGACTTCATGCAAACCATAGCTTTGATAGAGATGTCTATCACTTGTGCTGTTGTGGTGATCTGGCTATTGCAAAAAATATCGTCCCAGGTCTTTCCTGGGATTACAAAACTGATCACGGTGATATTAATTGGCAACCTATTCTTTTGGCCACTAGGATTGGGAATGGAGTTGCCACTCGCTGCGTACGTTCGTGGAGCGCTAGGGGATCTGAGTATTGTTACGCTACTGCTATTGTGGGGCTCTTTATTACCTGCAACTAAACCTATTCCCTTGGCATTTAAGTGCGCGATTGCGCTAATTGCCTTGAGCTTCTATCCCTTTGCCTTGGGAGTTGGCATGTTAGATCCTTACGCATGGGGTTATGGCTCGATTGCATTCTTCATTGGCGTACTTTTCTTTGCATTGCTGTGCGGATTATTCAATTGGGCTAAGGGTGTTTGGATCGTCGCCATTGCTATCATTGCCTGGGCTGCACATTGGCATGAGTCTGCCAATCTATGGGACTATGTGCTTGATCCATTCTTGGCCGCTTGGGCGTTGATTGCAATCTTTGCTGCCTTGTATCAAAGGCGAAAAGATAAAGCACGCTCAGGGTATTTATTTAGACCAGGCTAACAAAGATAAAAGCCAGCAATTTGCTGGCTTTTATCTTGGTAGGCTAAGAATACTTAGTCTGCAATATTCGATTTACGAATGACTGGACCCCATTTATTAATTTCAGTTTCAAGATGAGTCTTCAAACCATTCGGTGTCATCTTATCCTGTGAAACGATATCGATATTCGCATCCTCTAAACGCTTTTTAACGTCTGGAGAGTTCAATGCAAATTTCAGGGCGGCATTGAGCTTATCCAAAATTGGCTTGGGCACACCTTTGGGTGTGTACATACCATGCCAAACTTTGACTTCAAAACCTTTGAGTCCTTGTTCATCCAAGGTTGGTACGTTCGCGATAGCAGGTAAACGCTTGAGCGTAGTGGTTCCGTAAGCCTTAACGCGACCATCCTTAATGTAGGGAATGGTTTGGGTAGTTTGATCGCAGAGTAGGTCAACTTGGCCGCCCAGTAAATCTGTGAGAGCAGGACCAGTTCCCTTATAAGGAATATTGGTGAGTTTCACGCCCAAAC
>Ga0209189_1001262_pt1 | contig 19317 bp, 28 predicted proteins | sample C_130820_EF_Meta_FD_187308 | JGI IMG/M metagenome (GOLD analysis project Ga0209189, IMG submission 187308) | Freshwater microbial communities from Lake Croche, Canada to study carbon cycling - C_130820_EF_MetaG (SPAdes) (version 3) | ecosystem: Environmental > Aquatic > Freshwater > Lake... | reverse complement strand
CATCGCCGCAGGTGCCACGCTGGACGCTACGGGTGCCACGTTGATCGGCATCACGGGTGGCAGCGGTGCCTGGGCAGACATCACGGGGAAACCAGACTTCGCCACGGTCGCTACGTCCGGTGCTTATGCGGACCTGAGCGGCTTGCCGGGCTTGCAAGACATTATTGGCGTTAATGCGCGAGGTGATGGAGTCACGGCAGATATTGAAGGCACACCAATTCCCGTGTTTGCCAATGATGATGGGACGCATTTTTTTAATTCCAGTGGTTACGCGAATAACGCCGTTTCCGCTAACCAAGCAAATTATGCAACTATGGGATATGGCTTTAATGCCTTTTTTCATCCAAACGGCAATACGTCATATATTTCTCTCAATGAAGATGGTTCAGCGTCTTTCGCAAATAGTGGATTTACGATTAACACGTCTGGGCAGGTCATCGCAGGAATATGGTTAGGCACGCCGTTAGCGCTCAATAAAATTGCTCAAGGTGGCGCGACATCTGGGCAGGTCATGTCATGGAACGGTAGCGTGTGGGCTCCTGCAACTCCAGCAAGCGTCACCTGGGGGAATATTGGTGGAACCCTCTCCAGCCAGACGGATCTTAACACTGCGCTGGGGGCGAAAGAATCCGCGCTCACCTTTAATGGTGGCCTCAGCCGTTCCACGAACACGGTCAGCATCGCTACGGGTGGCGTGACGAACGCCATGCTTGCTGGAAGTATCGAAGCCAGCAAGGTTACAGGAACCGCGATCACGGCAGCAGACACGGGCACGGTGACGAATACCATGCTCGCAGGATCAATCGCTACCAACAAGATCACTGGCCTGGCCACGTCCGCAACGACGGATACGACCAACGCCGCGAACATCTCCAGCGGCACCTTGCCTGCCGCCAGAATGCCCGCCTTGACCGGAGCCATCACGACCACCGCAGGCACGGTCGCCACATCCTTGTCCGCCACCACCGTCACGGCAGGCAGCTACGGCTCAGCCACAGCCGTTCCAACCTTTACCGTTGGCGCGGATGGCCGCTTAACCGCAGCCGCAAATGTTACGATCACAGGCCTCAATGCCAGCTCCATCACCGGAACCGCGATCACGGCAGCAGACACGGGCACGGTGACGAATACCATGCTCGCGGGAAGCATCGCCACCAGCAAAATCACTGGCTTGGCTACCTCCGCCACCACGGACACAACCAACGCTGCTAACATCTCCAGCGGCACCCTTCCAGCAGCGCGTATGCCCGCTCTCACGGGTGACATCACCTCCACCGCTGGAGCAGTCGCTACTACCCTGGCCACGGTCAATAGCAATGTAGGTAGTTTCACGAATGCTTCGATTACCGTTAATGCCAAAGGGTTGATCACAGCGGCATCAAATGGGTCATCTATCGCCGCTGCCAACCCAACCGCCAACGCAGGACTCACTGCGGTCAACGGCTCCGCAACTACCTTCATGCGTTCTGATGGCGCTCCTGCTATCGATCAGACCATAGCACCCACTTGGACGGGTGTTCACACGTTTAGCCCATCCGCCCGCACATCGGGCTCCGCCGCTTTCTTCAAAATCACGACACCCACCGACACCACGCTAGCGGCTTCGACGGAAGCTATAGGCGTGCAAAAATCGGCGGCAACAAGACAATTCTCTACAGGAGCTATTACTATACAAAGAGAAGTGGTTTTAGATGCTCCAACTTATTCTTCCGTAGCTGCATCAACAATTACAACGGCTGTTAATCTTGACGTTGCTGACCCAATTGCCGGGACTAATGCTACAATTGCAAATAAATATTCTATACGCGCAGGCAATGTATTATTGACAGGAGGATTAACTACCGGAACAACAATCAATAGTGGCGGTTATGTCACGGCAACAACTTCTTCAGGTGGTGCGTTAGTGTCGTCAGGAGTGACGGTTCCTAACAATGGGAAACTTCAATTCTCTTCAGGAAATTATCTGGCGACTATAGACACGGGTATTACTCGCGTATCCGCAGGACTGCTGGCGGTAGGTAATGGATTAACTGTTGGGGATACATCAGGATCGCTAACAATGACAAGCCTGACACTTTCAGGTGGTCTAACTTTGCCCAAAACCATCACCGCAGCAGGCACTACGGGCGCGCAAACAATCAATAAATCATCAGGCAGCGTCAACTTCGCTGCTGCTGCCACGTCGCTCGTCGTGACCAATTCATTAGTCACCACGTCCAGCGTGATTATTTGCACCGTTGGCACCAATGACACGACCATGAAGAGCGTCTCGGTTGTCGCAGGCGCTGGGTCATTCACGATTTACGCCAACGCCGCCGCTACCGCTGAAACTCGCGTCAATTTCTTAATAACCAACTAATCGAAAAAACTATGGAACTCGAACAACTCTGCCAATCCCTCGGCATTCCTCAGTTCATTCCTCAGCTCTCCGATTTCCGGGACGAGCTGATCCGCGCGCACGCTGCCGAGATCCAAAGCGTCACGCTGGCCTCGCAAGCGAAAGACGCGACGATTAGCAGCCAAGCCGCTGAGATCACCCGACTAACTGGATTAATCCCTGAAGAACAACCACCGCAAGAATACCCGCCCGTCAGCCGTGGCCAAGTTCGCCAAGCGCTGCGCATCGCCGGATTGCTCGTTGGAATTGAAGCCGCGATCTTTGGCGGCACCGATGACGAATTAAAAATCTGGTATCAAGACACCGTCATGTTCCATCGCGATAACAGGTTTTTAAACGCATTCGCGGCCTCGCAAAACATGACCGACGAACAGGTTAATACGATCTGGAAAAAGGCCATGGATCAGCAGCCTTGAACCTTGACCCTATGAAGCTTCCAGCCTACAGCGACCTAGAAGACACGGAAGACACCACCGCTCCGCATGGTTGCTTGTCTATCATGAGCATCGCCGTTTTCCTCGTGATCGGTTGCGTCCTAGGAGCCTGCACCACGCCACCGCCAACGCCTGATAAGGTGGTCCGCGTTGACCTCTACGACCATACCAATAGCTCGCTGGCGATCATTGGCACCGTCTTGAAAAACCTTCCGTTTCCGGTGCCATGAGATTGCTACTCTTACTCGCCGCTATGCCGCTCATGCTGGTAATCACTGGCCTCCTTTTCTTCGTTTCCATCGTCACCCACTCCTGACTCATTAGCTATGGCACCCTCCATCATCTTCGATATTCCGAATATCCTCCTCGCTGGATTAACCGCCGTCACAGGTGCCTTGGTTTGGTCCCAAACAAAGCTTTGGGAAAAATCCGAACGGTGCGAAAAAGATCGCGATGAACTCAGAAAAGCCATCGAAGAACTACGCGGCGACGAAGGCGAGGCCTCCGGCAAGCTGGAGATGTATGAACGCTGCCCGCATGATGCGTGTCCTTTTGCGAAACGGTGATTCCCGCTTCGGCTCAAGTCTTGAGTCTTCCGTCTTCTAGTCTTGCGTCTCCCTTTGACACCCGCTTCCTGAATATGGAAACTTTGCCCACCATCACCCGTGCCTCTTCTGATCCCGCCCCTGCGACGAAAAGCGTATTCGCTAGTAAGACGGTCGCGGTCAACCTCTTGATCGCCCTGGCGACCGCCTTTCCGCAAGTCGGCGGCTTGGTCCAGAACCACCCGCAGGAAACCTTGCTCGCCATCACGCTGCTGAACCTCGGCCTGCGAGCCATCACCAAACAAAAACTCAGCCTCTTCGGAAGCGATGCGTAAAAAAGTGAGACAGACAGTCCTGTCTGTTCAGGCGTCCCTCTTGTGTCTTGTGTCTTACAGTCTTGCCTCTTGCGCAAGCACCGGGACTCCCGCCCAGCGTAACGCCCTCCGCGCCCTAGAGCCGCTGCCCCTTCCTCAAGCCCTTGCGCAACCCGTCGAGATCAGCCTAGCCGCTCGTCAGCTCGACGCCCTCATCAAGCTCCAACCCATCCAATAGACAAACCCAAATCATGACCTTTCCCTTCGTATCTCATATCCTCGCCTCCATTCAAACTTGGTGGAAATCCTTTGACCCCGTCGCCACCATTAAGCACGCGGTCGATACCCTAAACAGCCTCGGCCTCACGCAAGATCACATCGAAGCCATCGCCACCGAAGTCATCGCCATTAAAAGCGCCCCGCTGAGCAGCTTAGACAAAGCCTTGCACGTCGCCGAAACCGTCGCCGATTGGCAAGGAGACGCCGCCCTTCCTCCGCAAGCTCAGGATAGCCTGCACGCCATCATCACCCTGGTCCATCTCATCGCCAAGCTGAGCGGAAAACTGTAAGCGATGCGCAAAACAAACTTTCTCGTGAGGGTTTAGTGCTCCTCACGGAAACATGAGCCGAGAGTGTGTGCGGGTCCCCATATCCTGATTGTCACCCTTACCAAGCAGCCGCTGCCCTGCCCGCTAACTCTCGGCGGCAGCACCCATCATTAAAGTGATACAGACAGTCCTGTCTGTTCATCCTTCATCCTTCAACCTTCATCTTTTCAAAAGCCATGGCCACGAAAACGCTTCAAATCGGTAAAATCCCCGTCACTGTTGATCAAGATAACGGCATTATCCGCTTTACCGCCCCGATGACCATCGACGGAGACGGCGGACTCCATACCTACGGACCCAACGGCAAAGGCCGTGATGACATCAAAAATGCCATGACCAAAGACGGCCACTGGGTAGGAATCGTCACCGTCAATGGCTTGCCCTACCTCCGCCCCGATGGCTACTTTGTCAGCACCACGAGCTACCAGCGCGCCGAGTTCAGCGTGTGCGATCCGAAGCGCTACCTTGATGCCGAGACCGTCCCTTTCATCGCCGTTCCTCCCCAGATCATCAAAGCTGTCCCGCAGATTGTGATTGGCAGCCGAGTCATCGTGCGTCATGGCGATCTCACCGCCGTAGCCGTCGTGGGTGATGTCGGCCCCAGTTACCATCTCGGAGAAGGTAGCGAGGCGCTGGCTAAACTCCTCGATATTGATCCGAATCCACGCAGCGGAGGAATTGAAAAAGCCGTCCTCACCTACGAGATTCACGCTGGAACCGCAGTCACCATCAAGGGTGAAACCTTTGAGCTGCAACGTTACCAAGGCTAGCTGAACAGAGTGTAAATAGCGTGTCTCATTTCCCCGACCCGCCAGAACCCCTATTAAATCAATAAAGTAAAGCGTTCGATCCTCCCCCCTGCCACCCCTTTGTTTTGGGCTGCGGGCCTTGTAGAATCAAGGAATGAGGTGCTTAGGGGCTTTTGCCTAGCTTGGCCAAAATAAGCCAAAATAGGGCTTTTACGGTCTAAATTAGCGTGTAAAAGCGTGTCATCGCTGAAAGAAAAACAACTGCTGAGATCGTCACTTATGGGACGGCTAAAGCTCGGATCACGCAACGCACGGATGGGCGGTGGGTGGTGCGGTGGCGTGAGGCGCGGCGGGGAATGGCGACGACGGCTGCGACCTTGGCGCGGGCGCGGGCCTTGGCCAATAAAAAAGTGCGGGAGCTATCGGCGGTGGCGGGCTCGCGCATGATGTCGATCGAAGACGCCCAGATCGTGGAAGCGGTCAAACGGCTCGCTGGGGGTCGATCCTCATTCGCCTGGCTGCGGGAGATCGAAGACGCGCTGGCTCGGCTGAACGGTCGGGCCACGATCTCGCAGGCGGTGGCGCATCTGGAAGCCACGGGCGTTTTGACCTTGGAGCGGGTGTTATTCAAGACGGCGCTGGATCGTTTCATTGATTCCTATGGAGACGATCAATGGCACACGACCTCGACGATGCGGAAAGTGCTCGAAGGCTTTGGGCGGGCGTTTCCGGGGCTCATGGTGGCGGACATTAACGAGGAGCTGTTGCTGGGTCATCTGAAGGCTTCCAAGGTGTCAGAAAAGACTTGGAACAACCGCCTCGGGTTCTGGAAAACGTTCCTGAATCGGTGCCGGGCGTGGCATTACCTGCCTGCGGGGAAGCACGCGGCGGAGATCATCGCCCGGAAAAAGGAACCGGATAAGGTGCCTGCGATTTTCTCGCCTGCCGTGGCCTCGGCGGCGGTCGCCTGGCTTACGGAGCACAAGTCTTATTTGGTGCCTACGTTCGTGATTGGGTGCTGGCTGGGATTGCGGCCGATCTCGGAATTGCGGGTCATTCGATGGGAGCATTTCGAATGGGAGCGGGGCTATCTGCACCTCGTGCCGGCCATCGCTCGCAAGACCATGCGAGAACGCTTTGTGCCCTTATCGGACAAGGTGCGGGGCTTGCTGGAGCCGTATCGGAGAACAAGCGGGGCTTGCTCGGCGAGGATGCACCAGCAGGAGATCTCCAAGGCCTTGCGCGGGGCGGGAATCATCCCCGTCTGGCCACCGGATGTGATGCGGCACAGTTACATTTCTTACATGCTTGCGCTCGGTCATGGCATTGGCCAAGTGGCGGAGTGGGCGGGGACGTCGGAGCGGAGGATTCGGAAGAACTATCGGAGGCCGTTGAGGAAAGAGGATGGCGAGTTGTGGTTTGGAATTCAGGAGCGAGGCGACGGATAGACACAAGACTAGAAGATGCAAGACACAAGATATGAACTGAACCTGAACCCTTGAACCTTGAACCTTTGAAACTGATTCCCGCTTGGTGCCTCGTTGCCTTTTGCCTTGTTGCCTACGCTTCCCGTAAAGCGCCTGGGGTGGCTTGTGACCCTTATGCGGTGGTCTGTCCGGCTTGTGTGACGTGCGACGGCTGCAAGGCCTGTGCTAAGGAGCATAATCGCTGCTCGGTGTGCCGGGATAAGCCAAGGAAGGAACTGCCGTTGCCAGAGCGGAAGCCGTGAGTAGAAAAACGGGTTGACCATATTGCTGGCGCTAGCAAAATGGTGGCTATGAATCAAATTTACTTGGCGATGGGAAACGAGGGTGAATGGATGGGCGTTGCTGGCATTATGATCATTTTGGGCATGACCATTCTTTCTATTCTGGCGTTGCTATTGCCGCTTTTTATTTATCTGATTTACAACGCAGCCCGCCGGATAGAAAAACGATTAGATGTCATGTTGCAACACATGGCGATTTACACGCAGCATGTGAACGCGGAAGAGATGCGCGGACGGGTGCGGAAACCTTGATTAACCACTTATGAGTGAAGCGAAGTATTGGGTCTCAAAAAACGGAGCAGAAGCTGAAGGGCCTTATTGGAGGGGAAAGCTTGTGCAGCTTTATGATATGGGTAGCCTTGCTCCTGACGATCAGATTTGCATGGAGGGCACGGTGGATTGGTTGCCAGCTAAGGAAACCGTTGATCTCATCAAACAAGAGCAGGCATTGCCTGTGAATCAGGTTTATTCGGCTCCTCTAAGGCCGCCTGCAAAGAAACGAGGGGTAAACTCGCTTTCGCTATTCGCGCTCACGTTGCTCTTTATGGGCTTCGGCGCATGGCTGGTGAACCATGATAGCTCGACCGTTGGGCTTTCGAGTGTTGCTTTGGGCGGTTTGATTTTTCTTTATGCCCTATGCGTGAACCATCTGGAGCATACTTCTAAGCGGTAGGGGAAACTTGAAATAATAAAAGGCCACGGTGCATGTCGCGCCGTGGCCTTGATTCTTCTCTGAAATTATGAAAACAATGGGCTGCGGCTTTTTCTTGATGGTGCTAATCCTCGCCGGAATCTGGGGGCTAAGTGAGTTACATAAGCGGGGGGTTGGAATGCCAGAGAGTTATCGAGATGATAAGGGATTCTTGAGGGTTGGAATAAAAGATCAAGACACTAAGGAAGAAGACCCACAGCTAAAAAAATTCAGGGCGGAGTGTGTGAAGGCAGACTGGAAAATAGTTAAGGTTACGCCTGTTCAAAAAATCATGGGGAAAGATGCCCGTGTGATTCGAATACAAACGCCTGAGGAATCAACTTCAGATATTATCATAATGGTTGATGATGTGAACTTGGAGCATTTGGTTGATATGAAAGAAGCACTGGGAGTGCTAAGGTATATCAATAGTAAAAAATAATCATCACTGAAAAAAAGGCCACGGTGCGTATAGCATCGTGGCCTTTTTATTTGGAGCGGGTAGTTTTTCATATTGAATGTGAAGTCGAGAAATTGGTATGACGTTAAGGGGCAACGCGGGCAGCAATCTTAAGGCTTTGAGCCGTATTCTGGGCCTTCTTCGGCGACCTTCATCATAGCAATATTTGAAGGACTAGGCGCTTTGCTGAGCCGTTTAGAATAGGCTATGATGGCATCACGGAAAAACTCAAATTGATCCACATAGCCCGCGTGCTGCATAGCGCGTTTTATTTCTGCCCATTCGCTGTGATTGAATCGCAGTTCTAGTGAGTCGGGTGCCCTTTCAGTCTCAATCATCAAAGTGATGATCTGAGTAGCCCATGCTGGAAAGCCTTTGGAAAACCATTGGTCTACGCTTCCCTTTTTCGACTTCAGCTTATCTGCCAGCCATGCACGATCATGGTTTCCGGCATCTAGCCAATCTTGAATTTCGTCTGTCGTCATGCTGCGCCATCTCACAAAATTGAATTGAATTCAACTTTTTTAATTGACGATTGAATTAGATTCAATTAAGAATTGAACATGATTCAAACGTTCACATGCACTCTGGCCGCAGATGAAGTGCCCGAAAATGTAAAACAAGAGGCGCTGAGATTAGCGGTTCCTCTCGAATCCCTCATCAAAACGGCACTCCTCGACATGTCGAGAAAGATCAATTCAGCCGCTGCAAAGCCAAAAAAGAGAGCATCCAGACAGCCGCACATGGCCTGATTTTCAGTGAAACAAAAACGATAGAAAAAAAACAAATGAGCAATCAACTAACGATCTTTGACTTTGATGATACCGCCGTCCGCGTGATCGACCAAGATGGCGCACCATGGTTCGTCGCTGCCGATATTTGCCGCATCCTTGAGATTCAAAACCCTACTGACGCTTTGAAGGGGTTGGATGATGATGAGCGAATGACCCTAGCTAATCCCGAGGGTCATTCTGGCCAACGTGGTGGCGCTCAGATATTTAATATCATCTCCGAGTCCGGCCTTTACGCCTTGATTTTCAAATCCCGTAAGGAGGAGGCGCGTCGGTTCCGCAAGTGGGTGACTTCCGAGGTGCTGCCCCAGATCCGTAAGACGGGTGGGTATGCGAGCCATGAGGCGGCGAAGACGCAGAGCGCGCTCCGCGATATGGACAGCCAGACGGCGCGCATCAGCGAACTCATGCAGGAGGTCGCGCATTCCGCTCGGTATAACGGGTATCCGCAAGATCGGGCGCGGACGGTGTGCGCCTTGGGTGGACGGGCACTGGAAGCCCTGCGCCTTAGACTGGAGTTGGCTGCGCTGCTGACTCCGAAAGCGCTTCCTGCAGCTGCCGTGCCCACGGCTGAAGCGGCCTGAGAACCCGCTGACGGACTGACAAAAAAAGACTGTGCCAAAAACCAGAACAAAAAGGAGAGACCATGAAACAGGAGAGCAACAACGAGACGAGAAGACAAAACGGGGCCACCGAAGATCGCGGAGGGAATGTGGCTGATAGCAGTGGGGCGATCAGGTCCAAGGATGAAGGAGGAAGTATGAAGGCTGAAATCAGCTTCCAGTTTCCGGCCATCGGAACGAAGCACCGATCAGGGAAAGAGATCCTTTCAGAGGCAGGGCAGATCCTGCGACTCATTGCGAAGGTAGAGCAGCTCGAGGCTGAGAACGCGATGCTGAAAGATCGGTTACACCGTCGCATGATTCTGGATGAGAAAACTATCCACGCTGGCGCTCCAGTGCCGGATCAGGCCACACGAGAGCCGATGCTGAGCTTTATCGGGCGGGATCAATTCCGCGATTTTGGAGCAGGTCCAGCGAAGCGCTCATTCTGGAGCCGCTTCTTGAGTTTTTAACCACGGAGGACACGGAGAAAACTTATGGAGGCAAAAATCATCACGGAGGCTGAGGCCAAGAAAAAAGGCATGAGCGCGATCACGACGCCCATGAGAAGAGATGATCGGGTGTTGCTCGGCATCATCAAGGACATGGAAAGCGACCCGGAAACGGTGTGGGCCTTGGTGCCTCAGCCTGTGGAGAAGCTGGAGGTCTGGAGAGTGCCAAGCCGCTTGGTGATTCGGACCAATGAAATCGAAAATAGAAAGGACCTTGATCTATGAAACTGACCGAACACCGCGCTTTTGATAAAGATGCCAATGGGGACGCCATGAGTTGTCTCTTGTGGGTGCATGAGGATCGGCCAGAGCTGGTGACCGCTCAGCTAATCACGGAAAAAGAGGAGGTCTGGCTGCCTCCCGTGCCGAGAGCGGACTTGGGCATCATGGCTAAGCTGCTGGCTGAGGTCTGTGCACAGGCCGCCGCTGAAGAAACAGCCGTAAAGAACCGACCCGGGCAGGTGATTTGTGTGGCTTGGCCTGCGGTAATGCTGGCTGCGCTGACTCCAGAGGAGTCTTGGAGGCTGTTGATCTTCCTTTTTGTCTGCGTCATCACGCTGCTGAGCTTTGGGTATGCAATTCGTGTTTTTCTGGACATTGAGGAAGAAGAACAAACGCTACTTAGTAAGCTCAGAAGAGAGCAGGCCCTGAGAGAACTGAGAATGCAGATCTTGCAAGGGCAAGCGACAGCCGCGTATCACGCTGCGGTGAAGGATGCAGGCGATGGCAAAGAGGAACAGGGGCCGGACTCCATCGCCCTCTTTAACGAAGCTCAAAAATGGGGAGGTGAACCATGAGCGGCGGTCTTTACACGATGGCGCATGTCGCCCGTTATTTGAGGAAACGCCCACGGGAGATGGATTCGCTCATCAATGATCACGGACTGCCTGTTGTCGCCATCCCTGCGGAGAAGGGACCCGTGGCCAAGATCACGCTGCATGGCCTTCATGACTGGCTTTCCCGAAGTGCAAAAGGCGCAGCTTTTATGCCCGTGGAGCATTTGGCCGCTGAGCTGGAGCTATGCGCGGATGTGAACGAGGAAGCGCCGAATGAAGAGGAGATCGGCTTGCTTCATGAGATGGGCATCTTCGCGGAACAGGCCAAGCTTTGCCTGAAAGTCGGGAACCATCCTAAGCACTTGCGGGCGGCGTTGAGCACGGTCGTGGATCGCTGGAAGGAACTGCAAACCAAGGAGGCAGCATGAGTGCGGGCCTAGGTGTTTATCCTGAAGAGATCAAGCGGGAGCGTGTCGCCCATTGGCGCAGACAACTGAAGTCCGTGCAAAATCGGCCTATGACTAAAAAGGGGATGATTGCCGTAGTGCAATTCCTGCTCAAAGATCGCGGGAAAGCTTACGGTTATGCGGAAGTAGTGGCAGCATTAAAAGGGCGGATTAATCACTGCGCCGTCGAGAAAGCCCTTTACGAGTTAACCCTGATCAAGGCCATCTGTCATGCCCGTAAGCACGGTGGCTACTGGATTCCAACCGTGAACGATGGCGAGCCGGTGCCGCATGATGAGCTTGGTTTTTGGGAAGGCTGCACGACCTCGGAAGTGTCGATCACGGATTTTTTCAATGGCGAGGAGGAGGAGGATTAGATGAGCACCACGACGTTTCACCTTGTCATCAAAGAGGGGCGCGAAAGCATTGAGAGAGAGCCTAGACTGCTCCTCGTTGGCGAGTGCTTTGAGCTGATCGAACATGATGCCATTCACGGTCTTCTGCACCTGCGGACGATGGACAAATCCCGCACTTTTTACGCGGAAGTTTCCGAGAAGGAGGAACTGCCATGAGCACCGTTTTACCGCAAGCCATCACTGAGCGCGTGGATCAGCTTCGCGAGGAAGCGGAAGCGCTCCATGCGGAGCTGAAGGAAATCTATGAGCTGATGCCTGGCGTGCCAGACGTGGCGGAGAAAGTCCTGCTGGCTCGGTTGAACTGCGCGGCCCTCATGGGAGCGCTGAAGCTGATCACGAATCCAGCGCGGCGGCTCGTGAGACTGGAGCGCTTCCAGCCGTGGCAAGACAAGCGAATGCTGGCGGCGGGAGATCGGAGTTTTGAGGGAGAGTGAACGAAGAAAAAAAAGAAGAGAATGGAGAAAATACTAAAAGCAATGATGGGCATGGCTTGGGAGCGGGCTAAAGGAGAGTTAGAATCCATCGCTCAGGCTAGTTATCCTCCAAGCGCAGGTGGTCCGTGTGAGCGTCGAGCTTGGGAGGTGCATTGTCAGAGAAGACGTGAGGTCATTGAGGCCTTCATTAAAACCATGGAGGAGGATGAACTGTATCTATGAACCCAGATCGCGGGCCCAAAACCATTCTGCATTCTGAAGCCGTCTACCGTCAAGGCGCGTGGGAAGTGACGGACAAGCACACGCCTCTGGCTGCGGTCTTGGCAGCGGAAGGGCAGGAAAAGCGGGAGCTGGAAGACGAGGCCTTGCGGGTCGCGGGTGAGGTCATGAAGGAGTTGGACATGGTGCATCCGGCCATGGTGGCGGCGTTGGCGGAAGAGTTAGGGTTTGCCCTTGGGGAGATCCGGCAGCAGGCCGTGAAGACGCTGATCCGCTACGTGTGGCATAATGCGACCTGTGGGCTGGGAGCGTTCAAAAACTTCGCCGTGGCATCCCGTGAGCTGGATTACGAGTGTCTCGGCAAAATCACGGAAACGGAGTTTGCTGAACTCTTCGGCGAGGAGCGCGCCACGTTCAACGCCCGAAGAAAACGGACGAACCGCAAGCAACTGGAACGGTGGGGATTCAAGGGTGTGACCGCACCGGGCGGGAAGTCGGCCAGCGACATCGAGAAATTCAGACGCGCTGCCAAGGGGAACCATAACCGCGCTGGCCATGCCGATGACCTGAATCAAGGAGAAGACGACGCCGCAGAGGTTTATGCAGGCGATTACCCACGCCGTAAAGATGTCTCCGCCGCCGATGTGAAAGCCCTCTATGAGGCATCAGAGAAGAGACGGATGGAGAAACTCGAAATTTATTAATTTAAGCCATAGAAAAATCATGAACGAACCCAATCAACCGCACCCCGTCGTCGAGACCGTCTTCAGCATTCCGCGTGAACTCATCGAGCGGCATCCGCTGAACCGCCACCCTGATCCGGCAAAACTCACGGAGATCGTGGAGTCCATGCGCCAGCACGGACAAACGCAGCCGGGCACCGTCAGGCCGCTGCCGGGTGGTCGCTATCAGCTTGTCGATGGGGAACGTCGCTTCGTCTCCAGTGGTGAGGCTGGCATTCCTTATTTCAAGGCCATGGTCCGCATCATGAGTGATGCGGAGGCCGCTGAGGAGATGCTGCGAGACAACCTGGAACGGGAGCAGCTCACGGCCCGTGAGGAAGCCACGCAGTATCAATGGATGTTACAAATGAAAGATGCGGACGGCGCGCCCATTTACACGCGTGCGCGGCTGGCGCAGCGCATCAACCGCAAGGAAGCGCACATCTCTACGATGATCCGGCTTCTTTCCGCTCCTGAGCAGGCGTTGCTTGCCATGGAGGAAAAGGTTTTGGCAAAGCAGGTAGTCGTGGAGATCGCTAAAATAGCCGATTCCACGGACCAGCTAAAGGCCACGCGAGAGATCCTCGCGCCTGTGGGACAAAAGGGCGTGATGGACACAGAAAAAGCACTGGATCACATCAACGCGAACTATCGCAGAACCCTGCGCAAGGCTCCGTTTGACCTCAAAGACGCGGGCTTGTTCCCGGTCGTGATGGAAGGGGAGGAGCGGGTCATGGGTGGGGATTGCCTGAGCTGTCCGCATCTCTTGGCCAATGCTCACGAAGACCTCTCCGTGAAATCCTTGGGCGGAAGAGACGGAGGCCTTGGGGGGTTAGCGGGCAAGACCTGTCTGAGGCCGGGGTGTTTCGAGCAAAAGCTGAGACGACAAACCGCTCGCGATCAAGCGGACGCGCTGGCCATGGGGGCGCAGCTCATGAGCGAGAAAGAGGCGGAGACGATCTTCGATCATGAGGGCGCGGTGTTGTTCGCTAGTGGTTACATTGACCTCATGGATAAACCTGATCCCGCGTTGATGGGTCATTTTCATGCGGAGAAAGTGCCGACGTGGAAAGCGTTGATCGCGGAATCGAATCAAGAGGTGCCGCGCTTGCTCGCGAAGAACAAAAAGACGGGGAAGGTGCATGAGGTGTGCCGCTGGGAAGCTGCGGTCGGGGCCGTGAACATCAAAGCAGAAGAGGACGGCAAGCCGCCGCTGATCGACCTCGACGCCTGGAAGAAACAAGCGCCGACTGATCAAGCTTACTGGGACGAGGAGGCGGAGCGAAAGGCCTTGGCGGAGGCTCGGCAAAAAGCGGCGGAAGCCGAAAGAGCTTTATTTGATGAAATGGACGTGCTGCGTTGTCGGTTGGAGCAACTGGCGCGGGTGTCCATGCTGCACCTGCTGAAAAAGCTCTATGAGATGGTCGTGCGTCATCTGGTGACCACGGATGCGCTGAAGCTAATCGTAAAGCATCAAAAGATTACCGTCAGAGCGCTGGACTCATCGAGACCTACGAGTGAGGAGTATCAAAACGCCGTGCTCATGGAGAGCAAGCGCTATGACTCCAGCCTTCTTCTCGCCATGCTGGTGCTCGTCCTGCTGGCGAAGCGGTTGCAGACATTCGGCGCACAAGATGAGGTGTTCCGGGGGTGGATGGAGACGTTGCCTGCGAAGCAGGAGATACAAGACAAAAGACGGGAAGACGAAAGACCTGAGGAGCTTGACAAGGCACCCGATGCGGACCCGGAACCAGCTGGCGAGCAGATTCAAGAGCGGAAACCTGCTTATGCGGTCTACTGCGAAAAAGGTTCGATCCAGCAAGTGGTGGAAGCGCTGAAGATTCCCCTCGGCACCGTGCGAAGATGGCATCGGGAAGGGAAATGGAAGGATCTGAGGGCTGCTTGTTAACACAAAGCTCTCCGGCGTGCCTGAGAGCCAAGAAAACCAATCAAATTAAATAGGAGTCCAAGCGTATGGAAGACAATCAAACAACTACAGAACAAGGCACGTCGGGAGCAGTGTCTGGTTCTCAGCCCTTTGTGTTTCTCGACCTTAATAGTGAACCGTGGCTGGTTCATAATAACTGGCTTCATCGCTGGAATCGCGGTGTGAAAGGCTGGGTGACAGCCCGCGAACTTGCTGACTTTGAACTCCCTGAAATGGAAAAACGAAAACTCAAACCAGAACATGCCGCTCTATATGGCCCGCCATGCACTGAGAACAGCAATTTCACCCAACCCAGTTGTGATAAATGAAATCATCTTTCCGCGATCAATTCGACAAAGCTATCGCGTTGCATGACTCGGCTCGTGAGACTTCGCGGGCGTATTGGTTGCAGGCGCGTAAGTTTTACGAGTTCGTCAAAAAGCCTGCATCGGAATGGACGGGCGCAGATGTGGAGGCTTGGATGTGGCAGCTCCATCGAATGGAGTATGCGCGGAAGTCACGGAAGCAGGCCTTGTGCGCGATGGCGTTTGTTTTTAAGCGAGTGCTGAAAGCGGACATGGGAACGCTGAATCTTCCGCCGATGCCAAAAAAACGGCAGACACTGCGGGACATTCCGACTCGTGAGGAACTGGGTAGGATCTTCGCAGGGTTGCATGGTCAAGTCCGACTGATGGCCGCACTTATGTATGGCTCGGGGTTGCGCGTGAATGAGTGCTGTAAGCTGCGGGTCAAGGATATTGATCTCGCTTGTGATGCCGTCTTGGTCCATGCGGGGAAGGGTGACAAATCACGCCGCCCACCGTTAAGCCAAAGGCTCAAGCCAGCATTGGAGCGGCATCTGGCATGGCGTGAGGCTTTGCATGAAATGGATCTCGCGCAAGGGGCTGGACTGGTGGAGTTGCCCGGTCGGCTCGCTGCCAAATATAAAAGCGCACCGCGTGAGCTGCGTTGGCAATACCTTTTTCCTTCTACGGTCTTGCGCGGTCCGACGAGAGCGTCGCTAAACAAATGCGCGCCGCAGTCAAGGCCGCTGGCATCATGCGCCGTGTGACACCGCACACTTTACGCCATGCCTTCGCGACTCATGCCATGAAGACGGGGCAAGATGTCCGAACGGTGCAGGACATGATGGGGCATGAGTCGATTGAGACGACGATGATCTATCTCCATGGGGATAGCTCTAGCGGATTTAGTCCGCTGGATGTGTCGGTGCCGGGAAACGTGCGCGGAATAGCGATGGGTCGCCCGGTGTTGGTTCACTGAATTTTTAAGTCAACAACTCAACGAGGAAACGATCATGGAAGCGGACAGACTGGAGATGATTAAGGCTCAGATCAAGGGAGCGATCACGATGGTGGAGCTTCTGGAGCGGTGCGGGCTGATCTTGAAGCGATCCGGCACGCGCATGGTGGGGCTTTGTCCGTTTCATGCGGAGAAGTCGCCATCGTTCGGGGTGAATAAAGCGTCGCCGAATTTTGCGAAATGCTTTGGCTGTGGCTGGGGTGGTGATCACGTGGCGTTTGTCCGTGAGCATGAGGGCTTGTCGTTTATGGATGCACTGCGCCGGGTGGCGGGGTTGGCTGGGGTGCCGTTTCCTGAGGCAGGGGATACGACTCCGCTGCCGCCTATGAAAAAGATAGTGGCGCAGCCTAAGGCTTTGGAGAAACCCGAGAAACCGCGCCTGCCTCCCATGCGGATGCTGCGCGATGAGGAGATCGACCAACTCGCGAAGGCGCGGGGGTTGAATGCGGATGCCTTGTGGATCGCGGCACACGCGGACAAGCGCATCGGTTTCGCGATGTGGCCTAAGTGGGTCACGCGCTCGGGGCATTGGGTGAGCATTTGTAAAAACCATTTCTTCAAGTGCCGATGTGATGGGCCGGATTGTGTGCCTTATGAGGCGTTCCCAAGTTGGTGCATGACGGATGCAACGCGGAATGTGGGGGAGTTCAGGCGACTGGATAACCTGCCTTACCCGCGTGAGAAGCATGATCCGATTAAGGCCTGGAGCACGGCGGGCAAGAGCTGGCCTGTGGGCGCGGCGGAGATCGGGAACAGGCAGAACGTGCTGCTCGTGGAAGGTGGCCCGGATGGGTTGGCGGCGTATCATTTCTTGCACGCTTTCGGGCAACTCACACGGGTGGCGGTGGTGATCATGCTGGGCGGGGGGAATCGCATTGCGGAAGAGGCCTTGGGGTATTTCGCAGGCAAGCGAGTCCGCATCATGATGGACGCTGACGAGATTAAGGAACAGCAGATTCAACGCGCTGGAAAAACGCACACGCGGCGAAGTCGAGCGGGATTTGACGCGGCGTTGAGGTGGCAGACTCAGCTGATCGAAGCGGGGTCTGCGGTGGAGAACTTTGATTTAACTGGACTGATGAGAGCAGACGGAAAAAACGTAAAGGACCTGAACGACCTTGCGCTCGCGAATGCGGCGACTTTGGAGGATTCGGACATACAAGAAGCCTTTTACGATTGGAGCTTTTAAGCCATGGGTGCGAAGAAAAAAGTAAATCCGCGCCGTGGTGTCGTCGTGGCGGGTGCTTTCGATGAGCCTGCGAAGCTAAAACCGGGCAAGGCGAAGGCTCCAAAGAAGTTCGAGGCGAAGGATTTCGCGGAAGAGTTTGACCTCTGGTGGATGAATGGCGATGGAGAAAATTACATTCGTCGTGATGCATCAGGGTGGAAGATGCTACAGTCTCGCGCTTTGCAGGATGAGGCGGCGATGTTCTTCAAGGATCGGCTCTCCTTCGTGGCTCGCGATGAGGATTATAGCGTCTCTCACTATCGGCAAATGTTGATGTATGTGCGGGATAATCGCCGTGTCGAGGAACTGTTAAAAGGGCTCGCAGGTTATCCTGATGGGCCGCACAAGGTGGGTGGGGATTTGGTCTTGGTTAAACAAGGTCGGGTGTTGCCGCAGCCTGAGGAGATTGAGTTTCCCGTGATTCGGGCGTTGATTGATTCGCGATTATCAACGGTCGCCTTGGGGGTGGGATTGGAACACTCGCAAGGCTTGCTCTTTGATTTCTGGTGCAAGATTGCCTATGAGGCTCAGAGGGACTGTAAGCCGGGCTCGCCGAGACGTGGGCACGCGCTTGTCCTTGTGGGTGACAACGGGGCGGGCAAGTCGTTTTTGCAAGAGCATTTGATCTCGCCGCTGCTCGGGGGGCGACAAGCGAACCCGAAAATGTTTTTGCTGGGGAATGATGCTTACAACTCGGACGTGCTGGGTGCGGAGCATTTGGCCTTGGGGGAGCTGGCAGTTCCATCGAGTAAGTCAGATGCGAAAAGCGAACTCAAGGAACGCATGAAGGAACTGATAGCGAACGTGACGCATCGAATGCGGTGCATGAGGACGGAGCCTTTATCGGTGGCTCCGAACTGGGCGTTCAGCCACTCGTTGAACGGGAATCAGGATTCGATTAAGAACTATCCGGGGCTCGAGCCGGGGTTTCGTGACAAGATCCTGATGTTGAAGCTGGAAACGTGCCCGATGCCGATGCCGACGACGACGGAGAAGGAGCGCGAGGCTTTCACGAGTAAGATTCTGGAGGAGTTGCCGGGGTATATTGATTACCTGACAAAGCTGGAGATTCCCGCTGAGCTGAAGGTTTACGCAGACGGGAAGGATGCAACGCGGTTTGGGTTTCGGGAGTTTCAACATCCGACCTTGATCGAACAGCTTTCAGAGATGACTCCGCAGAGGCAGCTGCAAGACATCATTGATTCAGCGTGGTTTGTTTCGACTGATTCGGGGATGCCTGCGAGTCGCAGAAGAGTGCGGCTTTGGGATTTGCCAAGTCCTGGCAATCTGGACGAGGCGGACGATAAGCAGGAAGCGCGCCTTGGGGAAGTCAATGTCTCAGAGGTCGCGGGCGTCTGGAAAGGGTCTTACCAATGGCTCCAGCATTTGTTTCAAGGTGAGAAGGATGGCTGGACTTGCACGGTGCAGAAGGACTTCGAGAAGTGGCTGAGATACTCGCCCCTGCTGCCGAATCTGACGAGGTTGAAGGAAGCGGAAGACAACTGTCGATTTGACAATGGGAAGTGTCGTCAGCCTCGGATGGTTGGGGATTTGGTTAGGACCTCAGACTTGAGGTTCTGGCAGGTCGCTGCGCCGAATGCGTAGTTTTTGATATGCGTCACGGCCAAGATGCCGATAAGACGCAAAGCACTTGGGTTGGACGCGCACAAGAAAGAACCGCGTCCAAGGCTCCGCCCTTATAAATCAAGGACTGCGCCGTGGGTTGGACGCGGCGACGCTCCAAAGCTCTGGCATTCAGAATCCACAAGGCTGAAATACATAGTAAATGAATATTTATGAAGCTAAGAAACACTGCGTCTCGGCGTCCAAGGTAGTCTGCAAGACTTGATTTATAAGGGCGAAGCCTTGGACGCGGTGGCGTGTCTTGTAGCGTCTTGCCCCGCCACGGGTAAGGAATCTTTTAAACGCAGCAAGCCGCCATGTTTTTAAGTCT
>Ga0209189_1001259_pt1 | contig 19327 bp, 22 predicted proteins | sample C_130820_EF_Meta_FD_187308 | JGI IMG/M metagenome (GOLD analysis project Ga0209189, IMG submission 187308) | Freshwater microbial communities from Lake Croche, Canada to study carbon cycling - C_130820_EF_MetaG (SPAdes) (version 3) | ecosystem: Environmental > Aquatic > Freshwater > Lake... | reverse complement strand
ACAATGTTTCCAAAGAACCAGACCACCTGCTATCAAAAATAATAAAACTATAAACCCAATCAGTGCTATCAAAATTATTGTTCCACTGTTACTTTTAGGAGGGTGCTTCGGAACTGGTGGTGTCTTCACATTCGCATTTGTCATTTATAAAAGGCGAGATAGTATTTCTGATCAAGGTTTGGACTTGCACTTGTCACCGATTCATCATCAAACATGTACCAGGATTCATTTTCACTCTTTACAAATGAGATGTAGTGTCCCCAGCACCATGGTATCAATGCGAAGAGATCACCATCGAGAAGTTTTTCTGTAGAACAAACTAAAATCTTTGGCATTTTGGTAATTTCATTTTGCTGAATCGCCACTCTGTGAATGATACCTTCTGAATCTTTGTAATCGGTAAGTGTTAGATCCTTGTCAAAGTTGTAAATTGTAAAGGGCCACTTGGTCACTGAGGTTCCAGTTGGGTATGTTATAGTTTGTGTAATTTCACCAGTAAAATCTTTGAGTCCAATAGTTTTTTCCAAGACGTCTAAGATGAGTAAAAATGCTTCTTGGGCATCATTTGGAAGACCTTCCCAATTTGGAAATTTCTTATTAAATTCAAAAAGAAATGGTCTTGGGTCTTTAAACTCATTCATAAATGTTAAAAACTGATGTGTGAATGGGTCACTTGAGATTTCAGGATTTTCCCATTTCCTTGAATATCGGAGACATTGCATAAGAGCATTGAACCAACACGTGGCTCCTAAATTCGGGAGTCCGGTTTCCAACTTTTGCAAAGTTGTCATTTCTCAAATAAAGATTTTATTGTCTAAATAAGAACATGGAGGCAGTTACATCAAGAACCTTTGCGGATGATGTATTGCGTTTTGTTCGACAGCATCGTTCCAAAAACTATGTAGAAATTGAATTTCGTCTAGGACGAAAAAATAGTTCAAATTTTGATACAAATGTTGGTCCTGATATTCATAAAAAAGCTCTAGATGCATTGAATGGGTATCGTGAATGGGAAAAGATTGAGATTAAAAATGAGCAAGTTTATTATGGGTCCCGAAAAGGCCTTCGTATTGTTTACAATGAAAATACAGAAGAACAGCACTGTGTCATAAAACATAATGCTGCTATTTTGGATCAAGTACTTGAAGGATGGCCCCTTGACATTCGGCTAGCAGCATCAATTGAAATACCAAGTTCTTATGATTCGGAGAAGGATGTATTTCCAACGATCAATAATCGAAAGAGGGTTTCATTTGTTCGAAAGGGTCTTACAATTGATGTTTCCGAAATAGTTACAACAACAGGAGAGATTGCTGATCTGGATGAAGAATCTAAAACTCGGTACCAAATCGAATTTGAGATTCTCAATGTAAAAGAACTTGATGACAACAAGACATTCAATCATTACAATAAAATTTTTGATCTTCTAAAATGTCTCTCCTAGACGGGTTCGAACCATCGACATTCAGGTTAACAGCCTGACGCTCTAACCAACTGAGCTATAGGAGAACTTATTATATGTTTTATTTCTTTAACTATTAATAATGACAAACAGGAATGTGAAGACACACCATCCTAAAAGTAATAGTGGAAAAATAATTTTGATAGCTTTGATCGGTTTTATGGTTTTATTATTGTTGGTAGCTGGTGGTCTGGTTCTGTGGAAACATTGCGATTGGTTCAATTTTGGATGTCCTGCAACTTCACCAAGTCCAACAGCTGATTCTGGATCAGGGTCACCAAGTCCCAGCCCATCAACTGCTTCAAGGTCCCCAAGTCCGTCAACTGCTTCAAGGTCCCCAAGTCCGTCAACTGCTTCAAGGTCCCCAAGTCCGTCAACTGGAACTGGAACTGGAACTGGAACTGGAACTGGAACTGGAACTGGAACTGGAACTGGTACTGGAACTGGAACTGGAACTGGAACTGGAACTGGAACTGGAACTGGAACTGGAACTGGAACTGGAACTGGAACTGGAACTGGAACTGGGGGCCCGAATCCATCACTTGATCCTACTCCTTTAATGAATATACTTGGTACAGGAGGCAAAACAAATGGTATTTATACTATTTATTATGCGACATCATCTCTAAATTTATCAGCACATACTTTGTTAATTGTCTTACATATTCAAAATCAAGTTAATGAACCAGTTTTTACAATAACTATAACATCATCAACTACATTCAATTTTACAACTATTGATAATGTATTATCCTTTCCATGTGGACAATCTGGTACTGGAACATATAATACCACTACTAATACAATTACTTTTACTGGTTCAAACGAGAATAATATTGTATTTTTTTAAAACTTGATTGGGTCATACCCCTTCATCTTTAAACTGATGAATAAAAAAATGCTCAAAATTGAAGTGAGTGTCAACTCTATAGAGATTCTTTTGTGTTCAATCTCATATTTATTTGTGTTGTATGTTCCAACAAATCGAATGACTCTATCAACAATCAAAAATACGAGAGCACTGAGTATGATATGAAAAATTGTTTTTTCAGTTGACCCCATCTTCTTTACTTTTGTCTGGATTAAAAATACAAGACTCCACATCTGGGCTCATTATGTTTCTTTCATCCTTTCGAAACTTGGCAAATGTTTTCTTCTCATCACAGAGACTCTTTATTCCACCTTTAACCATATAGTTATAGGGACCGTCTGTTGCACTCATGATCTTTACACACCCTTCACCCAGGTCATGCCAAACCTTCCTGGCACAAAGATAGATGACAAGATAGTTTATGTTGTAAGCTATAGCATCTTGATTTGTCCCAGACTTTTTGATATAATCCTCAATACTATCATATTGATCAATTCCCCTGAATTCCTCATTCCACTTGACAACAAAGGGATTTCCCGGAACTGCTGCTATAAACCAAGATTCAATGAGAACATCCTTTGAAAGTTCTTTAATAGAAAATACAATGGAGTCTGCATCTTCTTTATTTACCCAGTCAAATGAATTAAACGCGACGATGGATGCATCAAGCCAAATTCCTCCAAACTTTGAGATGACTGAGAGTCGAACTAAATCTGAAAATCTTTGGGGGCTGTCATTAAACTTCCAATTTTTGATGTAATTAGCTTCTTCAGGACCCACAAAATTTTCAAGGGTACTTGTCGTCACCAAGTTTATTGTACAGTCGGGGTTGTACTGTCTCCAAGATTTCATACAGTTTTGAATAAACTCTGGAATTTCATCCTTGTCCCAAAAAGTCCACAGGATATTTGGGATCCTATCAAATTTACTCACATTTCTATTGGACATTAGGAAATATATGAGAATCAAGAATATCACCGTAACTACCAAAGCTACTATCATTAATATATATAAACAAAAAAAACTGTAATAAAGTAAATGTTTGCCACGTTGATTCGAAAGAATTTTCCAAATGTTGTGATCATCAATGATACCAAGGGGAACCATGAGGAACTCGAGGAGGTTACCGGTGCCCCAAATCCCGAGGAGATTATAACTGGTCTACGTGATCTTCACAGTGCAGGAATTACTGTATGTGATATCAAGATTGGAAAGGGCCGGGAGGGCCAAATCAAAATTACAAATCCATTTTGTTTCGGATACCTAGATGAGGAGCCTCTAAATACTCGATACAATTTGCCAGAATCTTCTTATGTAAAGTACAAGAGTGACATTTGGTGTCTCGGATGCTTCTTTCTTGGAAAGAATATACCAAAAAGATTTATGAAGTCTCAAGAGCTCCTTGATCAATTTTTAAAGAATGAATCTGAACACATCAAAACTATGCTAAAAGTTAATCCAGAAGAACGAGAGCTTCCGAATGTGGAGACGAAAACAAAGGATGGGTGTAGCGTTCAGTAAACCAACTCCAACTCAAATGAGGTGTTCATACATATCCAGCACCTCTTCGATAACTGGACTCCTCTTCACTTCATTGAGAGTAACCATTTGAATATTTTCACTTGGTGCGACTCTCCGAATAAGATCACTTAGACCTGTAAACTTTGGATCATCAGTTTGTCCAGGGTCTCCAGCAATGACCAATTTAGAGCCGTAGCCAATACGAGTCAAAAGCATCAGCATTTGAGATTCTGTTGAATTTTGCATTTCATCAGCAATGATCCATGATTTATCAAAGGTGAGTCCTCTCATATAAGCCAAAGGACAAATTTCTACAAGAGTCTTTTTTGAATTTAGGTATTGCATGCATGGTTTGATCCATGGTTTCATCTTGTCATCGAGGGTCCCTGGGATAAATCCATGATCCTCCTCGCTTGTTACTGCTGGTCGAGTGAGAATGATTTTATCATAGATACCAGCTCCAACCATTTTTTGACCAATTTTACATGCTTGCATTGTTTTTCCGGTCCCGGACCTCCCATTTACAATAACGATGCTTGGTTTGAGAGCTTCCAAAAGAGTGATGTATCGTTGCATTTTAGTATCCAACTTGTTAAAAGCTTAAGTAAAGATATCTATCACCATAGTACATACACAACTGAGAAGCCTTGAAGTATCTATTTTCTGTTATAGAAAATCCATCAACCAAGATGGCAAATGTTTCTTTAAAAGGAAGTTCGAGACTCCAATTGGTGTACTTTTCAAGGTTTAAATTTTCTTCTAAAAAAGTTTTCACCTTATCAATTTTAGTTGGTTCAAAAGTGTAAAGTTTACAAAAAGCGCTTCGAAAATTTCTTCTACTTTTGATGTTTCCTAAATTGGAATAAATTTTTTCAAGTATACTTATATGCATTAAAGATTTTGGGTCTAGATTTTTTAAATGGGTCTAGTGTATTACAATGGAATAAATGCAGACCCGGGTTACGTTCACACCGAAGAGCGGTTTATCAAAGTAATGGAAAAGTTGGTTGATGAGACCAAGTGGAATGAATTGAATCCAGTTTTAAGAGAAATCAAATGTGAGTACAAGGAGGGGTGGGTCCTTCCAGATGATTTCATCTTTTTTACTTTTCAGGATTGGATTGATTACAGTGGTGCAGTTTATGTTGCTTAAAGAAAAGGTTCTTTTATAAAATAGAAAGCACTCGTAGCGTAGTTGGTTAACGCATTGGTCTTATGTACCAAAGATCGCGGGTTCGAGCCCCGCCGGGTGCACTCTCCACCGGTTTGTCCGAGCTTGGTCTAAGGAGGGGGACTTAAGACGTGAATTTATTCACTGGAAATCCTCTGTGCATTGCACGCGTGGGTTCGAATCCCACAGCCGGTAAATTACATTATTGAACAATTTGCACCTGCTTCAACGTGTTCACCACTACTAATTGCATTATTTTTTTGAGCAACTCCCTGTGTAAGTGCTGCGACTACTGGGTTATTGGCAAAATGTATTACGATTGCAGCCATTACTATACCACCTATAAGAACTCCCGCGTATAAATCAGCAAGTCCTACTACAATTCCACCAACTATACTTCCAAATATTTTTGCTGACTGTGTATTTCCGAGGCGTTTTGCTATACCTTGACTTACCTTTGCGTACACCATTTTATTTAAGTGAACTAAACTATTATATATATTATCAGATACTTTTACTGCTATCTTATCAACACCTTGTACAAATCTATAAACTTCATAGCATGCTATTAGAAAAGCTCCTTGAATTTTATAGTTTAAAGGTGCATTTGGTCCTTCATATTTGGCAGCAATATTACCGACTTGCGATGACCAAAACCAATTACCTAATGCTCTTCCGTGTGTATCAACAAGACTTCCTATAGCATTTGGGATAAATGAACCTCCTAATATTATAGCTGCTACATCCATTCCGGGTTTTTGTACACATGAAGGTAATGCCGTGTATCCAGGTGGTAATATAACACCATAAGGTGCACATACGTCACCAGGGGGGCAATCAGTTCCAATAGGTCCTAATTGATTGAGCGGGGTATTGAAATTATATTCTGTATTTGTAGAATTACATATATCTTGTGTACTTGTACATATACCCGTTGATATATTATAATGACTCGAATTTGAACCTGAACCTGTTGAAATTTTTTCATCACAATCTTGTCGCATTCTCGGACTTCTTGTTATACAGTATCCTTCGGGCCAAGTTAAATTTGGACTACCGGTATCAGGTGATGGTAATTCTGAAGTTTCTGCAAAAAATGGTTTGGGTTGTTTCATTGATCTACCTGGATAAAGTTTGTCAAAATATGAAAGTTCTCTAAATTCAAGATATGCCGTATCTTTAAGACCAGGACTTGAATGAGGTGAACTACCGGGTGGAGCATCTGGGTAATTATTTAAATAGTTTGAATTTGCTAAGCATGATGTTTTATTATATGAACATCCCTGATCATTAGCAGATATACCACCAGCTTTAATACACATATTGTTAAGAGCTATATTGTTGAGATACGTTATATCACAATCAGAAAACACTGTTAAAAGTTTATCAAGACTAATTAAATTTGCCGCATTTTGAATTGCAGTAAGTGACATATCTGGATAAGCTGCTTGTACAGCAGCTATATCATCGGAATTATCATATTTAGGTATATAAGGAACTGGTGGATTCAATGGTACTGTTGGTGAACCTGTACTTGGACTTGGACTTTTAGTAGTACAAACTGGAGATGATCCAGGAGATGCTCCTAAAATTGCTGTAAATAGTTTAAGAGCGACTGGATCTACTGTATATGTATTTGTGTTTGTTTTTATATTTTGTTCAAATTTGTCAAGTTGTATACTTAGAAATGTTACAATATTTGTGGCTAAATCTGTAAGATACGGAGAAACTGTTTGTGACGATGTGGAAGATGGTGAACCTTGATACATTGGAAACATTGGATCATCACCGTATATATCATCTAGAGGACCCCAATAAATTGGATAAGTAAATGAAGAAAACCAATTCGCATTATCTTGTTGAGAATCTAGATTTGCTTTTATTTGTAAAAAATTTCCAGTAAAATTATTATCTTCATAATGTCCAATATTCATAAAACTAAAAACTCCATTTACTATTGTAATTCCCAATAATAATTCATTAATCTTACTAATTGTACTAGCTGCTATACCCGCTTCATTACCCGCTCTAAGACCAGCATTAGCAAGTGCTTTATCCAAAGCTAAAGCAACATCTCCAGATTTACCACTATCAGCAACTTGTTGTAAAACAGAAAGTGCAGCTTCCTCTGAGCCAGCTTTTGCAATCAATGTTTTTATAGCTCTTATACCAAGTTCACTCAAATATGCTAAAATTTCAGAAGATTTCGCAGAATTTATTATAAATTTTGCAACTTTTGGAGTAATTTTTGACAACCCAGATTTAAGTGATTCAGAAAAAGCTTTACCTTTTATAATACCATCTCTGATGGTGTCAAATATAGTTGCTGATGCTTGAAGTGCTCTCATGGCTGCTTCTTGAATAACCATTTCTTCTACCATGATTCCAAATGTTGCTAAATAAGCCAAAAATTGCTGATAAGGTGTTAAGCTAGCTGGGGGATTAAATGGCGGTGGTGGACTGAAATAAGGTACGATTGATGATTTAGGTGGTGGCGATCCACCTGAACTAGATCCAGGAGAAGGAGAAGGTGATGTTTTTTTCTTAAAAATAAATACAGCTGCAATTACAATTACTAAAAATACCATGACTGGTATTATCATTAATCCTAATTCAATAACTATATCTGAATTATCGCTCATTAATATATTTTAATATTATAAATGGCTACTAAGGTTGGGAAGCTTGTTGACCCTGTGAATGTTCGTCGTCCACCAGATTTATCACCTGAAGGAGCAGCCGCTGCAAATAAAGGAATAGGCTTGGAGACTAGTAATTCTAATTTAAGAGGTGCTGATAATTTTGCGGCAGCTGCTGACGGTGCTCAATTAAGTTTACCAAGTGGTTCAGTATCAGGTGCAGGCTTAAGTGAAGCTATAAAAACTTCAGGAGATGTTGGTACTTTACAACAATCAGTAAAAGAATTAAGAGCAAAACAATCAGCTACTACAGCGACACAAACTCCAAATGATGGTAATACAACACCACCAAATCCAAAAAATCCAAAAGCGGATAGTGGTGGAAAAGATCCAAATGAAGCAACTGAAAGAGCAAGTATTTATGAAGGTTTAAAGGCTGCTGGAGCAAATACTGCTAAATTTTTTGGTACTACATTGGGGCTTGCAGTACTCGGAACTGCAATTTTCTTAGCTATATGCGGAGCTTCTTTAGATTGTACAGATGGTTCAACATGTACTATAAAAAATGTATCAGTTCTTGATAATTCTAATGTCCGTATAGACTTTGATGTAAAATTATTAAGAGCTAGTTGTAAAGGTTTGTTCAATCCGTGTATTAATGATTCTGTAAGAATGAATGCAGATGTTCCATTATATAATTCTTCAGGCCAAGCCTTATTTAAATCTGGATGTTCTTATACGATTACACAAGTTTTAAATGGAATGGGAACTATAGTTATAAATTCACCAACAAATACATCTGGGTACACTCAAAATTCAAGTACATCTTTTGGAACATTTAATATACAATCAACGTTTGCAGCACAATGTGCACAAAACATGGTAGCTGCAGCATCTATTCCATTAGATGCATTAAGTAAATTAGGTGAACAAGCTGTAAAGTCAATTTGTACATTATTTCCTTTATTATGTAATACGACTCTGTGGATAGTATTAATCGTTATATTATTCTTCTCAAGTGCAGCATCAGTCGCTGCTTTTTTTGTTTTTAAATCATAAGATGTCATCGTCTGTTACTACGACATATTATACATATAAGTTGAATACTGTTACTGATATAAAAACATATTGTACTATAAATTCTTCAACTTCATTTACCATAACTGACCCAACTGGAAAAAAATATAACTATACATTTTCAGATAATGGAACAGGTACTATAAATATAAATATACCAGAAAATATAAATGATTATTATTTTATCGCTATTCAATTTCCTATAAATGCTATAGGTACTTATTCACCCTCTACAAACGGAATAGTAAATGCAACTTCTTTGAATTTAACTTCTGGAAGTTTGACTCTGTCAAGCACCTCGAGCAGCCCCAGTACCTCGAGCAGCCCCAGTACCTCGAGCAGCCCCAGTACCTCGAGCAGCCCCAGCACTTTTAGTAGTCCAATCGTAGTTGAAAAACTTGTTATTAACGGTATTTCTGATGTTTTTAATTTGAATTATAAACCATCTCCAGGACCGGGGTCTCCTAGTCCATCTTCCAGTACTGGAGTTCCTGGTATATTGAATTTATGTAATACTACTTATATAAAAAATAATAAAGTATCAGATTCAGAGATATCAAAATCTACATGTATAATAAATTCGTCAACTTCTTTTACAATAAATGGTACTTTTGTATATAATTTTGTAGATAATTCAAATGGTACTATAACTAATATTACTCCAGTAACTACTGATTATTATACTGGATATTTTGAAGATTATAAAAAACCTGGAAATATTTATATAAGTCCGATAGCTACATATACAGGTTCATCAATTCAACAAGCAATGTCATTAACTTTTGTAGCAATATATCAAAATTATGGAGTTTCTGATATATTTTATAATTCAAGTTATCAAGGATCTACAATATATTCATTTCCCACACCAACTGCAATTCCGAATTTAAGAGATGCTCAGATTGATACACCTATAAAATCATTAAAACTTGATCAATTTGTTCCATTTTCATATTGTTTTATGATATCCCCCAAAAATAATTCTTCAAAAGCTGTAAAAAGTACATTTAAAACTGATGAAGGTTTAATTGTGAGTGGTTCATCCCATGCTTCTAGTTTTTCATTTACACCAGAATCTGTAACAACGAATACAATATTACCATCTGGAAAAATATTAAATGGAGGACTTATCAATGTTAATAGTACATCTCGAACAAATGACGAAGGAATGTATACAACTAATTTTGCAGAAACTATTCCTATCGGAACATGGACAGCAAGATCATCCTCGGCTATTTTTAGACTTGTATCAACAACACAAATAATGTTTGTAAGCTCTGCACCCTCACCATTTGTATACAATCATTTATACGATTGTACAATTACCGAGGGAAACCCTGCTTTAATAAGTACAGTAGAAGAGTGGCCTTCAGCTGCACAAGCAGCAATAACTACAACTATTTATTTTATATTGTCATTTTCCGGTCGAATGCAGTTTATTTATTCAGGTGGCATAATGACAAGTATATCAGATGGGTCTACTTATACACTAGATAATGGTGTTACAAATATGTTTTATAACGGCTTTTTTATTGCAAATACTGGTATTTATCCCGTATTATCTCAATTTGAAATTAAAGTTGGAATGAGTTTCCTTTCAAATTATAATTCATTAACGGATTTTATTCCTATTATTTATTTACAAGATTCAAAATTTGTAATAAGTTTAAAATATCAAGTTTTACGGATAACATATGATCCAACTCCACCAACTCCACCAACGAGCTCTCCAATTCCAGCATTACCTATACTACAAACATTATTAAACATACCATCTATTACGCAAATTATTTTGAAAATTACTTATACAGGTAATAGTATAATATCATGTGTGTATGATACATCTTATAATCTTATTACATATGGAAATATGAATATATCAGATTCTTCTATACCTGGGTTTGATTTAACTACAATAAAATTTTTCAATTATACAAATATATTACCTTATCCAACAAATTTTGTTAATTTTACAAATTTAAATATATTACAAAATCCATATGATGCCAAAATTGAAGTTGATGTTGATGAAAGTACAGTTATAACAAATATGAAACAAAACATGGGATTTTCTACACCTCATTATCAATCTTCAATTTTTGCATATGATTATAGTACAAGTACAATAGTTTCTATGAAAGATACAACAAAAGTCTGGACATTACAACCAAATGGAAGTATAATATTAAGTCCATATGATTCTACTTTACAAACCCAGATGTGGTCACTTTATATAAAACCTGGTATATATCCATATTCTATTAATGGATTGTGGAAAAATGAATCAACATTTTATGATGTGAATGAAAATGTTTTTCAATCTGATACATCAACTATAAAAAAATATACATTAAATCCGAATGGATCATTTACTTTAATATCTACAATTAATGGAACTAGAAATAATTATAATAGTATAAATGACTTTACTGGAAGTTCAACTGATCAATTATCTATTGATTATATAAATTGGAAATGCAATTCACTTACAGCTGTGAATACTATTTTCAAATATTATGACGTTGCTGGATATTGGTTAAATACTAGAAATAATACTGCAATTTGTTTTTTTCCTGGTTCTACAGCAACTTGTTTTTATACAATTTTTGATATGATTAAAGGTGGTAAAGACATAATAATGCCAAATCCAATTTGTAGAACCTCTGGCACTGATTTTATATCGTATATTGGTACAATCAAATTAAATATTTATCCCACATCATCACCAACAAGTTCTACGAAAGTACCAAGTGTACCGAGTTTAATTTATACAAAAACTGGAGGTTCTCCAGTACCTCCAGAAATTTTTACTCACTGTAATGGATCATTAACACCAGGTAGCAGTCCAATGGGTCCATATGTTCCACCAGATTTTACAACAATAAACAAACGTATTACATTTAATTTTAATGTTCCTTCTAAAGGAAGTTTTAATTACAATAGAATATTTGTTTTCATGTTTTCTGATTCTGTATTATATATATCAAAAATACTTGACGATGGTTCTAATCAACAATATGGAGTAGAAGGTTACAGTTATACTGATGATAATAGAGGAACATTAACCATAACTGGCGCTCATAATATAGATTCCGCGGGAAATAAATTTCCAGCAGCAATAGACGGTACTGTTTTTAATAATGGTGGTGCCAGTAATTTTGGGTGTTTATTAACTTATAAGTCAAGTATGGGAACAGGTAGTTTTTATTTTTCACAAAATTCTATAAGTTTTCCATTTACATTAATATAAAATTCCATATATACCTATTCTTTCCATTTCAAAGTCAGTTTTTCTATAATCTACAGATATTGAAAAATTATATTGTTTATATTTATCCACAAACCTGTAATTTTCATAAACGTTAAATTCTTCCAAAAGAGTCTTTAACTGTATCCATGTAACTCCATCATAATACACACCTATATAATTACGATACTGTTTATCACCAATATATATTGTTTTTATTTTCTCATTTATATCAAAATTTATAAATTTTTTGTTTATAAGATGGGAATACATTATATTATTTATATTTGTTGGAGTACATCTATCGTAATTATTCTGAACAATATCATTTTTTATAGAAAAATAATGTAAATATTTTTCTGTAGATTTGGAGGGCTCATAATAAAAAAAATTTGGTTCTTTATCGGAAGAATCTATAGAAAAAAATAAATAATTTGATGGTGTTTTGGGTTCTGGTATATTTAAATCTGTTGTTGTTATAGTATTTTCTTTTGAATATCTTACGGTGACTGGATCACCATGATAAAAATAAATTTCATATTCAAGTTTACAATCTTTTTTAATTTTTACACCCCATACAGGTCTATATAATTTTTCTATATTTTGTATTTTTTGTATAATTTCATCAGGAGTTCCTATAAAATCAAAAAATAATTCAGAATTGCATGTATTTATACTATTACTTAATACATATGAAAATGGAAGTACATTTTTCATTATAATATTACTAAACTTAATTTTAAATATTATAAAATAATAAATGACAGCGACTCTCACAAACAAGTTGGCTAAAAATATAATAAAAATCAAAAAGTGGAAAACCACGCACCTAAAACTTCTAGGTGCTGGTGTGAATGGTCGAGTGTACAACGTTGGTACACACGCTCTAAAAATCATGAAGGGTCGAAGTGCAAAGGAGTATCTCGCAATGCAGAGACTCAAGGGTGTCAATTTTATACCAAAGGTGAAGAAAGGATCCTTCTATACCAACACCAAGAAAAACGTCAGTGCGTTCCTAATGAAGAAGCTCCCTTCAAATGCAGTGACTCTTAGGGAGTTTCACCGTCTCCATGGAAAGGACCCAACAGAGGCGGCAAAAAAAGCCAGGGTCATAAGGGCGATGCACATCCGTGGAATAAGTCACGGGGATCTCCATGATTCAAATATTATGGTTACATTTTCTGGAAACAAGATAACTAGAATGTGGGTCATTGACTTTGGACGCAGTATCAGGATACCAAAAGGTCACACGGAGAATAGTGTTTACAGGGTCCTACCAAAGGTTACTGGATACAACAGTGTCTACGGGAAGCTCTTTGGAAACAAGAATGCGCCAAGCAGACCCAATACTCAGTTACAGACGAGTGCAGCAAAGTTACTGAAAAAATCAAAGTCCAGAAGAGTCATAGTAAAGAAGGTTATGGGTCTGAGCCCAAGTAAGCCAAGTGTTTACTATAAATCTGCTGCGTACACGGCAACTTCATAGAAGTTGACTTCATAGAAGTTGACTACATAGAACTTAAAAAGTTGAAACCCTTTCTAATAAATGTCTCCGAAGATTCACATTTTTGTTCGTCACTGCAATTATTCAGCTGTGAGTCACAACAAGAAGAGGCCGGAGTGGTTCTCGCGTGAAAAGTTTTTTGGAGTTCTTTTGAATGATGTTATGAATGATGACAAAAACTCTGAGCTCACTGTGATTTTTGATGGAAATCCAGAGGGTCATTTTATTTCAGAGTATCCCAGTATCCACGTCATTGATGCTGGGACAGAAGCGAAGAGCTTTACCAAAATGATTGATTATGTTATGAGTTTGGACATCCCAGATGATGACATAATTTATTTCGTGGAGGATGATTACCTCCATGTGACTGGGTTCCTCAAAATTCTCAGGGAGGGTTTTGAGACGAATGCGGATTATGTGACTTTGTATGATCATGGAGACAAGTACATGCCAGGATACTATGAGACATACGCAAAGGGTTTCCAGATTCAGTTGGTTCCTTCCAGGAGTGTCCACTGGCGAACTACACCTTCGACAACTGATACATTTGCTATGAAAATGTCTACACTCAAGAAGGATCTCGCGGTTCACTACAAGTTTTCGAGTAATGGACCCGTCTCAAACGATCATGAGAGGTTCTGTACTCTTTGGAATTCAGGACGGAGTCTCATCTCATGTATTCCCGCATATTCAACACACTGTGACTATGCAGGGATTGCTCCAGTAATTAACTGGGCCTAAAATAAGATGAGTACGTTTACAATTGTTGTTGCAAAATATAAAGAAGATACATCTTGGTCAGACGGAATGGATAATTGTAAAATTTACAACAAGGGCCCGGATGGGGATATTCCAAATGTTGGTAGAGAAGGGGAGACTTTTTTAAGATATATAATAGACCATTATGAAAATTTACCAGATTATATTGTAATTTTACAAGGGGATCCATTTGGGCACATGTCACCAAATATTACTCGCGATAATATAAAGGATATTTTAAAAAATAAAAAATTCGAAAATCCAAATTGGAGAATAGAAAACTGTTTTGGAATTTGGTTTTCAGAAAAAAGCTTTATGTATCCAGGATTAAATATTTCAGATTATTATAATTTTTATTTTAATAAAGAACTTGAAGATGATATAATACATTATGTGGCTGGATGTCAGTATTTTATAAGAAAACAGGCAATACTTGATAATCCTAAAGATCTTTATATAAAATTAAGAGAATCTCTGATAAAGGGATCAGAAATGTATGATTATAATAAAGCACATAATGGTCCAAATGAATTTGATAATTCTGCAATAAGTCCTTGGTCTCTCGAAAGATTATGGTATCATTTTTTTAAATAGTAATACTAAATGAAAAGAATTTCATTGCTTTTGATTTTTTTAATTATATTTTTTATACTTTCTTGTTGTATTAAAATATCAAAATACACTGATGAAGTTTATTTTCTAAGAGCCCATAAGTTGGATGAACAAACTATAAATATATGGGAAAAAATGTTGCAAGAACTTCCAGAAGATAGATGTTTTATTATTTTTGATAATACACGTAAAGCTATGAACGATGATTTTTTACAAAAGTATCAAAGTAAAATAATAGTACATACAGAAGACGATTGTAAAAAATTAAATCCCTTACATGAAATTATTTATAACAATTTGGAAGCAACATTTGTTATAGCATATGATGCATTACCTATAAAACCAAATTTTGCATGGTATATTGAAAATGATGTATATTGTGATGGGAATTTTTCAACTACTTTAAATATCGATGATACTCAAACTGACTTTATTGCTACATATATAAGAACCTATGATGAAGATAAGGTGTGGACTCATTATGATGAATTTAAAGGAGAAATTGCAAATACAGAAATTTCTAAAAAAATGGCTAGTTTTTTTCCAGTTGTGAGATGTAGTAAAAAGATGATAGATTTATTAAGGGATAATATGGGTAAATCTAGTGGATATTGTGAAGGTTATTTTCCAACACTTGCTACTTTAAATGGTCTTACTTGTAAGAATATTCCAAGTGATAAGCTTGGCAAATTTGAGTTTAATCAGACGGTGTCACTTTCTAATTTACCTCAAAATGGTGACAACAAGTTGTATCATAAGTTTGTTTTCAAGTAGACAAAGTGAGTTTAACAGCAAATGTACAGTTGTTATCTAAACTTGGGTCATTAGAACACGCTTTATCTAATTTAATTGCATGTGGAGGTTTATTTTTGAGACTTTCTTGCAAGTCTTTATCTGAATTTAAAACTTTTCCTGCAAAAATATGCGCTGATCCAAAGTCTTCGCAGCATTCATAAGATACATTATTCCATTGTTTTCTAAATTCTTCATCTTCATCTACTAATTTTTTAAATATAATATCAGTTGCATGATACCCATAATCTTCATTTGATTTCCAATATTGTTCTATTGCATTTTTCCACTTTGAAATTAAGTAATTACCTGGTTTACTTATTATAAACCAAATAGCTCCATATTTACAATTTTCCCAACCATGATACATCCAAAAATCAGTATTTGGTTTTAGCCATTTATCAAGTGGTTCCATGCATAACATAGTAGAATCTGCCCATACGCCACCAAATTTATCAAGCAATCTTAGCCTAATAACATCAGCTTTATCCTGAAATGTATCACCATCTATTTTTACTGGACAATTATTTTCATCTATACATTTTACTTCCCATCCAGGATTATGTTTTTCCCAAGATTCTTTTACTCTTTGTTGGAGCCATGGAGCATTGTCCCATCCCTGGAGCCACAGAATCCAAATTATTTTTGGAAAGTCTTCTTCCTTATAACAATTTTTATTACGTATAAAAAGTAAAATTACAATCGATACTAACAAAACTAAAAGTAAAATTACTTTCATTTGTTATATTAAATTATAATATTTTATGATTATAAATGATTGATGGCTATCGTATAGTTGTAGTCACACCAGCAGGTCGTAAAAGATATTTAAATTTATTAATACCACAAATACTCGAATTGAATGACATAGTGGACGAATATAGACTATGGGTCAATACAAACATCGATGAAGATATAGAGTATATGGAAAAATATTCTAAAATGTATCCAGACTTTATAAAATTAGAATATCTAACAGTTCCATATGATGGTAGTTTCAGTATACATTCTTTTTTTAAAAACTGTGTTGATCCAAAAACTATATACGTAAGATTTGATGATGATATAGTTTTGATAGATGATAAAGAGGCTTTTATAAATTTTATAAAATTTAGAATAGATAATCCACAATATTTCTTAGTTTATGGAAATATATTGAACAACGCTATTATTACATATATTCATCAAAGACTTGGAAATTTTGATGATAAAAAACTTGTTGGTTATAAATGCATGGATGATGTAGGGTGGAAAGATGCTGGGTTTACAGTTGATTTACATAAACAAATATTGAAAAATACTGATAATCTTTCAACATATCATTTTGATAAATGGATATTGAATCAGTTTGAAAGAGTAAGTATTAACTGTTTATGCTGGTTAGGTTCAGAGTTTGCATTATTTAATGGTGAAGTAGGAAAAGATGAGGAACAATGGTTAGCATGTGATAAACCAAAAAGTATAAATAAAATGAATGTTATTTACGGAAAATTTGTATGTGTTCATTATGCATTTTATATACAAAGAGACGTTGTTGATAAAACGGATATATTAGATGAGTATTCCAGGCTCTTAAAAACACCTTCTTTTTCTTTTATTTGAGTATATTAAATGAACATAATTTTTTTTTATAATTATTTTAATACTAATTTTTATATTATTTAGACAAATCAAAAGTACATATCAGAATGATTTATTAAATATTATAAAGGATATTCCTAATATTGATAAAAATCCATTACATTACGTGTTTGAAGATTTGAAGCTACAGAAAAATACAGATGAACTTTGGTTAGAATTTGGGGTTTTTGAAGGTAAAACTATAAATTATATTTCAAAATTTACAACTGATAAAGTATATGGATTTGATAGTTTTGAAGGACTTCCTGAAAAATGGACAGATCAATTTGATAAAGGTGCTTTTAAAGTTTCAGAATTACCAAAAGTTAATGATAATGTTGTTTTGGTAAAGGGGTGGTTTGATGAAACTTTACCAACATTTATACAGGAACAAAATGGAAAAAAAGTTTCTTTTCTTCATATGGATGCTGATTATGGGTTTTTAAGAGTTGATAAAATTAAAGAGTGAAGTGAACGGGTCCAAACACGCGAACGTAGTTCGCAGTCAAAGCAAGCAAATAAGTCGAACGTAGTTCGCAGTCAAAACCGAAACCAGAATTAATTAAAACCAACACCTGTTGATATATCAAGGAAATGGCTCCGATGTCTAAGAAGTCGATGATCTCTTTGATTGAGGCGTGGGAGGACCAGAAGGATCAGTATTCGACGATGAGGGACTTTGTGGAGGCTTTTTACCAGGAGACGAAGAAGACTTCTTCTAAGAAGACGGAGACGGAGTCTCGTGATGCGGAGGGGAGCGAGGGGTCAAACGAGGCCGAGTCTAAGACTTCGCGTATAAAGGTGATGATCAAGGCGCCGAAGGAGAAGAAGACCGAGACAAAGTCTCGTGATGGGAAGAAGACGCGGCGGGAGAAGATTGTGACGGAGATGGGGGTGGAGACTGAGAAGAAGCCTCGGGCGCTGAGCAAGTATCAGGAGTTTTTGAAGGAGTGGAGGGTGCAGCATCCGGAGGTGAAGGGCAAGGAGGCGATTAAGCAGGGGGCGGCGGCGTGGCAGGAGCACAAGGGGATAGTTGGCGATGGCAGCGAGAATTAGATCGACGTTTAAGAAATAGTTTTTATTATTAATAATGAGTGGTGACCCGAGTCGTCGTCGCGCGTTTGTTATAAAAGCTCAACAAAGAAATAAGTTTATAGAAAAGAAACCAATGAATATTAGTATGGTTAATACAGTGTTGAAGGTGGCGCGTGAGATTTTTGATTTATTACCTATGCGGTCTATGGAGAAGCATTATCACAATGCATTTAAGATAGGACTCTCTCATTATAATATAAAGTTTGAAAGTGAAAGATATATTCCGGTTTTTTACAAGGACAAGTTGGTGACAGATCTTAGGATGGACCTCGTGGTTGATGATTCACTCATTGTGGAATTGAAGTCTGTACCTGAATTGACAGATGAGCATAAGAATCAATTACAACGTTATATGCGGTTGACTGGAATAGAGAATGGGCTTCTGATTAATTTTGGGGGGTTGGATCTTCAAATACTTAAAGCAAGAGGTATTCCAGTTGAATGGTCTTAAAACCTAAAAACATATAATAAAAATGGATCGGATTCCGATTATACAAAGTTTAGCAAAAGAGATTTATGAGATTCTGGGACCGGGTGCACTTGAGACTCATTACCATGATGCTTTTAAGATGGCTTTTCAAATTGAGAAGATACAATATGAGAGTGAGCGAATTCTTCCTGTACTTTTTAGAGGATATGCAACTGGACAGTATTTGCGAATGGATTTGGTTATTGATAAGAATTTGATATTGGAATTGAAATCAAGTAAGAAGATAACGGAGGAAAATAAGCAACAGTTGGCAAGATATATGAGAGTATCGGGAATTCAGAATGGACTTCTGATTAATTTCGGGCCTAATGATGTTGAGATATTATACGCGACTATGAAAGATAAAGTAGAGTTCAGAGTAAATGCGTAAGAGTTCCGAGGTGGGTCCGCCGGGATTTAAAGAGTCCCGTGAAATGCGTAAGAGTTCCGAGGTGGGTCCGCCAGAATTTAAAGAGTCCCGTGAAATG
>Ga0209189_1001253_pt1 | contig 19380 bp, 18 predicted proteins | sample C_130820_EF_Meta_FD_187308 | JGI IMG/M metagenome (GOLD analysis project Ga0209189, IMG submission 187308) | Freshwater microbial communities from Lake Croche, Canada to study carbon cycling - C_130820_EF_MetaG (SPAdes) (version 3) | ecosystem: Environmental > Aquatic > Freshwater > Lake... | reverse complement strand
AAGGGCCCCCTTGCCTTGTCGGACACGTCGGGAGACGTTGCAATCGGGACTGGCTTTCGCGGCGAACTTGACGAGGTTTCACTCTCTGTCGTTGCACGTAGCCCGGCGTACGTCAAAGCACTCGCGATGACGCAGGCAGCCGAATCGCTGATGCTGGGGCTAGCCACCGAGGAAAGTGAAGAAGGTGGTACCTCTTACTTCACGATTCTTCTAGGCGCCGTTACGATCGATGGCTGGGTTGTGATTGGGATTTTGATGATCATGTTCGTCATTAGCATCTGGGTCATGATTGCGAAATCCATTTCCCTGAGTAGCGTCAAAAAATCGAACGCCCTCTTTCTTGAATTGTTCCGTACGCAGACAGCCGCCCTGCTGGATCCGTCAAACCCCTTGGTAAGACAGCTGACCGAAAACACGGCACTCAACGATTCCTCAACCTATGCGCTCTACAAGGCGGCCATGGTCGAGGTCAACGTCCGTCTTGAACGTCTCAAGAGTCGTGGCGGTGCGGTAGTCCTGAGCGCTGCGATGCTTGAATCGGTCCGTGCGGCCCTCGATGCCAACCAGGTCAAACTCAATCAGCGCTTCAACAGCGGAATCGTGCTGTTAACCATCGCAATTTCAGGGGGGCCTTTTCTGGGACTCCTCGGCACCGTTGTCGGTGTGATGATTACGTTTGCTGCAATCGCTGCGAGCGGCGACGTGAACGTCAATTCCATTGCTCCAGGGATCGCGGCCGCATTGGTAGCGACCGTTGCAGGTCTTGCCGTCGCGATTCCGGCCCTGTTTGGTTATAACTGGCTGGCGATTCAGATCAAGAACGTGTCGACCGACACGCAAGTTTTTTCTGATGAACTGTTGACGCTCACAGCCGAACGCTATTCCGAGTAAGCATGCAAATCCAAGCTGATAATGCGCCTTACGACGACATCAACGTCACGCCGATGCTTGATCTGGCGTATGTTCTATTAGTAATATTTATTATTATGACAACAGCCTCAGTTCAGGGGGTCCGTGTCGACACACCCAAGGCTAAAACCACAGGGCAACTTGCGGTCAAGAAGGTCAAAGCCGTCACCGTGACCCAGAGCGGTGATCTGTTTATCGATGCGTATCCGGTGACGCCAGAACAACTTGAAGAGCGGTTGAAGCAACTCAAAGCAATCAACCCTGCCCAGCCCATTGTTGTCAAAGGCGACGCCCACGCGCAATACGCGAAGGTGATGTTGGTACTCGAGTTGCTCAAGCGCGCGGATATCACCGACATCGGCCTGGTGACGGGTCGTCCACCTCTATGAGACTGCCATGAAGGTTCAGGACGATACGAAACCCTACGACACCATCAACGTCACGCCCATGCTCGATTTGGCGTACGTTTTATTAGTAATATTTATTGTCATGACGACGGCCTCTATTCAGGGGCTTAAAATAGATCTACCAAAACCCAGCAATAAGCCGAGTCTGACGCCACCCAAGGAAATGCGGATCGTTCGAATCCTGGCCGACGGCGGGCTGATGCTGAACGGATCGAGTATTTCGTTGGCTGAGCTCGAATCACGACTATCCGCCGCCGTCGCCCGCGATGCCGAAATGCCGATGATGGTGCAGGGCGATCCACAGGCTAATTACTTTGCCGTGGTCGACATTATCGATTTGGCGGGCCGTCTCGGTATCCGTAATGTCGGCTTGGTCACCGCCAGAATTGGAACCTGAGCAATGAACCCCGCCGTGGCCGGAATGCCAACTGGAGTGGCCAGTGACGGAAACGGGCCGGGCCCGCACAGACCGAAGGCCACCGTCGGCGGCGCGATGCGTTACCTGGTGGCGGCGGGTCTTTTGGTACTTTGCGCGCTCATCGGCTGGGGGATTTACAGCGCATTGAGCGGCAAGTCCTCGACGGCCCGCAAGCCGCCAAAAATTTCACTCATCCCCGTAGCCCCCCCCCCACCACCGCCACCGCCACCGAAAGAGGAAAAACGCCCCGACCCGCCCAAGCCTCAGGAAATCAAAGCCCCGGCGCCCCTTGAGCAAAAGCCAGTCGCACCAGCGCCAACTCAGGACCTCAAAATGGAAGGCGCCGCCGGCGATGGTCCCAGCGCCTTTTCGTCGGGTCGTGTAACGAACGAGAACGTGATTCCTGAAGTTCGTGGACCTGATACCCGACCGGCAACGGTCGCCCCTCCGGCACCCCCCCCGCCATTGCCGCCGGCGCCTCCCCCTCCGCCACAACGTAATCCGTTTGATCGAGCCGGGCTTTTTGACCCACTGGCAAATTACGGCCGCTTAGTTAAATCGGAAGCGCAGCGACATTTCAATCAGAACCGCGCGCTTCGGCAACGCCCCTACCGGGTCGATGTCCTGCTTTGGGTTGCTGCGGATGGGCGCGTGACACGTTATGAACTCGCCAGCGGTTCGGGCGACGAAGAAACCGATACGCTATTGAAAGAATCATTGGCGAGTCTCTCAGGTTTTACGAGCGCTCCGCCGCCCGGTGCCGCACAACCGATTCGGCTCGCCATTACCACCAGTACCACTAACACCAGCAGTCGTTAAAGCTGGGCCTCTATGCCACTGAACCTCATGACAAAACCCACGTTTCGCAGTCTGTTGTGTGCCTCCGCCCTCACGACGGCCATGACCACTGCCATGTCTTCGGCTCAAGCCCAACCGACCGCGGAAGAACAGCGCCTGCGCGCCACGATCATGATCCTCGTAGAGTCGCTCGTCGATTCGGGCGTCCTCACTCGATCAAAAGCGGACGAATTAATCCGAGCGGCGGCACCCGGAGCCCCTGCGCCTACTGCGGTGGCGGCGACTGCGGAGACTGTGGCGCCAACTGCGGCGGTCAGCGGTGAAGTCGGTACGGACGGCAAACGCGTTGTTCGTGTCCCCTACGTGCCAGAATCCCTCAAGAGGGAGATGCGAGAACAAATTCGACAGGACGTTTTAGCCCAAGCCAAGACGGAGCGATGGGGAAACCCGGGGGCGTTACCCGACTGGCTTTCGCGGGTGGAAATCTCGGGTGATGTTCGCCTACGCGCAGAAGGTACCGCGCTCGCCTCCGGCAACACTGCTGCGAGCGTTATCGGAGCGCAAGCATCTGCCGCTGGCCTGACACGGGCGGCAGATATCGTCGGCCAACGCTCGGGTAATGGCGCTTATAGTTTTAATACTCAGGACGACGTCGACAGAACGCGTATTCGAATGCGACTTGACGTTAACGCTGCCGTTACCGATGAGGTCAAGGTTGGCGTCCGAATGACCACGGGAAACACGACTGATCGTGTATCGACCAATCAAACACTTGGCACGAATTTCAATAAATACAGTGTGGTTCTTGACCGCGCATTTATTAAATGGAATCCAGCGGGCAGCGAGTTCAGCTATTGGGGCGGGCGGATGCCGAACCCGTTTTTTGGCACCGAAATGGTGTGGGATCCGGATCTGAATTTTGAAGGCCTGGCTGCCACGGGCGACATTCGACTCGGCCTACGATCACGGCTCTTTACAACCCTTGGCTGGTTCCCGCTGAGTACTGCCAACCCTGGGTCTTCGGTTCGCAAGGACTTGATTGGCGGACAAGCGGGCTATCAGTGGCAGTTCGGCTATTCCGGCGCGAATCGTTGGCGCGTAGGTCTCGGATTGTATGATTATCGAAATATTGAAGGACAGTCCGAAACCGATTCGGACCGCGCTCTTCGCGCGGACTACGTGGTGCGAAGCGAGTATCCCAGCGGACTCCGCCAGCGCGGGAATACCTTGTTTAGACTCAATTCACCCAGCGACTCGGCCACCCAATATGGACTAGCGTCCGAGTTTCGCACCGTCAACCTCACAACAGTGCTTGAGTTGGTCGATGGCCCCCCAGTCCCTTTCACCCTCACGGCTGACTATATCCGAAACGTCGCATTTGACCGGAAGGACATCGGTCGCCGCACCGGACAGGCCATTGTCGATGGATCTGATTTTGGTTACTGGCTCGGCGTACAGTTGGGAAAGCGGACGATTCGTGAAGCCGGCGATTGGTCGACTAGTTTGACCTATCGCCGGCTTGGCAGTGACGCCACCCTGGATGCCTTCGCTGATTCGGATTTTGGACTTGGCGGGACGAACAACAAAGGCACGATTCTGGCCCTGAACTACGGGCTTCAGCGAAACGTTTGGGTGGGGATCCGGTGGCTTTCATCCGATCTGATCCATCCGATCACGCCCGCTACCGCTGCCGGAACGCTGCCTTCGAAACTCGCCGTCGACGTGCTGAACGTCGACCTCAATGCTCGATTCTGAGCGTGCTCTTATGCCGATGAATCCTTTGACTGCGCGGTCGTTTTGTTTCTTGATCGCCTTGGGCCTGTTATTTTTCGCTCTCGCGCCAGCCCGAGCGGCGGACGAGGGTAAGGCGGCCGACCAGGCACGTCGACAACAAGCCATGCAGCGTAAATTGCAAGCAGAGAAAGCCGCCCTCTCCGCCGAACTCGACAGCGTCAAGCGCTCGCTCGACGAGCAAAAAACAACGGCCAACAAGGCTCTCGATGAGCAAGCTCAGATGAGTCAAAGCCTCGGGCGCCTGCGGCAAGACCTTACCCGCGCCCAAGCCAGTGGTCGTGTCCAGCGGTCTGCAATTCAACAACTTGAAGCGTCCCAAGTCGCCCTCTCCAGTCGGCTGGAAGTTGGTGAATCGGAGCGCCTTTCTTTACAAAATCGCTTAGCCGCCGCCGAAAGCCGCGCCAACAACGCGGCACAGTCGGTGAAAGAATTAAAGGCGGCGCTGGCAGAACTCGAAACGGAACGCGCGTCGCTTGGCCGACAATTGACCAACATGACCGAGGAAGTCAACAAAACGCAACAAACCGTAGCGAGATCGGACGCGACACGCACCGGGCTTGAGCGGACATTGGCCGAGCGCAAGCAGCAACTACAAGCCTGCGACAGTAGTCGTCAAGGGCTCGAACGCACCGCGCGTGAGTTGCTTGTTCGCTTCAGGCAGGAGACCTGCCTACCGGGATTAATGCAGGGGGAGCCGCTCATGCAATTGCGTCGGGTCGCGATCCAGTCAGAGGCAGAACGTTATCGCGAAGTCATCGACGGTCACCTCGTTAACGCCGCTTCACCAACCCAACAATAACCATTGAACACATCACAAATTCAGATTTTTAAAAGTCCGCGGATGGAATACCGTGTTACCAGAACACTGCGGCAGCGGGGATTTACGCTTCTGGAACTTCTCGTCGTCGTCGTGATTATTGGATTATTGGTTGCCTATGTTGGCCCGAAATATTTCGGCCAAATCGGAAAATCGGAGACCATTGCAGCACGCGCTCAGATTGAAGCGTTCGAGAAGGCGCTCGACACGTATCGGCTGGACATCGGTCGCTACCCGAACTCGGGCGAGGGGCTGGCTGCGCTGGTCACAAGGCCAGAATCGGCGGGTGCTGCATGGAATGGCCCCTACCTCAAAAAGGGCGTCCCCAACGACCCATGGGGTCGGCCCTATACTTACCGTGCACCCGGGACGCGAGGAAATGAGTACGACATCGTCTCGTTAGGTAAAGATGGGCAACCCGGTGGTTCGGCCGAGCGTTCCGATGTTTCAAACTAAAACGGATCTCGATTGGATTAACCCGGACGAATTGAACGAGACAGACGCGTGAAGCGCTTCGAGGCGCGGGTGTTGGTACCCGCAAAAAATCGAATATTGAAGTCCCCCGGCGCTTCAATGAGGACCCTGCAACTCGATGCGCTTGACAAAGCCGATGCCGAGCAACAAATCGCCCGCTTGGGCTATCGCCTTTCTAGCCTGCGCCCAGTGCGATTTAGTTTGGCTCACCTCCCTTTGGTTCAAAGAGGATCAACAAAGTTCTCCCTCACGTTGTTTGCGCAAGAGTTGCTGGCTTTACTTCAAGCTGGGCTCGGAATTATCGAGGCGCTGGACGCCTTGTTTGAAAAGGCGACAGAGCCCAATACCGTCCGAATACTCTCGCGCCTGCTCACCGCAGTGCGCGAGGGGCGGCGATTTTCTGTGGGGCTTGCTGAACAACCAGCCGTTTTTCCAGCACTCTTAATCGGGATGATTAAGGCATCCGAGGGTACGGGCGATCTCGCACACGCGATCAGCCGCTTTCTCGAGTACCGGCGGCGGATCGATGCAGTGCGATCAAAGGTGATCAGCGCTGCAATTTACCCTTCCATTTTAATGATTGTTGGAAGCCTGGTAACCATTTTTCTAGTCGCTTATGTCGTACCAAAATTTGCCGAAGTCTACGAGGGCTCAGGACGCGAATTACCACTGCTATCGCAATGGATGTTGACGATTGGCCGGGCAATGGCGGCGCACGGCACCCTTGCTCTAGCGTCGGTGACTGTCGTCATGATCATGACGGCCACCACGATTCGGATGCTATGGCAAAACGGAGTCATCGCCCGACTGATCATGCGGATCCCGGGCGTGGGCGAGCGCGTGCGGGTTTTCGAACTCGCGCGGGTGTACCGGACGCTAGGTATGTTGCTCAGTGGAGGCATTCCGTTGGTCGCAGCGATGCAAACCGTCGACAGCATTTTGTCGCCCCTTTGGCGTGAAAAACTGGGAGACGCCCGTTCTCAAATCGGCGCTGGGGTCTCGATGTCGACCGCTTTTCAGCGCTCAGGACTCACCACGCCCATCTCACTTCGGCTGCTCACCGTCGGCGAGCGATCGGGCGGGATTGGCGCAATGCTTGAGCAATCGGCAACCTTCCACGATGGCGAAATCGAACGCTGGATTGACCAGTTCACCCGTAGCTTTGAGCCGCTGCTGATGGCGGCCATTGGTCTGGTCGTTGGGGCAATTGTTGTGATGCTCTACATGCCAATTTTTGACCTTGCGGGGGGCCTCCAATGAGCACTGTTGCAGCGGTTGCCAATCCAGGCTCGCTCGCCAAGGAGCGTGCTGCGACAGAAGATCTAGCGCGCGCTTTTGGGCTCCGAATGATCGGAACGCCAGACATGCTTGCATTGAGCCCTGCCTTTGACCGATTGCCATTACCGCAAGCGATGCAGCGAAATTGTGCTTTATTGCGAGAGGGTCAACAGTTGGTTGCGGTCGTAGAAGACCCGGCCGATTCGGATTTAGCGACCTGGATTGAATCGCTCGCCGATCATGCGCCGCAGTGGCGGGTTGCATTACTCGCAGACATTCAGGCGTGGCATTCGCGGCAAGAGTCCACGATGGTCGCTTCGGCTGGTCTTGATGCCGGTTCAAGTATCGACGATGACAATCCATCTGGGGTAACCGTGCTCTCACTGGCTTCGGTTAGCGCGACCGCAAGTCCGATCATTCGTTTACTCGATTCGGCGCTCTACGACGGGCTTAAAACAGGGGCCTCCGATATCCACCTTGAATCTACGGCGCGCGGACTTGCGGTGAAATATCGGATCGACGGCGTTCTGGATCAGGTCATGAGCGCGCAAGGTATTGAGACGGCCGAGCAGGTCATCTCCCGATTGAAAGTTCTTGCCGAGCTGGATATCGCTGAGCGTCGAGTCCCGCAAGACGGAAGTTTTCGAGTCCGAACCGGCGGTCGCGATATCGATCTACGAGTCTCGATCATGCCGAGTTTGCACGGTGAGGATGCCGTGATCCGGATCCTCGATAAACGTGCAATGGTCGAAGCGCATGGCGCATTAACACTCGAAGCGCTCGGATTTTCGGCGAGCGACTTAGTCACGATGCGGACCTTGGCGCAAGAGCCCTATGGCATGTTGCTCGTGACTGGACCCACCGGTTCTGGCAAGACGACCACCTTGTATGGAGCGCTCAACGAATTACACAATGGACGCGAAAAGATAATTACGATTGAAGATCCGGTTGAATATCAGTTGCCCGGGATTTTGCAAATACCGGTTAATGAAAAAAAAGGTCTTAGTTTTGCCAAGGGTCTGCGTTCGATATTGCGGCACGACCCCGATAAAATCATGGTTGGTGAAATACGTGACCGGGAAACTGCTGAAATCGCCGTTCAGTCGGCACTCACCGGACATCTGGTTTTAACAACAGTACACGCCAATAATGTGTTCGACGTCTTTGGGCGATTCGCACACATGGGCGTTGATCCCTATGCTTTTGTGTCCGCCCTGAATGGCATCTGGGCGCAACGCCTGATTCGGGTCAATTGCCCACATTGCGCAGTTGCGGTTTTTCCGACCTCGACCGAACTCGCCCAACTGGGCCTTCAACCCGAGTCAGTCGACGGGTGGGATTGTCGTGCGGGCGCCGGTTGTGGTGACTGTCGCGGCACAGGCTATCGAGGCCGACGCGCCATTGCCGAGATATTGGTTTTGGACGATGAACTGCGAGAGCTGATTATTGATAAGGCGCCCATTCGTCGAATCAAGGATGCCGCACAAGCTCGCGGTACACGCAGCTTGCGCCAATCAGCGCTGAATCTGGTGCAATTCGGGGCGACAACCTTAGCTGAAATCAAACGGGTCACCATGCATGCGTGAGCCGGGGCGCGATCACTGGCGGGTTGTGATCGATTCTGCCGGGGTGACGGTGTCCCATGGTTCTCATTCGACCTTTATCCAAGCGTTAGCGCCCCAACCCATCGAGCTGACCTTAGCCAACGCACTCGATCAGGCCTTGGCTAAGCAGGTTGATTCGAGTTGGTGGCGCCCAAAAAACAAAGTGCATCTCTCGATTGGGGATGAATTGCTCCGCTTGTGGATGACGCCTCCGCCCGTCAACGCATCAATGCCCCACGACTGTCTCGTGGCTGCGCAAGAGCGCTTTGAATCGTTATTTGGACTAGAATCGTCAGGCTGGGTCATCGTGGCGCAGTGGAGTGCTCTCGAACCGTTTTTATGTGCCGCAATTCCACATGGTCTGGTCGACAGTATTCATCAGGCATGTACCGATCGAAAACTCCGAATCATGACCATGGTTCCAAGATTCGTTGAGCACTGGAACCGATATCAGAGCGCATTTGAGACCGGCGACTGGTTCGCCGCGATTGGTAATGAACGATTGACCCTTGCGACCGTCCAACAGAGCGGGCGAGTCATACGGTCTTTGCAACCGGGCTCAGTCAAAGTCCTTTCAAAACCCCTGGAATCCCAAGCGGATGCTTACCAGTGGCTCGAGCAGGTGGTCATTCTTGAAGCCCGTCGGCTCGGTAATGTGATGCCAACGAGAGTGTTGATGTGCGGCGCGCCACTGACGGCCAGTCCACAAAAATCTTCAACTTCCCGGTCCATCCGATTTGAGCGCCTCGAGACTTTGCATGGCTAAAATCGATCTTGACTTTGTATCGTCTGAAATCACGAGCCAGCAGTTTCGAATGGGTAACCCGCGCCGGCGCACTGGTGGCGTACTTGCCTGGTTCGGGGTCGCAGCAAGTTTGTCATTAAGCGTGCTCTTAACGATTGAGTTATGGACCGCTGGGGCAGTCGTCACTGAATTGGAAACTGAATACGAGAACCGTGCCCGGGCGCCCGCGACCGGTCAACAAACAAAGCCAATACCGGAAATCACGCTCTCGCCCGCACAGGTGCTTGCGACCAACGCCAGCATTGAACAATTGAACATCCCTTGGCGGTCGATATTTATGGCGGTTGAACGAGCAGCAGCCAATAAGGTCGCATTTCTGGCACTGGAGCCCGATGCCCGAAAACGTACGCTCCGTATTACCGCCGAAACCAAAAATGTTGACGCCATGCTGGACTTTGCGACTCGACTCCAGGCGCAGGCCAAAGTTGACGCCGTAAAATTGCTGAACCATGAGGTGAATACCCAGGATCCGAATCAGCCGATCCGATTCCAAGCCGACATGCAATGGAGCACGTCAACGCCATGACACGATTTGCCGTTGGTGAGGTTTGGCTCGAGTGCCGCCTTCTGCTTCAGCGAGTCAGTGCGCCAGCCTACTTCGCAGTTGTACTGGGCGCCCTCTCGAGTTTGGGCTATCTCGCCGTGCTGCCGATGCTGAAGAGTAAAAGCGCACGGATCCAAGAGCACATCCAACAGCTCACCCAACAAGAAGTCGGCGGTCAACGAAAGACTGAGCTGCTCAATCCATCTCGCGGTGAAAGTGGTTCAGCAACGGCGGGGCCCTCATCGGATGGGTCGTCCATCGAACGCTTGGCCGCCTGGCGGGCTCGGTTAGGCGACTTTAAAGAGGTCCATGAGGTGCTTTCCCGCCTCTTTTCAATTGCTGATCATTACGAGTTAAAGATCGAGCGGGTGGAGTACGAACAAACCGTCGATTCCTCTAGCGGGTTGGTTTTATATCGCGTGCGGTTCGAGATGTTGGCACCTTACGCGGTCCTGCGGCGTTATTGCGACGAAGTGTTGAGACGTTTTGCCTTTATCTCGCTCGATGAATTTAAACTGGAGCGTGAGGCGGTCACGACGGACTCATTGCGCTCCAAGGTCGGATTCGCACTCCATCTTCGGCGGGATGGACCTTGAATAAACGCCACATCGTTCTGGCTATTGGATTAGCGGCAACCGTCTGGTTGGCGCTCACCGTATCCGACCGAGACGGCGAGGGGGAGTTCACCGTGAGTGAATCTCTTCAAAATCCTCGCCCAGCAAGTGCCGGCGAATCCAAACCAGCTGAGAAATCCAGCAACACCGAGAGCGTCTCTCGCCTCGTTGCCCGAGAAGAATCGCCTGAGATGCCGCTCAAATCGAGTGCATTCGAGGCCCGAAGCTGGGACCCACCCCCTCCCCCACCGGCACCGCCGGCGCCCCCATCGCCTCCGCCCTTTCCGTTCACTTACGTCGGCAAGAAATTTGAGGACGGTGGATGGGAAGTGTTCCTCAACATCGGCGAGCGTATCGTTTTGGTACGCGAAAACGAACTGATTGAACAAAATTGGCGCATCGATAAAATCGAACCCAATTCAATGACCCTGACCTATTTGCCACTGAATCAAAAACAAAATCTCTCTATTTTGGCGGCGAATCAATAATGCACCACCTTCAACCCAAAGCCCTTAGCCCCATTGCGCAATCAGCCGCGCTTGCATTGACATTAACACTGAGCGCCTGTGCATCGCCGCGTCCCTACAGCCTCGGCATCGATCTGGTTGCCCGTGGCCAACTCGAAGCAGGGGTCGAACAGCTATCCATCGCAGCGCGCGCCAATCCGAGAGATGTCGAGGTTCGGACCGCTTATTTGCTGGCGCGCGACCGTTGGGTATCGACCGAGCTCGAACGCGCAGAACGCGAACTGGCGCTCGGGCGGTTTGATCTTGCAGAGCCAATCATCAGGCGATTGATTGCGCGAGAGCCAGATGCGAGTGATAAAGCCCGGCAGCTACTCGAATTGATCGCTCGAAAGAAGCAACAGTTCGACGCGTTGAACGAAGTTGGAAGTCTGATCGATCGGGGGGATCTGGATCTGGCTCGAGTACAACTTGCTGTCCTGAAGCGTGAATACCCCGCCGACGAGCGGGTGGTCGCGTATTCGAAGACACTGGAGCGGGTTCAGGCGCCCAGAACCCTTACCGAGACGGCACTGGCGAGGGCGGCCAAAAGAACCGTGACGCTCGATTTTCGGGATGCTCAGCTTCAACAAATTTTTGAAGTCCTGTCAAAAGTTTCGGGCGTCAACTTTGTCATGGATCGCGAAATAAAACTCGATCAAAAAGTAAGCATCAATCTTCGTAACACTTCGATTGAATCTGCGATGCATGCGGTGTTACTCACCAATCAACTTGAATATCAGGCCCTGGACGGCAATACAGTTTTAATTTACCCTAACACGGCTGCAAAGACAAAAATGTTTCAAGAACTCTCCGTGAGAGCCTTTAACATTTCAAATGCTGACGTGAGAATGTTGGCGAATTCAATCCGGACTATGGTTCGCCCGCGCGAGTTAATTATCGATGAACGGCAAAACATTTTAATTATTCGCGATACCGCCGAAGGCATTCGCTTGGCCGAGCGATTAATCGCACTGCAGGATGTCGCCGAAGCCGAGGTCATCCTTGAAGTCGAGGTCCTCGAGGTCAGCCGCAATCGCCTGCGGGAGCTCGGGGTCTCCTTTCCGGATAAGCTAATACTCTCACCACTCGCTAGCAGCACGGGATCAGCGCTGACCTTAGCGGACCTGCAGCGATTGAGTGGTGCCACGATCGGCGCGACAGTTTCACCCTTGACGCTGAATGCCCGGAGCGAACTCTTAGAAGCCCGAATCCTTGCAAACCCCCGAATTAGGGCTCTCAATCGCGAAAAGGCAAAGGTGCTCGTTGGCAATAAGGTGCCAAGCATTACCTCCGTTATTACGGCGACCGGCATCGTGTCCGAGTCGGTCAATTATCTGGATGTTGGTCTCAAACTCGAAGTCGAGCCAACCATTCATGCGGGCAACGACGTCTTGATCAGGTTGGGGCTTGAGGTCAGCAATATCATCAACTCGCAAGTCACCAAAAACGGTACGACCACCTACACGATCGGCACGCGGGGCGCCAGTACGACATTACGGCTACGCGATGGCGAGAACCAAATGCTCGCTGGTCTGATCAGCGACGAAGAACGCAATTCGGGAAATTCGATCCCTGGCTTGGCCGATTTGCCAATCGCTGGTCGATTATTTGGCAGCAAACGAGACGATGTGTCGAAATCCGAGATCGTGCTTTCCATTACTCCGAAGATCGTCCGGCGGATTGCTCGCCCAACCGCTGAGCGGATGGAGTTTGAAACAGGAACCGAGGGTTGGCAGCGGCCTCGCCCGGAAAGCATACCGATATCTACCGAACCCGCCGGTTCACGCGGCGCGACTACGTCTTCGATTGTCAGCCCTAATACCCCCGGCTCAATGCCCGGGGGGTTCGGCGTCATCGAGTTACCAGCGCCGCGCCAACCGCTTAACACTGCCCCAGAGCCAACGGGAGGGGCCGAGCAAACGAACTCTGACCGCTGATGAAGCAGCCAGACAACCCCCTGAAATCAGGGTTTACCCTGATCGAAGTCATTGTCACTTTGGCAATTTTGGCGGTTTTAGCGGTGTTGGTGCTACCAACCGTTGAAGTAATCGACAAGCGCGCGCGCGAACAACGACTCAATAACGCCCTGCAAGTTATCCGAAAGGCTCTGGACGAGCACAAAACTGCTTACGATGAAGGTCGTTTAAAACTTCCGCCGGGCTCGGTTGGCTACCCATTAAACTTGGAGTCCCTTGTGGACGGCGTACCCGTACTCAATGCTGCTATTCCCACTAAAATCAAATTTCTTCGCCGGATTCCTCGCGATCCTATGAACCCCAACCCCGAACTCACCAATGAACAGACTTGGGGCAAAAGGTGCTACGAGAGCGAGGCTTCGAGTCCATCTGAGGGCGACAACGTTTATGATATTTACTCCCTGTCACCCAAGGTCGGGTTAAATGGAATTCCTTACCAGAAGTGGTGAGACGATGGTTCGTGGAGGTTTTCGATCGCGGCGACTGCAAAATAGAAATTTTTCGGGTTTTACTCTCATCGAATTATTGGTCGTACTGGCAATTGTCGGGCTTCTGGTATCACTCTCGGTTCCCCGATACTTTCAGGTCGTCGCCACTGCCAAAGAAAAGGTTTTAGTCGAGAATCTGCGAATTACCCGAGATGTCCTTGATAAGTTCCATTCAGACACTGGTATGTGGCCTCTGAGTTTGGCCGAATTGGTCGAAAAACGATACCTGAAAACACTTCCCTATGACCCAATTACGGAGAGCAGCCAAACCTGGATTGTGATTGAGGCCGAAGGGAATGGTCCGCGACAAAAGGGTATACTTGATATTCGCAGTGGGGCGACTGGAAAAGATCGGTCCGGTCGAGCATTCACTGACCTTTGAAAATTGAAAAACGGTTTTACGTACGTTGGACTCCTAATTATCCTAACGGGGTTAGGAATCAGCTCGCTTGGACTTATTAGACTGGGTGAAAGTATGCTTCGGCGCACCGCAGAAGAACAACTGCTCGCTCAAGGTAGAATCTGGATTGCGGCACTCGACAGCTATGCCGGCGGAACCCCAGCTGGCCAATCTCCACTCCCGAAGAACCTAAACGACCTCTTGCGCGACGAACGGCAAGGGTCGGTTAAACGACATCTTAGGCGAATCCCAATTGACCCCATTACCAACACTCGGGAATGGGGCGTAATTCGCGCCGACGACGGGAGCGCGGGGATTTCGGCAGTTTACAGTCTCTCAACGGCCCAACCCATCAAGATTCAAGGCTTCGAGAGGAGGTTCGATTATTTTGAGGACCGAAAGTCGTATCAAGATTGGAAGTTTATGGGTCCAATTCGATGAGCCGGAATAGTTCGAGAAGCAAAGGCTCGACTGTGCGCCACGCGGTAAACCAATTACCCCTGCGCGAGTCGCAAGCGCTTGCGACCCAGATTTCTCTTGCTATTGCGGTATGGGAGTTTGAAAACAATCGGCTGCCGGAAGCCAAGGCGCGTTGCATCGAACTCATCAGAAGGTACCCGGACGACTTGGGGGCTTTGCGTTTATATGGGCAAATCGCAACTGAACTTGACGACTACCAAGGGGTAGTCGACGCCTTACTACAAGTCATTCAGAAGCAACCCGATGATTCTGCGAGCATCCTCCTGGTTGCGCAGGCGCTAATCAAATTGAATGACCCAAGAAATGCGATGCGTCATTTGCGTGCCATTCCTCCTCAAAGCTCGGATTGGCTTGCAGCGCAACTCAAGGTGGCAACGATCCAATCAAGACTTCGTCAATGGGGTGAGGCAGAGTCGACTTTCCATCTAATACTGTTGGCGGAGAAAAATAACGAGGCCGCGAAATCAGGCCTCGCGGAAGCACTTTACGAGCAGGGGCGTTTAGAAGAAGCTCTAGACTTCGTTGACGAGTGGGTCAAGCAGTCGCCCAACATCACAACTCCCGTGAAGTTGCGAGGAATGATTCGAGCCGCTTGTGGTAACACGACCTTTGCTCGCCAAGACTTGACGCGCGCACTGTACCTCGATGGAAAGGATGCTCGATCGCATTCATTAATAGGGCACACCTATTACCTAGAGAAAAATCTCGGAGCGGCACTCGAAGCCCTGAATACCGCTCTCCAACTCTCTCCCGATAACCCTGACTATCGCTACGAACGATCGCTCGTCCTATTGGAGATGGGTCGATTCCGGGAAGGTTGGCAAGATTACGAGTGCCGCTGGAAAGTTTTTTCTAGCCTTCGAAGATTTCCCCAAATCCCAATTTGGTTGGGCGAGGAGTCCATTACGGGAAAAACAATCCTAGTGCATTACGAACAAGGGTTGGGCGATCAGATTCAATTTGTAAGATATATCGAACCGCTCAATGCATTTGGCGCCACGGTGATACTGTTGACAACGCCCTCACTAGGAAGGCTTTTTTCGAACCTGGCCGGGGTATCCGAAGTCAGGACCGAGGGCCAAGAGCTTCCACCGTTTGATTTCCATTGCCCAATGCTAAGTTTGCCGTTTGCATTAAGGAACCTCAGCCCCGAAATTCCCGATCGTGTACCTTATTTATCAGTTGATGAGACATTAGTGCATAAATGGTCGAAGCGACTTGGGCCCAGGAAAAGCCCGCGAATCGGAATTGTTTGGTCGGGGGGAATTCGAGCTTATCGAGCGCCTTACACGCGGATCATCGCCCGACGTGACATTCCCTTGGCAGACTTTAATATTTTTGGCGGTTTGGAACTTGAGTTTATTGGATTACAAAAGGGAACGTTCGCATCGTCTGAAGAGTTTGAACTCGGCGATTCAGCGTTGGACCCGCTCAAGATCTTGCATCTCGGAGATGAATTATCTGATTTTGCGGATACTGCAGCCGTGATCAAGAATCTCGATCTAGTGATTTCTGTTGACACGGCAGTGGCACACCTTGCCGGAGCACTGAATATACCCGTTTGGATCCTCAACCGTTTCGATCATTGTTGGCGCTGGGGGCAAGGTCGAACCGATTCGCTTTGGTACCCATCCGCTCACCTGTACCGTCAGACAACCTTTAATAACTGGTACCCCGTATTGGCGAAGGTTCGGGAAGACCTCATAGAGTTCGCTCGGCGACTACAGATCAAGGCTTCCAAAATTACCCCCGAGAGTTGCTCGGAACTCTTATCCGAACCAGGGGCGGCAACCCAATGCTACTTGCTAGGGAACGAAGTACACCACCCACAAACAGAACAAATAATTCAGGATATTTTTTACTCATTAGGCAGGCGCTGCTCAATTAATCATGCTGAAACGGTCGAGACTGTGGCTGCGATCCAAGCGGGTCTTGGAGTCTCCATCCGGGAATCCTTGATTTTTGGACCCGAAACTCGACCGAACATACAACTAATCGAGGGATTGCTAGAATTCATTGAAAATCAGGACAACCTTGAATGGGATATCATTTTCCCCGAGGTGCAATTGCGTTCAATCGAAGTTGCAAAATCTCTCGTCAGTTTCAGTGAAACTCTCAATCAAGCCAACGAATTAAACCTACTTAATCTTGCGGAATTCGATTTTATTCACGGCCAGATGTTCATGATTAGCAAGATTGGTATCAGCAAGCTCGTACCGCTCTTACTCCGAACAAAGGAAACACCTACCCAACAACACCGACTAGAGACAGCGGTTCGCGAGGGATTGGTTACTGCATTTGCACTTTTTCCATTCCTAGAGTCCTCCTCGGAACCGAACTCGCTTGCCAATTCAAGTGTACCCGAGGAATCTAGGGCACTCTACCGCCAAATCTATCGTCCAGATTCTTCGCCGAAAAAATAATATAACGAATGACCGTGAATCTCGAAATTCTTATTAACGCTCGTGCAGCTTTGCAGGCGGGTGATTTTGCTCGCGCCAGCGCGTTATCCATGGCGCTAATCGACCGCGGCGAGGAAAGCCTAGAAGCCTATCATATTCTAAGCGCCGCAAGACTTGCTGAAGGCGACTGGGGACTGGCCTCTCGCGTGCTGCTAAAGGCGATCTCGTTATTCCCGAAAAACGCTGTACTCCATGCAAATCTAGGTATAGCACTCCAAGAGTCAGGGGAAAGTCGACAAGCCATTGAGGCTTATGAAGTTGCACTCAAGCTTCATCCAATGTATGGAACCGCATGGTTTAACCTCGGCACAGTATTTCATCAAACCGGAGAAATTGCTAGGGCTGCGAACGCTTATTATAAGTCCCTTGAAATCGAACCACATCATTTCGGCGCTTCTACCAATCTCCAAGCTGTTTTACAGCTTTTAGGCAAAGCGCAGGCACCCCAGCCAGCCGGATTAAACACCCACAAAACAGGTGATGATTCGGCACCTCTTGTCAAAGGAAATCGGCCCAATGCAGATACGTTCGTGCGGCCACACCAGGTTACCGCGCGCCCAACAAGTCAGTGGCTAGGCGCACCGCTAATTAGAAGAGAAAAATCAAATCAACCACGAGGCTCGAAGGGTGGGCGCGAATTCAAACAAGCCGCGCAGGATTTTGAACACTCGGCTTTCGAAGCTTATCGGCAAGATCACCTCGACGAATTAACCGCCCTTTGCGAGGAGATTCTTAAAGCCCAACCGAACAACACATCGGCTTGGGCTTATTTAGGGATTGCAAAGCTCAAAAGCGGCCATCCTGCTCAAGCGCTTGAAGCTTATACAAAAGCCCTTTCGATCGATAACGCAGACGTTCGCTTGTTAAACAACGCTGGGGCTGCACTCGTGGAAATTGACGCAACGGAACTAGCGCGGAAAGTCTACGAAACGGCCTTAATAATTAACCCAGGTTTCGCAGACTCCTACAATAATCTCGGGGCATTGCTTCACCGAGAGGGGAAATACCTCGAAGCGATCGTCCACTTCAACTCCGCAATTAATCTAAAACCGGACTTTACTCGAGCGCTTTTGAACCGCGGCATTTCGATGCAATCATTGGGCGATCATAACGAAGCCTTAAATGAATATGACAAGGTCTTGTCGATTGATCCAGTTCACGTCGACACGATTTACGCGAAGGCTAGCGTGCTCGAAAAATTAGGGGCCCTCTCTGAATCAGTCATCTGGTTTGACCAGTATTTGGCTATAAATAATGAAAATGCAGATGCATTTTACAGCAGAGGGATTGTAAAGCTAGAATTAGGGGATTTCGCTGGAGCGCTCGATGATACCGATAAGGCTATGTTACTTGCGCCGGGGGACGCCGATTTTCAACTCGGGGCGTCGATTGTGAGGTTGGTATCCGGGGCGCTGCGCTCCGGCTTTCTTATGTATGAGAGTCGCCGGAAGAACCGCGAGACACCTGAAATACTGGCAGAGGTCCCTTGTCTGACGCGTACCAACTCAAAATCCCTGGTGGGTAAACGAGTGGCAATTTTCTCTGAACAAGGATTCGGCGATTCAATTCAATTTGTTCGCTTTGCACACGAACTGCAGGAACTTGGTGCTCATGTCACAGCAATAGTACAGAAACCATTAGTTTCATTGATTCGCTCTTCGAATTTAGGCATAGAGGCCTTCAGTACCAACGACCGGTTACCTGCATTCGATTTCGCCTGCCCGATGATGAGCCTACCTCTTTTTTTCGGCACTGAGTCTGAGACCATTCCAAGTAGACACCGCTATCTCCATACCGACCACTCAAAGCAAACCAAATGGCAGCGACTGATTGGAGCCAAGAGTTCTAACAGGACAACCAGAATTGGCATTGCCTGGAGTGGCAATCCAGTGCACAAAAACGATTCGCGAAGATCGATTTCGCTTGAAGCTCTTTGGAGAAAATTTCTCTCCCCTCTTCCGAGTGAATTTGAATTCCACCTAATCCAGAGAGACGTTCGCGAATCAGATCGACTCACCCTGGATTCAAGTTCAATTATTGATCATTCAGGCCTCCTGATCGATTTCGAGGAGACAGCCGCTTTGTGTGAATGTCTTGACATTGTGATTTCCGTCGATACAAGCGTGGCTCACCTCTGCGGTGCGCTTGGGAGACCGACCCTGTTAATGCTGCCATTCGTACCAGATTGGCGCTGGTTATTAGACCGACCAGACAGTCCCTGGTACCCGTCGATGACGCTTTTTCGCCAAGCCAAGCCTAACGACTGGGATTCGGTTTTCTGCCATTTAAGAGACCATTTGATTCAACGCTTCTCGTACGCTGACCACTGAGCCGGCTGGGGTGCCGGGTCATCAGCTCGAAAGCCCTTATCGCATATTTGCCGCGCGCAGGGTTTTCTCTCAAAGCGTGACGTCAAGGCCCTCGTAGGCCAACGTGATGCCCAAGCCCCGAATCTTCCCAGCTTGGTCGGCCAGAAACGCGGCGAACACCGCTTCGAGTTCGTCATCGCTGCGGGTCGGCAGGTGATGGGTGCAATAAAGGTGGCGCGCACCCACCCGCTTGGCGAGTGCGAGCGCGCTATCGAACGTGCCGTGGCCCCATCCGGT
>Ga0209189_1001252_pt1 | contig 19381 bp, 20 predicted proteins | sample C_130820_EF_Meta_FD_187308 | JGI IMG/M metagenome (GOLD analysis project Ga0209189, IMG submission 187308) | Freshwater microbial communities from Lake Croche, Canada to study carbon cycling - C_130820_EF_MetaG (SPAdes) (version 3) | ecosystem: Environmental > Aquatic > Freshwater > Lake... | reverse complement strand
CCTGCACCGCATCGACCTGGGACAGGCCGTGGCCGCCCGCTTCCCGGCCGTGAATGCCTTCTTCGCCAACAAGTGGTACCTCGATGCCATCAATGACAAGGTGTTCGTGCAGGGCAGCCGCAAACTCGCCAAACAGGTTCTCGATGTCGATTCCAAGGTGGTGGATGGCGTGGTCAACCTCACCGGCCTGCTCACCCTCGGCAGCGGCGAAGGCCTCAAGTACTTCGAGACTGGCCGGGCCCAGTTCTACGCGTTGATTGTGTTCGGCGGTGTGATTGCCCTGGTGGCCCTGTTCAGCGCCTTCAGCTGAGCCCATCCGAAGCCCCCGTGCGCTCCAGCGGCCCAACCGGCAGGGGCATCGACCATGCTCTGTCAACCTTGACCACCACCACACACGCCAGGCGAGGTCAGTCGATGGCCAGGGGATCCGCCAACAATCCGGCCAAGCTCAGGCGGCTCGCCATCGTTGCGGGCCACCCGGTGCAATACATCTCTCCCTGGCTCAACGGCCTTGCTGACAAGGCCGGCATTGAGTTGAAGGTTTTCTATCTCTGGGACTTGGGTGTATCCAGCGCGAATGACCCCGGATTCGGCAGACCCCTGCAATGGGATATCCCACTGCTTGATGGCTACGCCTATCAGTTCATCCCCAACAGAGCGACCAAACCTGGCAACAGCCACTTCTTTGGCTACATCAACCCAGGGCTTGCATCCAGCCTGGCAGCCTGGCGACCAGACGCCATTTTACTGATGAACTATGCCTTTCTCACCTATGTCCTCCTGCTTCTTGATCCCCGATTCTGGAAAGTCCCTTTCATCTTTCGGGGCGATTCCCACAACCTGAACAGAACGCCAAGCCTGAAGAACAGCATCAGCAGGCTGTTTCGCAATCTTCTATTCCGGAGATTCGCCGCATTTCTTGTTGTCGGCAGGGCCAATTACAACTACTATCGCGATGCAGGAGTGCCGGCATCCAAGCTGTTCACAGGCCTCCATGCCGTGGACAATGCTCGCTTTATCGATGCCGAAAAAACAGCCTCCCTCCAGGCTGAAGAACTCAAGAAAAACCTTGGCATTGATCGGGAGATCGTGATTATCTTTGTCGGCAAATTTGTTGAGGTGAAACGGCCGCTGGATCTGCTGATCGCCTATGCAGAGCTGCCACCCCACCTGATCCGCGGCTCGAAGATTGTTTTCGTGGGCGATGGTCCCCTGAACCATTCCATTCACCGTCAGGCGGAACGCCTTGGACTTGACGGCGTGCTCTTCCTCCCCTTTCAGAACCAAAGCATGCTGCCCGCTGTGTACAGCATGGGGGATGTGCTGGTGCTGCCCTCCCAGAGCGAAACCTGGGGACTGGTGGTCAATGAAGCCATGAATCTTGGCTGCCCCGCCATCGTGACGGATCGGGTGGGATGCGCCCATGACCTGGTGGTGCCGGGCCAGACCGGCTGGGTGTTTTCTGCAGGCAATCCGGGGGCCCTGAGGCAATGCCTTGAGGAGGCCCTTGCCGATCGAGAACGCCTGCGCCATATCGGAGAGAATGCACGCAGGCACGTATCACAATTCTCGTATGATGGAATTACGGCGAGTCTGCAGCAATCCCTGCAACATGCATGTCCCGGTTAACACTTCACAGCCATGAGCACTGATCACAACAACACACCCAATCCAGCAAAAACCAAGTCCACTGCCAAGCCAACACGTCATCGTTGCTTGATCATTAACGCCGATGATCTCGGCTTCTCAGAGCAAGTTAACCATGCGATTGAGAAAGCCTTAGCCCATGGCTGGATCAGCAGCTCCACACTCATGGCCAATGCACCATGTTGCGAAGAAGGGGTGGCCGTTGCCCAGCGGCACCAATCCCATGCCAGCTTTGGAATCCACCTCAATCTCACGGAATTCAAGCCCCTTACCAGGTCAACCGAAATGCAGAGATCTGGCTTGCTCACTGAGGCTGGCCATTTTTCAGGATCCATCCGCGAGTTGAAGGGCACCCCGGAGACCATGGCGGCATGTTTTGACGAACTGGATGCTCAGGTCCGGCAAGTGCGTTCCATGGGGCTGGAGATATCCCATTTCGATTCCCATCACCACATACACACCATTCCCTGGATGCTGCCGGTGATCCGCAGGCTTCAGAAGGAGCATGGGATCTGGAGGATGCGGACAACAATGAACGTTTACGGACGCAGGCTCCACAGCAAGCCGCCCCTCACCCGAATCCTGGCCAAAAAGGCCTGGTCGACCAGCTGCCGGCTGCGGGGCAGCCGCATGCCGCAGGTGTTCACTGGGCTGGATGTCTTTCTGGAGGATCCCAGCCGCAAAGCATTTCAACAGTCAAGCTCGATCGAGTTGATGTGCCATCCCGGGCAGGAGGGCTACGGGGAGGATCTTTCCCTGCTGGAGCGTTGCCAGAAGCTTGTTCAGGAAAATCCCTATCGATTGAGCACCTTCATGGACATCAACTAGAGCTTCTCGAGCGCAAGGCGCCAGCGCCACTCCATGCAGTGAGTGGCGCACGAAGCGAGCGGTTGGAGCGGGCGGTTGCCAACCTTGCCTCCAGAGGATCCCTTGAGATTGTCTTAAGGAGCCGCAACGGATTGCTGAAAGCATCTTCCCGGAGCCGCTTCACAGATCCGGCCAAGCCTCCATCTGTGTGACATCCCGCATGGGTGTAGTGCCGCCCTGGATTGGATTTCTACACTCCCTGCAGATGGTGCCTGCGGGTTGTGCCTTTTCCTTGGCTGAGCGCTGCGATCCTGTTGCCGATCGCAGCTTCCCTCCTGATCCCCCTCGTTCCCGACAAGGGCGATGGCAAAACCGTGCGCTGGTACGCCCTTGGCGTGGCCCTGGTCACGTTTCTGCTCACGGTGGGGGGCTACCTCAATGGCTACGACCCTTCGGTGGAGGGTCTGCAACTGGCTGAGCGCTACACCTGGCTCCCCGAGCTCGGCCTGGCCTGGTCGGTGGGGGCTGATGGCCTCTCGATGCCGCTGATCCTGCTCACCAGCTTCATCACCGCCCTGGCGGCGCTGGCGGCCTGGCCGGTGACCTTCAAGCCGAAACTCTTCTATTTCCTGCTTTTGGCCATGGACGGCGGCCAGATCGCCGTGTTCGCTGTGCAGGACATGCTGCTCTTCTTCCTCGCCTGGGAGCTGGAGCTGGTGCCGGTGTACCTGCTGTTGGCCATCTGGGGAGCCAAGAAACGCCAGTACGCCGCCACCAAATTCATCCTCTACACCGCCGGCGGCTCGGTGTTCATCCTGCTGGCGGCCTTGGCGATGGGCTTCTACGGAGGCGGAGCACCGACCTTCGAGTTCTCGGAGCTCATGGCCAAGGACTTCCCCGAGAAGTTCCAGCTGCTCTGTTACGCCGGCCTGCTGATCGCCTTTGGCGTGAAGCTGCCGATCGTTCCCCTGCACACCTGGTTGCCCGATGCCCACGGCGAGGCCACGGCGCCGGTGCACATGCTTTTGGCGGGGATCCTGCTGAAGATGGGCGGCTACGCCCTGCTGCGCTTCAACGTGCAGCTCCTGCCGGCGGCCCACGTGCAGTTCGCGCCGCTGCTGGTGGTGCTGGGGGTGGTGAACATCATCTATGCGGCCCTCACCTCGTTTGCCCAGCGCAACCTCAAACGCAAGATCGCCTACAGCTCGATCAGCCACATGGGCTTCGTGCTGATCGGCATCGGCAGCTTCAGCGCCCTGGGCACCAGCGGCGCGATGCTGCAGATGGTGAGTCATGGCCTGATCGGCGCCAGCCTCTTCTTCCTGGTGGGCGCCACCTATGACCGCACCCACACCCTGCAGCTCGATGAGATGGGCGGCGTGGGCCAGAAGATGCGCAAGATGTTCGCCCTCTGGACCGTGTGTTCCCTGGCCTCCCTGGCCCTGCCGGGCATGAGTGGCTTCGTGAGCGAGCTGATGGTGTTCGTCGGCTTAGCCACGAGCGAGGCTTACACCCTGCCCTTCCGCGTGGTGATCTGCGTGCTGGCGGCGATCGGTGTGATCCTGACCCCGATCTACCTGCTGTCGATGCTGCGGGAGATCTTCTTCGGCAAGGAAAACGCTGAACTTGTTTCCCACACCCATCTGGTGGATGCCGAGCCGCGGGAGATCTACGTGATCAGCTGCCTGTTGGTGCCGATCATCGGCATCGGCCTCTACCCCCGGCTGCTCACCGAGACCTACCGCGCTTCGATCGAGGCCCTCGTGAAGCGGGAGACCACGGCCATGGCCATGGTGCAGCACCCGCCCGGAGCGGCCGTGATGCGCCGTGTCCCCCTGGCCCTGACCCATCCACTGCCGCTTTCGGCTCCGCCCCTGGGCCCGGGGCAAGCCTGAATCCTTGCCAGGGCGCGCCCCCAGGTCACGGGGTGTCGCCATCGGGAGTCGTTAACAGGGGTAACCCTGGGGTAACAAAGTTCATCGCCCTGGGGGGCCGATCCCTGCGAAAGCCGCAGCCTCGATACCCTCAGAGCATCACGCCCGGATCCTGCGATGCGGCAGCTGAATTTCCTGCTGATCTTCAGTTTCGCGCTGGCCGCGGTGATGTTCACCCTGGAGAACACCACCCCCACCACCGTGCATTTCCTTCCAGGGATGGCCACCACACTCCCCCTGGCGGTTCTGATTCTTTTGGTGGGTGGCATCGGGGCGACCGCCGCCTGGATCTTCGCGGTTTGGAGCGGGGTGGTGAAGAAGGTGGAAACCCTTCAGAACGAGGGTGAAAGAGAGGCCCAACTGGTGCGGATCCAGGAGCTGGAGAACGATCTTCAGCGCTACCGGGCCACGGTGGATGCCCAGCTTGGGCTCCTGCCAGCGGCAGGCGGCAGTGGTGGATCGATGCCACCGACGGAGGCGGTGGCGATCTCCGTGGACTGACGGGCCAGACCCGCCGGACATGACGCCGCCGGGGAGAGCCGATACCTTGAGTCACATCTGAGCTTCGGAGAGCGGCGCAGCGAGTGGCAGAAGCAGGCGCCAGGCTGGCCATCCGGCTGCTCCAGGACGCCGCGGAGCGCGGTGAGATCGATCCCTGGGATGTGGATGTGATCGGGGTGATCGATGGCTTCCTGGATCAACTGCGCCAGCGAATCGCCGTGCCACGGCTGGCGGCGAGTGGGGGGGGTAGTTACGAGCGCGATCTGGCGGACAGCAGTGAGGCCTTCCTGGCGGCCTCGGTGCTGGTGGGCCTGAAAGCAGAGGTGCTCGAGGCCGCCACGTTCCCGCCCGCCCCTGTGTTTGAGGACCCTTTCGACTACGAAGACCCTGAAGCCGATCGGGCCGCACCATTCATGGCGCTTCCGCGCCGCCCGGAAACTCACCTGCGGCGGCGGCCTGTGGCACCACCTCCCCTACAGCGGCCGGTGACCCTCGGCGAACTGATCCGCCAGCTCGAGGAGATCGCCGAACGCCTGGAGCAGGAGGGGCCCCGGCCCCGCCAGCGGCCCCGGGGCCGGGCCTTCAGTGAAACCGCGGCCATTGCCCAGGTGAGCGCCCTGGCCCACCGGGAAAAGCTGCCGGAAACAACGGCCGCCCTGAGCCTGTTTCTGCTCGAGTGGAATGCCACCCAGGACGATCTCTGGGTGGGCTTCGAGGAGTTGGTGGACGCCTGGAGCGCTGCCGCCCTGCTCTCGAACGACGACCTGGATCGGGACCGGGTGGGCGTGTTCTGGGCCCTGCTTTTCCTCTCAGCCCAGGGAAAGTTGGAACTGCAGCAGGATGGTGGCCTGTTCGGCAGCCTGCGGCTGCGGCGCCTCGTGGAGGCCGAAACAGCTGCAGCGCTGCCGGTTCTCGGTGGGCAGGGGCCAGATGGGGGGCCGGCTCTGGAAGCACGGGCTGCCTGAGGCGTGTCCGTAGGCTGGCTCGACCAATCTGAGCACGTCAACGCCGATGAAGGCGATGATCCTGGCGGCGGGCAAGGGCACCCGGGTGCGACCGATCACCCACACCACGCCCAAGCCGATGATCCCGATCCTGCAGAAGCCGGTGATGGAGTTCCTGTTGGAACTTCTTCGCCAGCATGGTTTCGACCAGATCATGGTGAATGTTTCCCACCTGGCCGAAGAAATTGAGAACTACTTTCGCGATGGTCAGCGCTTCGGTGTACAAATCGCCTACAGCTTCGAGGGCCGAATTGAGGATGGCGAACTGATCGGCGATGCCGTTGGTTCCGCGGGTGGCCTCAAGCGAATTCAGGACTTTCAACCCTTCTTCGATGACACCTTCGTGGTGCTCTGCGGCGATGCGCTGATCGACCTGGATCTCACCGAAGCCGTGCGCCGCCATCGCGCCAAGGGCGCCATGGCGAGCCTGATCACCAAGCGCGTTCCGCACGACCAGGTGAGCAGTTACGGGGTGGTGGTGACCGACCCTGATGGCCGTGTGCTCTCCTTCCAGGAGAAGCCGCCGGTGGAAGAAGCCGCCAGCGACATGATCAATACCGGGATCTACATCTTTGAGCCCGAAGTGCTCGATTACATCCCCAGCGGCGAACCCTTTGACATCGGCTCCGACCTCTTCCCCAAACTGGTGGAAGCCGGCGCACCCTTCTACGCCCTGCCGATGGAATTCGAATGGGTGGATATCGGTAAGGTTCCCGATTACTGGCAAGCGATCCGCAGTGTTCTCCAGGGTGATGTGAGGCAGGTTCAGATCCCAGGTGTTGAGGTGCGCCCGGGGATCTACACCGGTTTGAATGTGGCAGCCGACTGGGACAAGATCAATGTGGTGGGTCCGATCTATGTGGGCGGCATGACCCGCATTGAAGACGGAGCCACGATCATCGGACCGGCAATGATTGGTCCGAGTTGCCACATCTGCGAAGGCGCCACAATCGACAATTCAATCATCTTCGATTACTCAAGGATTGGCGCCGGTGTGCGCCTGGTGGAAAAACTCGTGTTCGGCCGCTACTGCGTGGATCGCAATGGCGACCATTTCGACCTTCAGGAAGCCGCCCTCGACTGGCTGATCACCGATGCCCGCCGTCAGGATGTGCTCTCACCATCCCCCCAGCAAAAGGCGATGGCCGAACTGCTCGGCAGTGATCTCGCCCTGAAGGCAAGCTGAGCTATTGCATCCTCCGTGTTGAGCATGGCGATCGCCCTGGCCGGGGACAGGCCCGAGCCATCTGGCGGCTTCCGGATCAGCTGATCAAGGGAACACCGGCTTGCTTTGGCTCGATGAGGGGCTCGATTCCCGCCAGATCCAGGATGCTGGGGATGCGCTCCTCGGCCTTGACGGCCATCAGATGCACCCCCTGGGCAATCGCGCGATAGCTGTGCACCTGCTCGGCGGCGATCGCCACACCCTCCGCCGCCGGATCCTTGGCTGCCTCCAGGCGTGCGATCACCGCTTCAGGAATGCTGGCGCCGGGCACCACCCTGTTGATGAAGCGGGCATTGCGCGCCGACTTGAGCAGAAATACCCCCGCCAGCACTGGAAGCCCAAGCGGAGCGGTGATCTCCTGCACGAAACGCCGAAGGGCGGCTTCATCCATCACCATCTGGGTCTGAAGAAAACGGGCACCGGCGGCCTGCTTGCGGCGAACCCGGGATGCCAGGCCACGCCAGCTGGACGACTGCGGATCAGCCGCGGCGCCAGGGAAAAGGAGGGTGGGGCCGTCGGGGAGGGCGCCCTCCACTGGATCGAGGCCGGCATTGCAGCGACCCACAAGCTGGAGCAGGCGAACCGCCTCCAGCTCATTCACAGGCCGGGCGGCCGGCTGATCGCCGGCCCTCACTGGATCCCCAGTGAGACAGAGAAGATTACGGATGCCGAGCGCGTGGGCTCCGAGCAGATCAGCCTGCAGGGCGATGCGGTTACGGTCGCGGCAGGTCATCTGCAGCACCGGCTCGATGCCGGCCTCCAGCAGCAGGCGACAGAGGGCCAGGCTGCTCATGCGCATCACGGCCCGGCTGCCATCGGTCACGTTCACGGCATGGACCCTTCCCCGGAGAAGGGAGGCCACCTCCAGCGCCCTGGAGGGGTCGCCACCACGGGGCGGGGTGACCTCAGCGGTGAGCGCGAATCGACCGGCCTGCAGTGCGTCCTGGAGCAGCACGGCCCTCCCCCTTTGGCTGCCCATCATGCAGCAAAGCCCTGCCTAGAGTGGAACATCAAGGCGGAACAGGGCATGCCCGAGCGGGGGACACCGGAGCGCACCAGGCTGGAGCCTGGCTCTCAAGAGCCCTTCCCGGCGGCCCGATTCAGCGCCCCAGCCCGCGGCGATCTCTCGGAGCGAGAGGTGGAGATCGTGGAACTGGTGGCCACCGGCCTCACCAACCAGGAGATTGCGGCCCAGCTGATGATCAGCAAGCGCACCGTGGACAACCACGTGAGCAACATCTTCACCAAAACCGGTGCCAAGAACCGGGTGGCGCTGCTCAACTGGGCCATGGATCACGGCAAGATCTGCCGCGATGGCTTCAACTGCTGCGTTCTTCCTCCCCCTGGCAGCTCCACGCCCAGTGACGGTGCGGCCTCAGGCCGGATTTCCTGACCACCTTTCTGAGCCGGATCAGCCTTCCCCCCATGCCCGGGGCTGCTGGGCACCAGGGCCAGGACCATGGACTCCCAGCGGGCGGGAAGAATCCAGGGCCACCAAGCTGAAGCGATCAACGGACAGCCCAAAGAGATCGGCATAGGCCAGGCAGTCGGCGGCATCCCTCCCAGCGCAGCGAAGCATCCCCTGGTCGTCGTAAAGACCTGTCATGGCGACCTCCTGTGCCGCAGCCGAACGCTGCATCCTGCTGCCCTTCCACCCTACCGATGCAGCAGCGCGCGCTGCTCGGCCTCGCTCCAGCGGGCGAATGGATGGTGGGCCAGTGCGGCATTGCTCAGCTCGCTCCGACCGGTGACCTCCAGAGCACACCAGGGAGGGATCACCACGGCCTGATCGGCGCTGGCGAGCTCCACCTCGGCGAGCACCAGGGGGGCATTGTCGCCCTCGAACACATCAAGAACCCAGTCGCCACCGGGGAGGTCGAGGCCATGGCGCCGTTTGCGCAGCGAGGCCGCCGCAAGACCCAACAGCTCCTCCCCATCGGCCAGGGGGATCGGGTATTCGAATTCCAGCCGGCACAGGGCTGGATCGCCGAGGGCAGCCGGGGGCAGGGCCTTGAGGGTGAGGAAGGCCTCCGGAGCGGACTCCGCCCCACCAGCACCAGCAGCCCCAGGCTCTTCCAGGGGCAGGCTGGTCCGCACCCGCAGGGTGAGCCCCCCTGGGGAAGCCACCAGATAGCCCTGGCGGAGGTTCCGCGCCCAGAGGCTGTGGTGCCGCCATTCATGGCCCACCACCAGAAAGCGTCGCTCGATCTCCAGCGCCACGAACTGCGCGACCGGCGGTCGCCCGAGAAGCTCTCCATTGTGGAGCCGTGGACGCCTGATCTCTGCCGGCAGCGGCACGTTTCCAGACAGCCTGGGATCCACAGGTGGAGCGTGGCCTCGGGCGATGGGCTGGGCCTCAGTTCGAGGACGATTCCCCGTTGGTGAGGCTGCCGGCCCAGTGGAGCTTGTGGGTGAGGGTGCGGTAATAGGAGGGGCTCTGCTCCAGCTGCAGCAGCAGCGCGGGGTGGGGTCCCTTCTGCACGACGCAGCGATCACCGGGATCCAGCAGGCTGGCGTGGGCCCCATCCTTCCAGAGCTTCACCCGCCGGCTGCTCTCTCCGAGGGGCCACACGGTGAGCCGCGAGCGCGGTGGAACCACCACGGCCCGGCTGGAAAGGCTCATCGGGCAGATCGGATTCACCACAATGGCTTCGATGCCGGGATGGAGAATTGGCCCGCCTGCCGCCATCGAATATCCCGTGGAGCCGGTGGGGGTGGCGATGATCAGGCCATCACCGCGGTACTGATCCACCACCTCCCCATCGATCTCCAGCTCCAGCAGGCAAGTAGGCGACACCTCATCGAGGCAGGGCCGGAAGTAGAAGTCGTTGAGGGCACCATGGGGACCATCGGCATCCACATCGGCGCCGGCCTCAGCGGTTCTGGCGGTCGTGCCGGCGCGCACCCCGTCACCCCGTTCGATGCGGGCCTCAAGCATCATGCGGCGCTCCAGGGCGAAGCGGTCGTCCCGCAGTCGCTGCCAGAGGCAGGGTTCAGCGGAATCCTCCTGGCCTAGGCGCAGCAGGCTGCGCTCATGGGTGAGGAAGCCCAGGTGGCCGCCCACGTTGAAGCAGAGGATCGGCACGCCGTGGGGGGCAAGGTGGCGTGCCGCACCGAGCACGGTGCCATCTCCGCCGAGCACGATGGCCAGGTCAGGCGGGGCGGGTTCGGTGGCCAAAAGGGCAGGAAAGGGATTCTGAGCCAGGCCACTGGCGGCCACGATCACGGCGGTGCCCCGGGAGCGGAATTCTTCGGCGCAGCGGCGGGCCTGAAGCTGGGCAGCGCGGCTGCCGCTGCGCACGATCAACCACACCGTCTTGAGCTGCATCGAGCGAACCGCCGCAGATCAGCAGAGCCCAGCCTGGCTACCAGCGCAGCAGATTGAAACGCTCCATGTCCACCGTTTCGCGATTTCGATACAAGGAGAGCAGGATCGCCAGACCCACCGCAGCCTCGGCGGCTGCCACGGTGATCACAAAGATGGCGAACACCTGGCCACGGATCAACTGGCCATCCAGGTAGTTGGAGAAGGCCATCAGATTCAGGTTCACGGCATTGAGCATCAGCTCAATGCTCATCAACACCCGCACGGCATTGCGGCTGTTGATCAGGCCCCACACACCGGTGCAGAAGAGCACGGCGGCCAGAGTGAGATAGGCCTGTAAGGGAATGCCGTTGCTGAAACCAGGAAGAACGAGAGCAAGGATCATGATGTTTTCTCCAGAACGGGCTTCTCCAGCAGGAGGGGAGTGCGGGCCTTTTCGATCAGCCCCTGATCCACCGGTTCGCCGGTGATCACATCACTGCTGAACACGTCGCGGCGGGCCAGAACGATGGCACCGATCATGGCCATCAGAAGCAGCACCGAAGCCAGCTCGAACGGCAGCAGATAATCGCTGAACAGGTGCTCGCCGATGCGGATGGTGGCCTCTTCGCCGACCGGAATCGGCCCGGGCAGGGCCCAATCGGTGGTGAAGGAGACCCGCAGCAGAAGCGCAAAGAGACCGGCGCACACGGCCCCGGAGAGCACCCGCCGGAGCAGCAGACCGGGGATGTCAGCAAGGGTTTCTTTCTTGTTCACGAGCATGATCGCGAACAGGATCAGCACATTCACGGCTCCCACATACACCAACACCTGGGCGGCGGCCACAAAGCTGGCGTTGAGCAGCAGGTAGAGGCCGGCCACCGAAAGAAACACCCCGCCCAGCAGGAAGGCGGAGTACACGATGTTGGGGAGGAGCACCACCCCAAGGGAGCCGAGCACCAGGGTGAACGAGAGCACCAGGAAACAGATCAGCTCGGTGGTGGAGGCGATGGTCATGGCTGGGAGGTGGCGCCAGGATCGGCGGCTGGGGCTGGTTCAGAGGAGGCAACGGCCGCTGGAGCGGAGGCGGCTGCAGCGGGCGGCTTGGGAAGGGTTTCGAGCACCTGCTCGGGGAGTCTGCCCGCCCGGGGTGCATCAGCGGGCAGATCATGGGGATCGATCACGCCCTTGGGCAGATACACCAGTTCCCGCAGGGGAACCACTGCCGGATCGCTGGTGACGCTGGTGGGAAGTCGGCCGAGGGCGACGTTGTCGTAATTAAGGCTGTGACGATCAAAGGCGGCCAGCTCGTACTCCTCGGTCATCGAGAGGCAGTTGGTGGGGCAGTACTCCACACAGTTGCCGCAAAAGATGCAGACCCCGAAATCGATCGAGTAGTTGCGCAGCTCCTTTTTCTTGGTGGCCTTGTTCATGACCCAATCCACCACCGGCAGGTTGATGGGACAGACCCGAACGCACACCTCACAGGCGATGCACTTGTCGAATTCGTAGTGGATGCGGCCTCGGTAGCGCTCCGAGGGAATCAGCTTTTCGTAGGGGTACTGCACCGTGATCGGCCGGCGGCGCAGGTGGTCGAAGGTCACCCCCAGCCCCTGGGTGATGTACTTCGCCGCCCCCACCGCATCCTGGGTGTAGTCGCCGACTTTCTTGAGGAACCCGAACATGGGGGATAGGGAGCTCAGGGAACGGAGTTGGCCACCATGATGGCGGCCCGGAGCCGGCCTTGCCGGATGAATGGGGGATCGCCTTCAGCCGCCGAAGGCCGCCGGGAAGGCCAGCTTGAGGGCCGCCGTCACCAGGAGGTTGACCAGGGCCACCGGCAGCAGGAACTTCCAGCCCAGATCCAGCAACTGGTCGATTCGCACCCGGGGCACGGTCCAGCGCAGCAGGATCGCGAAGAACACCAGCAGGTAGGCCTTGAGCACGGTCATCACGATGCCCAGGCTGCCGGTGATCACCTGCACAAGCGGCGCATCCACCGACTGGCCAAGCAGGCCGGCCAGCCATTCCACCGGGATCGGGAAGCTCCAGCCGCCGAGGTAGAGCACCGAAACCAGCAGGGCCGAAAGCACGAGATTGATGTAGCTGCCCAGGTAGAAGAGGGCGAACTTCATGCCGGAATATTCGGTCTGGTATCCGGCCACCAGCTCCTCTTCAGCCTCGGGAAGATCGAAGGGGAGACGCTCACACTCGGCCAGGGCGCAGATCCAGAAGATCACAAAACCCACGGGCTGGCGCCAGATGTTCCAGCTGAAGATGCCAGCGCCGGTCTGCTGATTCACGATGTCGACGGTGCTGAGCGAATTGCTCATCATCACGATCGCCAGCACGCTCAGGGCCAGGGGGATTTCATAGCTGATCGACTGGGCCGCCGCCCGCAGACCGCCGAGCAGCGAATATTTGTTGTTGCTGGAGTAACCGCTCATCAGCAGGCCGATCGGCTGGATGCTGCTGAGGGCGATCCAGAGGAACACCCCTACGCCCACATTGCTGATCAGCAGGTTCTGGCCGAAGGGCACCACCAGCCAGCTGAGGATCACCGGCACCAGCACCAGCACGGGGCCGAGGGTGAACAGCAGGCCATCGGCCTTGGCCGGAATGATGTCTTCCTTGAACAGCAGCTTGAGGCCATCGGCCAACGGCTGGAGCACACCGAGGGCACCGGCGTATTCCGGACCGATGCGCTGCTGGACGGCGGCGGAGATTTTGCGCTCGAGCCACACGTTCACCAGCACGCCCACCACGGCGGCCACCAGCACGGTGAGCATCGGCAGGGGCAGCCAGAGGAGGTGAGCAAGCTGTTGGCTCACGCCGTAGCCGTGAAGGAGGTCCAGGAAGCTGGCCTGCAGATCGAGGCCCGGAGTCACGACCGCAAAGGTCTGCATGGCTGGATGGGCAGGTGGGGGGACGTTAAGCCCCTTCAGGCGATGTGGGGGGTGATGGAGGATCCCGAGCCAGGACCCGGCGGCGCTCAGGAGGAGGCGGGCCGGGCCTCGAGGGGAACCCAGGACCGCTCGGCCGATCCTGTGTAGATCTGGGTGGGACGATAGATGCGGTTGGCCCCGAGCTGTTCGCGCCAGTGGGCCAACCAGCCGGCGGTGCGGGCGATCGCAAAAATCGGCGTGAACAGATCGCGGGGGATCCCGAGCTTGCGGTACACCAGCCCGGAATAGAAATCCACATTGGGATAGATGCCCTTGGGGCCGAGCCGGTCAGCCGCCACCTCCTCAAGCCGCCGGGCCACGTCATACATGCTGTCGTGGCCGAAGCGGAGGAAGAGATCCTCGGCAAGGCCCTGGAGAATCACGGCCCGGGGATCCTTGACCCGGTACTCCCGGTGGCCGAAGCCCATGATCTTCTGCTTGGAGGCGATCGCCTGGTCGAGCCAGGCCTCCACCCGGTCCACCGTGCCGATCTCATCCAGCATGTCGAGCACATCCTCGTTGGCGCCGCCATGGAGGGGCCCCGCCAACGTGCCCACCGCCGAGGCCACCACGGCATAGGGGTCGGTGAGGGTGCTGGCGGTGACGCGGGCGCTGAAGGTGCTGGCGTTGAGGCTGTGTTCGGCGTGGAGAATCAGGCAGGAATCAAAGATGCGGGCCGCCAGGGGATCGGGTTCGCGCTCGGTGAGCATGTAAAGGAAGTTGGCCGAATAAGCGAGGTCGTCGCGGGGCTGGATTGGATCCTGGCCTTTGCGGATCAACTGGAAGGCCGCCACCATCGTGGGAATCTTGGCGATCAGCCGCACCACCGCCTCGGTGATGTATTGCGGGTCGTAGAGAGCGCGGCGGGAATAGAACAGCCCCAGCGAGGCGGCACTGGCCTGCAGGGCATCCATCGGGTGCCCCGAGGCCGGAAAGCACTTCATCATGTCGCGGATGCGGAAGCTCACCCGCCGGTGCATCTGCACCTCGTGCTGGAAGTCGTTGAGCTGGAAGATCGTGGGCAGTTCGCCCCAGATCAGCAGATAGGCCGTCTCCAGGAAACTGCTCCTGCTGGCGAGCTGGTCCACCGGCACGCCCCTGTAGGTGAGCACGCCGCGCTGGCCGTCGATGTCACAGATGCCCGACTGGGTGGCGGGCACACCCTCAAGCCCAGGCCGGAAGACAGGGGGTGGGGCTTGTTCGGCCGCCGCTGCGGAGACGGGGGCTGCGCCGGAGACGGGGGCCGCGCCGGAGACCGGGGCCGCTGTGGTGATGGCTTCCTCAGGGGTGGTTTTCGCCGCCATGCCAGGTGCCGTGAGAACCGGAAACGCCGAACCTAGGCGTGCGGGTCGCCGGAGCGCCGTAGCGCTGATGGCCACTCCCTCCCCCTATCCGGCCAGCAGAACCCTGGGGGTGAGCAGCAGCTCCAGGCGCCAGGCACCGGCTGCCGCACGGTCCTCCAGCACGCCGAGGGCGGAACCAGGCAGAACAAGCAGGGCCAGTCCGGCCTTGCGGAGCACGATCGAGCCCAGGGGAGCCCCCAGCAGCCTGGCGGCCAGATCCCCCAGATCGGGTTCATGGCCCACCAGGGCCAGGCTGCAGGGCCGGTCCCCTGGGGTCCTGGGAGCATCGGTCGCGGTGGGCTGATCCGGAACGCTCCGGGCCAATGCGGGCGCCGGGGGTGCCGCGGCGTGGTCGGCGAGCCAACGGGCCAGCAGCGGCAGGGGATCGGCTTCCGGCTCCAGGGCCGTGGCCAGCTCCAGGCCGGGAGCCAGACCGAGGCTGAGGGCGATCTCCGCGGTCTGGCGGGCGCGCACCAGCGGCGAAGAAACCAGCCGCTCCGCCTTCAGCCCCAGGGCCACGGCCCGCTCGAGCACGGCCGTGGTGCGGCGGCGACCGGCAGGGGTGAGGGCCCGCAGGCCATCGGGGCGGCCAGCGCTGCGCTCCTCGGCGATGCCGTGGCGCAGGAGCAGAAGCCGCAGATCCGAAGGTGCCATGGCGTTCGTCCTAACGCCGCCCGGCGGGGTTGTGGGGGCTCATCGAGCTCATCCGGCCGAGCCGAAATCGAGCCGGCCCCGCAGCCTCAGGCCATCGCCCCCGGGTTCCACGGCCAGCGCCAGTCCCCGCAGGGGACCCTCCAGGGGGCCGCCGGCCAGGGTGGAGAGACGTCGCCAGGGCAGCCAGTCGCGCAGGAGGGAACGGGCCGGATCGGCGGCGAGGGCCCACTGCACGGGAGCTGAAGGCCGATCCAGCGCCTCGATCTGCCGCTCGCGGCGCTGGGCTCCCCGGCCCTCCCCCGCCCCCTCCAGGAGCGCCAGGCTGCGCCCCCACAGGGCCACTCCATCCTGATCGCCGCGCCAGCCCTCCAGGGGCGCCTGCAGGCGATCCACCCCCTCCCGGTCGGGACGGGCGCCGCGGCCCGCCACCAGACGGGTCCAGACGGTGACCGGGCGCCCCCCCACCTCCAGGGGGGCGGGGATCAGGCCGGCGGCCGCCAGGGGAGCTTCGAGGGCAGCGGGGGCCGGCTGGTCCGGCGGGGAGGCCATCAGCCAGCCTGCGGGCGCTTCGGCCACCAGCAGCGGGCCGTCGGCGGCGGCCACCAGCAGGGGTGGCAGGGGGCCAGCTCCGGGAACCAGGGCCGCCACCCGCTCCACCAGGGGGCGGAGCAGGGGGTCGCTCAGCAGCGCCGCGGGGTTCTCCAGCAGGCCCAGCCTCTCGCTGGCGGAGGGAGCCGCCGCCACCAGGGCGCGCCTCAGGGCCACAGCAGGGGCATCCAGGGGACGCGCCACGGCCCCAGGGACACCGGGCCGCTGGATGAGCCCCTCGAGCCTCAGGGACGTTCCTTCGGGACGAAGGCTGGCCAGCAGCTGAGCCGCGGGCCCGGGATCCACCGGGAGTCCCAGACCATCGACCAGACCCGCGGCCCGCGCCACCAGCAGGACCGCCCCATCGCCGAGATCGGCCAGGCGCTGCTGCAGCGCCGGATCGGAGCCCTGGTTGAGCTCATCGATCTGGGAGACATCAAGGGCCTGCTCAAGCACGCCGCGGCCGGAGGCGATCAGCAGCAGGTCGTCATCGACCAGGGCGGTGGCAAGGGGCACCGGCTCACGGCCCAGCAGGGCGCCGCGGCCGCTGATCAGGCCCATGCCCCGGTAGCTGCTCACCTGCAGGTCGGTGCCGGCCAGGCTCCGGGTCTGCCAGAAGCGCTGCAGAAATCGCCGAGCGCCGTCCCCGTCACGGCTGCGCAGGGCGAGCAGCCAGTTTCCGGAGCCGGGTTGGGAGCCGGCGGCACCCTCGGGAAGATCAAAGAGCGCGAGGCTGATCTCGGGCGCGAGCCAGGCGGCCAGCTCCGTGGGGTAATCGAGGCCCGCCGCGGCGAAGGCGCCATCGCGGAGGCGCTCGATCGCCCCGGCAGCCTGCCGCCGGTGGCGGGCCGGTGCCACGGCCCGGGCGTAAGCCACGGGTTCCTGGCCATCACTCAGGAGATAGAGGCTGAGGGGAGCCTGTCGCGGCACGAAGCGGGCCGCCCGCGGCAGGGTGGCTGTCCGGTGCTGGAGGGCCAGCGGGCCCCGCTGCCCCACCAGCCACCAGCCGGCGCCGCCCAGGGTGAGGGCCAGCAGAGCCAGCACCAGCAGCACCGCCAGGAAAGGCCTGGCCTTCATTCCCCTCTTGCAGGATGGGGCCATCCTGACGCCCGCCCGACCCGGCGCCCACCATGAGCACCACCGACCCCCGGCTGCCCGGGCGCCTCAGCGCCCCAGACCTGGCCGAGCGGCTGCGCGAGGGGAGCGCGATCCAGCTGGTGGATGTGCGGGAGGACCAGGAACTGGCGCTGGCCCGCCTGCCCCATCCGGTGCTGCATCTGCCCCTGAGTCGTTCGGCCGACTGGATCGAGGGGATCAGCGACCAACTCGATCCAGCCCGGCCGGTGGCCGTGCTCTGCCATGCCGGCGTGCGCAGCTGGCACTTCGCCTGCTGGCTGGCGCAGGAGCGGGGTTACACCGACGTGTGGAACGTGGAGGGGGGGATCGAGGCCTGGAGCCGACAGGTGGATCCCTCGGTGCCGCGCTACTGATACCAGTGCCGCGCTGACTCCGGTCCCGCGCCAGGAAGCATGGCTGGAGGCCGGAGGAGCGAATCGCCGCCGGCTCCCCGCCCATCACAAGGCATCACCCACGGGCCCAGGCTGCCTACGATCGCGGACGTTCCCGCAGCCCATGCCCCTTGGAGAGCCTGCCTCGCCGGCAACAGGAGGTGCTGCAGGCCACCGTGCGGCACTACGTGGACACGGTGGAGCCGGTGGGCAGCCACACGCTGGTGCGGCGCTTCGGCCTGCCGGCCAGTCCGGCCACGGTGCGGTCCGCCATGGGGGCGCTTGAGCAGCGGGGCCTGCTCACCCAGCCCCACACCTCCGCCGGCCGCATCCCCAGCCAGCTGGGTTACCGCCTCTATGTGGACCAGCTCCTCCCCTCCCCGGGGGCGGCGGCCCTCCAGCTGGATCGGGAGCTGGCGGGCATCAGCCTGCAGTGGGCGGCCCTTGATGATCTGCTGCAGCACCTGGCCCGCCGTCTGGCCGACCTCACCGGCCTGCTCAGCCTGATCAGCCGGCCGCGCCAGCCCCGCCACCATCTTGAGGAGGTGCGGCTGGTGGTGAGCAGCGATCGCCTGCTGGTGTTCCTGGTGCAGGGGGCAGCCCTCACCACCAGCCTCAACCTTCGCCTTCCGGCGGGCAGCGCCGACCAGATGCCGCTGCTGGAGCGATGGGCCAATGATCAGCTGCGCAGCCAACCGGCCGGCCGGATCTGCTGGGAGCGGCTGCCAGCCCAACTGGGGGCCAGCGGCGGTTTGCTGCGCCAGGCGCTGGAAAGCCATGCCCAGCTCGGCAGGCTGGGCGATGGGGACGCGGTGGTGGCGGCCGGGCTGGGCGGCCTGTTGGCCCAGCCTGAATTCAGCCGCACCTCAAGCCTGCTGCCGCTCGTCCAGCTGGTGGAAAAGGGCCCCCAACAGGTGCTGGCCCCTTCCGGCTTGGAAGGGACCCTCGGCGGCATCTGGATCGGCAGCGAGCATCCCCACAGCGCCCTGGGGCAATGCGCCGTGGTGCAGGCGGCCTATGACACGGCCGATGGATCGCGCGGCCACGTGGCCCTGGTGGGCCCGATGCGAATGGCCTACTCCACCGCCCGCTCGGCGGTGCAATCGGTGGCCTCGATCCTGCAGCGTCTGCTGAGCTGATCCGCCAAGCCCCCTCCGACCATGACGGTGCCACGAGTCCGACCATGACCTACTGCGTGGCCTTCCTGCTGGAGAGCGGCCTGGTGTTCGCCTCCGATTCGCGGACCAATGCGGGGGTGGATTACATCTCCAGCTACAGCAAGCTGCATGTGTTCCAGCCGGCCCCGGATCGGCTGTTCGTGCTGATGGCGGCGGGCAATCTCGGCACCACCCAGGCGGTGCTCAACCGCATCCGGCGGGATCTGGCCCTCGACGAAGCCGCCGCAACCGCGCTGATCACGAGCGACGTGAAGGATGGGCCGGCTGCATCACCGGCCGCCCCGCTGCCCAGGCCCCTCGGCACCGCCGATGAGAGCCACGATCTGCTCACAGCCCGCTATCTGTTTGAGGCCGCCGACTACATCGGCCGCCTGAGTGTGGCGGTGCAGCGCGCCTTCTCCACCCCCCTGCAGCAGGCGGGGGCCAGCGGTGAGGCCAGCTTCATCCTGGGGGGTCAGATCGCCGGCCAGCCCCATGGCCTTTATCTGATTTATCCGCAGGGCAACGCGATCATGGCCACGCCGGAAACGCCCTTCCTGCAGATCGGTGAGAGCAAATACGGCAAGCCACCGCTTGATTACGTGGGCCACACCCGTCTTTCTCTCGAAGATGCGGCCCGGCTCTGCCTGGTGTCGCAGATCGTGACGCGCCGCTCCAACCTCACCGTGGGCCCGCCCTTTGAGATCGCGCTGGTGCCAGCCGATGAGCTGCGGGTCTCGCGCCGGCTGAAACTGGAGAAAGAC
>Ga0209189_1001251_pt1 | contig 19395 bp, 12 predicted proteins | sample C_130820_EF_Meta_FD_187308 | JGI IMG/M metagenome (GOLD analysis project Ga0209189, IMG submission 187308) | Freshwater microbial communities from Lake Croche, Canada to study carbon cycling - C_130820_EF_MetaG (SPAdes) (version 3) | ecosystem: Environmental > Aquatic > Freshwater > Lake... | reverse complement strand
AAAAGTATATCAGGAATTATATATGATTATTATATGATTCGAGGTATGGTAGATAAAGAAATTACTAAATCAAATATTAATAGAGTTAAATTTATGTCTCCCTCTAATAAAATTAAATTAGCAACCGATGGAGAAACTCAAGCAATAGTTAAATTAAAAAATACAGATGAATCTAAAGCATATAAAATGACTAAAAGTTTAGCTGTTAAATATGCAACTGAAATGGCAAAGCACTTACCTGATTGGCTTGCTAAATTTAATTCTCATAAGAAAAAAGATGATTTAGCAGATGCTTTCTTACAAGGGGCTTATTACTTTGAAATGAATTGTGTAGAGAAAAAGAAAGCAAAACCGATTATTCAAATCGACATACCATAAAATAAATTATTTTCTCTCACACTTTACAAAAGTTTTTGGATTCATTTTCAAACCCTCTTGTTTTAGTAGTTCAATAAATTGGTCATGCTCTTCTACTTTAGATTCAGTTGACATTGATTCTAAAATATAATTAGGAGCAGTTTCATATTTAAATGTATAAGGGAATTTAATATTCTCTAAACACTTTCTAATAATAGTAACAGTATTACCTATCTCGCCAGTGGAAACAATTTCAACTTTAGAAATTATTTTATATGGCTTTTCTTTTCTATACTTGTCAATTAATTCATATAATTCATTTGCTTCTGGAAAAAGACTAGTTACAAATTCCTTTTCCTCAATACAATAATCCAACAAAGAAGACTCTATATCTTCTTCTCTTCTCTTTTCATCAAGTTTATAAACAACTTGCTTCCATAAGTCATTAATATCTTTACTGATTTTTCTAGATAAATCTTTAAAAATTTTTATCAATGTTTTATTATCTTCAGCAGCGTGATCTTTATCAACATCTCTCAGAGAAACTTTAATAATATTATCATCCAGAATCTCGTCAACACACGCAAAAGTCTCCTTATTTAAAGTTACTATTTTATTAAAGTTTGCACGGCGTTTCTTTGTGGAATCGGCAAAATTCATAAAAAGCTTACAATTATACTCAACTAAATTTCCTTCAAAATGAGTAGTCTCGTCTTTCTTTTCAGTAAAGACTACTAATACTATTTCACCTAGACTAGGTTTATCAATATTATAAAATGGAATTTGTAAATTGGACATAATGTTTATATTTATTTGATAATAAATATAAAAATCAATTTTTTATACTAGACTACAATATTCTTCTTATTAACTTTCAATCCCATTGTTTTTTGTAGATTTAAACTATTAGATTCAATAGGTTTACTTCTTTTCAATACTAATTCATCGTCAATATGTTCTAGTTTATTTGCAGTAAAATTACCACTAGACTTTTTATAAGATTCTTCAATTTGTAATTGCCTGGTAATCATTGGAGGATGCAACAACAAATATTCTTTATTATTAAATTTAAAAAGATCCCTAAATTCATTTATTTTAAGAACACCTCCAAAATCTTCTAATAACAACCAAGATGGAGCTGGTAAAATCTTTGTAAATTCCCCATATGTCTTATAATACATTAAATTCAATAATGATTCACGTTTCCAAGTAGATGAATCATTTAAATCAGTATTATAGGATTTAGCACAGTTCCAAGAACAAAAGTTACCTACACAATAAAATATATTATTAAAATAATCTTCAGGTAATTCTACAGCTGGGTCTTCAAAAGAATTTTTACACCATAAACATTTGGTTCCTGTTTTAAATTTAATATTATAGACATTTACCTTGTTAATATTCTTTCCGAACATGAATATTTTTTCTGTCTCAATTAACTTTTGTTTAATCATTTGGTCGTCGTTAATAACTATAGTTGGTTTCTTTTTCAAATCCTTTTCTGATTTTATAAAAATCTTATCTTCAACTACTTCTTCATTAACTACATCTTCTAATGAAATTGGTAGGTGCATAATAATAGGTTCTTCTTCAGAATTAACTTCAATTTCTTCACATTTATTCTCTATATTTTTGTTTTTGGGCTTTCTACCTCTCTTTTTTAAAATTTGTAAATTTTGCTCTTTATCCTGCATTAATATTATTATTGGTATCATTTCTTTAAAATTATTTTATAATTATCTTAAAGATATGATTAAGTGTTTATAGAAATACTTGGGATTGATATATTCTTCTTCCTCCCTTTTTTGGATTCTGATGCATTTTCAACTGATAATAATCTTTCATTATTAGATACAGATTCTTGAGTATCTGATGTACCTGCTAATGTAGTAGATGTTTTAATTCTATTTAATATTGCTCTAACACTATCTGGTACATTTATTTCAGAAACAGTTTTTCTTGGTTCTCCCAATGTAGGTGTATTCATAAAACTTGGTTTTGGAGCTTGAACTGGCATTTGTTGTTGCATTTGTTGTTGGCTCTGGACTTGAGCTTGTTGCCTTTGCAATTGTTGTTGCATTTGTTGCATTTGCTGTTGTTGTTCTCTCATTTGTTTTCTCATTTCATTTTCTTTTTCCTTTTGTTTTTCAATATTCATTTCCTGAGGAGACATAAAGTTTGACTTTTGTTTTTGAGGATTAATTAATCTACTAATTAATTCTGGATTTTTATTAAGAGCTGATTCTAATCCTGGAATTGTTGATTGAGATTTTGAGAAATGATATGCGCTACCAGATGCAACTAATAGTAATACCAATTTAATCTCAGGAGGCATTCCTTTTCCAGTCCCCTTATACTTTTCATAAAGTTCTTCTAATACTTCATCGTAAGAATCTGCTTCAACTGACATGTGTTCCCCCCAACCTTCCAAATGAAAATCAAAAGGATCATACTTTTCATTTAAAAATTCAACAATTGATACACCATTTAATAAAATATTTTTATAAAGTCTAATGCCATTTTTCTTATCAACAAAACTCTTCAATAATTCATACTCATATTCCATCTCTTCCAAAGACGAATTGAAATCATAATCTTTTGTTAAAGAAAAACCTTTTTGTTTAATTTCTGATAATTTTCTTAATAATTCGATTTTTTTCATTCTTGTTTCCTGAGGTGAAAGTTGTTGAGTTACTTTTGGTTTAATAAAACTAGAAGGATTACTAGTACTAAAGGAAGGTATCGGTGTTACTGTTGGTTTGTTACTGAAATTCACTGTATCAAATCTATCTCTAGACCTACTACTATATTTACTACTCGCACTTTTTTTACTGCTCTTACTGCTGCTGCTATCAGAATATTTTTTAACTGAAGTTGTTGATTTACTAGATTCGGAATCTGATTGCGGAATTTCACTCGATTCTACATTTTCTATTTTCTCAGGAATAGTTTTGTCGTCATTTGCTAGTAAATTAAAATAATAATCAGTATCTGACGTTTTTTTAGATTCATCTATTTTTCCTTTTTTATCATATAACTTGAAATTCACTTCTGTTGATGTATCAGATTCAGGCATATTATAATATTATATAAATAAACTTTTCTTTAAATTAACGCACATAATAATCACCTTACTCTTCCTGTGAAAGTTTCCATTGCATCTTGTTTAGATAAATAAGAAGAAATCACTACAAACGCAATAGCTAAGGCAAGAGCAAAAGTAGGGTCTCTATTAGCTTTCATTATTATTAAAAATAAAAAGACAATTCTAAAAACTGGATTATGAAATAATTTTCTAATATAAGGAGGTAGGTCTGGTCTAATTGAAGCAGCATAAAACAATATTAAAATTATTAAAATTGCTTTAACATAAGAATTATCTAGTATGTCATCCATATATTTATTTTAGAATTTAATTTTATTAAATATTTTATCTAGAATATAGAAATAGTATAAATATGAATTATTGTAGTATTAACGAGGCTTGGGGACAAGCTAATTATATTTCAAAGCAGTTTAATAAAGTTAATAATAACTCAGAAAAAGTTATTAAAAATAAAAAAAAACATATAGAAAAATTTACAAATTCTAATAAAGTTAATAAAAACAAAGTTAATCCCTGTAATTCTTTTATTACTCACATGAAAACTTGTTCTCATTGTAGAAATAAGATGAGGGAACAATTTAAACCAAGAATAGTGGAAAATTTTGAAGACATTATTCAAAACAATAGGGATATTATTGTTTTAATATTAATTGGATTATGTTTTATGATATTTTTTAATATGTTAATGAATGTAACATCAAAATAATTATTTTGGGAACCATTTAATTAAAAGTATATTTGGTTCAAAGAATTCTATTTTAAATCCATTTTTACCTACTTTTTTAATTATATAATCTTTACATTCAGTTAAAGAATATAGTGGTAATCCTATAATAAATTGTGGTATTGAATACCAAGTAAAATAATAATTTGCGCTACTGGCTAAAATTATTTTTTTTTCTACTTTTTCTAGTATTTTATTAAAAGTTTCTTTTTTTTTATCTTCTCGTTTTTTTTGTTCTTTTATTAATTTATCTGCTTTAACCATTGTAATTATTGAGAAAATATTATAAAAAAAATATATTATTATTATTTAATATGGATATAATAAAAGAAATATTAGAAGAGATTATAGAAAATATAGAAAAACCAGTTCTTGAAAAAACAGTTCTTGAAAATATAAAAGAATCAATTCTTGAAAATATAATAGAACCAGTTCTTGAAAATATAATAGAACCAGTTCTTGAGACTGTAATAGAACCTGTTAAAAAAGAAGAACCTAAAATAAATACATTATGTTTTAGTGGAGGTGGAATAAAGGGCATTGCCTTTATAGGAGCATTAGAACATTTATTAGAAAAAAATATATTTGCACTTGAAGATATTAAAACTTTTGTTGGAAGTTCAGCTGGTTCAATGTTATCTTTCTTATTAAATATTGGTTGGAAAATAAATGAGATTAAAGCATTTTTATTAAATTTTAATTTTGAAAAATTAATTAGTGGAATTAATAGTTTAGCATTATTTGAATCATATGGAATTCAAGATGGTAATAAATTACAATTGCTATTTATTAAGTTTTTAGAAAATAAATTTCAAGTAAAGGATATAACATTTGAGGAGCTTTATAGAAAGACTCATAAAAAAATAATAATAATAGGAACTAATTTAACTAAAAGTGAAGAAGCAGTATTTAGTTATAAGACTACTCCGAAATTTTCAGTAATATTAGCTCTAAGAATTTCATCATCAATTCCTTTAATTTTTAAACCTGTAAAATATGAAAATGAATTATATGTTGATGGTGGTATTGTAAATAATTTTCCATTAAATCATTGTTCAAAAAAAACAACCATTGGTTTATATATTAAAAATTCTGGAAATTCAATAGAATGTATTAATGATTTTATATTATCTGTTTTAAATACTACTGCAGATACAATTAGCCAAAAAAGCATGAAAAAGTATAAGAAAAATGTTATTGAAATTATAAATACAAATGCTGAATTTATAAAGTTTAATATTAATTTTGAAGAAAGACTTGCACTTATAAAAGATGGATATAATTCTTGTGATGAATTTATTAAGTACTTTAGTCGATTTTAGCCGTTAATTGTTACTGTCATGCCAGTCCTCAAACTTTGTAGAAGAATAATCAACTGGTTTTCTTGTACTTAAATTGGTACTAACACTTTTATATTCTTTCATTTTTTCTTCTAATGTTTTTGGTTTAATATTGGTATCTACTTTATGCAATTTAAATGCTAAATCTAAACTAGTGAAACCTCCTGTAGAAATTGAATCTTCCAAATACAATGAAGAATAATCATTAATTGATGCTAATCCATCATTCACTTGATAAGCTGCTAATGAGGAATTACCTTGATTAATTGTAATTAATTGGTCATTAAATGTTCCATTGTCTTTTCTATTTTCAAATTTACTATTAAAATCAGACGTACCGCTAATTCTTTCTTGAGGAATACTAATTTGTCCTCTAGATTGTTTAACAGTATTATATTGTTTTAATACATTTGTTTCATTAGTTGCATTAAATCCGTGTTTTTTATTTAATTCTTCTATCTTACTTTTAAAATTTTGCTTTGACTCTTCCTTAACTGGAAACATTTTTTCAATATCTTTCACTTCGTATTCAAAACTAGTTTTCAATTGAAAGGACTCTTTCTTATTTTTTTGATCTAAGAATTCGTTGTATTTTTCTCTAGTTTGAGGATTATTTAAAACAGTATTTGCAATTGAAATATGATTCCATACTTCTTCATTAAAATCTGGATTTTTATCAGGATGTAACTCTTTTGCTAACTTTAAATAATTTTTTTTTATCTTCTTTTCAGAATCATCTCGAGTAACACCAATAATTTCATACAAGTTGTATTTCAAATTTTGAAAATTTGTAGACATTATAATATAATATAAAAATATACTTTAAATCTAGATTATATTATAATGGTAAACTATAAAGAAAAAATAGAAGGATGTATATATTTATCTTCTTTCTTGGAAACATTAGCATTTTTTAATGGAAAATGGGAATTTAATTATGGTAATAAAACTGATACAATTACTGAAGGACTTTTGATTAATTATTTCTTTTTGAATCATTATTACATGATGGGAGGATTAGAAAATATAAATTTTGAATCATTAAAATCATCTGACGACACTATTTTAATTATTGCTACTGGAGCGGGAGTTGTAAAAGGAGGAGGTGAAAAAAATTATATTGAATCCTATTTAAAATATTTGCCAGTGCTAAAAGAAGAAGTTCGTATATCTGGGAAATCAACTCTAATATCGTTAGAAAAAATTAAAAAAACCAAAAGTATAAAAAGTCTTCCTTATTCTTCTAATAATGGTGGAAATGGATGTGCAATAAGAACAGCCCCAATTGGATTAAAGTATTATAAGAATATAAATAAGGTATGTGAAGAAGCTTTAATAGCATCATTGGTAACTCATAATTATTCTATAGGATTTTTAGGAGGTATTGTTACTGCTTTGTTTACTGCTTACGCTGTAGAAGATATTTCACCATTTAAATGGTCCTTAGAATTAATTAAGCTTTATAAAAAGAAAGTATTTCATAATCTAATTAAAAAATATATAGATGAAGATATCACTGATGAAATTGATAGTTTCTTCTCATATTGGGAAAAATACAATGAAGATAGGCTTAACAAGATGAATTTTAGAAATCTTCCTAATTTTTTAAATCCAGGACGTAAAATAGAAGATTTAATAAATTACACGTCAGTAACGTATATATCGAAAAAGTCAAGTTATGATAAATTTGGTGGTTCTGGATTAGAAGCAACAATTTTAGCATATGATAATTTATTATTAGCAGCAATACCTGATAAAAATATGATAGTGAATACTGAAAGTCCTAAATTTAATTGGGAAGTTTTTGTATTTAATAATGTTTTCTTTTTTGGAGATAATGATTCAATATCCGCTATTAGTGCTAGTTGGTATGGTGCGTATTTAGGAATAGATAAGTGTCCTTTAGAAAAAATAAAGGAGTTGGAATTTTATAAGGAATTGAGTTCCCTCGTTAACCAGTTAACTAAATAGTTAATCAGTAGGGGTTTTTCTTATTTAGACAAGAGGTTTTCTTTTTTAGACGGGGGGTTCCAAGTTTCTTACAGTCTCAATTAAATCTTTAGCAGTTCTAGCACCTTTATATGTTCCTACTTTATCTCCTACTTCAATAATTACTGTAGGGAACCCTTCTACTTCAAATTCTTTACATTTAGCTTCATTATCGGGATTATCGCATTTAACATCCATTACAGTAATGTTACTTAAAGATGGGTCTGCATTCACTAGATTTGAAAATTCTTCCCATTCAGGTTGAAATTTAGTAGACCATCCACACCAACTGGTATTAAAATTGTAAATAGTTGCTGGAATTCCATTAGAGTTTTTAAATTTTTCTGGTTTTATAGGAGTTGATTTTCTATGGAAAAATACAATGTACAAAATTACTAGAAGAATTATTCCCATAATTAACCAGGTCGTTACAGAGAGTCCGTAAAAATTTTCGTTAAAATTTATCATTATATAATTTTAGATTTTAAATTTAAAAATATTTAGAATTTAAAATTAATTTCTAAATGATATTATATAAAAATGTCCGAAGTTTATAATAAATGTATTGTAGCACCTAATGCTAGTGAATGCGCTAGTTTATTGAAAAAATGTATTTCAGGAGATGCAGAATGTATTAAAACTTTTAATAAATTGAAAGTTGATTATGCTAAAGGCTTAAAACTTTCCGAGGATGGAAAAGTAACTTATATTAGAGATATTTTAGTAGAAAATGGTTTCGGTCCTTTTCTTTCTAGTGGTGAAACTAAAGCAGATGTAATTGTATTAAATTGGCATAATTCTTTAAGATCTAGCCCTGAAGCTAATGCAATCAGAGCAAATGCTGATTTAACTTCAATCTTTGAATATTTAGTTGCATTTGTAATTGACCCTCAATTTTCTGGAGAACCTGAAACAATGAAAACATCAAAAGCTTGGTTTTCTCGTAGACCTAATTGCACTGAACCAAAAAGAGTATTTTCTGCAGCAACATATTTAAAAACAAGACCTACGCCTAAAAAAGTAATTTTTACAAAAGATGGAAAAATTGAAATGGTAGGAGGTGGTTCTCAAAATGAAAGAAAAAATCTTTCTTATGTTAATAAAATAAGATACCTTGATTCCTTAAATAGCTATTACAGTATGGTTGGTGGAGCTCCTGAACCAACTAATTGTGCTAATGATTTAAAAGAAATGTATACTAACATCACTAATAATCTTCAACTTCACGGTAAACAAGTAGAAGATTCTGATAATCGTATTATTGAAACAATGTTAAATAAATTTTCTGAATTAGAAAGTAGAGTAGCACAAATTAATGAAAACATCTCTAAACTTTCTGGAATGTCTGGAGCTAATGTATCTGGAGTTCTTCAAAGCGAGAAAGAAAAATTAAAGATGGACAATAAGACTCTTTCCACTCAAGGAAAAAATATTACTTCAGTAATTAGAAATTTGTTTGAAAATAGTAGTCAAGTACCTGATAATAATAAAACATTATCTAATGCACGTTTACAATTTCCTCAACACACTGTAAATTAGCAAATTACATTTAAGTAAAATACTTTAAAGTAATTTTCTAAACAAATATTAATATGGGCTTAGGACTATTATTATTAGTTTCCGTTGGTAAAGAAAATATTTATTTATCATCAGAACCTGAAATAACATTTTTTAAAATATCACATAAAAGATATACCAATTTTTCAATTGATACAATCGCACAATATTTTAAATCAACTCCTGATTTTGGTAGAAGAGTTACTGTTAATTTATCTAAAAATGCTGACCTGTTAGAAAAATTATATTTATATGTAGAACTTCCTGATATCATAAAGGATAACCCTTCAGTATTACCAACTGGAGTGAAAAAATTTGCTTGGGTTAAAAAAGTCGGGTTAGCATTAATTAATTATGTTGATTTAGAAATTGGAGGTGTATTAATTGAAAGACACTATGGAGATTATCTTAATATTTGGGGAGAATTAGTTATAAATTTAGGTAAAAAGAAAGGATATAATAAAATGATTGGTAATATTGATTTATTAACTAATTATACCAATGGAAAAACATCTTATAGTTTATATATTCCTCTAAACTTTTGGTTTTGTCAAGAAATTGGTATAGCATTACCTATTGTTGCAATGATTCATAATGATATTAAAATTCATGTTCAATTTAATGATTTTAATAAATGCTTTCTTCAATCTCCTACTAATTATATAAGTACTTATGAACCATTTACATTATTTAATGAAGGTGAAATAATTAGACAAAATGTAGGAGGTTCTACTGCAATAGGAACTTTCATTTATTATGATTCAGTAAATAACAATATGTATTATAACAAAATTCAAGGAGACTTTTTAATTCCTACAACAAGTGGGGATAAAAACTACGCAATTATTGGAGATGATTCTAGTTTTCAGCAGAATTTAAATAATAATTCAATAGTTGTTACAGATGAAGATTACTTTCGAATTAATACTCCATCTTTACAAACTGCTTATTTAATAGTAAATTATATTTATTTAGATAATAGTGAAAGATTCCTTTTTATTAATAACGAACACGAATATTTAGTGCCAATTGTTCAAAATATTCAACAACAAACATTTTCTTCTACTAATATTTCATTTAAAATACCCTTTGTAAATCCAATTAAAATGATTTTTTGGAGAGCTCAATTAGTATCAAATTATAATGTAAATGATTTATTTAATTATACATTAACACCTGTTTCTACAACAACCACTCGAATTATAGAAAAAGAATTAATTGTATTAAATTCAATCAATAGAATAGAATTAAATAAACCAGAATATTATACAAATATTCAAATCTATCAAAATCATTTTACATCTGCACAAGAAGGTATTCATATGTTTGCATTTTGTATTAATCCTTTAGATTATCAACCATCTGGTACAATGAACTTTAGTAAAATTGATGATGCATATTTATCAATAAATTTTAACAAATTGATAAATTATCAGAATCCAATTAATATAACCAGTTATGGTATTCAATTAAATGTGTTTAGAATATTGAATGGATTAGGAGGACTAGGTTACTATCTATAATTTAGTTCCAAGCCAAAGCACCCATTCCACTCATAATTCTAAGTATTTGATATTCTCTTACAGTTGTTTTCAAGATAAATGGATCATTTACTACTTGAGAATTATTTACTGTTTTTATTACTATATCGTCTAATGTTGAAAAATTTATATGACCCGAAGGTTGTTTTTCAATTGGATGTAATGCAAAAGAATATGCGTAATAACCCATATCAACTGAATTTAAATACTTTTGATAAGGAACAACTAAATTAAAATAAGTACTATCTAAAGCTGTAAATAAATCTATTCCAGCTGTTTGAATGTTCATAGTTTTTATTGGACTAATTAATGTTGTATTACTTATATTTTTATAATTATACAAGAAGTATTTTATTAAATTCAAACGCTTAGCTGATAAAGTTTTTAAATTATTTTGAAATTTAGTATCCAAGTACAAAGACATCTCAATATTTTTAGATAATACAGAAGATGTCATAAAATATAAATATCTTTCTGATTTAACATTAATTTCATATTCTGCTTGTTTTAAATAACTAAAATCTATAATATATTCTACTTTAACTATACCCCCATAAACACCAGTTTGTTTAAAAATATCGTACGCTGTTTTTCTTAAATTATAATCATTAGAATAAGCATCATTAGTTACAGTAGTAGATGTATAAGTATTTAGACCAGTACTTAAAACTTGTGTTGTTAAAAATAAATCTTTTGCTAAATTAGTAAATTTCATCCTTGATGAAGTATTTACACTATCAATTAAGCTATTTGGATATGTTTTAAATATTTCAATTATATATTCATGATTATTATTTCCAAATAATTCTCTTTCTGGTATATCTAATATTATTCCATCTATATTTAAATTAATATTAATTTCAGGTGTATTAATAATTTTATATTTAATTGTATCAGTTGACTTATTTGGACCATTCGATATCAAATTTACAAGTTGATTTAATTCAAATTTTAAAAATACATCAGAATGTTGTAAACATAACATTGGTACATATAAAGGCGATTGACCATCAAACCAAAACTCTAGAGGTATAATAATTCTATTACCATAAGGTTTTACTACCTTATCAAATTGTTTTTTACGCACAGGGTCTTTCAAAAATTGATACTGAATATTCATTGTATCCGGATTCAATTGCTCTATTCTTTGATCATTAATATAAAATTCAATATAATTAAACAGTAAAGTATATAAATTATCATTAAAAACAGCTCTTTCAGTAGTATTAGTTATAGTAGTAGTAGTTACAGTTTTATTTTCTAATTCGGGTGAAGGACTCATCACTTGATTATTAAATCTTTTTTCCAAAGTTAATTGAGCAAATTTACTAACCAAATAAAATTTATTTAATTCAAGACTATTAGTAATAAACTGGTCTAAAAAATATAAGGTTTTTTCTCTAAAAAATAATTGATATTTTCTTATATTTATTTTTTTATACAATGTAAATGGCATATATGCATATTGTACTAGTGTTACGGTAATGTCTGATAAAAGTAAATCTAATTCTTTAACATATACAGAATTTACATTATTTAACAATACTGGTGATATTACATACAAGGGTGATTCTAATAATACTTTCCCTTGAGTAATTGTTGTTGAATTAAAATAAATTGTGGAATCAGTTGTAATATTTGTTGGAAGACCAGTATCTATTAAATATATATAATCTCCTATTTCATCACCAGTTTGAGTCAAAGTTTGAATATAACCATCAAATTTAATATCAATAGAATCGAATAACTGTACTTCTGCTAATTGATTAATACTTGGTTGAGATAGTTGTTTTTCAATAATTAATTGTTTAAAATAGAATGGTCTATCTAAATATATATAATCAAAAATTTCAAGATATCCTTGACGTAACCATTTATCATTTGTGTTAACATATATAATTGGAGTAGTAACTAATTTGTCATTTATATAATAAGTGTAATTTTCATCGTAACTAAAATTTTTAGCAGGAACAAATCTTAATAAATTATTAACGTGTGTAAATTCTTCTACATACCAAGTATTAATAACACCACCAAAAGAATGATCATGTAAATCTATAACAGAAACGTATAATTCACATAAAAATTGGGTCATTGTAGGTTGTCTAATTATATCTAAAGATTTATAATAAACAGCTGTATCTAAATTTTTTTTAAAATTATCAATATACTCATTCGCATTAAATTCATTATAAGATAAATCATAAACAATGAAACAATTAGTTTTTTCATTTATAGTAGGAAGCCCTGAAAATTGATACAAAAATTGATTCATTTTTTTAAATATTTGAATTGGTTCAGGTGGATATTCTCCAAGTTTAGCATAATGCGTAATATTATTTATTACATAATCACTAGAAACATCACTTGAATTTAATAATATATCTAATTCATTTTCGCCAATAAAATTTAAATTTTTACAATAAATTGTATCATTTATTTTAAAGTTTTTAACAACATTTACTAAATCAAAATAATATGAATAATTTATTAAATTTGAAGCTAATACCAAATGAAACATTAATTGATTTAGATTTGAATATGCAGTTGGTTTTATCGTTAATATTATTTTCGTATTTACAAAATTAGTAATAGCTCCTTGTACTTGAATATTCTTATTAAAAATATCAACTATTCTATAATTTTGATTATTAGATTGAAAATACACAGTATAATCTGTTGATATTGCATTCAAAATTTGATTTAAGTTCAATAGAGTAATATATGTAGTATTTCCAGAAACATTAAATTTTTCAATACCAACAATAAGTTCTGCTTGAATAAATGAATTTAATTGGTCAATGTAATTAGGAAATACTAAATAATTATTATATGTTATCAAATTCATATTTCTATATTTTATTGCAGTAAATTTAGTAAAATCCAGATTAACTAAATCATCAGTTGTTAAAGTTAATTGATATACGTAACCAATAAAAGTATTACTTGAAATATCATAAGTTTTAAATGAACTGATACTAAAGTTTTGTTCACGGTTTATATCTTCTTTTATAAAAAATTCAATTAGGTTATTATATACAATTGGATAATCAATACTTAAATTATTAAATAAATATTCACCTTCTAGAAAATCTAATCTATAAATACTTTGATCCACATAAGTTTCATCAGTTAAAATAATTCTATACGGATATAAACCGAAAGATATATCAATATTATAATTTAATATAAATGGCGCATCTATATTATTCATCTGACTAGTTGGTAAATATGGATAATTTCCTAAATATGTACAATTATTAAAACTAGAGTCATAAGTAATATTATTTTTTAATATATCTAATCCTAATAATGAATCATTGTTAGGTGATAAAGTTTTTTGTAATTTAATTAATTGCTGTTCGTAATCTGGTATTTTTTGAAATAAATCTTGTTTTAATATATATAAAAGTAAATCAGCATAATTAACACATTTACCCGAAAATCCAAATACAGTTGATTCAAAATTTATATAATCATTAGATAAACTAACTATATATTTTAATACATCGTTTATTTTAACACCATATAAATTATCATCATAATTATTATTAACTAAATTATAAATTTCTGTTTTAACATTTGTTATATTTCTTGAAAGGTTATATCTAGTACCATCAAATCTTAATATAAATTGATTATTTAGATACAAGTTACTATTGACTGATAAATTAGTTCCATCAAATGTAAAATTTAAACCCAAATCTGAAATAAAATTATTTATATATGTTATCGGACTTCTCCAAAATGCTTCTACTTTAATAAAATATTGTAAATTAGTATAAAAACTTGTTTCAAATAATTGCAAAGAATTAAAGGTAATATAATCATTATTAAAATTAGACAAAAATCCAGAAATATCACTTACTTCTAAATTAGTATAATAATTATTGCTTGTAGTTCTACTTATATTTCCACTTAAATCCATACTAAAATCACCCTTTGACATTATACTTTTATCTATTTCCGAATTTGCAACTAATGACCACGCATCCCAAGTTTTCAAAGAATTAAATAATGCAGATACTTTAAAATAAGTTTTATTAAAAATATTTCTTAATGAACCATCACTATCTAAATAAATTTTATTTTCATCAAAAATATTAGTTGGTACATCATTAATAAAAATACTATCTAATTTACTTATTTCATCTATTGTTTGAATAACACGTTGATCTTTATTACTATCATAATAATTAGTATATACTTTTAAATTTAAAAATCCTGTTGTATATGAATATGCGTTACTATTAAAAATATTAAAATTTGTACTTAATGAATAATAATAATAATCAACTTGTGTTATTAAAGTTAAAGTAGTAGGTAATTTGATATGTTCTACCTCAAAAGCTTTTGCATAATCATCATTGACAACTATAGTTTCGTTATAATCTTGTTTGGTTGATGTTACAATATAATTATTTTCTTGAGAATAGAGATAATTATAATTTTCAATAATTTGGCTTGTAATCAAATAATAAATATCATTATCCTTTATAATAGTACACGGTATTGTCTTATCGATAAAAAAATCAATAAATCCAATTAAATTAATAATATTTGTTGCATCTATACTAACCCTAAAACCAGAACTAATATTTTCAACTAATCCAGTAATAATTAAATCATACTTTCTCCAAATAATTAATTCATTAAATGGCAACGATTTTAAATCCTGTTGAATAATTAATTTACTATTTAAATAAGAGAATGTATTATCTAAATTCAATAGAATTGGATGAATCTTATCCAAATAAAATGTTGAATTATAATCTTCTACATTTGTAAAAATATAAAGTTTATTTGGAATTTGTAATTGACACAAGTGACTAATAAATTGATTATATTGATTCTTTTCTAGTAAGATGTGGTAAGAGTTATGTAGGTTAATCATATTTGAACTTGTATCTAAATTAAAAACACTATCTTTAAAAACAATATTATTAGTAGAAACAACAAGATTATTAGAAATATTATAATTAACTATTGTATTATTAGATAGTTCATAATAATTATAAAATCCTAAATTAGTTGTTGGTTTTAAATAACAAGACTTTTCTAATTCATAATTAGAATATAATACTTTATCACTAACCACACCAAAATAAATATTTACATTAGTAATTATTGGAAATAAACTTCTATCGATTATTATTCTATTGTATTTATCGATTGTCTTAATATAACATATAAATGAATTAACTTGAATTGGTTGATTATAATAAAAATTATAACTTGATATATCATCACTAAATGTTAATTCGTTATTATTAATACGAGCTTTCAAAGCTCTTGGTATCTTATTTTGAAAGTAATAATATTTTTGTGGTAATTCAATTGTTCTAGTATATATTGTAGTATTTGCTAAACTAATATTGTTAATGTTATTGGTAAAATTTCCATCAATTTCATAGAAAAATAAATCAACACTGTTATAAATTACATTTCCACTACTATCAAAACTTAAATTTTGTATTTTACAAGGTTGATAAGGTAAATAGAATGTGTAAAATCCTTCAGTAAAATTAGTAGTGTTATTCAAAAATAAAACATTTTCTTTAACATAATTAACTCTATAAATATTATTATTATAAATAAGATAATCATTAATGCTTATTAAATAGTTATAGATGTTATAAAATTTATTTTCTTTATAATATAAAAATATATTATCACCACTATCAATTGAGAAATTTCTACCTGAATTTTGTAAGACTAAATTATTTTGAAAATTAATAGATAATTTATAAACTGGTGTATTATTTAATTGAAAACTTACCAATTGTGTTTTTTGTATTTTTGGTGTTTGATTTAATCTAAACAATAAATAAAATCCTGAATAATAACTATTAACTGTGGTTACTTTAATAATATTTAAATCATAATACATTGTAAAACTATTTAATCCAATTACCTCAAATATATTATCCCCAAATGATATTATATCGCCAGCCCGAAGTATATTCTTTTCATAATTAGTAATATAATATTTATTATTTTTACTATAAATATTAAAAGAATTATCAATTAAAATTAAAGTTCTGGAACTTCCAAGTATGCTATATGTTCCGGCGTCCAAGCCGGAATTAAGATATGCAATATTATTGGATATATCAACACTAGTAACATATCTTATAAATTTATTAGTGCTTGTAGTTAATATCAAATATTTTAAATTATTAGTAACACTAATGTTAACATAATTTTGATTTAATATAGTTATTGTTCCAAATTGAACCAATTCTGGAATATAATCATATGAAGGATCATAATTATAATCTAATTTTATTAATTTATTTTTATATAATATATTACTACTATAATATATTTGTTGTCTAATTTCATTATTATTTATATTATCAAAAATTATATTATCAGATGAATCTCTACTAAAAATACCTGTGCCTAATAAATTATAACTAGAATTTATTGTAAATATTTTTGGACTAATATAATTTCCATTGTTATAAACATTAATTAAATTTGATGTAGGTGTAATTCCATCAAGATTTCTTAAATTACAAATATTATAATTAATAGTAGTATCTTCTAAATTCAAAGTCCAAATTGAACTATAATAAACCTGTGTTTTATTAACAGTAATAATTAATTTATATTGTTGAAAACCATAACTATCTATTAATGAAAAATTTAAATTAGGGTCTATTTGAAATCTAGTATCATTACATGAAATATCATAAGTATAAGTAAAGTTACTTCCTGGTATAGTAATATAACCAAATACATAATTATCAACAACATCTGAACGCTTATAAGCTAAAAAATCATCAAAACCAATACTATTTAATACTAAATTAATTGGCATCAATACATTCGATATATCACTATAGAAACTAAATGGTTTAATAAAAGTTTTATTATTATTATCAACAAATGATGTAAGTATATCTAATTGATTTGACAAAACATTTTTATATTCATTACTATCATAATAATAATTTGAACGAACCTTTGCATAATTTTCAAAAGATGTATTTGGTGTTAAATCTAAATTTGGTAATATTGCAGTAGAAGATGTATTATCTATTATTGATATATATTGTTGATCTCTAGCTAAAAAATTTGAATCATCAACCAAATAAAGATTATTAGTATTTTTGTGATTTATTATGAAAGAATTGAGTTGATAATAATCACTTACTTTTTCTAAATAATGTACATCTCCATCTAAATAATAATAAGAGTAATTAAATAAATTAGTAGAATCACTAATAGTCATTATTCCATTTGATGAAATATCAGCTGTTACATTAGTGTTTACTAATTTTAAATTTTTATTAGGATATATCCATAAATTATAGTTACCTGAAATATTCAATAAAGTAAAATTATTTCCAGTAATTATATTATTATTTAATTTGTAATAATAACTTTCATTAAAGTTATTAATGAATAAGGTTTGATTATCATTAACCAAATTTACAGTTTTATTACCTAATGTAAAAGGTTGTATTAAATATTTATTAGTAATATTATAAATGGTTACCCTATTGGAAACAATAGAGTAATAAGCATTATTATTAGTATTAATATAATCTAAATAACTTAAACTATTGTTAGAATTTAAATATACTTTCTCGCCTGTAGTTTTAGGACCAATAATGTTTGTTTTAAAATTTTTATAAATAGTATAACTACTGACTAGAATAAAATTTGTTGGAGTAAATGAATTAATACCTCCTGACGAATTACCACAAATTAAACATTTATTTTGAATTTCTAATGGATTTTTTCCAATTAAAATATAATAAGTTTCATATAATTCAATACTATAAATATTAAAATTAATTATAACTGAATTACCTGTTATTTTTTCATTATTTAATGTAGATATACTTATTTGATAAATATAAACAATTGCTCCACTATTTAATATAGTTGGCGGAGATGGTGTAAATTCATATCCATTATAATATATTTTTGTATTATCAGTAATACTTTCAATAAGTCTAACTACAGAATTATCATCTAATAATAAATACAAATCATTATAATAATTTTTAAAAATATAATTATCTAAAAATGGAAGATTACCATTTACAAAATAAACAGGTCCTAAATAATTAAAAATATCATAATTGAAATCATTAATATTATTTTCTAATATTTCTGTTACATATGAAGTTTTTTCTGTTATTGATACTAAAGTTGAACCAGTTGCTACATTATTACTAGATAAATCAATAATTTCATTTTTAAAATATATTTCAGCATTTGACAAATCACTACTAATATCATATAATGTTTTTATTTTATAGCTTGTAATATTATAAAAATTATTTTCAACAACACCTTCTAATATATATTTAGGTTGATATGATTCCGCATATTGACTTGGTTCTAAAAGATTAATTAAATTATTATTATTATTAATATATGCAATATTATTTACTAACGTTGTAGAGACAGCATTTAAATAACCAATCAAATTATCTTTAATCTTTGTATAGCTTTGATATTTTTGTTTTAATTGAGTTAAAATAATACCTTTGTTAGAAATTAATAATTTTCCTATACCAATTCCATTGGAAATAAAATTACTCGATAAATTATAATAGTCAGGTGTTATTAAAGAATTAGTATTATAATTAAATGAATTATATTGTAATAAATTAAGAGTGTTAATAGGTATAGTATTTTTTACTACTGTATTAATAGTTTGTCCTAAGCTTTGTAAAGTAGTAATTGAATCTAAATATAAATTCTCATAAGTTGTAGATGCTGTTTCAATAGTTGATAATAAATAAGAATAATTTGGAT
>Ga0209189_1001250_pt1 | contig 19400 bp, 31 predicted proteins | sample C_130820_EF_Meta_FD_187308 | JGI IMG/M metagenome (GOLD analysis project Ga0209189, IMG submission 187308) | Freshwater microbial communities from Lake Croche, Canada to study carbon cycling - C_130820_EF_MetaG (SPAdes) (version 3) | ecosystem: Environmental > Aquatic > Freshwater > Lake... | reverse complement strand
ATATTATTCTTAGTAAAGATTCTGCAAATACTCTAAAAACATGGATCAAAGAATCAAAAGTGATGCAAAATACAGATTTATGGGATTTTTGTATATTAGCTCCTACAAAAGGTATTGAAACTTCTAATAAAGATAGAAAACCTCTTATGCCTTTATATAAAGATGATCCTACTTGTATTCGTCTTGAGTTATTTAATTGTATGGTAGCATATCTTATTACAAAAAAAGGTGTTCGTAAAATTATGTCACATATATATCCTATAGAGGGACATATTGATTGGTTTCTTTCTGCCTCTAGTCAACTAAAAATCATAAATGTGTGTGCTCCTAGCAAACCATTGTTCAAATACAAATATACAGTTACTGATATTCATAAAAGCAGTAGTTGTAAAATATGTGATGTAATGACAGATTTTGATAAAAATAGTGAAGTTCTTCCTACGTGGCGTGTAGTTACATTTAGACTGGAAGAAATTTTAATTATTTCTGCTATACTTTATACAATGTATCGTATAGGTAGAAAGAAGTAGTTTATTTATATTTATTGGATATCTTATATGTTCCATTTGCTCTTGGTATTAAACCTTTTGCTTTCAGCGATGATCTCATCGTGAAACCAATAGATTTACCTTTTTTAAACATACTTAAGTATTTTTTATTCTTTTGTGTTGCACTGTAACCACCTCTTTGTTTACATCGTGTAAACCATTTCTTACCACCTTTTGTTGCTCGTGCTTTTCTCACTAAATCCGCATCCGTAGTATAGTGTGTTTTTCCACAAACTAAAAATGAGGAGACTCTAGCATAACCCCATTGCTGCTGACTGGCTCCAGGTTTATGACCAGTTCTCCAAGCAGCCATACCTCTATTATAACATTCTTGTAAGACTGATTTAGGAACTCCTGTCGCCTTTGCTCTTTCACTAATAGACTTTGCTTTCGGAGAAAGTTTCTTCCATTTCTCACTATAAGATGAAGTTTTTGATTTTACACCTTTGTCTGTTTTAAATCCAACATATGCTTTTTTATTTTTCCAACTCATTGAACCAAACTTTTTGATTTCTTTTGCTCTTAAACTCTTCTTTTTCTTTGATAAACCTTTAAAATATTTTGATGGGGTATACATCTATTTAAAAGGAATATAAAAAGTTCTTCTATTATTCCTACAGTATGATAGATTTTTATATTGGCTTAACTGTTATTGGTGTATTGATTACTTTATATTTAGTTTTCTATAATTTATATCTCACACTACATGTGCGTGATACTTAAGAAAAATAGAATGTTTACCTATATACTTCAAGCTAGAATGGAAGAAGAATTTCGATCCTTTTTTGATGAATTAGGTCCTACAGCAACCGCAGGATATAAATTTTTTAATTCATTTAAAATTAAACTTGAAGAAGAAACAATCTATTTTTATAAAGATTTTAATAGCACGGTAGAACTAGAAATATTAAAAGATTTGAAAACGTATATAAAAGATGAAAAAGCAAGATTAACAGAAGGTAAAAAAAAGATAACAATATCTTCTGTAAGACAACGTGTTATCTTTTTCATAACAAAGTTACATGAATTAAGTGTATTTGATTTTAATGATAGAAAGTATTTATTTTTTTATTGGCAAACATTGGATGATTTATTGATTTAAGACCAATCAATCACGATAACTCGCTCAAGAATATTTCCATCATATCCTTTTGTTTCAACGTATTCGATTATACAACCAGTAAACTCTGATTTCAACCTTTTTATTAGATCCGCTATAACTTGATCTTTATTCTCGCATAAAACGTAATTATCTCCAACAAAATTACAATTGATATTATAAATATATTTTGTTTTTCCACCAAGTGCTTGTTGCTGAACATTCTTATAAATGATACGAATCATTGATTCAACATGATTATATCTTTTAGCATATGCTTTATCTTTCCCAATAGCTTCTAACACCTCTTTTGTGAGTTGGAGATGAATGTTGATATAAGAAGTCATTTTTACTGATTATTTATTTATAAAAATGGGCTTCAATTTTTTATAAAATTGATATAAATAAATACTATCTATTATTAATATGGAATACAGTTTGTATTTTGACGGTAAAGCGGTGCCAAATCCTGGCAAAGGAAGTGCGGCAGCAGTATTTTATGGAAATGATGTAATACTCTTTGAAGTTGGTAAGTATCTGGAGAAAACAACAAATAATCAAGCAGAGTATCTCGGTTTGATTATTGGTTTGAAAGAATGTTTGAAACGAGGTCATAGAAATATAAAAGTCTATGGTGATTCAAATCTTGTTATTGAACAAAGTGCTGGTAGATGGAAAGTAAATCATATAAATCTTATTGATTTACATTCAACAGTGAAAGAATTGGTGAAACAATTTCAATCTATTTCATTTACGCATGTGTATCGTGAAAAAAATAAGAAAGCGGATGAATTGACAAATATTGTCTTTGATTCAAAAAGAAATCTAAATTATGTAGATGAAAAGAAAAAAAGTATTCTTGATATGTTTAAGGTTCCTGTGAAAGACATTCGTGATTGGACATGAAATATAGATTGATTACTCATCCGTTATTAAACACGCAGAAAGATCACTTACTTTTAATTCACTAGGAGGATTCTTCATATCCACCCTACACCATGAGCCACCACGAACATTCTCCCAACCATATTTCTTCATATACTCAATCGTTTTTCTATTCTCCACTTCCTTATTTCCTAAACAGATTTCAATAATTTTTACAGGTTTGTATTTCTGCGTCCATTTTGCTCCATCTTCTGATGAATGCTCTTTTAGCCTTTTAGAAAGATTACCAGATGTTCCAACATAATACTTTTTTTCTTCAAGTTCCCATACATAGATATAATCGGTTCCAACAGGGAAATACGGGATTTGTTCGGTGCTATAACGAAGATTGTTAAATTGTTTTAGTGTTTCTTCAGCAACATCTTGATTATCCGTTAGTTCTAGAATCCGTTTCATATAGTTGAGTTGATTTTTTGTATTAGAAATATTTTGTATGTAGGTGTTGATCTCATCAAGTGTATTTGACATCTTGCTATATTATATTATGTTTGATGTTTATGTGGTTTGTTTCATTCCCCCTGTAATTTTTTCTTTAGTTGTATATGATCTTTTTTTGCTTCATTCCAACCAACTTTTTCAAAAGCAGCAGATTCTTTTAATAGAGCTTTTTTTTTTAGATCATATGATGCCGATGAATTCCAAATCTTATCAGTTTCAGATTTTGCTTTATATGCATTTATACATGTGTTATCACCATTTTTAAATTGATTTGATGCAACTTTCCCATTCAATGAGCGTCCATCCATAATTTTGCGAGAGTCCATTTATATATAGATGTAGAGTTATTACCTTAAGCTTAATGTTCATATATAATTTCTCCAGACATTCTACATGAAGGACAGGCTTTAGAAAGTTCTCTAGCCATATGAATTGCTTCAGTCTGATATATATGAAAGCAAGAAAGAATAGATAATTTATTACAATCTTTTAAGGGAATACATGTAATAGCACATTCAGCATTCTTTGTTTTCTCTTGTTCAATATGATTCTTTAATACAAAGGAAGGAATTGGTGTATATATCGATGAAATTGGCTTCATATTCTTTCGGTCATTCATCGCTTTATTAGCATATTCATTAAGATATTTAAATTCACCCCTAGATCCAGAATCTACCACAATGTCTATAATACTATTAGTTAGTGGATTAATATATTTACTATCAGCAATTGGTTTAAAACTATTTATTTCTTGAACACAAGCATTTCTATATTGCATGTCATATCTAAATGGATGACCTTGTCCATAATTATCATAAAACATATTATGACAAGTACCAGATGGATTACAAAGTGTACAAGTAATTTTAATCCACCATCTATTTGGTAAACATTGTGGTAAAGGATGGGATCCTAACCATTCTAAATTTGTTCCATCATATCCTCTTCCTTGGTCACAAGCGTCAAAACTTCTTAACTTACGATAATTGGGAGTATATTCATTCATTTTATTATATTAAATGAATTACAATTTGTTTTAATTTTTTTGTATTTTTGTATTAATTATCTAATAAACTTCTACAAAACTCAGTATCATTTGAACTGTATTTCATACATTTTTCATATTCAATTTGTTTTCCAAACTTTATAGTTTCAATCTCTTTATTTTCAACGATGTTAGAACTTTTTGGAGGAGTTAAGAAATTCATTACACCATTCACTGTGTGTTGCGCAACAGACATACCTACACCTAAGCCGAAGCCTTCTTTCATCGTTTGTCCTAGACTAGGTCGTGTATGCGTAACAGATACTGCGGTAGGTTTATGTATGATAGCGGGAGAAGTATTCTTGTTGGATCTTGGCATTTCTAATTAAAATAGAGATTTTTTTGCTTTAGATAGATAAGAGATAAGATCATCATCTTTATGTTTATAGATCTGATAGCCTGTATAAGCTGCTGGAAAGAATAATACTAAAGGAATATGCCAATACTTTTCATTTTGAATTGTGTAGCATAATCCAGAACCGAATAAAAAACTATTAACTGTTCCATATGGTGCTGCTCTTGTTATTGCTTGATTGATAATCTGGGTATTCATTATGTTTGTTTATTTGTTTTTGTTTAGATGGGTTTAGAGATTTTTAAAGGTGTTTATAGTTTGAGGGTGGATATTGTTGTAAAAAATTGAAATTGCTTTTTATAAATATTTAACCAGTAAAAAAAATGACTGAAGGATACGTATACTGTTTCTCAAATCCAGAATATCCAACTCTTTTAAAAGTAGGTAGGACTGGTAAAACACCAAAAGAAAGGGCAAAAGATTTAGAAACTACTGGTGTCCCAGCACCATTTAAAATTGAATTTGCAAAGAAAGTAAAAAATATCGAAACGGCTGAAAAAAATATCCATCGAGCACTTGAAGTATTTGAAGAACGTCCATATCCTAATCGTGAATTCTTTCGAACAACTTTAGATAAGGTTCGCATTCTATTTGATATGGTTGAAGGTGAATACTTGGTAGAAAATAATGTTCTACCATCTAACGGGAATCCTACTGATACTTTTGGAAGATGTAGAGATATGAGGAAGTGTTTTCGTAATGGTCAACGTATTCTTCATAAATGTAATAAAATAGATGGAACAAAAGATTCTTGGATTGGTATTTATAATTCTAATAAAAATGCTGTTATTTATAACAATGTAGAATATACATTAAATCAATTTGTTAAAGAACATTATATTAATGTAAGGCCTGATAGGGGTCCAGAAGCAAATGCGTGGGCCGAATGTGATTGTGAAGTGAATGGAAATTGGATTTCTACTTTTGAATTACCTTTTATTGTTAGCTAATAATGAATATCAAAAATCTAATCTATTTTTTAAGCAGTTCTCGGGAATAATTAATTCAGATACCCATCAAGCACAAACTTAGCACGTTCCTCAGCCTTTGATGCCATCTGCTCAAGACTCTTGCGTTCGCTTTCCATTTCGTTTAGGATTGTGAGGATTTGTTGCTGGGTTTCTAGGGGTGGTATAGCAATATCATAGATAGCAATATCATCTGACTTAAACGCTGGAAATGTTGATCCAGTGCTTTTATTGTTAAGATATTCAATACATTCATTAGTGGTGCTAGAGTAGTATAGGAATTTTGGCAGTAGTATATTAGTATCTTTACTACGCATAACAACAAATCCTGTTGATACAATTAAATTATTGATATCTTTATCAATAAATGTATAACTCTTTGAAAGTGGTCGTGTAGTCCCCCAGATAATATCATTTTTCTTTACCTTTCGTTGAGCACGACTTGGTCTCTCGTTAAATACCAATTCTTGGATTTCATTCAAAGAACCTTCTTTAACGGATGCTAGGTCAATGTAGTTAATCCTTTCAATCTTATCTGCTTTTGTGATATTTTCTGGATTTAAATCACAAACATCCCCAATCTTCTTCCGTTCATATCCACGCATTCCAACAGATTTCATAACAGATGCCATTTGGGTTTTGATGGAGATGGCCATTTGCGTGGCCTTGTGCGCATTCTCATAGATACTGTCAAGTTCTGCGACGATTTGTTGCTGGGTTTCGAGGGGTGGGAGTGGGATTTCAATATTAAGAATATCAGAAGCGGATACATTCTGTTGACAAGAACCTGTTGATAAATTTGTGATCTTATTGGAATTATGAATAAAATAGTAATAAATATAATTAGATAATATATTTTTACTAAAATCAGTAAATATAGAAAGGCGTTGATTTAAATAAGAATCAAAACTTAAAGTATATTTTCCAATAATCTTGCCATAAGTTAATCCTGTAAGAGCAATAATAATATCATCTCGTTTTACTGTATATGAATCATATTTTTTATTTTTAGGAATTCTATTAGATTCTTTCTCAAATACAATTTGTCCATTATTAACATTTGTAATTTTAACAACTGGAATATCATTTATATTATCAGTAAATTCTGATGATTTAAAAGCAAAACCACCTTTTAAATTACAAATATTCCCCAACTTCACCATAGAAAACGCAGAAGCCTTTTCAGAAACCACAACCTCCACATAGCGACGCATATCCAGAGAATACGAATCGGTATCAATCTTCTCACGAGGAACGGAAACAACTAATGTCTCGGTAATTAGACTAGCAGAGTTCTTCTCAACCTCCCAGAAGTCAATTACGTTGGTAGGCTTTCCAGTATTCTCAAAGAAGAGAATGGAAGGCTGAATACCAGTATTGCTGAAGAACTGCCCCTTCATCTTGATAACACGCTTGAGTTCAAAGTGTTCTAGGAGATACTTTCGAGTTTCATTATGACCCTTTGATGCATTTACAAGGACACCATCTGGAACAACAACCGCACAGCGACCACCATCATCAAGAGATGCCATCATAAGTTGAAGAAAGAGTGGCTCTGACTTTGTTGATGAAATCTTAAGATTGCGAACACGAAGACAACAACCAGCATGAGTTAGACCTTTTACACCAAATGGCATATTTGCAAGAATATTCTTAAACTTCAAACGTTGAGTTTCAGTTCCAATATCATTTGAAAGAGTATCACGATGCTTAATACGCTCAAAGAGTTGACCAGTTTGTAGATAGAGATTAATTTTACCAATAGACATAACAAACTCATCAATATCATAACCGGCAATATCGCTATGCATCTTTGACCAATCAACTGAGTTGCCAAGATGCTGGATATAAGAACTCAGAAATCCACCAGTGCCCATTGTAGGGTCAAGAATACTTTCCGCACGACCATCTGATAGGATTTTAGGATTACATAGTGTGGTCATATATTTACAAACATCTCGTTCTGTAAAGAACTGTCCTAGATCACGCATTGCAGACTTATTACTACCAGAACCAAGATGAATCTCATAAATAGTTCCAAGAATATCAATCTTGCCATCAAGATTTGAAAAGTCTAGCTTTTTAAACTCATTAAGAATATCAACATGGCGCGTAGGATTATTAAGTTTAAAATCAAAGTGTTTTGTTTCAAAATGATTGTCTAGACAAGAAATAAGGTCTTCAGTTGCACGACTCTTACAATACAGCAGGTCAAAGCAACGCTGATGGTCATCTTTCAATTCCATAAACTTTTCCCATGAAAACTTTACTGAAATCTTAAGCTTCTTACACTCAGATGTATCAAGGCGACGAAGTAGTGTGTAAAGTGTTAGATGCTTCATAGAATCCATACCAGTAATACCTTCAAGGCGGAGAATATCACGACACTTTTTAATAACTGCATTAAGATTGGCAACAAAGGTAGAAGCATTGGAAGGCATTTCGGCTATATTAGAACCAGACATTTTAAAACTAACCTTTACGCATTTTAAAATTCAACAATCAATTTTTTAAAATTTTTACAGCCGGGATTTAAAAAAAAACATATATTTTTGGCTTTCTACTTTTTTTTTATTGAAATCAATTTAACGTCTGCGTTTACCTTCTGGGAGAAGATCTTGAAAATTTGTTATATTGAGGAAATATCCCTCTATTGCTTCTTCAACAGAAGGATAAAATAATGTTTGTTCTAATTTCCAATCAATATATCTTTCAGTGGTAAGAATATTATGAATTATCATTAGTTCTTTAAAATCATTTACACTAATCCGTTCTATACTATCAGGATGAAAGAAATCGTAAGCAGTCATCTTATCTTTTTTCCAAGGAGTAGCCTCCCAGTTAAATTGTTCTATAATATTATTATATTCTCTAATACAAGTAATCGTATTTTTCACACAATAATCACGGATATATTGAATTGATTTATTCTTCTTAACAATTTCAAGAGATTTTTTACGAATTTTTTCTATCTCATCACTATTATATGAATTAATAACAATAGTATCTGGAATAATATTTCCTTCTTCATCATAATTAGAATTTTGTGAATTTAAACTATTAGGTAATGATTTTTTTACAATTTCATTACTAAGTAATATATCTACTGAAGATAAAGCATGTAATGCATTTTGAATACCTTCATTATCCTCGTTTTCAACTTGTGGTAAAATTATATGAAATACTGATTTATTTAAATAAAATCTTCCAGCCCTTAAAAGCATTTGAATTATTTCTATAAAACTCTTTTTAGGATATAATATTGATACTGAATCCGCTATTGGAATATCAACACCTTCGCCTAATAATTTACAATTAATAAGAATACTTCTTTTATTATTATTAAAATTTTGAATTTTATTACCCATTGTATCAGATTTATCAAGATAATAAATTGGTATAGAATTATCTAAATATTCTTCAAGGTATTGTTTAATTAATCTACACTCATTGTGATTTTTACCAAATACTATAAGATGATTAATAATAAATTCATCATTATCTTTTTGTAAAATCGCATATGAAATAAGTTTGACTTTTCCCTTTAATCCAATGGTAGATTTATCTTTACCTTCAGGTATATGAATTCTATAATCAGGTAATAGACCATTTTTAATCATTTCACGTAGACTAATATTTATAATAACTTCTCCAAATAGATTAACATCATCGTTACTACTAATTTGAAGAGTTTCTTCTGTTGAATTTACAATTTTAGGTGTAAATGTAAGGGATAATCTTTTGATTGATAAATCTTTACATCTTATAATTAGACGTTTTGTTGCACCAATATCAATATTATTTTCATCATTATCATCGTCTTTTACAATTCCTGATAAACGATGAACTTCATCAAAGATTGCTAATTCAATACTATTATCAAGAGCATTGATAATATTATTAGTTGAAGCATAACAAATAATAATAATAAATTTATCTTTCTTTAAAATTTCTTTAAACTGTTTTTCATTAGTTATATAATGAATATCACTTTCAGAAAATCCTCCAAATTTAATTAATTCTTTTGTCCATTGATTTTTAAGATAATCTGTAGGAACACAAATTAATATTTTTTTTAAAATATTTTTTATAGCTTTAGATGCTACAACTGTTTTTCCATATCCACAAGGAGCAACGACTAAAGATGCTAAGATATTAGGATTTTCTATAAAATCTTCTAATAGTTTAATATGTGATTCTTGAAATAAAGATAGTTTTTCATAGTGTTCATTAGTGTTATTAATAAAATTATTAAGATTACTATTATAATCATTAATAATTATTGGTATAGAATTTCTTTTTAGATTTGTTAATTCAACCACATTTTCAACCCATTTTTGATTAGACATATAATTTAAAACAGTTTGTATAGGATCTTTATCTTTAAAATCAAACCACTCAGTTTTTTGATTATCATCTCTATACATTCTAAATGGTTGAAATTGATCATGAAGAATTTTTTCATACTTTTTTAATTCTTCCACAGAATTTGCTTTAATTTTCCAAATCTTATAATAAGTTAATTCAGCACTTGGTGATTGTCTAGGAGGACATCCAGTTAGATAAGTAGAATTTCTTCCAAATGGTTTTGTTGTTAAACCAAGTTTAACTAATTTTTTTTCAAGCCAAAGTGATGCCGAAACAATATATAATAAATAGTATTGTTTATTATCTTTAACAATAATATTTATTTCATCCATATTAGGTGTCGTATCTGACATTTTTGATACCTAAAACCTAGCAAAAATAACTTTCAATTTTTAACAAATCCCTCCAACCTAAACCCAAAGAACTAATAAACAAATATAAATGCCAAATAATTGTCAGAACAACGTTACAATAGGAGCAACAGAAGACATCATAAACATGCTAACAGAGAATGAGTTCCTCTTCAATAAATTAAGACCTTTAGAGAATCACGAGAATCACACGTGCGTAGAATTCTGGGGAACTAAATGGGAGCGAACAGATTATGAGGTGCTTAAAAAGGGACCAACTGGTTTAGAAATACGATTCAATACCGCTTGGAATCCTCCTTATGAACTCTTTAATTATCTGATTCAAACCCATAATATTTTTATAAAATGTATGTGGAGTGAAGAAGGTGGTAATGCTGGTGCATACATTGGTAGAAAGGGTAAAGCAGCGGTCGATGTTATGTGGAAAGATTGGTCTATTGAAGAGTATGCTTTTAGGATGGGTTCTACAACAAATCCTGTTAAGCAAGAATCTTTCTATCAAACTTTTTAGTATCTACATATACTAAATCTCCATGACTTAAATCCTTAGGAAACTTAATGGCATTTTTATAAATCTTACCAAATCCGCACATATCATATGTTTTCAGATCTAATTCAGATACTTTAACTTGCCTATTGTCGTTATAGTCTGATACAAATTGAGGACTAAAACCAATAGGTGCTTTTGTATACATATTTGTCTTAAAAAATGAAATACAATCCCTATTTACATCTACTTTGTATACCATATCATCTTTCGTAAATCCCATTCTAGGAAATTCAACCATTCTTGACAATTCATTGCATAGGGCTGGAGTTAGTTGTTTGTTAGAATATATGCGCATTTGTTTGAATAATATAAATAGTAAAAGAAACTTTATACCAATAATTACATAGACTCATAAAACCCTTGAATACCACCAGCCTTATACCACAAAATATTCTCACGATGATAACTACAAATGTTCTCAGATACCAAGTGTTTCACTGTCAATAAATCTACATACTCATCTTTAAACTTAGTATAGGCTTCATCGTAGAGTCTTGTATACTCAATTCTGTAATACAACATATAATACTCAATATACATTTCTGGCTCTAAAAGACTTGCTTTAGCACTCGCTACTTGATGTGCTTCTTTATGAGCTACTTCAGTTGCTTTTGTTCTAGCGTAAGTCATTTGGTTCTTTGCAATATATTCACACATTTCGCATACTACTTCTTCAGACATTTGCTAATAATAATTTAGTTATAAAATATTATTATCAATTTTTTTTCATCATTGCTTGAATGTAATAAGGATTTCCATTATACAAAACAACCATAGATACTCCTCCAACAGAAATCCAGCCATCATTCAAATAAGATTCAACTGGTGTATTAGATGTATTAATAGGCCACTTAACAACAATATATTGAAACACCATTTTATCTATAAGAAATGAACTTTTTAAAACATCTAACACATGACTCTACCAATAACCGCAGATCCAATCCTAGCACCAGAATGAATCTTCATTAAATAAAGATTTAACGCCGTGTGTGTCTTTTTGATTTCTTAGATCTTTTAGTTTTTCTTTTGCCGCCTTCTTTTGCAATTTCATATTTTTGATAAACCAAACCATTATTTCCATTTCCAAACGAAATACCATTTCGTATTTCACTTCCGTCTGATGCTGTAGGTGCAATGAAGCGACGAATGTCTTGAAAATCCATAATGGTCAATTGTTCTGATAGTAATAATTTATTAATTTGTATTCCATCATCATTAAATGTGCCTAATCCAACATTTCCCACTGGATTACCGTTGACATCGGCATTTACACCAGTAAATACAAACATTAGACTTTTTGTTTCAGGATCAACATATGCAAATTGAGTGCCAATAAAGCATTCTCGTGTTACTTGAACTATCCATAATGTTACATCATCACCTCTAGGGACATCGCTACCACTGAATAACTGTGCCGTAAGTTTTAAAGGATTAGTATAACTATTTCGGTCACCCTGATAAGTTATCGATTGCACTTTACCAAAATCACCAAATGGTTTAGATTGACACACGGCACTTGACATCTTTCTTATATATATATATAATATTTTTTTTACCTATTATCACATTACTCTACCAATAACCGCACAACCAATCCGAGCCCCAGAATGTCCTGTTGTCAATGAATCGTCTTTACCACCTTTACCATAATCATCTTCATCTGCGTGAATAATGACAGAACGACCAAGAATATCACTTACAGTTACATCGTGTAAAGTATAGGTATAACGACCTGTCGTAACATTTCCTAAATCCCCCGTATGTCTTTCTTCACTTTTTGAACTTGGTGGTCCTCCGTGATTACAAGGAGGTCCCTTGTGATAATGGTCACATGCTAATTTACATCCTTCACCTCGTAAATCACCCGCTTTGTGTATGTGAAAGCCGTGAAGACCTTTTGGAAGTTGCGTGAATTCTGCTTCAATGTATAATCCATTTTTTCTGTTTGTAAAAAGCACTGTTCCTTTTACAGAACGTGTGTTAAAGACTGCTACTGCTTTTTCCATACTACTATAAAATCTTATATATTAATATAAATGGCCTCACCTCATAAATACCATGCTACCGCAAAAGCCGTTATGGAATGGGCAAACTCTGAATTAGAACACGTAGGTCGTATTGTTGCGTGTGAAGACAAGGATATTCAATACTCTTATGCGTTATCCACTGTCAATGGGATGGCTCATCTGAAAGATGCGTTATATGAGTTAGTAAATGATTCCAATTATAAAGATAAAAAAGAAGATTTACTACGGTTGCATTCCTCTGTAATTCGTGTTATGAAACATTTAATAAAAGATTTTAAGATTGATTTAAATACAATTAAAGCATTTAATACAAAAGGTGTATTAAGTGATTTATCTTATTTGAAAAGTGGTAAAGGTCGTAAAACGCGAAAGATGTATCGTAAATAAAATTGAAACGTGATCATCAAAAAAACTAAGTATTAAGAAAATGGACTACCAGATTCTTGTGTTCCAGAATCACGACATGTATACTTCAAAGATCGTATCTGCTGATAAAGCGGTAGCTACATATCTCAAGATGTGTCTCGAGTATGTGTCACCAGAGTATATTCCCGAAGAGTATACAGACTTCCATGCCACTGAGAGATATGTGAAATATCACGATAGAACTGGTAATGACAAGCCGATGATGATTCTTATGACGGGTGTCTTTAGCAAAGAGATGATTGCTGCTATTGAAGATGGACTGAAGGAATTCTACATTCGCCGGTGTGAAGAGTGTAGCGTGGTAATTAATGAGAAACATATGCTTGTATGTAAAAGTTGTCTTATTAATGAGAAAACTTCTAAATATTGTTAAATTTGAAAAGAATTATATAATACTAATAGATGAAACTCATAAAACTTGTAAAGTCAGAAAACCCCAAAAAGAAATATGATGCATACGTTCAACATGGGGATCATGTTAAAAAGATATCTTTTGGAGATTCCTCAATGTCAGATTATACATTACATAAAGACCCGGAACGAAAAGAACGTTATATAGCACGTCACAAAGCCAATGAAGATTTTAAAGATCCTTTAACAGCGGGATTCTGGTCTCGGTGGTATCTTTGGAACCTTCCTACAAAAAAGGCATCGCTAGAAGATTTGAAAAGAAGATTTAAACTTTAGAACATTCATTGCAAAGCGGCTCTTCATCATCACAACATGAATCAAGTTCATCATAACAATTGAAACAAAATTCTATAAATTTACATCCAAGCTTGCGGAAAACAACTCTTAATTCGCATCGTGAAGTATTATTCCATTCCATAAGTTTATATGCCATATCGTTAAACACTTTATGTTTATCCTCTTCGCTAATACACATTGTAGAATGTGATAAATATAGAAAGAGTGTATCAAGACTCCAGTCTAGATTAGAAGTCATTTTTTATACTTAGTTTGTAAAGTTTTTAATTTCAATTTTATTTTATATGTAAATAAGATTTCTTATTCTAACCCTAAAAATTTACGCCCAATCTTACTGGTAGCAAACATTCCGCATCCGGAACCAATTTGTAAATAAAATACTTTCGTCTTTTTTGTGCAACATAGTAAATAGGCAGATAAGCCAAAGAACGCTAGTGAAAAAAAGTAGAATAACATCGTGAACGTATCCATTTCTATTTAAATATATTTATTTAATTTATTTGGCATACCGTGGCCAAATAATATCATATATATTAAAACAACTGCTGCGATTAAAATACTTCTATTTTCCGCAACTTTTACCGACTGCTTCAATCCAAGTGTCATAAGAAAATACAGTAGAACACCAATTATAGCGGAGTGCACTACCATCATCAGCCCTGATTCCATTTTATACTAGGTAGTTAGAAATTTTGTTAACAGAACATTAGGTAAAGATGACAAGTCTTCTTAAAGAACCTCTCAAAATTTGTTCAACACAACCGATGACAGGATATTATAGAGATGGTTATTGTAAAAATCTACCTGATGATTCCGGAACTCACGTTGTATGTGCGAAAATGACAAATGAGTTTTTAGAATTTACAAAATCAAAAGGAAATAATTTAAGCACTCCTTCCTCAAACTTTCCAGGATTAAAAGAAGATGATAAATGGTGTTTGTGTGCGTTACGTTGGGATGAAGCAAATAAAGCAAATAAGGCTCCTCCAGTAGATCTAGAAGCAACCGATGAATCTGCTTTAAAATTTAACAATCTTAAAACTTATACACGAACAAGAAAAACTAGTTCTGGTGGTAAAAGAAGCATAAGAAGCACAAGAAAACAATCATTTGATGTATACATCAACGCAAATCCAAAGGATACTATACCGATAAAATATACCACTATAGAGGATGTAAAAAAAACAATTATGAAGTTAGAAAAACTTTATAAAGCAAAGCGCTATCCCCATAAACGCATATGGCAAGTAGCGATGATTATGAAAGTTCGTTTAGGAGTGTTAAAAAAGACAAAACCAGATCACTATAGAATTGCTTCTAAATATTTAAAGTTTCTGAGTAATCGTTCAAAGTATAATGAGACAAAACGATATACTTTAAAATTTACTCTACATCAATAATCTTTTTATCTTTCTTTTCTTCTTTCTTTGTATCACCACACGTTCCACAATGGTCTTCATTTGTTAATTTAACTTTTTCATCTAGTTTTTTAACACAATAATCTATATTCCATCGTCCTAGAGGTTTAAGAGTATCTTTCATAACGATATTCTTAAGAATTTCAATGAAAGTTTTCATTTTAATACTAAAAATTAGTAAAATATATATTCAATTTTTCTAAACCGTTACATATACATTTTCCGTAGCAGTCATCTCATCAGCATAAGCATACATAACAGACGCTGAAGCTAACCAGATAATGGTAACAAGTGAAGCCCACAAGAAGATATGACCAATTGTAGCAGTATTCAAATAAGACCAACTAGTAAATATAAGAATAATAATATTTAATATACACCAGTATCCAATGGCAGCATACACATATGAAGACAGTTTAAGAATCCGTTGTAACTTTAGACGCATAGCAATCAAAGCAGCAAATCCAGAGATCCAAGTGATAGAACCAATAACATATATAGGAGTTAGCAATATGTTCCTATATAGTTGAATATCATAATCAGAATTATTCACATTAATTGTCTTGATTCCATATTCACAAAAGAGTGCTACAGCAAACATTGCAACCATTGGTCCCATAATAATTAGAGATGTTAGAGCAGCACTCTTTGCTACTAGATTATTCACAGTGTTCATAGGATTTAGGAGACTTACACTGAGTGAAGTCATTTTGATGATATCAATTATACCCATAGTATTTGTATCAATTTTTTTTGTTTTTTCTACAAAAAATTGACTATATACTATACTTATTTTTTTTGTAAAACCAACAAAATGGAGATGAATTCCATAAATAACCTTTCTTATATCTTATGTACTGGAATGGAATATATCCGATATATGATGTATAATCTAGAACAAAGAAATCAAGAGTTAGAATTTCACAATGATGTTTTACAAAGAATGATTCATAAATATACAGTTATAAATGATGAACTCATAAATGAAAATAAAAGTTTGAGAGAGCAAGTGAATAAAAATCAAGAAACAAAAGAAGAAGATAAAAATGAAATAATGCCACCACTTCTACCATTGCCAACCTCTCAATTATAAATATCTTTTATAAATAGATGCCTTTTACTTTTAGAAGACATAATAAGAATACTACGAATAAGAATACTAGGAATAAGAATAAGAATAATAATAGACCACCTTTTAAAAGACAGAATGCTTCACGAAATGTATTACAATCTCTAAAAGAACTAAATATATCTTTTTTTGATGCGCTATATAGAGGAAAAATAAACAAGGTGAAAGAATTATTAGCAAAAGGTGCTGACATTGAATATAAAAAAGATAGGTTTACGGGATTAATGGCTGCATCTATAAACGGTGATAAAGAAATCGTAGAACTTCTTTTAAATAAAGGGGCTAATCCGAATGCTAAAGGAGCAGATGATTTTACATCTTTAATGGGTGCTTCAAGTGAAGGTAATAAAGAAATAGTAGAAATTCTTTTAAAAAAAGGTGCTGATGTGAATGCTAAAAATGTATTTGGTCAAACTGCTTTAATGTCTGCAGCAAATAAAGGAAGTGAAGAAGTTGTTGAGATACTTTTAGAAAATGGTGCTAACTCTGATTTGAAAGACGATGATGGTAATATTGCTCTCGATATGGCAACATATATGCATCATAAAGGAGTAGTAAAACTTCTTTCTCCACAAATGAATCTATCAACGTATCCTGATGGAGGAACAAAAAAGTTTTCAGAAGGTGAAGAGAATGCCATTAGTTATGAAGAGTTCAAAAAGGGTGATAAAGTTGTTGTAATAACAAAAAACGCACATGAGTTTATGTATTTAATGAGTTCTTTACAATCTGCGTGGAATGCAAAAGGACATCCTTACAATCCATCTTCCAATGAGGTTATAAAAAAGTCAGATGAAAAACATATTAAACGTTATACATTAGCGTAGATCCTCAACCTTTTTTAAAGCATCTTCTTCTGTTGTTAGCATATAATAAAACATCTAAAATGTTTCAGACCTTTATTTATTTACTTATCATTCGTATTATCATTCGTAAAAGTATAGAATCCTTTATCACCCCATAATCTCCATTCTAGGAGACCATTGAGTCTTAGAACTCCACGAACCACTGAATCCTCCTCTATATACAGTTCATCACTATAGTATTTTTCAACAGAAGTCACATGATAACAATCTTCATCAAGAATAACTACTGTTCTGCCCTTTGTAAATTCGTGAAGAATAGAGTGATGAAAGACACTGTCTTTATAGATATTGTAAATAACAGAGCCATCTTCTTGTTCAACACCATATGTGCTACTACCTCCCATTTTTATAATACATAAATATGGTAGAATTATGTTTCAATTTTTTTATAATAATGAAATAGGATGCGGAAAACAAAGAAACAAAAAGGAGGAAATATGGAAAAAGCAAAAGAAATTATAGAGTTATGGAAAAAAAAGAAAGATACTTCTGAACCATTGGATTTAACTGGTTTGAAATTAACACATCTTCCGAGTCTTCCAGAAAATTTAAAGGGTCTTTATTGTAGTAATAATAAATTAAAAGATTTACCAGACTTACCAAAAGATTTATTAATCTTATTATGTGATAATAATGAATTAAGGATGCTACCAGATCATCTTCCTAACAGTATAACTACATTAGAATGTAATAAAAATCATTTAACATATTTACCTTTGTTACCAGATAATTTACATGATTTTGATTGTTCTAAAAATAATTTACCAGAAGATTACAAGAAAAAACAAGGTGAAAAAATGAGCGATTATATATCAAGAGTAAGAACCTTAATAAATTCCAAAAATTCAACATTAAATTTTAGTGAACCACTCGAAGTATATAATGGTGCTAAAAATTATGTTTCTTTGAATGTGATTGAAAGTAAAAATGAGTTAGTAAATTTACCAAGAAATACAAACAAATATAATTCAGACTTTAGTGAATTTATAAAATACAATACATTTATAAATTCACTACATCAAAAATTAGAAAATCCTATTACAAAACACAGATTTAAGAAATCAAAAATACGTTATTATACTGCTAAAATTAAGAATAAGTAATTTAAAATGTTAAACACTCTTTTATCCAAGGCAACTTAGAATCAAAAGCAAGAATAAACTTTTTCTCAATACAAGAATTTACTATACTTATCTCTTTTGTTTCAATTAAACCAAGTTCATACTCTTGAACCTTTTTATTATTCCAGGCATCCACCCGTTGAATGAATCTTTTTATATATTCATTTGACTGTTTTAACATACTACAGTTTTCTTCTAAGACTTTACGCAAAAGATCATTGGATAGAAATGGTCTTTTTGTTCCTTTCCCTTCAGGGCGAATGAGTTTTACATAATGCTTTTCCAAAGCAATTATATACTTATCCGCCATTCTTTTAGGATCACAATCTTGTTGTGGTTTCACATTGTTAATCGCATTAAAATACTCAATTGCTTCTGCTTCAGAATCTACTGTCTTCTCGTGAACTAACACATCAAAATTAGTAGGAAATAATGTAGTTTCTTCAAAGTAATTTTTAATAACAAGTTGGCGATGCTGACCATCTACAAGATACTTCTGTTCTACAGTTCCATCTTTGTATTTTACTACACGGAAGATTGTAGAATCAAGATTTTCAATCTTATGAATCGCAGAACCAATATTTTTAGAATGTTCTTTGTCAATGAAACGATTTCCTTTCCATACTTGAATTCCAGCAAGTTCTTTTGCTTTTATCTTTAAAAGTATGGATTTGTCAGAAAAGGTGTGAATCATTTTGTATAACTTTTTAGAACAAAAATCTTTTTCAATTTTTAATAATATAAACATATAAAACTATAGTAGAATAGAATGGGTTCTTCTAAATCCAAACCAGCAACGATTACGACAGAATACAGAAAAGATACAATTATTAAAACAGTGTTAAAAAAGGATGAATTCCGTCTTGCTTTTCAAATGAAAGCATTGAAAGAAGAATCACGTGCCCTACAAACTATGTGGAAAGACTTTATAAGTGGTGGAAGAAATACATTTTATTATACTACTGCTACAAAGCATAATCAGCAAATAAAGATTGTGAGAATCAATGATGGTAGC
>Ga0209189_1001249_pt1 | contig 19404 bp, 19 predicted proteins | sample C_130820_EF_Meta_FD_187308 | JGI IMG/M metagenome (GOLD analysis project Ga0209189, IMG submission 187308) | Freshwater microbial communities from Lake Croche, Canada to study carbon cycling - C_130820_EF_MetaG (SPAdes) (version 3) | ecosystem: Environmental > Aquatic > Freshwater > Lake... | reverse complement strand
CAGGTTTGGTTGGGATCGGCGGCCGCGATCGCGGCGATCGGAACAACAGCCTGAAGCAAAACCTTGCTCTGCTCCAGGCTGTGGGTGAGGCGCAGGCGGTGCTGGAAAGGGTTCTGCAGGGGCGGTTGGCCTTGCATCGGATCCAGCACGATCCTTCGACCTTAGGCTGCAAGAGAAGCCATCAAGATCTGAGGGCATTCTCCAGGATGTAGGCGGCCAGGTTGGACAGGGAACGACCTTCTTCATCGCTGCGATCGGCCAGCGCCATGTGGGTGCTGTGGGGCACGGTGATGGTGATCCGCACGGGCTTGCGGAAGCTGACAGGACGTTCAGAAGCCAGCATCATTGTCGTTCTGCGGGGATGAAGACAACCTACGCTTCTGTGCCCGCGGTTTTGCGGTTCTCTGCGGAGGATCCGCCCGAATGTGCGTCTTTCTGATTCTGTTGCGTTTTGTTGCGCGGGCGGTGATCACCGCGAACCGAGTGATCACAACGCTTGATCACGATGTACATGATGATCCACGCTCTTCCCTGGACCGCCGTGGCGGGGGCGATGGGCTGCATGCACGGCTCCGCCGTAATCGCTCGGGTGATCCTTTTAGCAGCTGATCAAATTTGGCAGAAGTCTGGTTATTTTCAAGTGGTATTCTTTGCTCTGGCAAACCTGGCGGCATGGCACGGTGAAGCAACCGCCTGAACAGCAACCGCCTCAAGGGGCTCCCGACTTTTGCTCCGATTCTGCTGACCCCGGCTCCGGGCAGCCCCAGGCGACCGCGCCTGTGACCCTCCGGCACGTGGTGGGCATCGGCGCTTCGGCGGGGGGGCTGGAGGCGTTGCAGGAGCTGGTGAGGCAGCTCACGCCCAACGGCGCGGTGAGCTTTGTGGTGGCCCAGCACCTCTCCCCCGACCACCCCAGCCTGATCGTGGATCTGCTGGCCCACGCCACCGCCCTGCCCGTGGTGGCCGCCGTTGACGGCGATCCCCTGGCGGCGGGCGTGATCGTGGTGGCCCCGCCCAGCAAGGATCTGCGAGTGGAGGGGCACAGGCTGCGGCTCCTGGATCCTGAGCCCCGCCCTGCCCCCAGTCCCTCCATCGACCTGCTGTTCGAATCGATTGCCGAGCACTGGGGCGAGAACGGCGTGGCGGTGGTGCTCTCGGGCACCGGCTCCGATGGCGCCCGGGGGCTGCTTGCGGTGCGGGCCTGCGGTGGTCTCACCCTGGTGCAGGCCCCGGAAACGGCCCGCTTCGATGGCATGCCCCGAGCCGCCATGCATCTGGGGGGGGCTGATCTGGTGCTCGATCCGGCCGCCATCGGCCGCCTGCTCGCCAGCCGGGTGGCGGAGGGCGGCGCCTGGATGGCCAGGGCCGAGCCGGGGGAGGAAACCCTTCCTCTGGATCCGATTCTCCAGAGGCTGCGGCAGGCCTGCGGGATCGATTTCAGCCAGTACAAGGATTCCACCGTGCAGCGCCAGCTGCGGCGGCGCATGGCGATCCGCCAGGCGGCGGATCTGGAGGCCTACAGCACCCTGTTGCTCGAGGATCCCCAGGAGCCGCCGGCCCTCGTTCGCAACCTGCTGGTGACGGTGACCTCCTTCTTTCGCGATCCGGCCGCCTTCGATCGGCTGGCGGCGAGGCTGGGGGAGGAGCTGGCCCACCGCGGAGACCGGCCGACGCTGCGGGTGTGGGTGGCCGGCTGCGCCACCGGCGAGGAGGCCTACAGCATCGCCATGATGGTGAGTGCGGTGCTCGGCCATCCCGCCGATCTCGACGGCCGGCTGCGCATCTTCGCCACCGATCTGGATGAGGCGAGTCTGGCGATCGCCCGCCGGGGTGAGTACCCCCTCTCCACCGCCAAGGCGATTCCACCGGAGCTGCGCGATCGTTTTGTGACGGTGGGGCCTGAAGGGATCACGGTGGCCAAGGGGCTGCGCAGCTGCGTGGTGTTCGCCCGGCACCACGTGGGCGAAGACCCCCCCTTCCCCAACCTGGATCTGATTTCCTGCCGCAACACGCTCATCTACTTCAAGCCCGCCCTGCGCGAGCGGGTGCTGGAGCTGTTCCGCTTCGCCCTCCAACCCGGCGGGCTTCTTTTGCTGGGCAGTTCCGAGAGCCTCGGCACGAACACCCCTGGCTTCGCGCCGGTGGACGCGGCCCAGCACCTTTACATGCGCATCCCGGACCCCGTGCGGCCGGCCCGCGCGGCTGGTTCCGGCCCCCCGGCCCCCCGCTTCCGCTCTCCCGGGCCGCTGCCGGTGCGCGCCTCCCTGCTGCCGGAGGCGGAGCCGGAGCAGCATCTCGCCCTGATGGAGGCCCTGGTGCGAACCCTGGCGCGGCCCTCTCTGGTACTGGATGAGCACCACGAGCTCCTCCAGGTGATCGGGGATGTCAGCCCCTACTGCCGCATCCCGGAAGGGCGGATCACGGTGGCGGCCACCGCACTGCTGCGCCCCGAGCTGCAGGGTGAGGCCCGGGCCCTGTTCCTGATCGTGCGGGCCGATGGACAGACGGTGATCAGTCGTCCGCTGACCCTGGCCGATGGCGGGGCAGGACTGCATCTGGAGGCCCGCCCCCTGCCGCTGGGGGATCGCTGCCTGTTGCTGCTTTCCTTTGTGGTCCATTCCCCGGAAGCGTCCGACACCGGTGTGGAGGGGGGAACGCCACCACGAATGGCGGGGGAACGGGATGGCGCTTTCGATGCCACGATCGAGCGCCTGGAGAGGGAACTGCTCACCAGCCAGGACCATCTGCGCCGTTCCCTGGCGGAACTGGAGCAGGTCAATGAGGAACTCGAGGCGTCCTCGGAGGAGCTTCAGGCGTCTTCGGAAGAGTTGCAGTCCTCCAATGAGGAACTCGAGGCCTCCAATGAGGAGCTTCAGTCCACCAATGACGAACTGGCCAGCCTCAACCAGCAGCTGCGCAGCCGCGGCGAGGAGCTGGAACGGCTCAACAACGAACTGGAGAACATCCAGATGTCACTCAGCCAGGGCATGGTGATCCTCGACGGCGAGCTGCTCATCCGCCGCTTCTCTCCCCTGGCCGTGCGGGTGTTCGGGCTGGTGGAGGCCGACATCGGCCAGCCCCTGCTGGGGGTGCCGACCACCGTGCCCCTGCCGGAGCTCTCCGGGGCCCTTCGGGCCGTGCTGGCCGGGGATGCGCCGCGCCGGGCCTTCGAGGCCGCCAGCGGCGAGTTGGCCTACCTGGTGCAGGTGCTCCCTTATCAGGAGCGGGATGGTCGCCGCTGCGGGGTGATCGTGACCCTCACCGAGGTGTCCGAACTGGTGGCCCTGCGGCGGGTGGCCGAGGCTTCCCTGGCCGAGTTCGCCAGCCTCACCGATGCCCTTGAGGAGGTGGTGTGGAAGCGGGATCGGGCCATGGAGCGGCTGCTCTACGTGAGTCAGCGGGTTCAGACCCTCACCGGCTGGACCCCCGAGGAGCTCACCCATCAGCCCCACCATCTCGATGCCCTGGTGCACCCGGATGACCGCGCCCGCCTGGCGGCCAGCCGCGATCTGGACCGCGGCTCCTGGTTGGTGGACTACCGCCTCGCCTGCCGGGACGGCGCCTACCGCTGGTTGCGCGAGTCGGCCCGGTTGCTGGAGGAGGGGGATGAGAGCTTTGTGGTGGGCACCCTCACCGATCTCTCCGTCCAGCTGGATCTGGAGGCGAAAAGCCGCGATCAGGAGGCCGTGTTTGCCGCGGTGTTCAACAGCGGCCGCTGGGGCGTGGCCCTCTTTGACGAACACGGCCTGCTGGAGCAGGCCAACCGGCGTTTCTGCGACCTGGTGGAGCGGGATCCGGGCGGGATCGTGGGGCTGGCTTGCACGGAACTGGAAGCGGACCCGGCCAACGGTCTGTGTGCGGCCCTGCGGGAGGTGCTGGTGCCCGGGGCCAGGGGGGGCACGGTGCGCTCTCTGGAGCTGCAAACCGCCCGGGGAGGGGGACTGTCAGTGGTGGCTGAGTTCCTGGCGGTGGGGCGGGAATCGGCGCCGGCCCGCGCCCTGGTGCTGGTTCAGGATGGGGGCTCGGCCGTGCCGCAGAGCCGGTCCCAGAGGGTGAAATAGAGCCCGAAGTTCTGGCCCGGTCGCCGGTGGTGCAGGCCATGGTGGCCCGGGCCGATCAGCCACCCGACCGGCCGGCCGTTCTGCGCCCCTTCGCCCAGCACAGCCGGATCGAGGTGGTTCAGCACCGCCCAGGCGCTCATCGTGAGCAGCAGGGCCAGCAGGGTGGTGGTCTGCAGGGGGATCAGGAACACCACCCCCACCAGGAAGCCTGCCTGAAGCAGGGCTTCGCCTGGATCGAAGGCGAAGGCGGTCCAGGCGGTGGGGTGGCGGCTGTGGTGATGGCCCTGGTGCAGCCAGCGGTAGAAGAGGCGGTGGTGCAGCAGGCGATGCAGGCCGTAGAAGAGGGTGTCCTGCAGCAGCAACACCCCTGCGAATTCCAGCGGGGCCAGCCACCAGGGTGAGCCCGGTCCGTGGAGGAGGCGGGTGAGCCCCTGCCCATCGGCCTGGATCACCACCGCGCCGCCGAGGGCGAAGATCCAGCTCGATCCGAGCGAGAGGGCGATGTCATGGCGGCTGGGGCCAGCGGAGTGCGTGGCGGGAGCCGGGCCGGCGTGGGCCCGGGCCCCGGGCAAAAGCGACACCAGCAGCGGGATCAGGGCCACCAGCACCAGGGTGCGCGCCAGGAGAATGGCCTCAAGACCCAGCGTGAGGGTGAACAAAGGCCGAAGCATCATCACGGAAACCCAGGGAGCATTGTGAAAGGAGCCGCTCTCCCTGGCCGGCGTTGCCGCGCATCGGCGCCATCACCGCAGCCAGCCACCGGCCACCGCCCCAAGGATCAGGGCGACCCCACTGGCGTGCCGCAGGGAAGATCATCCCGGGCGCGAACGGCCGCGGAACGATCCGGCCCCGCGGCGCTGCTGCCGCAGGTGGATCTTCAAGCTTGCATTCTCCATACAGTCGTTCAATCACCATGTGCGGCAGGGCACCCATGCCAGGCGCTCGCCGCTACAGCCTGAGGGAGTTGAGTCCGAAGGATTACTGCCTCTATCGCGTGATCTGCATGGAGCTGGAGAATCTCGAGCAGGAGATCCAGATCGAGGGCAAGATCGGCCTGGATCTCCAGGCCCTCTCCACCGCGTTTCAGGATCGTCGCCTGCTGGTGGAGTGGTTGCGGGAACTGCTGATGCCGCCGGCCTCGGTCTACAACGACTGCGGCATCACCGAAGCGGTGGAGGAGCTGCTGCTGCGGGATTTCGGCTGAAGGGCTTCGCTCGATCAGGTTGGCGTTTGGCTGGGCCAGGCATGCACCACCTGATTATCCAAATCGGCAGGGCTTGCCTGGCGGTTCTAGCGGCCTCAATGAAAAGCGGGTGACCGGATTCGAACCGGCGACGTTCAGCTTGGGAAGCTGACATTCTACCACTGAATTACACCCGCACTGCAAAGATTTCTTTGCTTGCGCTACATGAAAACCTTGCGGAAAGGTGTGATTGAGATGGCCCAATCCAAGCCTTTCAGCCCAGGCGTGGCACGCTGCGATCCCGGGTCAACCGGAAGCCAGCGTTCACCGGCGAAACCCTAGCAAGCTCCGCCGGCCCTGATTCCTGCCCTTGGCCGTTGCCTCAGCCCTTGGCCAGCTCCGCTGCCGCCGCCGCCACGCCGGCGCCAGTGGCAACCTTGCCCAGGCCCAGGTCCTGAAGGGTGGCCTCGATCGCCGCCACGGCCGTCAGGATGTCGCGGTCGGCCACGAAGCCGAGGTGGCCGATCCGGAACACATGGCCCTTGAGATGGTCCTGGCCGCCGGCGAGCAGGATGTCGAAGCGATTCTTCACTTCCTTGCGCAGGGTTTCGGCATCGATGCCCTCCGGCGCCACGGCGGTGATCGCCGGACTGCCGTGGCCTTCGGCTGCATAGAGGGGCATGCCGATCGCTTTCATCGCGGCGCTGGTGGCCCGCTGGTGACGGGCGTGGCGGGCGAAGATCGCCTTGAGCCCTTCCTTCTCCATCATCTCCAGGGCCGCCTCAAGGGCGAAGTAGAGGTTGATGGCGGGAGTGAAGGGGTTGCTGTTGTCGGCGGCGGCTTTGCGGTATTTGCCCAGATCGAGATAGAACTTCGGCAGATCGGAGCGCTCGTAGGCCTGCCAGGCCCGCTCACCCATGGCCACGAAGCTCAGGCCCGGCGGCATCATGTAGCCCTTCTGGGAGCCGGAGCCGATCACGTCCACGCCCCAGTCGTCCATGGGCACATCGGTGGCGCCGAGGCTGGTCACGCAGTCGGCGATGGTGAGGGCGGTGCCGTGGGCCCGCACGTGGCTGGCGATGGTCTGCAGGTCGTTGATCACCCCGGTGGAGGTTTCCGAGTGGGTGAGGATCACGCCCCTGATCGCCTTGGCGGTGTCGGCCTCGAGCGCCTCCCGGAAGGCTTCGGGATCGAGCGGCTGGCCCCATTCGGCCTTGATCACCTGCACATCGAGCCCGTAGGCCTTCGCCACCTTCACCCAGCGCTCGCCGAACTTGCCGTTGTCGCCGCAGAGCACCTTGTCGCCCCGGCTGAGGGTGTTCACGATGCCGGCCTCCATGGCGGCGGTGCCGCTGCCGGTGATCACCAGCACCTCAGCCTTGGTCTGATGCAGCCACTGCAGCTGTTCGGTGGTGCGCTTCACGATCTTCTGGAAATCGGCGCTGCGGTGGCCGATCGGGTGGCGGCCCAGCGCCTGCAGCACGGTTTCCGGCACCGGCGTGGGGCCGGGGATCATCAGGGTGAGTTTGTCCTGCATGGAAGGCGGGGCGTCGCGGACGCGTAGGGGGGGCGCCGAAGGGGGCGCGGCTGGGGGCTTGCGGCCCCGGCTGGGCACGCAATCAACCACCATAAAAAACGACGTTCCCCTCACCATGGATCCCCAGGCCCTGGAACCTCTCTGCCCTGGCCGGTTCCCTCCTGAAATCCGCATTCGCCGGGTCTGCGCAGGCCGATCGGGCCGAGCCGCCGGCCTTCCAGCCAGGTTCTGGCCCTGCGGCACCGGCCGGCAGGCCGCTTGGCTCCGGTGCGGGCTGCCCTGGCCAGGCGGGTTGGCCAGCGGCTCCTTGGGGGAGGACTTCCTTGGCTGACGCCACTCCCCCGATCCGCGGCTACACCCTGCCGGTGTGGGTGGCCGCGGCCGCCAAGGCGGCCGCCTTGGCGTTGCTCAGGGAGCCTGCGCCGGCGGCGGTGGAGCTTGCGCTGCTGGAGCCCCCGGGGGCCGCGGCCGTTCCCGTTGAGGCCGCGGCGCTGTTGGGGGATGGCTGGGCCCTGGGCCAGGCCCGCTGTGAACCAGGCGAGGGCCTCGATCTCACCCGAGGGTTGGTGGTGTGGGTGCTGGTGCGCTGGAGGGATCTGGCGCCGCGGGCTGATGCGGCTGATGCGGCTGACGCGGCCCCCGCACCCATCGCGGATCCTCAGGCCGGCCTTGCGCCGGAATCACCATCGTGGCCGGATTGCCCCGCAGGATCTGCCGCGGCCGGCACACCCCTCCTGGAGCCCTGGCTGCGGATCGAGGCGGGCGAGGGCGTCGGCATTCATGCCGCCAGCGGCGAGGCCTGTCTCTCGGATTACGCCCGCCGCCTTCTGGAGGCCAACCTGCGGCCCCTGGTGCCCCCTGGACAGGGGTTGCAGCTGCGCGTGGTGCTGCCGGCTGGCCGGGCCCTGGCGGAGCGCACCAGCAATGCCGCCTTCGGGGTGGTGGAGGGTCTGGCCCTGATCGGCACCCGCGCCGCCGTGCAGGCCGGGGCCTCGCCGGACCAGCTCGAGGCCACCCTGGCCGCCCTGCGCCAGTCTGTGGGCGCGCCCGGTTTCCAGGGCGATCTGGTGCTGGTGATCGGCGAGAACGGCCTCGATCTGGCGCCCCGGCTCGGCCTCCCCCCCCAGCTCCTGCTCAAGGCCGGTAACTGGATCGGCCCGGTGCTGGTGGCCGCGGCCGAGGCGGGCGTGAGAAGGCTGCTGCTGTTCGGCTACCAGGGCAAATTGATCAAGTTGGCGGCGGGCATCTTCCACACCCATCACCACCTGGCCGATGGCCGCGCCGAGGTGATCACCGCTTTTGCGGCCCTGGAGGGTCTCACCGGGGAGTCTCTGGCGGCTCTCCACGCCGCTCCCACGGTGGAGGCTGCCCTGGCGGGGCTGGAGGCGGCCGATCCGGCCCTGGCCCAGCGGCTGCGGGATCGGCTGGCGGCTGCCGTGGAGACCCGCAGCGCCGCCTACCTGGCCCGCCACGGCGGGGTGGGCCTGGTGGTGGGGGCGGTGCTGTTTGATCGCGGGCGCCGGGTCCGGGCGGTGGGTCCGGTGGGCGGCCCTTTGCTGCAAGCCCTGGCCAGCCCGGGTGCGCTGATCCCCGATTAACCCACGGATGATCGGCTGAGCCAGGCATCCACTGACGCTGCGGACCCGCCCAGCCCCCCAGCGTTCCTGGGCTGAGGTGCCGCCGTTGACGGGCCCTGCGCAGGGGGGCCTTTAGGGTTGGGGGAACGGTTCAGAGTTGCGATGGTCCACGTGAGCGGTTCTTCCCCGCAGGTGGCGGGCCGGGACCTCACCAGCGGATCGAGCCGGACTCCGGGGTTGGTGATCCTGGATTTCGGGTCCCAGTATTCCGAGCTGATCGCCCGCCGGGTGCGGGAGACGGAGGTGTTCTCGCTGGTGCTTCCCTGCAGCACCACCGCCGAAGAGCTGCGGGCCCTGGGGCCGAAGGGAATCATTCTCAGCGGTGGGCCCAGCTCGGTGTACGAGGAGGGGGCTCCCCTCTGCGATCCGGCCCTCTGGGACCTGGGCCTGCCGGTGCTGGGGGTCTGCTACGGCATGCAGCTCATGGTGCAGCAGCTGGGTGGCGCCGTGGTGGCTGCCGGCCGGGCCGAATACGGCAAGGCGCCGCTCTACGTGGACGACCCCACCGATCTGCTCACCAATGTGGACGACGGCTCCACGATGTGGATGAGCCACGGCGATTCGGTGGAGCGCCTCCCCGAGGGCTTCGTGCGCCTGGCCCACACCGACAACACCCCCGAGGCGGCGGTGGCCCACCTCGGCCGCCGGCTCTACGGCGTGCAGTTCCACCCGGAGGTGGTGCACTCCGCGTGCGGCATGGCCTTGATCCGCAATTTTGTGTATCACATCTGCGGCTGCGCCCCCGACTGGACCACCGCCGCCTTCATCGAGGAGGCGATCGCCGATGTGCGGGCTCAGGTGGGTGACAAACGGGTGCTGCTCGCGCTCTCGGGCGGTGTCGATTCCTCGACGCTGGCCTTCCTGCTGCACCGGGCGATCGGTGATCAGCTCACCTGCATGTTCATCGATCAGGGCTTCATGCGCAAAGGGGAGCCTGAGTTTCTGGTGGAGTTCTTTGATAAGCGCTTCCACATCAATGTCGAATACATCCATGCCCGCGAACGCTTCATCGGCAAGCTGGCCGGCATCACCGATCCCGAGGAGAAACGCAAGCTGATCGGTGCTGAATTCATCCGTGTTTTTGAAGAGGAAAGCAAGCGCCTCGGCCCCTTTGATTACCTTGCCCAGGGCACCCTCTATCCCGATGTGATCGAGAGCGCCGGCACCAACATCGATCCGAAGACCGGCGAGCGGGTGGCGGTGAAGATCAAGAGCCACCACAACGTGGGTGGCCTGCCCAAGGATCTTCAGTTCAAGCTGGTGGAGCCGCTGCGCCGCCTGTTCAAGGACGAGGTGCGCAAGGTGGGTCGCAGCCTCGGCCTGCCCCAGGAGATCGTGGGTCGCCACCCCTTCCCGGGGCCGGGTCTGGCGATCCGCATCCTGGGGGAGGTGACCAGCGACAAGCTTAATATCCTGCGCGATGCCGACCTGATCGTGCGCGAAGCGGTGCGCGACGCCGGCCTCTACGACGAGATCTGGCAGGCCTTCGCCGTGCTGCTGCCGGTGCGCAGCGTGGGGGTGATGGGCGACAAGCGCACCTACGCCTTCCCGGTGGTGTTGCGCTGCGTGTCGTCGGAGGACGGCATGACCGCCGATTGGTCGCGCCTCCCCTACGACCTGCTGGAGCAGATCTCCAACCGGATCGTGAACGAGGTGAAGGGCGTGAACCGGGTGGTGCTCGACATCACCAGCAAGCCCCCTGGCACGATCGAGTGGGAGTAGGGCTCGGGCTGGCCCCACCGGTCCGCCCCCGATACCATCGGACACCCGAACCCGGCCCCGTGACAGCCGTCGTACCTTCCAGCGTCAGCGCCGATCCTGATCCCCAGCTGCAGCGCCGCCTCCAGCAGGACAGCATCCTGGTGGGTGGCAAGACGGTGTACCTCAACCCCTTCCTCTACTGGCGCCGCTTCGACGCCAACACCGATCGCTGGCTGCGGGAACCCGGCCAGCTTCCCGAGGAGCAGATCCAGGCGAATCGCCTGCGCTTCTATCCCGAGCTCGATTGGAGCCTGCTCGACGACCAGGAGCGTCCGATCAAGGACGGGGCCGTGGAGATGTTTCTCAAGACCCTGGAGCTGATCAGCACCTTCAACCCCGAGCTCAACCCCGGTCAGCTCCTGGAGGTGGAGCGCAAGATGGCCGTCACCAAGAAGAAGGCCTTTGAGCGCTGGGTGGAGCGGGCCTTGCGCCGGCGGGAGCAACAGGTGTCGCGGGAGCGGCGCCGCTTCGACCGCGACCGGGTGCTGCGCGATTGGATGGAGTGGTTCGGGCTGGAGGCCACCCGCCGGGCCCTGCTTCCTATCTCTCTCTTGCTGGTGCTGGCGGCTGCCGGCGGCTGGTGGCTGGGCAGCCAGCGGCCCTGCCAGGCGGTGCTCGTGGATCCGGGTATCCAGCGACCCAGCCGCTGACCCTTCTCGGGGATCTTCACGGCAGACTGGAGAATCGCTTCCAGGCCCCCATGGCTGCCGACCCCCTCGACACCCTGCGCCTCACCCTCATGCAGGACGTGCTGCCGGTGGGCCTCGCCGTGGTGGAGAGGGCGCGCAAGGGTGGCCCGCGGGAGGTGCTGGCGGCCTTCGGGGGTGATCCCACCGCTTCCCTGGATCTCCTTCGCCAGGAGGGTGAACCGGTGGCCAGTCAGGTGCGCCAGACCCTGGACCGCATCCAGCCCGGTCTCGGCAATCCGGTGGTGAAGGTGGAGGTGCGGGAAGGGCAGTCACCCGCCCCCGCCCCGCCATCGGTTGATCCAGCCGCTGCGCCTTTCGAAGGCCCGGTGCCGGCCCCAGGGGGGGAGGACGCTTCGGAACTCCAGAGCACGCTGGCGCGGATCTCCGCCCGGCTGGCCGAACTGGAGCGGCGACTCGGCTGATGGCCCTGATCAGTCATGGACATGCCCGCCAGACCGGCGTGGGTCGGCAGCCGGGGCTGCTGATGGCGCTGGTGCTGGTGTTCTGCTCGGCCATGGTGATGCGGCTGGCCTGGCTGCAGCTCCTCCATGGTCAGGAACACAGGGCCATGGCCGATGAGAACCGGATCCGGCTGATTCCCAGAGATCCGGTGCGGGGTCGGCTGCTGGATCACACCGGCCAGGTGTTGGCCACCAACCGCCTCACCTATCGCCTCTACTACCAGCCCCGGCTCACCCAGGAGCGGCTCTGGCCCTCACTGCGCGACCGCTTGTCGCGCCTGCTGGGGATTCCGGCCGAGCAACTGGAGCAGCAGCGCCGCCTCCACAAGGGTGATGACGACGGTTTCCATGTGCCCCTGACGGGGCCCCTCACACCCCTGCAGGTGCTCCGCTTCCGCGAACAGGCGGCCTCCTTGCCCGGGGCGGAGGTTTCGATCGATGTGCTGCGCAGTTACCCCAATGGAAGCCTGGCTGCCCACGTGATCGGCTACACCAGCAATCTCACGGAAGAGGAGTACACCAAGCTCAGGGAGAAGGGCTACCGCCTCAGTGACCGCATCGGCCGCACGGGGTTGGAGAGCACCTATGAATCCCACCTGCGGGGCGAATGGGGAGGCCAGCAGCTGGAGGTGAACGCCGCCGGCCGGGTGCAGCGGGTGCTGGGGGATAAGCCGGCCCGCGCTGGCCGTGACCTGCGGCTCACGCTCGATCTCAATCTGCAGCGGGCCGCTGAGCGGGCCCTCGACACCGTGGCCAAGGGGGCGATCGTGGCCCTCGATCCCCAGACAGGAGCGATTCGGGCCATCGCCAGCCGCCCCACCTTCGACCCCAACGTGTTCGCCGATGGGCCCACCACCGCCCAGTGGAACGACCTCAACCGCCCGCAGGCCCCCATGCTCAACCGGGCCTTCCAGGGATTTCCACCGGCCAGCACCTTCAAGATCGTGTCCACCATCGCCGGCCTCGAATCCGGCCGGTTCAATCCCGATTCCACCCTGCCCACCATGGGCAGTTTCTGTTACGAGGGCCAGTGCTATGGCGACCATGGCGCCTACGGCTCCATCGGTTTCCAGAAGGCTTTGGCGGTGAGCAGCAACAGCTTCTACTACCAGATGGGCTTGAAGGTGGGGCCCGATGAGTTGTTCAAGGCGGCCCGCCGCATGGGCTATGGCAGCCACACGGGGGTGGAGATCCGCGATGAGGAGAGTGCCGGCCTGCTGGGCGATCCGGCCTGGAAGAAGCGGGTGATTGGTGAGCCCTGGAATTCGGTGGACACGATCACCTCGGCGATCGGCCAGGGGGCCGTGACGGTGACGCCCATCCAGATGGCCCGGCTCTATGCCGCCGTGGCCAATGGGGGGTGGCTCGTGACCCCCCATCTGGTGGACCGCCCGATGCCGCGGCGCTGGCTGGGCCTCAAACCGGAGACGCTGCGGGTGCTGCGCGAAGGGTTGCGCATGGTGGTGACGGAGGGCACGGCCAAGATCCTCAACGACCCCACCCTGCCGCCGGTGGCCGGCAAGACCGGCACGGGTGAGGATCCACCCCGCCCTGACCACGCCTGGTTTGGCGGCTACGCGCCCGCGGGCAAGCCCAATCTGGTGATCGTGGCTTTCGGGGAGAACTCCGGTGGCTACGGCGGCACCGTGGCCGCGCCGATGGTGAAGATCATGATGGAAGCCTGGTTCCATCCTCCCGCCGGCAGCGCGGCGGGTTCGGCGGTGGCCCCGACCCCCTGAGGCTGGTGATGGCCCGCGCGCCGTCCGATCGCGCCCGGGCTCGTGGCCTGCCGGGGGGCTGGAGGTGGTTCAAGCTCAGGCTGCCAGGGCCAGGGAGTGCCGTTCGAGAACCTGGCTGTAATACCCCCGCAGCTGGGCTGTGGCCCCGGCCCAGCCCCAGCGTTCGGCCTCAAGTCGTGCCGCCTGACGCAACTGGCTGCGGGTCGTCTGGTCTCCCAGCAGGCGCTGGACGGCGGTGATCAGGCTGGCGGGCTGGTCGGGTTCGTAGAGGCGGCCGTTCACGCCATCGGTCACGATGTCGGGGATGCCACCCCGGTTGGCTCCCACAACGGGGCAGCCGGCTGCCATGGCCTCGAGCAGCACAAGGCCGAGGGTTTCGGTGCTGGAAGGAAACACGAAGGCATCCCCGCTGGCGTAGGCCGAGGCCAGGGCATCGCCGCTGAGATAGCCCACGAAGGTGGTGGCCGTTCCCTCGAACACCCGCTCCAGCTGCTGGCGATGGGGACCATCGCCCACCAGGGCCAGGCGAGCTTCCGGCATGGCTTCCAGCACTGGGCGGATCCGCTCGATCTGCTTCTCGGCGGAGAGGCGGCCGATGTAGAGGAGCAGGTTGCCCGTGTCGCTGTGGCCCCCATGCAGCCGCTGGCGCATGACCGTGCTGGCCAGTTCGGGCCGGAACAGCTCGGTGTCGACCCCCCGCTGCCAGAGTGCGGTGTGCTCAATGCCCTTGGCGGCCAATTCCTCGACCATGGCCGTGGAGGTGCAGAGGTTGAGTTCGGCCTGGTTGTGGGCGGCCTTGAGCAGCTCCCAGAGCAGCGGCTCCAGCATGCCCATGCCGTAGTGCTCCAGGTATTTCGGCAGGTGGGTGTGGTAGCTCGCCACCAGGGGCAGGTTGCGGGTCTTGGCCAGCCAGATGCCCCCCAGGCCGAGCACGGCGGGGTTCACCACGTGCACCAGATCGGGCCGGAACCTTTCTAGGGCCTCGGAAACCGCTGGCCGGGGCAGGGCCAGCTTGAGTTCGGGGTAGAGCGGCAGGGGCATCGCGGGCACCCCCACCACCTGGGCGCCGGCATGGCTTGGCGGAGCCCCCTCCGGGCAGAAGATCAGCACCTCGTCGCCGGCCTCCACCAGGTGGGGCAGGGTCTTGGTGAGCCGCGTAACGATGCCGTCAACCTTCGGCAGGAAGGTTTCGGTGAAGAAGGCAATCCTCACGGGTGATCGATCCGGTTCAGGCGTGGGTGCGGAGGGCTTCCGCCTGCCGGGTGGTCCAGGCAGAGAGGCAGGGAATCCGGGAGCGGTCGCAGCGGTCGGCCCAGCGGCGGGCCACATCCACCACCTCTGCCAGGAGTCCGTCATCGAGGGTGGTGGGCTGGAGGCCGAGCTCGATGAAGCAGCGGTTGTCCACGATCAGGTCGTTTTCGATCGCCTCCTTGCGCGGATTCGCCTGGAAGCGGATCTCGGCACCGGTGAGGTCGGCCACCTTGCGGGCCAGTTGGCCCACCTGGTGGCTCTCGGTCATCTGATTGAAGATCTTCACCTTCTCGCCGCTGGTGGGTGGATTCTCCAGGGCCAGCTGCACGCAGCGCACCGAATCGCGGATGTGAATGAAGGCGCGGGTCTGACCGCCGGTGCCATGCACGGTGAGCGGATAGCCGATCGCTGCCTGCATCAGGAAGCGGTTGAGCACCGTGCCGTAGTCGCCGTCGTAATCGAAGCGGTTGGTCAGTCGTGGATCCCGGTCGGTGAGCTCCGTATTGGTACCCCAGACAATGCCCTGATGGAGATCGGTGACCCGAATCGAATCGTTCTTGTTGTAGTAGTAAAACAACAGCTGATCGAGCGTCTTGGTCATGTGGTAGACGCTGCCGGGATCCGTGGGGTGCAGGATCTTTTCGGTGAACCGGCTGCCATCAGCCTGGGGCACCTCCACCGTGAGGTAGCCCTCGGGGATGGTGGCCCCGCGATGGGAGCCGTAGCCGTAAACCCCCATGGTGCCGAGGTGAACGATGTGCACATCGAGACCGCTTTCCACGATGGCGGCCAGCAGGTTGTGCGTGCCATTCACGTTGTTGTCCACCGTGTAGCGCTTGGTGGCGCTCGACTTCATCGAATAGGGGGCGGCCCGCTGTTCGGCGAAATGGACCACGGCATCGGGTCGCTCGCTGCGCAGCAACTCCAGAAGGCGTTCGTACTCCCGGGCGATGTCGAGCAGCACGAACCGCATCGCCTTGCCGCCCACCTGCTCCCAGGCCCGCAGCCGCTCACCCATGGTGGTGATCGGCGTGAGCGATTCCACCTCCAGATCGATGTCGATCTTGCGGCGGCTGAGGTTGTCAACGATCACCACCTCATGGCCGGCGTTCGCCAGGTTCACCGCACAGGGCCACCCACAGAAGCCGTCGCCGCCGAGAACGAGAACCTTCACCCCTGTCTCCTGGTCGAGCCATTGCCCGCAGGCAAGCTACTACAGGCCTCCGGCTCCCCCCCTGCACCATGGGCCAGGACCGTGGGGTTGGCGCTGTGGTCGTGGGGCTGGCAGCCCGCCTTTCTTGCTCGCAACCCCAGGCGCTGCGGTGGTTCCGGATGGGCAGGGGTGTGTTGGGTCAGCTGATCCCAGCAGCCACGGCCATCAGCAGAACCACCAGCACCACGCCGCCGATCAGCAGGTTCCGGTTCGGGCCGTTGGCTTCTCCCTCCTCCATCACCACCATGCGGGGTTCGCGGGCAAAGGCATTCAGCCTGCCGCCGTCTTCTTCGGTGACCTGCATGGGAGATCGAAGCGGATGTCGGGGAACCCTATGGAGGGTTTCCGTGCCCTTCCACCATCCGCGCCGGATCTGTCACAGACGCTTCACACGTCTTCGCCCGCGCTGCCCGCTCCGAGCCGCCCCTCCCGGGGGGAGCTGGGGCTGGCTTCGGCCCGGACCGGCAGGCGCCCGGCCCGGAAGGCGGTCCGGCCGGCCTCGCAGGCCAGGGCCATGGCCCGCGCCATGGCCGCCGGGTCGCCCGCCAGGGCGATGGCGCTGTTGATCAGCAGGGCATCCGCCCCCATCTCCATGGCCTGGGCCGCCTCGCTGGGCACGCCGATGCCGGCGTCTACCACCACCGGCACCCGGGCGTTCTCGATGATCAAGGCGATGTTGGCCGCATTGCGGATGCCCTGGCCCGAGCCGATCGGCGAACCCAGCGGCATCACCGTGGCGCAGCCGGCCTCCTCGAGGTGCCGGGCCAGCAGGGGGTCGGCATTGATGTAGGGGAGCACCGTGAAGCCCTCTTTCACCAGTTGTTCGGCTGCCTGCAGGGTGCCGATCGGGTCCGGCAACAGGTGCCGGCTGTCGGGGATCACCTCAAGTTTCACGAAGGTGTTGTCCTCCTGGCCGGCCAGCTTGGCCAGCTCCCGGCCGAGCCTGGCCACCCGCACGGCCTCCTCGGCGGTGGCGCAGCCGGCGGTGTTGGGCAGCATCCAGATCCGGCTCCAGTCGATCGCCTCCATCAATCCGCCGTGGCCTGCTGCCTGGCTCTGCACCCTTCGCACCGCCACGGTCACGATCTCGCAGCCGCTCGCGGCCAGGCTGGCCTGCATCGCCTCCAGGGAGGGGTATTTGCCGGTGCCTGTCATCAGGCGGCTGTGGAAGTTCCGGCCGCCGATCCGCAGGGGAGCTTCGTTGGCAGCGCCCCCTGGGGCCGGGCCGCCGCTGGGGGGTGTTGGCGCCGGCGGGAGCGGCGTTGCGCCGTGGAGGGGAGCGGAAGTGTTCAAGTCCGGGGGTCGCGGGGCGCTCATCACCCTTAGTCTGCGGGCTGGCCCCGAGATCCGAAGCCATGCCGCTGCCGCTCGCACCCACGGCCCTGCCCCTGTTGCTGGCGCTGTCTCCCCTGCCGAGCGACGCCTTCTCTCCCGTGGTGCCCCCCTCAAGCCGCCCGCTCTCCCCCTCCCGGGAGTCCGGAGCGTTGCTGATCGAATCCTCGCCGGTGGAGACCTTCGATCCCATCGCCCGCGCCGCACTGATTGCCACCCGCATGCCGAGGCTCTGGAACGGCAGTTACACCGCGTTTGATAGCGGCACTCCGGTTCCAGTGAAGCTGGCCATCGCCTCCACAGGTTCAGCGGGCCAGATGGTGGTGATGCGTGGCACGATCACCATCGCCGGCGTGGCATCGCCGGTGCAGGGCAACCTCAATGCCAAATCGGATCAACTGGATCTCCTGGTTCTCGGTTCAGCCCCAGGCGCCGATCTGGGCACTGGTGGTGCCTTCCAGGGACTCCAGGGACTCAGCCTTTCAGGCTGGAACGCCAACAGGCTCACCATGATGGGCGGACGCCTGCAGTTGGTGCCCGTGCCCGGCTCCGAGAAGCTCGCGTCGGAGAAGAGCCCGGAGTCCGAGCCCATCCGCGGTTTGTGGTGAGTTCAACCGGCCTTTTTGTTGATCCCTTTGCCTCCACCCTTGCCGGGGGTGGGCGCCACTGGGCTTTTGCTTTTGGGGCCCTCGTCGGCCGGCTTGCCGAGGCGTCGCTCCATGGTTCGGAGCCCTTTGCGGGCCGTGCTGTTGGCCGGATCGAGGGACAGCGCCTTGGCGTAGGTGGTGCAAGCCTCTTCCGCTTCCCCGAGTTTCCCCAGGGCGTAGGCCAGGTTATTGAGGGCCACGGGGTAGTCGGGCTTGATCTGCAGGGCGCTCCGGTAATGGCGGATCGCTTCTGAGAATTTGCTCTGGGCCGCCAGGGCGAAGCCGTAGGCGTTCTCAATCAGGGCCCGGGCCTCATCGGGGGCTTTCTCCGACTGGGCTTTGCGCAGGGCGAGCTTGAGGTTATCCAGGGCCTGGCCGTAGAGCCGTTTGCGCAGCTGCACGGAGGCCAGTTCGTAAAGGCCCACCGAATCGGTGGGTGGACCCCCGGTGGGCCCCCCGGAGCTGAGGCGCGCCAAGGCCTGTTCATCCTTGCGGACCCGCAGGATCTGTCGGCCCACGAGCACGGCCGCACCGCCGAGCAGCACGATCAGGCCGATCAGATAGGCCTGGGGAAGCAGTTCCTGCATAGGGTGCCGGCGCTCAGCGTCCGGCGGCGCTCACCACCGTGGTGAAGCTGGCGGGATCGGCCACGGCCAGCTGGGCAAGCATCTTGCGGTTGAGGCGCACGTCGGCCTTCTTCAGGCCGCCCATCAGGCGGCTGTAGCTGGTGCCGTTGATGCGGGCCGCTGCGTTGATGCGGGCGATCCAGAGACGGCGGAAGTCACGCTTGCGGCGGCGACGGTCGCGGTAGGCGTTGCACAGCGCCTTCATCACCCGCTGGTTGGCGGTGCGGAACAGGCTGCCGTTGCTGCCCTGGAAACCCCGGGCGAGGCGAAGGATTTTGTTGCGGCGTTTACGGGCGACGTTGCCCCTCTTGACGCGGGCCATGGATCAGGACGATGGGTTGGGGAAATAAAGCCGGCCTGGGGATGCCCCTGGAGTGGGTGGAGGCCTCAGGATTCCGGCGGGAGCCGATCAGTGACCGCTCAGGCGTAGGGCAGCATCAGCGCCACGTTGTCGGCGTCGCGCTCGTCGACGACCGCCATGGTGCCAAGCCAGCGCTTGCGCTTGGGGCTCTTGTGGTCGAGCAGGTGGTTGCGGAAGGCGTGCCGGCGCACGAACTTGCCGCTGCCGGTCACCTTGAACCGCTTGGCGGCCGCTTTGCGGGTCTTGAGCTTCGGCATTGCGATCGGCACACGCACAAACAAGCAGAGTACGACGCGACCGAACCCTTCTCCAAGTTCCTCGCCGATGGCCCGCCGCCCCCTGCACCCCACCAGTCCGCTTGGCCCCCTGCCGCGGCTGCGGCTGCATTGCTGGCTCCTGGGGGTCCTGGTGTTGCTCAGCGGTGGCTGTCAGGCCTCGGACCGGCCGCTGTCTCCCCCGGCGCTGCCGCCCCTCCCCTCCGGCAGCGGTGCGCCCTTGGCGGCGGATCGCGCTCCGCTCCACTGGCCCGTTTCGCCGCCCCCGGCGATCCAGGCCGATCAGCCCGTGCTCTGGGTGGCCCTGGCCGCCCGCCTCGGCCCCAAGGCCACCTCCACTTCGGAGGCGTCCGAGGCGGCGCCCTTGCGGCTCCAGGCCGCCGCCGGTGCGCTCACCCTGGTGGATGGGGCCGGCCAGCGGTTTGCGGCTCCGACTTTCACGCTGCAATGGCGCTGGCTGCCCCTGGCCCAGCCGTTCACCCTGCGGCGTCGGGTGTTGGGGCCGTTCGCCAGTTACGAGAGCGCCGAGGCGGCGGCCCGGCGTTGGGCGGCCGCCGGTGCCCAGCCCCGGATCGCCCGGCCGGCGGAGTGGGAGGTGTGGGCCGCTGCGGAAAGCCCGCTTCCGGCGGAT
>Ga0209189_1001243_pt1 | contig 19443 bp, 17 predicted proteins | sample C_130820_EF_Meta_FD_187308 | JGI IMG/M metagenome (GOLD analysis project Ga0209189, IMG submission 187308) | Freshwater microbial communities from Lake Croche, Canada to study carbon cycling - C_130820_EF_MetaG (SPAdes) (version 3) | ecosystem: Environmental > Aquatic > Freshwater > Lake... | reverse complement strand
GTGTGATCGCCTTGGGTCATGTGCATAGCGGTTTGTTTTCTGAGGATGAGAATTTAGTAAGCGAACTGACTAAGGCAGGACATGCCTCTTTGGATACAGTATGGCGCTTGCCCTTAGATGCTGCCTACCATGAGCAACTTAAATCCAACTTTGCAGATGTTGCCAATATTGGAGGGCGTCCAGCAGGTAGTGTGACTGCAGCTTGTTTTCTGTCTCGCTTTACGGAGAAATACAAATGGGCTCACTTAGATATCGCTGGAACTGCATGGAAAAGTGGTGCCGCCAAAGGCTCTACAGGCCGACCAGTGCCACTATTAGTGAATTTCTTGCTTGAGCGCAAGTAATACCTATTGACGCAGATCATTGGATAAATATTAGATGGCGCGAATTGATTTTCATAGCAATGTTGCTGACAAGCTGGAATACGCATGTCGTTTAACGCGCAAGATATGGAGTGCTACGCCTGAAGGCGAGCCAGTGCGTAATATTGTGATGGTTGGCGAGCAGGTGGATTTACAAAAGTTAAATGAGCTGCTTTGGTCTTTTAGTGGCGCTGATTTTTTACCTCACTGCTTTATTGATGATGAAGTTGCGGCCGAAACGCCCATCGTCCTAACAGACGACTTTGCCTCTTCGGCCCTCAATGGCATTCCTCATGCTGATGTCATGATTCATTTAGGAATGCGTATGCCGGCAGATGTATCAGGCCTAGTGGCTCGCTTTCCTAGATTAGTTGAGGTGGTTACCGTCAATGAGGCTGAGCGTTTGGCTGGGCGTGAGCGCTATAAGGCCTATCGAGAATTGGGTCACGAGTTACATAATTTTGACCAATCTAAAAGTTAAGATCTATGTTGATTCATCCTGAGTTTGATCCTGCTGCAATTCGTATCGGTTCATTTGCAATTCATTGGTATGGCTTGATGTATCTCATGGCATTTGCGCAATTCTTGCTTTTGGGTCGTTTACGTATTCGCTCATCACGCTACCAAGCGCTGGGATGGACTTATAAAGACCTGGAAGATCTACTCTTTGCTGGCGTGCTTGGGGTAGTTCTAGGCGGACGTCTGGGCTACATCTTGTTTTATATGCCCGGCTTTTATTTGTCTCACCCCTTGAGTATTTTTAAAATTTGGGAAGGTGGCATGTCTTTTCACGGCGGCTTACTCGGAGTGCTGGTTGCGCTTTACTGGTTTGCCAAGAAACGTAAGACAACTTTTTTTGTAGTGAGTGATTTGGTAGCCCCATTGGTTCCCTTTGGTTTAGCCTTTGGACGGCTGGGGAACTTTATTAATGGTGAGTTATGGGGTAGGCCTACTGATTTACCTTGGGCCATGGTATTTCCTTTGGTGGATTCTGTGCCGCGTCATCCATCTCAGATTTACCAAATGCTTGGTGAGGGCGTATTGCTAGGGATTGCTTTGTGGATCTATGCTGGCAAACCTAGACGAGTTGGCCAAGTTTCTGGATTCTTCCTACTGGGTTACGGAATTTGTCGTTTCTTAGCTGAGTATGCGCGCGAACCAGATTCATTCTTGGGTCTTTTGGGTTTGGGTCTATCGATGGGTCAGTGGCTGTGTTTGCCGATGATCGTGTTCGGCATCTATCTCATGGCGGTATTCAAATCTCAGAGCAATTCATGAATTTATGCTGAACGAAGAGCTCACGCTACGGAAACTAGAAATTCTCTGTTCATTTGTGAGAACGGGCAGTCTTTCTAAAACAGCGGAAGCGTTGCAACTGAGTTCAGTCAGCATTCATAAAGCGTTGCACTCACTTGAGTCGGGGATCGGGTGCCCACTTTTTGTAAAAGAAGGGCGCCAATTAAAAGCGCTACCTGCCGCCATCTATTTAGCCGAGGCAAGCGCTGATTTATTGGGGGATGTTGAGCGTATTCTCAAAAAGACAAGAGCAAAATCTGGTGTTGAGAGTGGGCAAATCCGCTTAGGATCGATGTACTCATTGACCGCCAACATTATTCCTCGAATGATCATGGGCACCAAAATTCGTAGGCCTGACTTGGATATCGACCTATATCTTGGCTCCAATGAGGATCTCATGAAGAGACTGACCGAGGGCGGCGTGGATGCGGTTGTCATTGCAGTTCCATCCGAAGATTTCCCAGAGGGTCTTCAGGTAGTCCCCCTGTTTGAGGATCAATTATTTTTAGCCTCATCACAGAGTAGCAAGCCCACTAAAGCCGAGATAGACCTGTCTGAATATCAGCACGAACAATTTCTCACCCTTCAAGATGGCTTTGCTACTACCTCTGGGTTCTACGAGGCTTTTCAGCTGGCTGGTTTTAAGCCAAACGTGGTCATGAAGGTTGGGGACATCTTCTCTTTGATGAATATGGTCTCAGGGGACCTTGGGAGAACATTATTGCCGGGCAGGGTGAAGGCCTTAATGGGCAATGCGATTGAATTTACCCCCTTATTACCAAAGTACCAAGTTACCCAGAGAATCGGCTTAATGTATCTTCAGGCTAATGAATCCAATCCGAATATATTGGCGCTAGCGGCCGAAGCCCGTATGCTGCATCGCAATAACTCCTAATTTACCTTGTACTTTCGCTTATTTAATTAACTTTAAGTTAATGATTATGTATTTAACTTAATTGATTTTGCTCGTCTTGAGTAATACATTGAACCGATATATTTTTGTCGATTTTCTTTTTGAAAAGATTACATGCTTGAAAAGTTAGCTAAAGCCCGGTACTTTTCCCGCGTCACGGGTGCGGTGAACCGACTCATCTCTGAGCGCGGTGAATCCAATGCTGTCAGCATGGCCGATGATGTCATCAACAACTACGGCAAACTGACTAAAGACCAGCACGCAAAATTCTTTACTTTTTTGTTTGAAAAGTTAAACCCAGATCCAGTTGCAGTCATGGCTGCAGCGCAAAATTTTTCTGCTGAGGCTAGCGCTCGTAATTACATTAAATTGCAACGGGTCACTGAGCCGCCTAGACAAGAATTATTTCGCCGCTTAAATCGTGCAACCAATGGAACTGCAGCTTTAGTAAGCATGCGTCGAGATCTATTGCAATTGCTTGAAAAGCAGCCGGAATTAACTGCAGTAGATTTTGACTTACGCCACTTATTGTCATCCTGGTTTAACCCAGGATTTTTGAAAATGCATCGAGTGGATTGGAAGTCACCTGCAGAGGTTTTAGAAAAACTGATTCAGCATGAGGCTGTTCATGCAATTGATGGTTGGGATGACCTGCGCCGCCGGTTGCAGCCTGACCGTAGGTGTTTTGCATTTTTTCATCCGCAGTTACCGAATGAGCCTTTAATCTTCGTTGAGGTTGCTCTATTGCCGGAGATTCCAGCGGTCATTACACCTTTAGTGGATAAGAAGGCCGAGACTGTTCACCAAACTTCGCAATATAAAGTAGCAGCGTTTTATTCCATTAGTAACTGTGAGCCTGGGCTACGCGGAGTTTCGATGGGTAATTTCTTAATTAAACGCGTTGCTGAGCAATTACATGCTGAATTCCCAGGGATTAAAACTTTCGTGACCTTATCACCAATACCAGGATTTATAGATTGGATCGTTGCAGGTGCAGATATTGGCGGAGAGAAACCAGGAACTCAACTCAAGCCTGCAGTTCGTACGGCGCGCGAACAATCCATAGAGGCCTTAGGACTTTCAAGCCGCTCATGGACTGAGCGTTTAAGTTCCGGCTGGCATCCAGATAATGCTTCTGAAAAAGAAAAAGCCGCCTTACTGTGCTTGGCAAGTATTTATCTTGGCTTAGGCTCTGCTGGACGCAACGGCAACCCAGTTGCTAAGTTTCACTTGGGTAATGGAGCAAAGTTGCACCAAATTAACTGGGCAGGCGATTTATCTCGCAAGGGTTTGAGGCAATCAGCCTCACTCATGGTTAACTATTTATATGATCTTTCCGCTGTTGAGGAAAATCATGAGCGCTTTACTCAAGGGGAAATTGATTATTCCCGAGCAGTGGGTAAATTGATGCAGCCTTAAGAAATGATTTTGGAGGAGATGCTCTGAGGCAGAATCCAAAGAGATTCGTCTGAGGGTTCAAGCATGAATTGGGCGTTAAGACCCAGAAAGTAGTATGGTGTCGAGTTTGGTAGTTCTAATAATGTACATAGCCACAAATAGTGGTAGGTGGAGGAGATAACGATGTTTAATCAATTAAGACTTACGGCAATTCTCAAGAGGGTTGCGTTTCTAGTTTGTGCAGCACCTTTAGTGGTAATGGCACAAGAATGGCCTAACAAACCCATTACTTTTATCGTACCGTTTCCTGCGGGTGGGGGTACTGATGCTTTTGCCAGACCCTTGGCAGCGCAGTTGACCAAGCAACTGGGTAAGCAAATCATCATTGATAACCGCGGTGGTGCTGGCGGTACTTTGGGTGCTTCTATTGCGGCAAAGGCTGCACCTGATGGCTACACCTTCTTTATGGGTGCAGCACATCATGCGATTGCCCCAGCGATGTATCCAAACTTGGACTACGACATTGAGAAAAGTTTTGTGCCAGTTGCAATGGTCGCGAATCCTCCTCAAGTCATCGTGGTCAATCCAAAGAATGTTCAGGTGAAGAATTTAAAGGAATTTATCGAACTTCTTAAAAAGAACCCAGGTAAGTTCAATTACGCTAGCGCTGGTAACGGCTCTACACACCATTTGGCAGGTGAGCAGTTCAAGATGCTGACGAAGACTTTTGTTACCCATATTCCATATCGTGGTGCTGGCCCTGCGATGCAAGACCTCATTGCAGGACAGGTAGACGTAGAGTTTGATGGTCTTGGATCTTCAGCTGCGCAAATCAAGAATGGTTCGATTGTTGCCTTGGCGGTTGCCTCCCAAAAGCGCGCTGCTGGATTTCCGAACGTACCTACTGCTGCTGAAGCAGGTTTAGTAGGCTATGAAGTGTCTACTTGGTATGGCTTGTTTGCCCCTAAAGGTACCCCACAACCTATCGTTGACAAGATGATTGTTGAGGTACAGAAGGCGATCAATACTCCGGAGTTAAAAACCATCTGGACAAATAATGGATCCGATACGCCCAATCTGACTGGCGATGCATTCGGTAAGTTTGTGAGTGCTGATATCAAGCGCTGGGCAGCGGTTGCTAAAGCTTCTGGTGCCAAATTAGATTAAGAATTTTTATTAAACATTACCCCAAGGGTTTGAGGTTCGAATGAATTTATATTCACTATTGGAAAAAGGTTTTCCAAAAGATAAAAAAGCATGTGCTCTTGAGACACATGATGGTCTTTGTTACTCATGGGGTGACCTAGAGGCTGCAACTGCAAAGATGGCAAATTTGCTGGCAAGTCTCAAGTTGGATAAGGGTGCAAGGGTTGCTGTTCAGGTTGAAAAATCACCAGAGGCCCTTTTTCTCTATCTAGCCACCATTCGTGCTGGATATGTCTATTTGCCGCTGAACACCGCATATCAATCTGCGGAGATTCAGTACTTCTTGGAAAATGCAGAGCCAGCAGTGGTTGTATGTAGCAGTAAGAATCTTTCTTGGGTATCCAAGGTAGCATCTAAGGCAGGTACTAAGCATGTCTTTACTTTAGATGAGAACCGTACTGGTACTTTATTAGAGTGTGCAGGTGGCCTAAGCGACACATTCAAAACAGTTCCCGCTAAAGATGATGATCTAGCAGCGATTTTGTATACCTCTGGTACTACTGGGCGTAGTAAAGGTGCGATGCTCACTCATAAAAACTTGGGTAGCAATGCACAGGTATTGCAAAAGTTTTGGGGTTGGAAGAAGGGCGATGTCTTACTGCATGCTTTGCCAATCTTCCATGTGCACGGTTTATTTGTAGCAGCACATGGTGCATTAATCAATGGCAGCAAAATGATTTGGTTGCCACGTTTAGATACGGCGCAGCTGATTAAACATATGCCGCAATCTACGGTGATGATGGGTGTCCCAACATTCTATGTACGTCTGTTGGCTGACAAAGGTTTCAATAAAAACGTAGCACGCAATATGCGTTTGTTTATTTCTGGATCAGCGCCTTTGCTGACAGAAACATTCAATAGCTTTAAGGAAGTGATTGGTCAACCCATTCTTGAGCGTTATGGCATGAGTGAGACGGTGATGCTGGTTTCTAACCCTTATAAGGGTAAGCGGGTAGGTGGTTCTGTTGGTCTACCTTTGCCTGGTATTCAGGTGCGTGTTGTGAATGAAGATAACAAGCCTTGCAAGGTAGATGAAATTGGCGGTATTCAGGTAAAGGGCCCGAACATATTTAAGGGCTACTGGCGTATGCCGGAGAAGACTGCTGAAGAATTTACCAAAGACGGTTGGTTTAAAACAGGTGACGTCGGTCGTTGGGGTGGCGATGCCAATGGCGGTAAGGCTCCCAAAGAGTATTTATGTATTGTTGGGCGCAGCAAGGATTTAATCATTTCCGGTGGCTATAACGTCTATCCAAAAGAAATCGAAAGCTTTATCGATGATATGCCTGGTGTTGATGAAAGCGCTGTGATTGGCATTCCGCATCCTGATTTTGGTGAAGCGGTGATGGCGGTAGTGGTGCCGAAGGCTGGAGCCAAGTTAAATGCAGAAGCAATGATCGCTACTTTGAAGACACAAATTGCGAACTTTAAGATTCCAAAGCGTGTTGAGATCGTTGCCGATTTACCGCGTAATGCTATGGGTAAAGTGCAAAAGAATATTTTGCGTCAGCAGTACACTGCCTAATAAATTAATAACCAAAGGCCTTGCGGCTTTCATTAAACATGAAGGCCGCAAGCATTAGCAGCATCACTCCAAAAATACGCTTGAGTTGTGCAACATCTAATTTGCGCGCCATCTTTGCACCTAACGGCGCTGTGAATATGCTGACTACTGCGATGCAGACTACAGCTGGCAAATAAACAAAACCGAATGATCCCGAAGGTAGATTAGGGTGACCCCAGCTGCCATACATGTAACCCACGGTAGCGGCTGCTGCTATCGGAAAGCCCAGGCCAGAGGAGCTAGCCATAGCAACGTGAGGTTTTACATTGCACCAGAGCATAAAGGGTACGGTAATAAACGCTCCACCAGCGCCTACTAAGCTCGCCAGCGCTCCAGCAAAAGCTCCGAAAGAAAATAAACCGACTGTTCCGGGGAGATCTCTTCCAGGCTTAGGTTTTTTGTTAAGCAACATCTGAATTGAGGTGTAAACAATAAACACAGCAAAGAACAGTGAAAGCCAAGAGGTATTTAGGGCTTCAAATATTTCGCTACCACCAATTAAGCTGCCAATGATTAAACCTGGGCTTAAAGAGGCAACCAACTTCCAATCAATCGAGCCATGTTTGTGATGTGCCCAAATTGCAGAGGTGGTTGTAAATAAGATGGTGGCCATACCAGTAGCAATAGCCATGTGAACAATGACCTCTTGACTAAATCCTTGGTGATTAAAAACCAAGATCATGAATGGCACAAGGATCATGCCGCCACCAATACCGAGAAGGCCAGCTAAAAATCCGGAGATGCTACCGCAAAGCATCAACATTGCGATATCACTCAGTAACATGAATTCCCCGCCTTAGCCGCTAGGCCGTCATCCTGAACCCTAAGGTTCAAGGTGGAACGGCTACTCTGCTTTGGGTGCATTAAGAGATTCAGGGAGTAACCAAGTCTAAGTTGGCACTGTGAACCATCAAAACGCTCACGCCCGCAAGGTAAAGATCGTTCCGGATGCTTGCGCATCGGTTCAAGGAACTATTGGCCTTGGCGAACCAGGCAGGGAAAGGGTTTGCATCAAAGCATCTACTTGGTCTTCAAGCTCTCGAATTTGACCCTGAAGGCGGGCCACTTCAGCCGAGCTCATATTGGAGGTAGAACTTTGCTGCGATGAATTTTTTTGCAGGGTGATGAGATCACCGGCAATTTTGAGTGCGGCCATCATGCTGGCTCGCTCAATGCTGCGATTACCACCATTAATAGCAAGTTGAATTTGCTCGTCGACCAAAACGCAGGCTGCTCGTAATAGTGGCTCATGCTCAGCACTAGTGGCTAAGGTGATTTTTTGACCAGCGAGACTGACCTCAATGCGTTGTTGGCTCATTATCATCCTCTGGATTGTTTGGTGGAACGACTTCTCCAAGTAGATTAAGTTGGCGGCCATCACTTTGCTCTGGGAGGCGGCTTAAGATGTGTTGAATGCGCTTTTGTGCGTCTTCAATCTTATTTTCGAGTTGCGCTCGATTTCGATTTAAATTTTGGGCGGCTTCAGAAATTGCTTGAATTTTTTTAGCTACACGATCGATGGATGCGCATAGCGCATCCACGTCTGAGGCTTGATTGCCAGCGGAAAGAGGGTTAGGCTCATTCATACTGGCATTGTAGTCTGAAAAAAGGCTTTATTTCATGGCGTAACGCAGGCCAACAAATACATTAGAGCCAGGCGTGTTGTAGCCATAACTTAATTGATAGGTCTTGTTTAAGGCATTATTCCAGCGGGCAAAGACGCTTAGATCTTTCTCTAAATCATAATTGGCATAAAGATTAAAGATGGTGTACCCACCCATGCCAGTGCTGGTACCCTGAAAATCATCTCTACGCCCAGAAAAAGTGGCGCCAACTCCGGCAGTAAGCTTTTGATATAGATATTCTGCTGCTAAATTGCCGTACTGTTTGGCTTGTTTAATAAGCGTGGTATTCGTGCTTTCGTTTACCGGATTTTGTTGGGTGAAGGAGCCTTTGAGGCTTAAGGATGAAATTTGTGTCGCACCACTTAAAGTGCCGCCAGTAATTTTTGCGCTGGACACATTGGACGCACAACCTGAGAGTCCGGTACCAACTGGGCATGTATCTGAATTACTAGCTTGAATTAAGTTTGAAATGGAGTTGCTAAAAACAACAACATGACCCTCAAGGCCTAACTTTTCATAATGTAATCCCGCTTCCGTGTTCTTGCTCTTTTCGGGAAGGACGGCTGTATTTCCGTAGCCCGGATAGTAGAGATCATTAAATGTTGGTGCTCTGAAGCCTGTGCCATAGTTAATATTTGCGCGCCATTGCTCAGTAAAGAAGTATCCATACGCAGCAGCGCCGGTAGTCTGTGGCCCATAGCCTGAAATACTATCATTTCGTAATGAGAGGTTGGCTATATGTGCCCCTCTTTTCAGTTGATAAGCAATTGCACCTGAATTGGTGTTACGAGTTTGGCTAAAACCCAATAGTGAATATGGCGTTGTGAAGTTATTGACATCATAGTTGTTGTAATCGAGTTGATTGCTGGAGATTTTTTGGGTTTTCCGTTCTGCCAGTACTTGCAAAATATCCTCCCCAATTGCGAAGTCGTTTTGCCAAGTAAACGTATTCTGTCTCTGATTGAGAGTGCTGTCATAGGGTGAATTAGTCGGTGTACCAGGAGCATGGGTTAGGGCTGTTCCGGTTTGCGCTGAGGCCTGTAGCAGGCTGCGCCAGTTCTCCATTACTTGGTTTTTTGAGTAAAGAGAATAGGTTCCCAGGGTAGAAACTTGATTCTGCGTTTGTTGATATACAAACTCTTGTGGATCAAAACCAGGCAGCTGATTATTGAGACGGCTATTGAGAAACTGCAAACCGACCTCTTGTCCCTTGCTCCACTCCTGTGAAAGCCTACCAGTAATACTATCTTGAACATAACCAGTTCTGCCTGATGCGCTAAGTCCATCCTTGTTATTGGGCGCAATGGTATTGAAACCCATAGAGAGGGTTTGGCTAGCTGCAAGGGAGTAGCGAATTTTTTGATCGCCTTGAGTTGACCCGTTGATGCTGGCTTCACTAATGCTGGTGCCATAACTGCCATATCCAAAAGAGGCGCCTACCTTGGCAGGGCCGTCACCCTTTTTGGTGAATATTTGTATTACACCGCCAATAGCATCGGATCCATAAAGACTGCTTTGGGGTCCAAAAACAATTTCAATATGATCGACGATGGTTAGCGGAATGACAGACCAGTTGGTACCTCCATTAATGGTGTCATCGATACGAACCCCATCAATTAATACGAGAGTCTGATTGTTAGTAGTGCCTCGTAAGAAAACACTAGCGCTAGATCCGCCTGTGCCGTAATTGGCTATAGTGACCCCTTTTTGACGCTGGAGTAACTCAACTAAACTCGTTTGACCCGCCTGCAAAATTTCCTCTGGACCAATGTACACGTTATCCGCTAGTACATCGCTGGCCTTAGTCGGAGTTCGAGTTGCTGTGACAATAATAGGGTCGAGATTATTGGTGGTGCTTGCCAAAATTAACGGTGAATTACTTTGAGCAAGGGCATCAAGGCTGATGAGAATGCCTACAAACAGGCAAACTTTAGACTTACTGAACTGCTGTTTCATGATCTACTTTCTGTTATCGATTGCCTAGCTAACCTCCCCGTTAGCTGGGTCGAACAGAATTTCTCGTGCAGGAGTTCAGGCGTCAATGTGGCGTCAAACCAAAGGGCAGGCGCATTCATCGGCGCGCGAAGATCCCCGTCCGCAAAATTCCACCTGTCTTGGCCGGTATCCGGGCTAGTAAATATCAGAATCTGGCCTTCCCATGCGATTGACGCGCACAGTGGCTTTGTCAGACTCCTGACGTCTTTGAAAGCAAATAAAGACGCATTTACCTACCGTTGCGGGGGCAGCACACGTTTAGTGTTTCCCGTTTAACTTTATTGCACTGCAATAAAGCACCACGACCACTCAATTCTAGCTGATCAACATGCCTAATTAGTGTTTTTATCTAGTCCTCAGGGTAAATAAGCCTACAATAGATAGTCTTGGAGTAAGGATTTATGACTGTATTAGATAAGCACCCCGAAAAGAACCTGATTCGCCTGCAGTTGAGTCAAAACTCGGTCTTAAAAAGCTTAGATCCAGCGACTATGGCTGATTTAGAGCGTCATTTAGAGATTGCAGATCTGAAGAAATCGGAAATTTTGCTGCACCAGGGCGATCACCAGATGGAGCAGTACTTTGTTCTAGACGGAATCCTCAAGCGCATTGTTTCTAGCGCGGATGCTAAAGAAATGATTCTGCGTTTTGCCATCGAAAAAGACATTGAAACGAGCTATGCTGCTTGGCGTTTAAAAACCGCAGCCCCCTACAGTATTGCCTGCGTTACCAAGGCCCGTGTGGCCCGGATGCCGATGAAGAAGTGGGCAGAATTTCTGGAGCAGCATAAGCCCCTGAAGGAAAGTTTCGAATTTGAGGTGATGCGCCTAATGAGCGAAATCATGGCTCATACCATTACCTTGCATATGCTCGATGCCCCAGGCCGGGTAGAGCGTTTCTTGCGCAAATACGAGGATTTGTTTGAGCTTCTCCCGAAGAAGGAGTTGGCAGCCTACCTAAACCTCTCTCCCGAGACCTTGAGTCGCCTCAAAACAAAGCATAAAGAGCTCTTTGTTTAAGTCCTGATCTCCCTGTAATTACAGGATTTAGGGGGAAATTGACCGAAGTCAATGATGATCCCCCTCCTCAAGCCTATTATTCATTTCAGCCTAAGCGGGATACAAAACCCGTTGTGCGATTAATAACTACCTTGGAGACGTTAGCGAAAGCTAAATTGCATTAGCTCTACAAGAGCAGACCCGCAATTTTTATATCAATTTCTATGACAACAGATAATCAAAACACACAATTAACCGATGGCTTTCATCTCGTCATTGACGCCTTGAAAGCAAACGACCTCGATACTATTTTCGGTCTCGTTGGTATTCCAATTACTGACTTATGCCGTTTAGCGCAAGCAGAAGGTTTGCGTTTTATTGGCTTTCGTCATGAACAGCATGCAGGCAATGCTGCCGCGATTGCTGGTTACATGACGCAAAAGCCTGGTATCTGCATGACTGTTTCTGCACCAGGCTTTTTGAACGGTTTAACAGCATTAGCAAATGCCACTGTGAACTGCTTCCCAATGATTTTGATTTCCGGTTCAAGTGAGCGTGAAATCGTTGACTTGCAACAAGGTGACTACGAAGAGATGGATCAGCTCAACGCTGCTAAACCATATTGCAAAGCGGCATATCGTATTAATCATATTGAAGATATCGGTATCGGTTTTGCTCGCGCAATTCGCGCTGCAGTTTCTGGTCGTCCAGGTGGCGTCTATTTAGACTTGCCAGCTCAGCTGCTTGCACAAACGATGCCTGCTGACGAAGCTAAGAAAACCATCTTCAAGGTCATCGATCCAGTACCCCGTCAAATCCCAGCGGCTGATGCAGTTGCTCGCGCATTAGATGTGCTGAAGGGCGCTAAACGTCCATTGATTCTCCTAGGCAAAGGTGCCGCTTATGCTCAAGCAGATCAAGAGATTCGTGACTTGATCGAAAAATCGGGCATCCCTTACTTGCCTATGTCTATGGCTAAAGGTTTGTTGCCAGACAATCATCCGCAGTCCGCTTCTGCAGCACGCTCATTTGTATTGGCTGAAGCCGATGCAGTGTTGTTGGTTGGTGCACGTTTGAATTGGTTGCTGGCACACGGTAAAGGTAAAACTTGGGGCAAAGATCCTAAGAAATTTATCCAGATTGATATTCAGGCAAACGAAGTGGATAGCAACGTACAAATCGCTGCCCCATTGATTGGTGATATCGGTTCATGCGTTACTGAATTGTTGAAAGGTATTTCTGCTGTTCCTAAGCCAAGTGCTGAGTGGATCGCTGCAATCACCGAGAAGAAAGACAAGAACTTAGCCAAGATGGCAGAGACATTGGCTAAAGAAGCAAGCCCAATGAACTTCCATGGCGCCTTACGTGTGATTCGTGATGTGATCAAGAAGAACCCAGATGTGAACTTGGTAAACGAAGGTGCAAATACACTGGACTATTGCCGTGCAATCGTGGATATGTATAAGCCACGTAAGCGTTTTGACTCCGGTACTTGGGGCATTATGGGTATTGGTATGGGCTATGCGATTGGTGCTTCTGTTACTAGCGGCTTGCCAACAGTGGCAGTTGAGGGCGATAGCGCATTTGGTTTTAGCGGTATGGAGCTCGAAACCGTTTGCCGTTATAACTTGCCAATTACAACAGTGGTTTTCAATAACAACGGTGTTTATCGCGGGACTGATGTCAACCCAACCGGTGGTGCCGATCTTGCGCCGACAGTGTTTGTTAAAGATGCTCGTTACGACAAGATGATTGAAGCATTTGGTGGTGTTGGCTACTACGTAACCACCCCAGCAGAATTAGAAGCAGCTTTAACAGAAGCGATTGCTGCTGGTAAACCAGCACTCATTAATGCTGTTATTGATGAAACTGCAGGTACTGAGAGTGGACGTTTAACGAACTTAAACCCATCCACAGCAGCTGCTAAGCACTAAAGTATTTAAAAACGGTAACAAAAAGTTAATATTTTTAAGCTACATTAAGAAGTAAACCAGAAAGACTTAAGGAGAAATAAACATGACTAAACCATTAGACGGTATTCGCATTATTGACTTCACACACGTACAAGCAGGTCCTGCATGTACTCAGTTATTGGCATGGTATGGCGCTGACGTAATCAAGGTTGAGCGCCCAGGTTCTGGTGACGTGACTCGCAGCCAATTGCGCGATATTCCAGGTGCAGATGCTTTGTACTTCACTATGCTCAATGGTAACAAGCGTTCTTTGACTCTGGATACCAAGACTCAAGAAGGTAAAGAAGTTTTGGAAAAGATGATTAAGACTTCAGACGTCATGGTTGAGAACTTTGGCCCAGGCGCTTTGGATCGTATGGGATTCTCTTGGAAGCGTATTCAAGAATTGAACCCAAAGATGATCATGGCTTCCGTTAAGGGTTTTAGTGATGGCCACTCATATGAAGACTTAAAGGTGTATGAGAACGTTGCTCAGTGTGCCGGTGGCGCTGCTTCAACAACTGGTTTCTGGGATGGTCCTCCTACCGTTTCTGCTGCTGCTTTGGGCGACTCTAATACTGGTATGCACTTGGCAATCGGTATCTTGACAGCTTTGATGCAGCGTCAAAAAACTGGCAAAGGTCAAAAAGTATCTTGCTCAATGCAAGACGCTGTATTGAACTTATGCCGCGTGAAATTGCGCGATCAACAGCGTTTGGATAAAGTTGGCTACCTGGAAGAATATCCACAGTACCCACACGGTTCATTCACTGACGTAGTTCCACGTGGCGGTAACGCTGGTGGTGGCGGTCAGCCAGGTTGGGTATTGAAGTGTAAGGGCTGGGAAACAGATCCAAACGCATATATCTACTTCACTATTCAAGGACATGCTTGGGAGCCAATTACTAAAGCATTGGGCAAACCAGAGTGGGCAACTGATCCAGCGTATATGACAGCAGAAGCTCGTCAAGATAAGATTTTTGATATCTTCGCAACGATTGAAGATTGGCTCAAAGACAAGACTAAATACGAAGCTGTGGACATTCTCCGCAAGTTCGATATTCCATGTGCACCAGTACTCTCAATGAAAGAATTGGCAGCATCACCAGATTTGCGTAAGAGCGGTTCTATCGTTGAAGTTGACCACAAAGTACGTGGCAAGTATTTGACAATCGGCAGCCCAATCAAGTTCTCTGATTTGGAAATCGAAGTTGGTCCATCACCAGTATTGGGTGAGCACACTGATGAAGTATTGGCTGACCTTGGCTATAGCGCTGATGACATCGCTAAGTTGCATACTGCTAAAGCAGTTTAATAAAAATAAGTATCGGCATGAACTTGAAGGCGCTCCTCGTGAGCGCCTTTTTTAATGCAACAGAATATAAATATAAATATCCCCATCAATCTTCTATAGACTTAGTAAATGAATGCAAACGTCAATCTAGAGCAATTAGTTAACTGTGTAGGCGATGCCATCATCGTCGTTGATGTGCACGAAAAAATTGTGATGTGGAATCCAGCAGCAACTCGTATCTTTGGTTACTCTGAGTCAGAGGCTTTGGGTAACACTCTAGATTTGATTGTTCCGGAGCGCCAACGCCATCGGCATAATGAAGGCTGCCGTAAGTCAATGGAAACTGGGATTACGCGTTATGGCACATCCTTGTTAAAAGTGCCGGCACTGCATAAGGACGGCGGCATGCTCTCTATTGCATTTACAGTGGGTATGCTCTTTGATCAGCATCAGAAGGTCAATGGAATTGTGGCAGTCATTCGGGACGAAACCGAGCGTTTTGCCCAAGAGAGGGCTCTCAAAAAGCGTATCGCTGATCTTGAAAATTCGCCAACTTAGCCGCATATAGCCTTAAGATCCCTCCAAAGCGGGCTTAAATGATATCTGTGCCTAAAAATTGGGCACCCCCAATCTTTCTGCAAATCCCACTGGTAAAATTGTGACAATTCAAAATTTTCATTCTTATTAGGACTTAAATCATGGCAAAAGCACTAGAGGGAGTCAAAGTCCTCGACTTTACGCACGTTCAATCTGGCCCAACTTGTACTCAGTTGCTAGCTTGGTTTGGTGCAGACGTAATCAAGGTAGAAAAATCGGGCGAGGGTGATGCAACTCGTGGTCAATTGCGTGATATTCCTGACGCAGATAGTTTGTATTTCACGATGTTGAACCACAACAAGCGTTCTATTACTGTAAATACTAAAACCCAAAAGGGTAAAGAAATTCTGGAGCGCCTCATTAAAGAGTGTGACGTTTTAGTAGAAAACTTTGCTCCAGGCGCGCTCGATCGCATGGGTTTTTCTTGGGAGCGCATTCAAGAACTCAATCCGATGATGATCATGGCATCTGTTAAAGGATTTGGTCCTGGTCCATACGAAGATTGCAAAGTATATGAGAACGTAGCGCAATGTGCTGGTGGTTCTGCATCAACAACTGGTTTTGATGATGGCCCTCCATTGGTTACTGGCGCACAGATTGGCGACAGTGGTACTGGTTTGCATTTGGCGCTAGGAATTGTTACTGCCCTCTATCAGCGTACGCATTCTGGCCGCGGTCAAAAAGTATTGGCAGCGATGCAAGATGCCGTATTGAATTTGTGCCGTGTGAAGTTGCGCGACCAACAGCGTTTAGAGCGTGTTGGCTTGATGCAAGAGTACCCACAGTTCCCGAACGGCGAGTTTGGTGACTCTGTACCTCGCGCTGGTAATGCTTCTGGTGGCGGTCAGCCAGGTTGGATTGTGAAATGTAAAGGCTGGGAGACGGACCCTAACTCATATATATATGTGGTGGTACAGGCTCCAGTGTGGGAGGCGATATGCAAAGTCATCGGTCATGAAGACTGGATCACTGATGTGCGTTTTGCATCACCAATGGCACGCTTGCCGCACTTGATGGAGATCTTTGGTGAGATCGAAAAGTGGACCATGACTAAGACAAAGTTTGAAGTGATGGATATATTGAATAAATACGACGTTCCTTGCGGCCCTATTCTTTCAATGAAAGAAATTGCTGAAGAGCCAGCTTTGCGCGCAACTGGCACTGTAGTTGAAGTGGATCACCCAATTCGAGGTAAATACCTCACAGTTGGTAATCCAATCAAAATGTCAGATAGCCCAACTGATGTGACTCGTTCACCATTGCTCGGTGAGCATACTGATGAGATTCTCAGCGAGTTGGGTTACTCTACTGATGAATTGATTACATTACGTCACGATAAGGTCATCTAAGATGCGGGTTGCTTTGATTGGGAGTGCGGATTTTGGTAAGGCCACTTTAGAGGCTTTTTTGGATCGCGGTGATGAAGTAGTCGCCGTCTTCTGCCCACCAGACAATCCCAAATCAAGCAAGCCTGAAGTCTTAAAAGAGGCTGCGCTAGCGAGGGGTTTAAATCCCTTGCAGTTCCCATCCCTGAAGGGTCCTGAGGCGGCGCAAGCCATGATTGATGCTAATGCTGATATCTGTGTGATGGCATACGTATTGCAATTTGTCCCGCAAGAGCTCTGCAAGATCCCAAAGCACGGAACGATTCAATATCACCCATCACTGCTGCCTAAATATCGTGGCCCAAGTGCTATTAATTGGGCAATCGCATTAGGCGAAGAGAAAACTGGCCTCACCATCTTCCGTCCATCGGATGGTTTGGATGAAGGCGAAGTCATTTTGCAAAAAGAAGTAGCGATTGGACCTAATGACACTTTAGGAAAAATCTACTTTGATCATTTATTTCCGATTGGCGTAAAAGCCTTGTTAGAAACTGCTGACCTAGTAGTCGCAGGTAAACATCAAGAAATAGTTCAAGATGAATCCCAGGCGAACTACGAAGGTTGGTTTGGGGTTGATGCAGCAAAAATTCATTGGGCCACACATATTAGTCAGATCTACAACCTGATTCGTGCGTGCAACCCAGCCCCTGGTGCTTGGACTAAGTTTGATGAGAAAAAAGTGCAGATCTACGATTGCCACAAACACGTAGCAGCTACCTTTGGTGCTGTTAAAGGTAAACCAGGTGAAGTAACGCAGATTACTTTGGATTCTTTCTTTGTTACCTGTAATGGTGGACAGATTGAAGTCCTTAAGGCTAAAGGCGCCGCGGGTAAAGTGACTGGTGCTGAATTGGCTAAAGAGTTAAACCTAGAGGTAGGGCAGTTTTTCGCGCTCTAACTTTAAGTAACTGAGTTACTTCGCAAGCATCCTAGTGATTACTTCAATTGCAATTCTGCGATGCTCGGCAGTGCCCATGATGGGATCCCCATTTGCAAATGGTCTTTCTACAAAAGTGAGAATTGCTTTAAAGATCAATCTTGCTTCATCATGAGGAATGACTCTAAAAGTATTGCTTGTATTTTTCTGACATAGTCGTTGATAAGGATCAACCAAAACATCGACATAATCAAAGTAATCGGTACTAAGACCATTTTTCTTAGTAAATCGTTGATCATAAAATCGCATGACTGATGGAGTAACTGCATTGATTCCAGAAAACGCTTTAGCAACAAAAGTCTCTACAAAATCCTGAACAGTGAGGCTCGGATCAAATTGATCCATGTCTTTTGCAACTTCATTAATTTTGATTTCACGGCCTTTTTGGATGGCCCAGAAAAAGACATTTTCAACAGAGCCCAATCTTTTACTGAGGGTGCCAAGAGAGTAACCAGCTTTACCAGCTAAAGACCGGCTGGTAAATGCGGCAGGGTCAGCTTCCTCAACAATGGCATATGCGGCCTGCATCAGATCATCTAATGTCCTCTTGGCTCGATCTTGCTTAGCATCTGAGAAGTCAATTTCGAGGTTTTTAGGCATTTGAAAAAGTGGACAGAAAAAGTAAGGTCATGGACAAGTCTACCAAACCCTATGGTTATTGGGTGTAAAGGGTATCTAAATCAGAAAAAGGTGAACACTTCCCTATGAGTCTCCACCCTCTTTAAAGGTTATAAAGAAGGCATTCACATTAATAGAGGTCTGCAATGGGTATTCAAGAAACTAAAAAACGCGTAGCCCTTCTGGGCTTGGTGTCGGTCACTGTTGCAGGCATCTTTGCTTGTGGTGGGGGCGGGGGATCTAGTAGCTCATCTACATCTTCATCGACTGAAATCACTACTATAGTTACGAGCGCCAATGGCGTAACTAATGTCATTTGCGAAAAAAATGCGCAATGTATTGATTTTATTTTTTCTGGCGTGGCTAAGATGCCTCAGACATTGAGTCAGCAGGCTAATTCTTATACAGATACCAGTACAAATATTATTACGCTTTCAAAAATTCCATTTGTTCAAGGAGCGAATGCTGCAACCGTATATGATACTGAAGGCAGTCGTTTTCAGATGCTGACGCTTCCACTGCAAGATGTTATTGGATTCCCTCCTGGTTCAGGTACTCGACTATTTGTTGGTAACGGCTTGCCTACTACACCGATGGGAACTTATCCAGTTCAGTCCACTGATCCCGCCTATTCTTACTATGCGGGTTTACCTGGTGGAACTAATCCTGCTGGCACTACTGCAGCAACAGGTGCGCCACCAGCAGGCTACCCAAATGCTGCTGCGATTGGAATTTCTGCATACCCCTTACTTAGTTTGGTTCCTTTAAATCCAGTAATCACTGGTGCCTATCCAATTAATTCTTTAATTGTGGGTATTACACTGACTGGCGCAGCCTGGCATGTCGAGAAAGCAAACGATTCAAGTGGTAATTATTACAACCCCATAAATGCTTTGCCGAATGATAAGTGTTACGGTCACCCCTACAACCAGCAATATCACTATCATAGTTATTCTTGGAAATGTTTTGACCAGGGCACTGCAGGTAAGCAGTCTCCTGTCTACGGCTTTGCATTAGATGGCTTTCCGATCACTGGCCCACGCGGAGCTGACGGTAAGGATCTGACTAATGCAGACCTAGATATCTGTCATGGGACTACATCAGAAATTGACATTCCCGATGGACTTGGCGGATTCACAAGAAAGCTCACCTATCACTATGTTCTGAACAGAGAGTATCCATACTCTGTGGGTTGTTTTAGAGGCAAGGTTAATTACAATCAAGCACTTGGACCGGATAATCCCCCGAATACGGCGCCAGGAGCCTGTGGTACTAATCCTTTTATGAAAGAAGGATTTTTGTA
>Ga0209189_1001240_pt1 | contig 19470 bp, 31 predicted proteins | sample C_130820_EF_Meta_FD_187308 | JGI IMG/M metagenome (GOLD analysis project Ga0209189, IMG submission 187308) | Freshwater microbial communities from Lake Croche, Canada to study carbon cycling - C_130820_EF_MetaG (SPAdes) (version 3) | ecosystem: Environmental > Aquatic > Freshwater > Lake... | reverse complement strand
TTAATTATTCGCAAAGGTGCAGATATTGGTGCGGGTAGTGTTGATGCGGTTGGAATTGATTGTTTAAATACCGCGCAAAGTGGTGTTGTCCCGTTGGCGCTTCGTTCCACAACAATGAATTTATTGGTTAGCGGAGCAAATTATTTTTCAGTTTCCACCAACGGCTCAGAACGTGCCCGTATAGACTCCAGTGGGAATTTGATGGTTGGGCAAACATCCGCTACTGGAAAATTGTCTGTTACTGGTACTGGATCAAGCAACACGGGTATTTTGGCAATAAATGCCACTGACAACGCAAGCACTTTTGTTTGGGCGCAACAAGCGTTCCTTGCTGGGCAAACTGCGGGCCAAAATTTTATCAATATGATTGGTAAGGCGGCAAGTTCTCTTAACGCTGGTTATATAGGATACAAATATAGCAGTTCTGGTTCTACAAGTAACTTGTTGACATTCGGGCATTTTGCTGCTGACAACCTGATGAACTTGGATGGCAACGGTACTTTACTGGTGGGAAAAACAGCATCTGCTGCTGCAACGGTAGGTTTTCAAGTAGATGGAACAGGGGCTTTATATACAACAAAATCAACATCTACAAGTGCTGATGCAACTTATTATTTGTATTCAACAGGTGCTTCAGCATATCGTTTTTATGTTGATATGGGCGGTACAGTTCATGCCACTTCAGTTGTAATCACTGCTATTTCTGACCAACGTCTTAAAGAAAATGTCCGTGATATTGATACGGGTCTTGATGCAATAATGGCGCTCAAACCTCGCAGATTTGATTGGAAAGAAGGCAAAGGTCAAGACAAGAAAAACGCTGCTGGTTTTATTGCCGATGAATTTGAAACAGTATTTCCAGAATGTGTTGGTGTATCAAAAGCTGGTGGTGACGGTATTGAGTATAAAAACATAAACCATGAAACACTGATTCCAACATTGGTCAAAGCCATCCAAGAACAGCAAACCCTTATTGAAACACTCACAACCCGCCTCACGGCACTGGAAGGAAAAGCATGACTACATTTAACTGGCAGGTAACACAGACCGACTACCTTGTCGCTGATGGTTTCATCACCACAGCGCATTGGACAGCTACAGCAACAGACGGCACTTACACTGCCTCTGCCTATTCGACTTGCAGCTTTGCCACTGCAACACCATCAATTCCCTACGCCAGCGTGACTGAGCAAGAGGTTTTGAACTGGTGCTGGAACAATGGTGTGGACAAGGACGCTACTGAAGCAAGTCTTGCACAACAGATTGAATTGCTCAAGAACCCTGTGACTGCTGCTGGCACTCCTTGGTAATTAACATAGTATTGGATTGAAATGAAAATAGCCGTATATGCCATCAGTAAGAACGAACAAGAGTTTGTCCACCGTTTCTGTGACTCCGCCAAGGATGCTGACCTGATCTTGATAGCAGATACCGGGAGCACTGATGACACGGTTAAATTGGCTGTTGAGTGCGGTGCAAAGGTCCATGACATCTGCATCAGCCCCTGGAGGTTTGACAAAGCCCGTGATGCTGCCCTGTCGCTCATTCCAAGAGACTTTGATGTCTGTATCAGCCTAGACCTTGATGAGGTGCTAGAGCCTGGTTGGCGTGAAGAGATAGAGAGCGTCTGGAAAGCAGAAACAACCCGTTTGCGGTACAAGTTTGATTGGGGTTCTGGGATTTCTTTTTATTACGAGAAAATCCACCACCGCCACGGCTACCACTGGCATCACCCAGTGCATGAGTATCCCCGCCCTGATGGCAGGATTACAGAAGTCTATGCCCAGACCGACATGCTTTTGGTCAGCCACCACCCAGATCCAACCAAGTCCCGTGGGCAATACATGCCCCTGTTGGAACTTGCTATCCAAGAAGACCCCTTGTGCCCTCGCAATCGGTTTTACCATGCGCGTGAACTAACCTTCTACAGCCGCTGGGAAGATGCCATAAAGGCCCTAAATGCCTATCTGGCTATGCCACAGGCTACTTGGAACAATGAACGTGCCTATGCCATGCGGTTGCTGGGTAAATCCCATGAGGAACTGGGGCAGGGCTGGGACGCATTGAAATGGTATCGCTTGGCAGTAGCTGAAGCGCCTAATACCCGCGAGACTTGGGTGGACCTGTCCATGTTCTGTTACCGCAACAGTATGTGGATTGAATCCTATTCAGCAGCCAAATCAGCCCTTGCGATTACCAATAAAGAGCTTGTATATACAATGGATCCACAAGTCTGGGGTGAAAAGCCATATGACTTGGGCAGTATTGCTGCTTGGCATCTTGGGTTAAAAGAAGAAGCTGTCGAATTATGTAAAAAAGCTTTAGAATTCAACCCTACAGACACCCGACTTATTCGCAATTTAGAACAAATGTTGGAGCCTATTACGGTGGAATAACATGAGCGATTACCAAAGATTACGAACCCCGTTCCCCCAAATGAGCTTCACACCAGATGTGCCAAGCAACGCATTGGGGCCAAACGAGTACAACAGTGGTCTGAATGTTGAGGCTGATGTGCGCGGGATTAAGAAAATCTATGGTGAACAAGAGATTCTAAGTACCATTCCTAACCTGCCTATCTTTATGGATGGTGGGTTTAGGGGTGAGGCGCAGTGGGTTTACATTGTTGCTACGCGAGATAGCTCAGACCGTGGGCGCTGGTATCTAATTACTTCTGGCGGCATATCCAATATTACCCCAGGTGTTGGTGGTAACCCTTCCGCTTATCTGACAGGCTATACAGCAGACATTAACATCACCACTTCTTGGGTGGGTAACGTCTTCTTTATCAATGATGGCTTGGCTTCTCCCATGTATTTGTTGTCAACAGCAACAGAAATCTACAAATACGATGCGGCTCCAGACAACTATGTGTGGAACTACGACATTGGTGTGTCGGCTACAAGGGCTGGATTTGTCAGAAACTTCTGCTCTCCAAACGTAGGCAACATTCTGATTGCAGGCAACCTGACCAAAGACTACACATCTTCTGGCTTGACAATCAACTACCCGACCACTGTGCGCTGGTCGCAAGCCTTTGCCAATACAGGCGTTCCTGCCACTTGGGTTCCCACCTTGTCTAACGTGGCTAACGAACAGGAAATCCCTGTGCGCGGTCCTATTGTTGACGGGTTCTTTTTGGGCGGCAACTTCTATATTTGTTCATATTGGGATACCGTTGTTCTCAGTCCAATTGCTTACCAAAACAGCACAGCGCCTATTTTTGGTGTGCGACTTTTCAATCAGGGCCGTGGTCTTATCAACAATAACTGTTGGTCTAATACTGATACCAACGTATATGGCGTGGATAGTCGTGACATTTGGGTATTCAATGGTTCAGACTTTGCTCCACTAGGCAACCAAAAGGTCAGGGATTACTTCTTCCGCAATCTTTCTACAACGTATTCTGATCGTATTTTTATGATCAACAATACCCAAAAGAACCAGATTGAGATTTATTATCCCGATCTGACTTCTTCTGGCTGGTGCAACAAGATGCTGTCATACCGTTATGACTTGCAGATTTGGAATGCACCCAAAGACATTGCCAACGCCTGCATGGGCGCGGAAGCTCCTATATATACGGGCGGCGTGTTTAAGTTTGCCTCGCGTACAGTAACGTATGCTCCTGCTGGCGCATCTAGCAAATTGATTCAAACCAACATTGGCAACTCATTTATCAACAGCGCACCAATTCCTGCGTTGTTTGAGCGCAATAACATGGTCTTGCAAGGTAGCCAAGGACCTGTTCCTTACTCATCTAAGGTCTACATCCACCGTCTTTTGCCTGAGATTGCTGGCACAGGAACTATTGATATCACTGTTGGCGGTGCTAACTCTACTGCCCAGCCTGCCACCTACGGTCAGACAGGTCGAGTGAGCATTGTTACAGACAACCCCTGGGTGACAACTCAGCAAAACAATGTGCGTACCGTGTCTGTCAAGGTAGAGTCCAATGACGCTACAGACGCATGGAACTTAACGGCGCTTAACTGGCAAGCCACTGTTGTTGAGGATGCTTTCTAATGCCATTCCTTCTTGACGGCAACCCATCATCTTCAGAGATTTCTGATGCAGTTAACTATTTGCTCAGCAACTTTGATACAAGCTATTCCGCAGACTCAAGGACAGGCGAAATTACAGGGCCTACAGGAAGTATTGTTGGGTATTTATACAAATACATTGCTGTCAAATATGCCGACAGCCAAGACGGTTCTTCCAACTTTAGTAATTTGCCAACCAACCGTTTGTACTATGGGTTGCGTAATTCTAATGATGCCGCCGAATCATCTAATCCTGTAGATTATGTTTGGTTTAAAGTAACTGCTGGTTTTGGAACATCTAAATACCTTTGGTATATATCAACTGGCGGTCGGCAAATTCAATTCCGAGTAGCAACTGCCGCTCCTGATGCAGGCTGGTTGCAAGTTGATGCTGGCTCTATCGATTTGGATATTGTCACATCTTCCACTACTCCAATTATTTTGGAGAATTTTGCCTCTTACTTTACGCCTGCGGTAATGCTTGTTCCACGCTCTGGAAGCCCATTAGCTCCAGTGTTTACAACCGTAAATCCAATTATGTATGCCACGGACAAAGGCATTGTTGTGCCTTATAGCGGGGCCACTACAGATACAGGCGTAAGTTTTACTAATGGCACTTGGAGGATTGGTAACTCATCGACTACGGGTTTTGGTGATATTTCTTACAACGGCATCAGTTTTGGCAACCCAACAGACGGTGGAGATTATGCTATTTGGCCTAACCCCACTGCAATGGCTACCAGCCCTGCGTACATTACTGTTCCTGTGAGATACAAAAACAGCACAGGCGTGGTTACTCAAGCTTCTGTTTCTGTTTGCCAATTAGTATTTGCAGACCCTGGCGCTCAAGGTCCAGCTGGTCCTACAGTTGATATTTCTGGCTACACAGGATTTACTCAAAACTCTGCTGGTGCATTTACCCCGCCAAATGCCACCTTGTCGGCAATCACTACAAACATTACAAGCCCTACCTACGCTTGGTCTATCAGTAGCGCCACACCCAGTACTGCAACAGCGTCTTCTGTTGTTGTTACGCCTTCATCAAGCGCGACAAGTGTTAACGTCACGTTGACAGTTAACGGATCTAACTTAACAGCACCAATTAGTAAAACCATTAATATGCCTGTGGTGTTCAATGGCGCTGCTGGTGTCGCTGGATCCAATGGGCAGATGTCGGCATTCCCAACAATCTATATTTGGACGGGTGGTTCTACGCCCCCTACAAGGCCATCAACCACTTCGACATACACTTGGTCCACAGGGTCTTATACAGCGCCTACTGATTGGTATACAAGCGCTCCTAGCAACACAACGCCTGGCAACTATTTGTGGTCTATTACTATTCCTTTGAATACGTCAGCCACTACAACAACTTCCACATTAGATTGGACAAATACTGCCTATCCAATTCGGGCTGTTGCTTACAATGGCACAAACGGGACAACAGGCACTGCTGGGTCAGCAACATTCTTGGTAACCCGTTCAGCCAACGACAGTAGCCCACCATCCAATGCTGAAGTAACCGCTGCTATTGGCAGAAACCCAGTGGCTGGCGATATTGTTACTGTCAGCTACAACAACTACAACAACGCTGTTGTGTATCGATATGTTACTTCTTGGATACTTCAAACAACCTACATCACGGGTAGTTTGATTGTCCAAAACACCATTACTGCTGACAAATTAGCTGTAAATGCGCTGTCTACCATTACAGCTAACACCGGAACTTTGACTGTCAGTGGGTCAATACAAGCTGGCAATGCCTATCAAACTGGCACAACAATGGGTAATGCTGGTGCAATTATTTACTCTGATGGCAGGTTTGCAGTTGGCGACCAATTTAAAAACATTGCGTACAACGGCTCAACGCTTACATTAAATGGCGATATTGTTGCAAGCTCTAATTTGCAAGCATTGTCCGTTACCGCTGCAAAAATAAATGTTCTTTCTTTGTCTAGCATGACTACAAACACAGGAACATTAACAATTGGCAACACAGGATATCTTCGCGGAGGCCAGACTGATTACAACACCGGAACTGGATTTTTCCTTGGCTACAATGGTTCTGCATACAAGTTTTCTATTGGTTCATCTACGCAAGGCTTGACTTGGGATGGTTCTTCTTTAACTTTATCTGGAACTTCTAATATTAATATTAGTGGTCAAGCACTTTTTTATGGTTCATATTCATATTCTGGTATAAATTCCACTGTTTTTATTGAAACAGGAGCTGATAATTCTAATGGTTTGGTTGTTTCAAATCAAAAGTTTGGGTCAAAAGGCATTTATGCAACAAGTAGGTATGACAGAGCCATTAAAGGATCCGTATTTTCTAATTATTCAGGCACTACAAATAACGACAATATTGGTGTTTATGGTACTTATGAAGCTTATGCTCAACCTGGTACAGGCGTAAAAGGGGAAGCTTTTAACATTGGTGGATTTGGAGTTTGGGGTCAAGCAGATCAACCCAGTGCTATTGGTGTTGTAGGCCAAAGCAGTGCTTTTATTGGGTTAGCTGGAACATCAACTTCTGGATTCCCATTGGTTTTGTTAGCTAACACCGCTAACCCTGCAATGGTTATATTGCCAGTGGCGTCACTTCCTTCTGCCGCACAAGCTGGTTCAATTCATGTGGTTGGAAATTCTGCTGACAGTCAATTGTGGTATTACAAAGGAACAACCTATGGTTGGGTCCAAATTGCATAAAGGTTAAATATGGCAAACTACAAACAAAATAATCTCACAGGCCAAGAATACCAGCGTTGTTATTCTGTAAATATTTCCAATCCTTTGGATGCTGTTAAGCAAGTAGGTTTTGCTGAAGAAAAGATTTATGTCTTTGATCAGACTACAATTAACAAACAAGTTGCTGGCTGTGGTTTGAAGTATGACCCAACTGCTACTTTTCCAATTATTGACCCAGTGACGGGCAATCCAACTGGTGAAACCGCAACACAGGCTCAGATCTATCAAATGATCTATTCTCTGTATATACAAACTGCCACAATTCGTGACGCTCAACAAGGATAAATCATGGGAATGCAATCAGCCTCTATGCAACAACCTTATTCTTCTGCCCCGCAAGGCAAAGGACAGGGCCTGCCTAACCCACAAGCCCAGATGTCTCCTAACCAGCCTCCTATGGATGCGCGAGAGGAAATGATTCGTAGATTCCCGCAAGCTGCTATTGGTGGTGGGTTTAATGTTGAGCCTCCTTCACAAGACATGCAAAATCAATACCCTGCTTCTGCTTTTGGTGGACAAGGGCAAATGATTGGCGCTCAAGGCACACCTCAAGATGCTATGGGCCAAGTTCCTCAGGGCAAAGGCCAGGGCGCTCAGGGTGCAATTACTTTCCCTGGGCAAGGTGGTCAGCCAGCAATGGGTCAGCCTAATGCTTATTCAAATACTATCAAAGCAGGCGATAATACAGGCATGGCGCAGAATCAAGCAATGGGTTCTGGCAAGAGCGGTGGGTCCGCAAAAGGAGCAAGATAATGGGATTTGGTAAATCATCTGGCAGTTCTGCTCCTGTAGTAACGCAAGAGCAAAAAGACCTTCTTGCTGCCCAAACTGGTTTTTTAACCAATACAGCATTTCCTGCTTACGCCCAAACCTTGGGTGGTGCTCAAAATGTAATGAACCAGGTAATGCCATCTGCTACAAATGCAGCGGCAAATGCTTCTAATGTTGCCCAGCAAACAGGCAACCTTCAACAAGCAACAGGGGCAGGCGCACTTACTGCTGGCACAGTTGGTCAAAATAATCTTGCTAACGCCCAAGCAAATTCAGGTTCTCAATTAGCCAGCACAGGTGGTACTGGTTTAGGATCTACAACGGCATCTCAAGCCTTATTGGGTCAACAGTTATCTGGTGGCGGTGCTTCTGGTTTAAGCAATATGGCTGGCTATCAGCAAAGTCTTGGTGCGGGTATGACCGGACAAGGCTTAAACAACGCAGCGGCTATTGCTAATCAGCAAAATAGTGTTGGTTATGGTCAGCAGCTTCAAGGCGGTGCTGGTGTTGGCAGTATTGCTCAAGGTCAACAAGCTACTGGGCAAGCCCTTACGGGTGCTGGTGCTAGTAATTTGTCTCAGTTGTTTTCGCCTCAATATGCACAACAGCAGGTTCGCGCTGCATTACAACCTGCAATGGAGCAAACCCGTGAAGCAATGGCAGGTCAGAACGCTGGTTATGGTGCTGCTGGTGGACTTGGATCTTCTCGCGCTGCCTTGGCTAATGCCAACCTGCAATCATTGAGCAACCAGCGTCTAGGTACTGTGGCTGCCACTACACAGCAAGGCATTGAAGCCAATCGTGCCGCTGCTAGTCAAGCATTGCTTGGTGCTGGTCAAAACGCTACAGGCCAAGCTGGTAACCTTTACCAAGGCTTGTTGGGGGCTGGTCAAGCAGGAGCAAACACTGCTGCTGGCATTTACAGCAACATCATGAATGCTGGTCAGGGTGCTTCTAACCAAGCCCAAAACGCTTACAGCAATTTACTTAATGCGGGTCAAGGCGCTTCTGGGCAAGCTCAAAGCGGCTACAGCAATTTGCTTAATTCTGGTCAAAGTGCAAAAGGTCAAGCTGGTGGTTTGTATGGCAACTTGGCTGGTCAAGGCGCTGGTAATCTTGGTGCTGCCAATCAAGCTGCTGCTGCTCAAATCAACTACGCTGGTGCGCCTCAAGATGTGTACAGTAAATACGCTTCTATTATTTACGGCACACCACAAGGATCCACAACCCCGAACTTTTCTGGAACGCAAGGTCAAAATACTTCTGGCAAAGGTATGGGCTTTAAGCTTTCATAAGGAATATTTATGTTTAATGCAGCTGCTTGGGCGAATCCTGATCAATATTCAGATATGTCTACTTATAGTGGACTTGACGATAAAAAAGGCATGATGAGCCTTGAGGATGCTTATAAAAAAGCAGCATTAGGCATTGAGCCTCCAAACACGGGTTCTACTGCTGCTGTGCCACCTCCAAACTTATTTGGGAATATTTCAAATACTGCGTCACAATTAGGCCAAGGTAATTTTTCTGGGGCTGCAAATTCTTTAGGAATTAAAACTCCTTCAATTCCTACAATTCCTACATTTGGCACACAACCCGCTCCTGTTGATCACAACATGAGTACTCATTTTGAGGGATGATCATGGCAGAAATAATTAATGCGGTTAAGCCGCCAGAAGATGCTGTTGCTGATTTAACTATTATTGGCAAGGGGATTGCTCCTAACGCAACTCCAGATGATCGAATCCAAACTGCCAATGTAATTAATCAAAAAGCCGTTTCAGACAAAGAAGGGCACTTTAATACGCAAACCCAATGGCTTCCATTGATTGGCGCAATAGCTACTGGCAAAGTTAATGACGCTATTAAATACTTTAATGGCGGTCCTACTCGTGAAGAGCTGGCAACCCATCCTGTGCTGGGTGAATTTGTTCGCCAATATAACCAACGTGGCCCAACTGGGGTTATTTTTGATAAGCAAGGTCGTGAACTTACTGCCGCCGAAATCAAAAAGTTGGATGATGCTGGTGGCTTGATAAGCAACACCGATCGAAATGCACTCGAATCAGGTGTATTTAAAGGCTCAAGCGAAACACAAAAAAACTACATAACTGGTTTGGCAAAACCTATTGCTGAACAGTATGCCAAGTCTATTGAAACAGCACAAAAAGGCACTGTGTTACGCAATGCTTTGGAAGAGCGTAGGCGGCTTGTTTCTGACAAAACAATGGCTCCTGTTCTTGAGTATGTTAGTAAGCTACAACCTGAACAGCGCCAAAAACTTTTGGGTTTTGTTTCTTCTCAAAGTACAAAAGCTGCTGGAACAACTGCAGAGACTACTGCTGGTCAAAATGCTGGGGCTTTAGTTGGGCAAAACATTCAAAACACTGTTGGCATTAAAGCAGGAGTTGGCAATCCTGAAGGCGGCGTGGTCGGTGCAATTATTCCTGGCGGTGTTGGCCTTAACGCTGGGCGCTCTACTGGTGGCATGAACCAAGTTACTACGGGCGGCACAACAGGCGCTGTTCAAGGCAACACAGCAAGCAATGCTGAAACCATTCAACGCAACATGTTGAGTGAATTAAGCCGTGTAACACAAGGCGTAATCAGCACACCGCAACAATTTACAGATCTTCAAAAACTGTTGCAATTAAATAATGTGCTTAGTCAAGCCCAAGCCAGCATAGATGCAGACCCAGCTGGTCAAGCGCCAGGTGTTAAACAGTTGTTGCCTGTTGACCCTTTGCTGAACAGCCGTTTAGACACTGTTGTCAACGACATTAATTTCCAACGCAACAATTCATTGAACGTGGCATGGAATGCTTATCTTGCCAAAGAAATGCATTCAAATATTCGCAACATTGAGCCTAGTGCAATTAATGAGTTGCGTGATAAATTCCAAAAAACAATGACTTTTAAGGCAATCAACAACACATATGACCATGAGACTGATCGTGCGTCAGGCAAAAAGGTTGAGCCACAAGAAGGTGTTGTTTACATAAACAGAAACAATAAATTGCAGCGTTACGTTAACGGTGAAATGGAGCCTGTAAATGCTAGATGATATCGATTACAGTTCTTTAACTGCATCTGAAACTCCTTCTGAAAAAAAGAAGGAGCAAGGAATTGTTTCTAGGCGCATAAAGTCTGAAAAGACTTCTAATGTTGCACAAGCAAAGCCTATTGATGTCAACGCCATTGTTGAAAAATCACAACAATTAAGCCAAGATCTTGGTGCGCCTAAGCCTGCTGAAGGATTAAGCAACTACGGCACTGAGATTTTGGGTGGTTTGGGTGCATTAGGTGCTTTGGCTGCTGCACATCATCACTACACTTCTAGCCAAAAGAAATATGGTGAAACCACTGCTGGCGCTCCACCTGAAGGCATGACGCTGAAACAAGACATGCGTAATATTGGGCAGCTTGCTCCTGTTGCGCCACCTCCTGTTATGCCTTCTTTAGCGCCTGAGACTAAATACTCGCCTGAAATACAAGCATTAATTGAGCGCAGTGAAATAAACAAAGCGGTTAAGGCGGCTGATGCTGCTGCAAGGGCCAATCCTTTGCCAGTTGGTGCAACACCTGGTTTCCCAAGTGCCGCCAATCCAATGGACCAGTTGACTGTCCAGCCACCTGCCCCGCAATTGATGCAGCCAAAACCGCCTATGGGTGCTGTGCCGCCTGCGCCACCACTTGCGCCTCCTGCCGCGCCTAGTGTAGGTCAAGCAGTTGCTACTGGTGGCAATGTCACTCAAGCAGTTAATCAAACTGTTGCGGATTTAATTGACCAACCTGTTCAAGAACTTCGCACAGGCACTAATAAACCTGCTTATGCTGGTCAAGGTCCTGCCGCTGAAATCAGAACAAAAGGCAAAAAAGCTGGTGAGCCGATGCTGAGAAACAGTTACGCCAAGATAGAAGATGTGCCTGCGGGATATGCTTTTGTCCCAGGCGCTCAAAATATTGACACATCAAGAACCAATATTGGTCAAACTGAATATACAAAAGCTTATACAAACCGTCCGTTTCCTTTGACCAACGACCTTGCCATGCAAGAATCAAGCGAAATTAATAGGTTGCTTGGTAGGCCAACACGAGAAGAAGCAAAAGCCGCTGGTCTTACTCTTCCACCGCAAACTCCTGGAATTACAAAACACGTTCTTGAAACCAAAGGAACGCCTTTTATGGGCACAAAAGCCGCAAAAGTTGGTGGCATCTTGGGCGCTCTAATTGCTATCCCAGATCTTGCCAAAGCGGAAACTGCTGGTCAACGTGGCATGGCTGGAGCCAATATGCTTGAAGCTGTACTGCCACCAGGATTTACAATGATGGGGGCTGGTGAGGGTTCTACTTTGCCTGCCAACATTCAGCAACAACAAGATGCTGCTATGTTGTTAGGAAGCCCTTACGCTCAATCTGACATTGCTAAGAAGCGTAGAGCAGCCGAACAATATGCTCGTCAAGTCGGTGCTGGTCGTGGCATTGCTCCTCCTTCTTCATACTTTAGGTGATTTATGGAATATCAATCTCTCATCAATTTTGTTGTTGGCATTGCTTTTACGGTGGCAGGATGGTTTGCCCGTGAGATGTGGTCTGCTGTCAAAGAATTGAAATCAGACTTGTCTAAACTGCGTGAGGAACTACCTAAAACGTATGTGACCCGCGATGATTACCGTGATGACCTAAAAGAAATTAAGGAATTGCTTGCCAAGATATTTGACAAACTCGATGGCAAAGCGGATAAATGATTGATCCGATCACCATTAGTGCTGCCTTTGCATTGGCAAAAAGCACTATTGCAGGGGTCAAAGAAGCCATTCAGATGGGTAAGGACTTGCAGGAGTGCAGTGGCGACCTGATTAAGTTTTTTGAGATGCGAGACACAGTAGCAAAGGCTGCTGTACACGACAAGAAGAAAGCCAAGTCTGACATGGGGCAGGCTTTAGACACTGTGATGCAGGCCAAAGCCTTGCGTGATGCCGAAAGAGAACTAAAAGAAAAGCTGATTTGGTCGGGCCAAGGTGATGTGTGGGAGGCTATTCAAGCTGAATACAACATGATTGTGGCTAACAGGAAACGTGAAGAGCGTGAAGCAGAGGCAAAAGCCAAGTTAAAGCGTGAGAACCTTGCTGAGACAGTAAACATTTTGTTGATTGGCTTTGTGTCTATTCTTGCTGCTGGGTTTATTGGTTGGGGAACTCTTGAATTTATTATGTACAAACTAAGGAACTAATATGAAATATGCAATGCTTGTGTGTCTCGCTTTGTCGGGCTGTGGCGTGGGATCTGATCCTGCTCCACAAGATAAACCAATGGTTGTCTCACTAGACCCTACTACTGTTTTGCCAAGCCCATTTGTGGTTGGCCCAAGCGGTACAGCACCTCCTCTTTTTGTAACTGGCCCTGGTGGCAATCAAACAACGCCCCCGCCTGTAGTGACGTTTGTAACTGGCCCTGTTTCTGGCCCTGTTGCTGTTGTCAATCCGCCTATCATTGTTGTCGGACCAACAACACCTCCAGTGATTAACTGGTGTACAGATGGATTTGTGGTTGGCCCATGCGTACCGTTGCCAAAGCGTTGCCAGCCTGGTGAGTTTACTGTTGGCCCTTGCCCATAAGGAGATTGATATGGATTGGTTAAAGACTATTGCCCCAACGATTGCTACGGCCCTTGGCGGCCCTTTGGCGGGGCTTGCTGTAGATGCTATCTCCAAGGCTATTGGCATAGACCCTAAAGACGTTCAGGCAACGATTGATAGCGGCAAGTTGTCTGCTGAACAGATTATGTCTATCAAGCAGGCTGAGATACAGATGGCTGCTCGAGCTCAAGAGATGGGCTTAGACTTTGCCAAGCTGTCTAATGATGACCGCAAGTCTGCCCGTGAGATGCAAGTGGCTACCAAAAGTTACTTGCCGCCCACCCTTGCAATTGGTGTAACTGTTGGATTCTTTGGCATTTTGTTTGGTTTGATGTTTGGTCAAATTGAACACGCACCACAGATTGACATCATGCTGGGCAGTCTTGGTACTGCTTGGACAGGCATCATTGCTTTTTACTTTGGTTCATCTGCTGGCTCGCAAGCCAAAGACGATCTCCTCCACCAATCCACACCAACAAAATGAATCAAAACTATGATAAAGCCTTAGCCGCCGTCCTCGTTCATGAAGGTGGCTACGTCAATAATCCCAAAGACCCTGGCGGCATGACCAACCTTGGTTGCACAAAAACAACATGGGAAGAATATTGTAGGCATCCCGTAGATGAAAAAACAATGCGGTCATTAACTCCTACAGATGTTGCCCCGCTGTATAAATTAAAGTACTGGGACAAAATCAAGGGCGATGACCTGCCAAACGGTGTTGACTACGTTGTCTTCGATGCTGCCATCAACAGTGGCCCAGGAAGGGCCGCAAAGTGGCTACAAGCCTGCGTAGGCGTTGACCCTGATGGTGGTATAGGCCCAAAGACTTTAGCTGCTGTACGGGCCGCTAATCCAAAACAATTGATTGAAGACTACAGCAAGCGCCGCCTGTCATTCTTGTACGATTTACCAACTTGGGAGACATTTGGTAAGGGTTGGGCAAGGCGAGTCAATGAAGTAACTGCAACAGCCTTATCTATGTCATAAAGATTGCATATTGCCAACGTTTAATACGCACATGATTAAACGTGTTGACATCCGTAAAGAATCTGTGCAGGACAAATTGTCGGCATTACAAAAGATTTGTTTGCCACATGACCATCCATATGACACTAATTTTGGATCTTGGTGGATTGCTACTGAGAATGGCGTGGATATTGGCTTTGCGGGTCTTGTGCGTACTGTGTCTTGGTCCGATTGTGGTTATCTGTGTCGCGCAGGGGTTGTTCCTAATTCTCGTGGACAAGGATTACAGAAGAAGCTTATTCATGTCAGAGTACGACAGGCAAAAGCTCTTGGGTGGAACTGGGTTGTAACTGACACAACAGACAATTTGGCGTCAGCAAACAGTCTGATTGCCACAGGTTTTAAATTATTTCAACCAACGAAGCCCTGGGGTTTCAAAAACACGCTGTACTGGCGTAGGAAATTGTAATGCCTGTTCAAAAATTTTCTGACCAGCAAATTATCAGCACGATTGAAAATAGCATTTCAATGCGCGAGGCCAGCCAGACTTTGGGTATGGATTTGTCTGGGCTAAACAGACGGCGTAGACGCATTGAAAATAGAGAAAAGATAGAGATCAAAGCGCCGCAAACCACAGATCAATTTAAACATCTGCAAACAGCGCATACCCATCCAGCCAGAAAAGACCTTGGCATCCTAAATGGCACTGTGATTGTGTTCAGTGACGCTCACTTTTGGCCTGGCATCTACAGCACAGCGTTTCACGGCCTTTTGTGGGCTATCAAAGAACTCAAGCCCAATGCAGTTATCGCAAACGGAGATATTTTTGACGGGGCGGGTATCTCGCGCCACCCACGCATTGGCTGGGCAAAGTCGCCCTCAGTCATGGAGGAACTTAAAGCCTGCACAATCTCAATGGGATACATTGAGGAAGCCGCTAAAGAGGCCCGTCACAACGTCAAACTAATCTGGCCCTTGGGTAACCATGATGCGCGGTTTGAAACGTTCTTAGCAGCCAATGCGCCTCAATATGAGCATGTCAAAGGCTTCAGTTTGCGTGATCACTTCCCAGATTGGGAGCCTTGCTGGGCAGTTTGGATGAACGAGAACACAGTTGTTAAGCACCGTTTTAAAGGTGGAATTCACGCCACACACAACAACACCATGTGGTCAGGCAAAAACATCGTTACGGGCCACCTGCATAGCCTCAAGGTCACGCCTTTTTCGGACTACAACGGGGTGCGATACGGTATTGATACGGGTACTTTGGCAGAGCCCTACGGTCCACAATTTGAAGACTACACCGAACACGGTCCACTCAACTGGCGGTCTGGTTTTGCGGTGCTTACCTTTGTGAATGGCAAACTGTTGCTACCTGAGTTGGTAACGACACACAGCCCCGACTCCATTGAGTTCCGAGGCCGTGTGATTAAAGTTACTCAGTAACAACTTCTTCTTCAGTCTCTTCTTCGCCTTCTTCTTCGCCTTCTTCTTCAGCCTCAACTTCGTCCCAGCTGCCGATCCAACCATTGTCTTCTTGGAATTCAATAAATTCCTTTAAGACTTCAATGTGGTCAAAATCGCTTGTCTCAACGGTAACGGTGCTAGTGCCTAACCAGCCGATTGTCATTTCAAATTTAAACATGTTAGCTCCTAATACAGCGGGATTGCTGCATTTGCTATCCTAAAGGCTGAAAATGACGATTACAAGACTTACTCTTTCATAAACACACCGTTAGGCATTAACGTGCCCTTACGGTTCTTAATCTGGTCATATGCCACTTGCATGCAGTGAACCAAATTAATATCTTTCAAAGCGCAATAGTTAATTAAGCAAACCATTACATCGCCTACAGAGTCAGCAATGTTTTCACGGTCATTCTTAATTGTTGCATCGCACAACTCCCCAATTTCACTAACCGCCTTCAGTAATTGAACCTCTGGGGTACTGTTGGGGATGATTTTTCTGGCTTCTGACCAGCGTAGGATGTCAATTTCTATTTCTGCATAGCTCACTGGGTCACCTCTGGTATTTGTTGTTGCATCTTGACCTGGCCTTCAATCTTTTGCATCAGCACATAAGCACCTGATTTGGTTGGCAGCTCGCCCAGCACTTGCAAGATAAAGTTGATTTCGTTGGTTTCAAAATTAAGATTCATGTTTTTCCTTTATGCGCCATTCGCGCTCATCACGGTTTGCGTTTGATTTAACGTAATTGCCAGTTAACTCAATAAGATCGAGTCTCCCCATCTCACTAAGCCTTCTTGCTACTTGGTTGCCGTCCAGAAATGTTCTGAGGGCTATTCCATCTTTTCCCAGGGGGCCATACTTTTTTAGGCACTCCAGGATGATGTCGTAATGCTCACCAGAAAAGTCAACCTTGTCGGATGCCTCTACGCTGGTGATAGGGTCTTCTTTCCTTGCTCTTGGGAACATGCGTTTGAGTATTGAATTAATGTTCATGTTTTCTTTCATTAAGGGTGGCAGACGTTACCCTGATACGATGGTCTGCCAGCACCGCCTTTTCCCGCTGGAGCGGTCAGGGTATTCAGAATATTCCTAGCCAGATGCCTGTTCCGTGGATCCAAGCAATGGGTACGAGTATTGCCCCTGCTATCAGAAAGCCCCATGCGGCAGTCTGTAAGCAAACAACAATGTGTGTTATCCATGCAGCAAACACCCACATGACTAAACCAATAGCAGCTAGATCTGACATCAGAAATCCAGATCGTCAAATGGGTCTGGCTTTGCTTTCTTGGTAGGCTGGCTAGATTGGCGAACCTGCTCTTGTTTAGGGCGCACTGACAAGCTGATAAAGCCTGAACCAGCCTTGCTAACCTTCTTCCAGCCAGAGATCCAGTAATCTGTGCCATCAATATTGATTGAACCGTTCATGTCGGGGTGCTTTTCGTCTTCTTTTTTGTCGTTTTTAAACAACGAGCCGCGATTTGTATTGTCGAATTCAGCCATTTTTAGCTTTCTTTAATGCGGAGCGTGTTGGCGCATCCAATTGATTATGTAAATAGACCTTTTGATCGGCCTCTAGTTGTTGTTCGTCAATCATTGCCAAGGCATCAACTGCTTGGCCCTTCTTAACTAACTCTGTAACGGAGGATGCCATATCTTGCAAGAACTCCTTAATGTCTGTAGACAGGTCATCACCAATTCCACCCCTTGGAGAAATTACAGGGGAGGGGCCTTTCCTAGAAACTTCAGCTTCATCAGGCAGGTCCTCCCCCGCATAGATGTACAGGCCCAAGCCATGCAGGCTTAACGCCTTGGTCATGCAGCGCATGATGGCAGTGTTAACCTGGAAAGCATCAGGGTCTTGGATGGCTTTGTTGCGGTGGTCCATGACAGGCAATTGGCACATCATTGGCTTACCAAACATAGTGACAGTCACCCATACCATTGCAGACCCATTGATGCCCATGTAAGGCACGGTACGCTTTGCACCATTGGGCCCACACTCATCAAACGTCTGAACAGTGAAGGAAGCCGTTGGATCGGCCTTTAAAGCCTCTGCCCATGCCCAAGCCCATGACAGGTACGTCAGGTTGGCTTTCTTCTCTGTATGCTCGTTTACGTTCGTTTTGAGCAGCTGTTCAATGCTCATGGTGTTCTCCAAATGGGTCGCCCCATGCTGTTGATGTGCCTGTATCTAAGTTAATCAGGTGCTGGCCTTGACGCTGGATGTATTCCCCTTGGTCGCCAATCCAAGTCGAACCCACCTTTGTGAAGCTTTTGCCATCTTCAGCAATGATGGTGCTGCCCATTTCGGTGTAGGTCTTGCCGCTAAAAAGGTTAGTAAAAAAGCTCATTTGGTGGCCTCCTCATATTTGTAAAGTTCTTCTTGCAAAATTTCGTCCTGCATGTCTTCATACAAATCAGCAAAAGGGACAAAATCACTTTCACCACAGCAAGTTACTTTGCTATGTTGAGCCTCGCCGCAATAACAGCAATATCCATCTTTAGATAACCTAAACTCTTCCCGCAGCTGTTGGGCAAAATTTTTAATCTTTGACATTTCATATTCCTCTTGCATTTGGACTTGGTAATAGAAGGCTTCTTGTGTCATTTGCGCTCCTGAGGCTTGGCAATAAGCCAGTTATCCCCCAAGAAGCGCACAGAGCGCACCCAAGAGCGCATATTGTGGCGTTGGGTATGGGCAGGTACTCCATCGATAATGAAGAGCCTACGGGCCATTGAGAGGGCTGTAGTGTTCATTTAATCTCCAAGTTTTCTTTGTCATCAGAAACCAGGACAATTTCGTACCAGGTGTTCTTGTCTTCTACCCGCAAAGTCTTGACATGAAAGACTGTGCCGTCTTCTCTTGTGTGGGCATTGCTAAATTCTTTAATTGATTCAACACGGTGTATTGAGATGTTCATTTGTGTTCCTTTAGTTACTGCATTAGTGCAGTGAGATGAACTGTAAACGCCTTTTTTGCATAAAAACATAGGGATAAACCCTAATAGCGCAACACTTTTTTTGGTGCTAGGCTCACCACATGAGCCACACACACCACTCCAAAATCGAAGCGACTATTGCATGGACATTGATTGCCCAAGCAGTTGACCAGCTTGAAACAGAAGTTCAACATGAAGACTTAGATGCCGCCATAATTGCGGTCCTAGCTCTTGCAATTGAGCTTGCTTCCCACAAAAAACTAAAGCCTATCCATGAAATCTTTGAGCCCGTTTGACTACAAAAACCAACCATCAACCCTGTTCAGCAAAAAAGAGAAGCAGACCATGCACCACAACATTGTGGTCAAGGATGTCAAGCCTAAAGTTTTTGCTGTTTATTCCAAAGCAGTAGCCAAAAATTACGCAAAGGATATGTATGAGTGATTCATTTGAGAAATTCTGGGCTGTGTGGCCTAAATCTGTCCGCAAGGGTGGCAAGTCTGTTTGCTTGGCAAGGTGGAAGAAGGGCCTGTACGATGGCTGTGCTGACCAAATCATCAAGCATGTGAGCTGGATGTGTACAACAGATGCCTGGCGCAAGTCAGACGGTGCTTTTATCCCCGCCCCATTGGTCTACCTTAACCAGCAAAGATGGGATGGCGCTGAGATACCTGAAGCCTTTGAAAGGCCAAAGATGGCTGATCCTGCACTTGTAAAAATACAACAAGACTCGCAAAAAGCCGCACCGATGCCAGATGAGATTAAAAAAAGGCTGGCAGAGATCCGAAATCGGGTATAGAATTCAAACCGTTGTCGTGACTGCCAACAGTTGAAGCCGTTTACTCATGCCTTTGGTCCCTTTCGAGGGGCAGTCACCCGAAGGCAGTAGTA
>Ga0209189_1001237_pt1 | contig 19473 bp, 20 predicted proteins | sample C_130820_EF_Meta_FD_187308 | JGI IMG/M metagenome (GOLD analysis project Ga0209189, IMG submission 187308) | Freshwater microbial communities from Lake Croche, Canada to study carbon cycling - C_130820_EF_MetaG (SPAdes) (version 3) | ecosystem: Environmental > Aquatic > Freshwater > Lake... | reverse complement strand
TCGTCTTGGCCGAGTTGGAAATAGGCGGCGATGCCCAAGACCATCAGTACGACCATCAAGTAGCGCGTCAAGGCGGGATGTTCCAGCGCCCATTTGGAGAGGTTGAAGTCTTTCATCGTGGCCTTACTTCGGCGCTGCGAATACAGACACTTTTTGCCCAGGCGTCAACACATGCACGCCAGAGACAACCACTTGGTCTCCGCTGTTTAAGCCGCTGTTGACCACGGCGTCATTGCCGTCAGCCGTAGTCACTTCGATGATGCGCGGTTGAACTGTCATGTTGGCGCCATCGAGCACCCAAACTTGGGTTTTGCCGCCTTCAAACCGCAAAGCACTGGTAGGCAGTTTGACAATTTTTGAAGTGGCTAATTTGCTGCGCGGCAAGCTGACATTGACCGTCGCGCCCAAAACTGCCTTGGCACCATCGGCCAAAGCGGCTTTGACCAAAAACGTGCGGGTCACCGGGTCTGCACTGGCAGAGACATCGCGCACTTTGGCGTTGAGCACCGAGTCGTCGTTCCACAAGTGCACTTGCAGTGCGTCTCCGGTGGCAAAGTATTTCAACTTATCTTCGGGTACTGAGAACCACACATCACGCGGGCCGTCGATTGCTAAGCGCACCACAGCTTGGCCGGCGCTGACAACTTGCCCAGTGCTGGCGTCTACCGAGGTGACTACGCCAGCCGCGTCGGCCAGCAAGCGGGTGTAAGAAGACTGGTTGCCCTGCACCGAGTTCTGGGCTTGGGCTTGTTGCCACTGGGCTTGGGCGGCTTTGTAAATGGAGTCGCGGCGCTCTAGTTCAGCGGAGCTGATAAAGCCTTGGTCAAACAAGCCTTGGTAGCGTTTGAGGTCGGCGGCGGCTAAATCACGGTTGGTCTGAGCCGAGGCGAGTTGCGCGGTTGATGCCACGGCGGCTAGGCGGTAATCCATCGGGTCTAGCTCGGCCAGTAATTGGCCGGCTTTGACCCGTTGGCCGATTTCTGCGGGGCGTTGCTGCAATTTGCCGTTGACGCGAAAACCCAAAGCCGTTTCGACGCGGGCGCGCACTTCGCCTGAGAACTCAAATTCCATCGCCATGTCAGACTGGCCTACTGTCAAGACCTTGACGGACCGGACGGGCGCCTCGGTGGATTCGGGTTTGCCACAGGCGGACAACAGTGCCACGCTCAGGAATAAAACAACAGCTAGGCCGTTTGGCTTAGGTAAGTGCAACATGGGAACCCAATTAATAATGACTGACTGGTCAGTAATATAGCGTATGGGTGTTTTCCCTGCTAACACTACTGACAAAAAGCGACAATGTCGGCTTACCCAAAGCCACTATGCCCCAACAAGCCATCGACCATTACGAAAACTTCCCCGTTGCCTCGTGGCTGTGTCCTGCCCGGCTGAGACCGGCCGTGGTGGCCATTTATCACTTTGCCCGCACTGCAGACGATTTGGCTGACGAAGGAGATGCGCCAGCCAAGCAACGGCTGGAGGACCTCAGCGAATACCGCGCCGATTTAGCCATGTGCATGGTCGGCAGGCCTTCACCCCAATCGCGCTGGAGCGACTTATTCGCTGTTTTACATGAAGCGCTTCAGGCCTACGCATTGCCAACACAACCTCTGTTTGATTTGCTAGAGGCGTTTGAGCAAGATATTGTCTACACCGACAAGGGAGAGAAATACCGCACCCGTGGCGAGTTGCTGGACTACTGCCGCCGCTCTGCCAACCCGGTAGGCCGCTTGATGTTGCATTTGTATGGCGTGCAGGATGCGCAAAGTTTGGAACAAAGCGACGCGATTTGCAGCGCTTTGCAGTTGATTAACTTTTGGCAAGACCGCACACGCGACCTAGCGCTTGGCCGCGATTACCTGCCGCGCGACAGCACCTTTGCACAAGAGTTGCAATTTGCCCGCACTTTAATGGCGCAGGGCGCACCGCTTGTCCACCGCGTGCCTGGGCGCGCCGGATGGGAGTTGCGCGCCATGGTGCAAGGCGGGCTTTGTATTTTGGGCAAGGTGGATGCTTTGTATGCCAAGAATGCGTCCTCGCCACTTCCACGACCCGTCATCACCAAGTGGGACATGGCAGGGATTGCTTGGAAGTGTTTGTGGATGTGATTGCCTCCATCGATAATTCCTACAACATGACGCCCCAAGAATACGTTCAGCAAAAAGCCGCATCGTCTGGCAGTAGTTTTTATTACGCGTTCTTGTTTTTACCGCCGCAACGGCGCAGTGCGATCACCGCGTTTTATGCGTTTTGCCGCGAAGTTGATGATGTGGTCGACGAAGTGACCGACCCGGGCGTCGCGCAAACCAAACTGGCTTGGTGGCGCAACGAAGTGCACCAGTCTTTTGCGGGCAATCCGTCGCATCCTGTGATGCAAGCTTTGCAACCCCTTTGCGCAGAGTTTGCGATTGAAGAACACAGTTTGCAGTCTGTGATTGAAGGTTGCGAAATGGACTTGAGCCAAACCCGCTACCTCGATTACCCCGCCCTCTCGCGCTACTGCCATTTGGTGGCGGGCGTGGTGGGCGAAGTCTCTGCCAAGATTTTTGGGCAGACGGACCCAGCAACCACCGCATATGCGCATACGCTGGGGCAAGCGTTTCAGCTGACCAACATCATCCGAGACGTTGGCGAAGATGCTTTGCGCGGACGCATTTACTTGCCGGTGTCGGAGTTGCAGCAGTTCGATGTCAAAGCGCATGAGGTGCTCAACCGCATTCCGTCTGAACGATTTGTGGCTTTGATGCAGTTCCAAACCGATCGAGCCCATGGCCTATATGAAAAAGCTTTGGATTTGTTGCCCGCCGATGAATTCAAAGCACAAAAGCCCGGACTGATGATGTCTAGCATCTACCGTACCTTGTTGCGTGAGATCGAAGCCCAGCAATTTCCAGTTTTGCAGCAACGCGTGGCACTCACTCCGTTGCGCAAACTATGGCTCGCTTGGAAGATGCAGGCGCTTGGGCGTTTTTAAGCCTCTGTGAAAAAGTTAACCATCATCGGCGCGGGATGGTCGGGCTTAGCGTGTGCGGTGGCAGCTACGCAAGCGGGCTGGCAAGTCGAACTGTTTGAAGCTGCGAGCGAGGCTGGTGGACGGGCCCGTAGTTTGGAGCAAAGCTTTGCTGGCGTGCCACTGGACAACGGTCAGCATATTTTGTTGGGTGCTTACCGAGACACCCTGGCGTTGATGTGCACGGTGGGTGTGAACCCCGATGACGTGTTGCTGCGGTTGCCCTTGGATTTGCGGACTGCGGATGGGTTGGGGTTTCAGTTGCCCACTAGCGTGTTGGGTGGGCTTGCAAATGTTTTTGCTTACCCCTCAACAACTGACTCTAATTTGCCTACTTCTTGGGCGGCTTCTCCATCAAAGAAATTTTTTATCACTCTGGCTGCCTCTTTGAAACTTCTTGTTGGCGTCTCGTTTGCCAAGGGTTGGGGAAACCAAGATAAATGGCGATTGATACAAGCTTGCTGGCGCTGGCAAGTGGCAGGTTTTACTTGCGATGCAACATGGTCTGTAAGCCAACTTTGTGAAGCGGCACAACTCACCCCTCGCGTGATGCGCGGACTGATTGAGCCTTTGTGTCTATCCGCACTCAATATGCCGATAGATGGCGCCAGTGCCGCTGTATTTTTGCGGGTACTGCGAGACGCGATGTTTAGCGCAGTGGGCTCTTCTGACCTGCTAATTCCAAAGAAAGATTTGGGCGCGCTGTTTCCGCAAGCCTGCCTGAAGTGGTTGCGTCAGCGGGGCGCGCAGATTCATTTGGCAAAGCGATTTACGCAAGAAGATTTGGCGCAATGGCTTGCCGAGCCTTACGAGGTGACTACAAACAAAAGGGCTTTAGTGCTCGCTTGTCCCGCTTTGGAAGCCGCGCGGTTAACCCAAACGATTGCACCATCTTGGTCCGCCAAGGCGCAAGCCCTATCGCACACCGCCATTGCCACGGTGTATTTGCAATGCCACGACGCAGGTTTTAGAGGTTTAGACCGGCCCATGGTCGCCCTGCACATGCAGCCAAACGCTCCCGCGCAATTTGTGTTCGACCGCGGCGCGCTCTGTCAACAAACGGGTTTACTAGCTGCCGTAGTCAGCGCATCTGAAGGCGAACGCGAGCAAATCGCCCTACAAGTGCAACAGCAAGTGGCCGATCAACTTAGCTTGCAACAACTCAGCGTCGTGCAAACCGTTGTTGAAAAACGCGCGACATTCGCATGTTTGCCCAATACCTTCGACGGGCCCCACCAAGTCGGCGTTAAACCCGATACGTCAGTCGCCCAAAATATCTTCGCCTGTGGCGACTATGTGCGCGGCCCCTACCCCTCGACCTTAGAAGGCGCTGTTCGCTCAGGCCAGCAAGTGGTCCGCTACCTCGGTTAGGTGACGCACGGTCCAAGGCTCGGGCGTGTCGTGCATCCATGGATGGCCTTGTGGATTGATCCACACGGTCTGCATGCCCGCTTCACGCGCACCCCAAACGTCTGTGCGCGCATCATCACCAACGTGCAGCACTTGGTGGGCACCTAGCGCTAGGTGCGAGGTGGCAAGTTGGTAAATTTTTACGTCTGGCTTGGCAACACCGACTTCATGCGCTTTGAAAGCCGCATGAAAGTACGGCGCGGCAGGCGTGATAAAAACATCTGCTGTTCCATTGGATATGGCGACTAGGCGATATTTGGCAGACAGGCGGGTCAAGGCTTCTGCTACGCCGTCATACAGTGTGACGCGCTGCCTTGCAGCATGGAAGACGGCATAGGCCTCGTCTGCGCGTTGCGGATCATCCCCCGCTTGGCGCATGGTTTCGCGAATCACTTCGCAACGCAAAAAACCTAAGTCATGGGCTTGTGCCGCGTGTTGCGCCACCACACGTTGGCGAATGGCTTGTTTGACGTCGCCTTGCTGGGTCAATTCAGCCGTTTTGGGCGTATGGGCACGTAACCATTGGAGCAAATCTTGCTCGGCACCGGCGATGGTGGGTGCGACGGGCCACAGGGTGTCGTCAAGGTCTAGGGTAATCGCTTGGATATGGGAAAGTTGCGTCATGTCTAGGCGAGAATACCGCATGCTTCAACCTCCCTTCGCCCAAGAGCCCCCATTTAGCCACGGTCAAACCCCGCGTACCGCTGTATTGTTTTGTAATCTTGGTACACCTGACGCACCAACCGCCAGCGCCTTACGCCGCTATTTGGGTGAGTTTTTAAGTGACCACCGCGTGGTGGAAATCCCCCGTTTGGTCTGGATGCTGATCTTGCACGGCATTATTTTGCGCATCCGTCCTGCCAAGTCGGCCTTGAAATACGCCAGTATTTGGACTGACGAAGGCTCTCCCCTCAAAGTTTGGACCGAGCGCCAAGCCCAAGCGTTGGACGCTGCATTCGCAAATCGCAACGAGCAGGTACGTGTGCGTTATGCCATGCGTTACGGCAACCCGTCGATGGCGTCACAACTCGACGCCCTCAAGGCCGAAGGCTTTACCCGCGTGTTGGTCATGCCGGCTTATCCGCAATATTCAGGCACCACCACGGCCAGCGTGTTTGATGCGGTCTACACATGGGGTCAGCGCACCCGTTTATTGCCTGAATTTCGGTTTATTAACCACTACCACGACCACCCCGCCTACATCTCTTCATTGGCGGCACAGGTGCGCGCGCATTGGGCAGAGCACGGCCAAGGCGAACGTTTGGTCATGAGCTTTCACGGCGTGCCTGAACGCACGCTGCATTTGGGTGACCCTTACCACTGCGAGTGCTACAAAACTGCGCGCTTACTAGGCGAGGCCCTAGGGTTAAGTAAGTCCGATTACATGGTGACCTTCCAATCGCGCTTTGGCAAAGCGAAATGGCTAGAGCCCTATACCGAGCCCACCTTGGTCGCATTGGCTGAGCAAGGCGTGAAGAAAGTAGATTTGATCTGCCCAGGATTCACCAGCGACTGCTTAGAAACCTTAGAAGAAATTGCGCAAGAAGCGCAAGAGGCGTTTATGCATGCGGGGGGTGAGCAGTTCCATTACATCCCCTGCCTCAACGACAACCCCGTTTGGATTGACGCGATGCATGCAATTGCGTCTTTGCATCTTGGTGGCTGGTCTTTGGAGGCGCCTGATGCGCAGGCCTTAGCGACTAGCAAAAGCGAAGCTATGTCGCGCGGAGGCGTTTGATACCCCCATCTTGTTTTGTCGCCTCTGATTAATTAGAGGCGAATTGCACGCTTACTGGGGCTTGCTAGCAGACGGTGCGGCTGGCGCGGCTTGAGAAGCTGTAGCAGCGGGCGCCACTGAACCAGCAGGTGCTGGCGCAACTGAAGGTGCCGATGAAGGCGATGAATAAACAACCGATGGACGTGGAGCTGGTAGCGCACTAACTGGCGCAGTCCCTGGACTAGCAGATGGAATCGATGCGGCTGACGAAGCCGCTTGGGCTGGCGATGCCACGGGGGCAACCGGCGCGGCACCTGTGGGAGCGGTACCAGCGGCTGAAGCCGCAGGATCAGCTGGCTCTGGAGGTAATACCAGTATCGGTGGTGGCGGTTCTGCTGGTGTCGGTGGTGTTGCAGGCTTTTGCATCACAGCAGCCAACCCTAGGGCAGCAACAAACAAGGCAATGATGAACCACAGAGAGTTTTTAGACTTGGGCTTGTCTTCGCTGTCCAAAGCCGAATTCGTTGATTTTTGAATCACCGTTGTTTCAAGAGACGGCGATTTGAGATAAGGTTTAACGGCAGGAGAGGCAATGTCTACTTGGCTAACTGGGCTAACTGGGCTAGCGTTGCTGTTGGGGGTATCGAGGCCAGAAGAGGCAGAAACTTCAACCACGGGTTTCTGGCTAGCAGAATCGGCATGCTCCGCAATCAGTTCGTCGCTTGTGGGGGATAAGCTGTTGTCTTGGATTACTAATTCTTCGGGCAGAACTTCGGGCTCTTCGACCACAAACACTGACTGTTCGGGCAAACCCAAAATACCACCGATTTTTTTAGCGGCAGTCATTTTGACGGTGTCGCTGTAAAAAGAGCTGGTGCCGCCCTCTTCGATTTGTTTGACTTGCTTTTTAGATAAACATGCACGGGTGGCCAGATCGACCACCGCCCATCCCAGTTCTTCGCGGCGCATGCGTAAAAGATCGCCGTTGATTTGTGGGATGTGGTTGTCCATTTATTTGACCAACAAGAGTTCGCCTTTGATAGATGCGCCTTTTTGGACTGACAAGGTTTGATAGACCACATGGCCATCGACGGAAGCAGACGATGTGACGATCAACTCGTTACAGGTGGCTGTTCCAGAAAACTTACCCTTAATGTGCAAACTGCTGCAAGTAACAACACCTTCGACTTGGCCACGTGCGCCGATGGTGAGTTCGTCGACTTGAATTTGGCCGTTGAGGGCGCCTTCCACATGGATAGCGCCTTTGGCGGCAATCTCACCGCGAAATGAGAAGCCTTCACTAAGGATAGAAGGCTTGTTTGCGGTGGTGGTGATCATGTCCATCATGCTACTTCTGGCAGCAGGGGCAGGGCTCGGTGTGGGTGCGTTATTTTCAGGGGCTTCTGATGCCATTTCTTCGTCCTCAGCAGGATTTGTAATCGGTGTATCCGTCGGCGGATTAACGTTGTTGGTTTTGGATTTGTTGAACATATTGTGCCGTGCGAATAACTTTCTGGGGATTGACAGGATAACCGCCAATCAAAATCTCTAAATGTAAATGTTTTCCTGTAGAAGAAGAACCTGTGTTGCCGATATTGCCCAATACTGACTCAAGTGTCACTTTGTCACCTAACTTGACCTGCAAGTTGGCCATGTGGCCGTACAAAGACTCTACGCCGTTGGTGTGGCGCACAACCACCGTGTTACCCAACTGGGGTTGGAATTCAGACAGCACCACTACACCAGGTTTAACGGGATGGACTTTCTCTTCGCCCGTTTGGCTGAGCATGTCCACTCCGGTGTGGAAATGCGTTTGACCCGTAATGGGGTGGCGACGAATACCAAAATCTGAAGAAACGCTGTAATTGGGAACAGGCATGGAGCTAGGCAAGGAATACATGACCTCGCGCATACCGCGGTTGCTGGAAAGCTCATCCGCCACCTTGCCGCGGAGCAAAGGGTTGTCCTTCACGTCGTCGTCGAGGGCGTAGCCTCCGTTGGCAGAGTTTTGCTGGATGATTTTGACAATTTTTTCGGTCAGACCGGACGATTCAAGTTGCGACTTCATAGTCACGTTTTCTTGCGCCACGGCAACCATCGATGTATCGACGAAGCGGCGAATACTCATGTCGCGGTCACGGATGGTTTGGGCCAAGGCCACCATTTGCTCTTCTGACATGCTCAAGCGGTCAGGATTGTCATCGTCCGACACGCTGCTGAGCAATGCCCGGTAAACCTCTTCATGCGAGCGCTCCAACTTGGCACGACTTACCAACAAGCCAATACTGGTGACCAACAAAATACTGATGGATACCAACATGGCGCCAGTGGCCAAAATACCGCCACGCACTAGAAAGCTTTGAACCCGCGCGCTGATATTGAGGTAGTGCAGGTCGCCGTTTTGTTCCAAGATGATGCGCGCGTCTTCGTACTGACGCGTCCATCCCTTGATGACCAAGCTTGGCACCATGGGAATACTCTTGAGGATTTGGTTAAACCGCATAACCCGCTGGTGAATTAGGCCGCAGTTATCTTGGTGCCGACTTGGATCGCAGGGCCGTCAGCGCTTTGGCTGAGGGTGCCTTCGATTTCGCCACCTTTTTCGATTTCGATTTCAGCGTACTGCACCTTGCCGGCGATCTTGCCAGTGGCGCGCACGATCAAGCTCTTTTCGCTGATGATGGTGTTGTGCAACTGTCCACGCACGTCAATCACCTTGGCCGAGACGCGACCGGTGATGCGACCGGTAGGCCCAATCAGTACTTCTTCTGCTGTCAAGTCACCTTCGATGACACCATTGATGATGGCTTTGGATGGGACGGTGAAAGTGCCTTTGACGACAACGCCGTCGCCAATGACGACGCTTTCGAGAGATTCTGATTGGTTAGACATATGGACTCCTTGCCCAAAATTTTAGCAAACAAACTACCAAAATCGCCTGATTGTCGATTTTTTTGTTGTTTATTTGAAAATAAAAATCTATGCAAAGCAAAGACTTAGGTGAATTTCTGAAGGTGCTTCCTAATCCTCGGACTCCAAACTTGGTTATAAATCCAAAACCAAGGTGGCCGACTTCGCGCGCGAGCAGCAAGGCGTAAATTGGTCATTTGCGTCTTGCTCTTCAGGGGTGAGGTACATGTCGCGATGGTCAGGAGTCCCTTCCACAACCCGCGTCAAACACGTGCCACAAATCCCTTGTCCGCATGAAATCGGAACGTTTAGCCCCGCAGAATGCAAAGCATCCAATACCGTTTGATCGGCAGCAATGGGTATTTCTTGACCCGTACTCGCTAACTTGACGGTAAATGCTGTGTCAGCCATGGGCTGTCTCCTTGTTTCTATCTTGTTGCGCTTGCGCCATTTCCTGCGCTAACAAGCGGTCAATGACGCGACGCGACTGCACGCCGCCGGCATCGATATTGAGTTTGAGTAACTCGCGCGTTGGGTGCGCCAGCAAGTTTTTTTGCTGCAGCTCGAGCATCTGCAAGTCTTCGGAAAATATCTTGCCCTGCCCTTCACGGATTGAATCCGTCAGCGCTACATCTTGCGGCTGGAATTTGCGCGCCATGCCCCAGAAATACCAAATCGAGGTTTCGTTCTCAGGCGTGATGAAGTCGACCACCACGCTGTAAGCCTTCAAGTTATCTGGCGCGTGGTAGCCGCCGTGGCCCGCATGCGCTACGCCTACTTCGATCATGACGTGGCTGGGTGGCGTGAAGTGGCAAATTTGCCAGCGGTCGACTGGCACATCGTCGGCCAACTTGTTTCCGCGCAAAGCCATCTTCCAAAAAGGCGGCGCGGTGATGTTTTCCATAAAACGGCTGGTGGTGACATGGTCGCCCTCTGCTTTGGTGACGCATGGCACTTCGTCGATTTCCTTTTGCCCAATCGTGCTGGCGTGCACATAGGTTTCGTGCGTCAAGTCCATCAGGTTGTCGACCATGAGTCGGTAATCACAAGCGATGTGATAAAGCCCACCGCCATAGGCCCAAGCAGGGTTATCGAAAAACTCAAACTTAGGAATGAGGTCTGGGTTCGCCTGAGCTCCATCGCCCGGCCACACCCAAACAAAGCCATAACGCTCGACCACAGGAAAACTGCGAATCGCCGGAAAGCCACGCACGCGCTGACCGGGCATGGCGATGGTTTTGCCTTCGCAACCCATCTCGAGTCCGTGGTAGCCGCAGACTAAATTGCCGTCTTTTACAAACCCCAACGAAAGCGGCGCGCCACGGTGCGGGCAAAAGTCTTCCAAAGCCACCGCCTGACCTTGCGCGCCACGGTAAAAAACCATGCTCTCGCCACAAATTTTGCGACCCAAAGGTTTGTCTTGGAAGTCGGCTGGCATGCATGCCACGTACCAAATATTTTTTATAAACATGACTGCCTCTAGAAAAAATTAATCCCGAAAAATTAAGCCCGTGCCACACCCAGCAACTGGTCAAGTAACTCAGGCTGCGACGCCAAAGTTTGGGCAGACCCCTGATGCACCACGCGCCCCTGGTCCAACACCACCGCTTGGTGGCTGATCGCCAAAATCGCTTGTGGATGTTGCTCGACGATGATGGCCGACAAACCTTCCTCGCGTGTGATGCGCGCAATCGCACGCAACAACTCTTGCACGATGATGGGCGCCAAACCTTCGAGCGGCTCGTCCAGCAAAAGCAAACGCGGGTTCAACACCAGTGCGCGTCCTACCGCCAACATTTGTTGCTCGCCGCCGGAGAGTTGGGTACCCAAATTGGTTTTGCGCTCTGCCAAACGCGGAAAGAGTTCGTAAACCCGCTCTGGCGTCCATGACGCATGCGCACCTCGGTCAGAACGAACAGCGCGCGCCACCGCGGTCAAGTTTTCATGCACGGTGAGCGACTTAAAAATGCACCGCTCTTGCGGCACCCAGCCAATGCCTGCTTCGGCGCGCTGAAAAGACGCCAGCGTATGCAAAGGTTTACCCGCCAAAAATATCTGTCCGCCATGTTGGCGCGTCGCGCCAGCGAGTGTGTCCATCAAGGTGGTTTTGCCCGTGCCGTTACGACCGAGCAGCGCTAAGGTTTCGCCTTCAGCCAACGACAAGCTGATGTCGTTCAACACCACCGCTTCGCCATAGCCCGCGCTCAGCTGTTCGACGCGCAATAACTCAGACATGCGCGCCCTCCCCGTGTCCCAAATACACCGCCTTGACTTGCGGGTCTTGGGCGATCTCAGCGGGCGTTCCTTCGGTCAGCACCGCGCCATTCACCAGAACCGTGATGCGCTTGGCGAATTCAAAAACCAAATCCATGTCGTGCTCAATTAGCACGACCGATACATCTGCAGACAAAGCGGAGACGGTATGCAAAAGCTCTTCGCGTTCACCCGCTGGAACGCCGGCCACTGGCTCGTCCAACAGCAATACGCGCGGTTCGCACGCCAAGGCGATGGCCATCTCCAACAAGCGACGCTTGCCATAAGGCATTTGTTCGGTGCGTTGGTGCATCACGTCGGTCAAGCGGAATTGCTCCAACAACTGGCCGCAGCGCTCCACCACCGATGTGTCTTGCCCCAGCGCTTGCCACCACCTAGCGCCCAAGCCTCGGTGTTGCGACACCACCATTGTCAAAGTCTCTAAAGGCGTCATACCGCTAAAGAGTTGGTTGATCTGGAAGGTGCGCACCAAACCGCGGTGTACCCGCTGGTGGGGTGCTAGGTCGGTGATATCCACACCTTCTAGGGTGATGCGCCCTTCGCTTTGGGGCAATACGCCGGTGATGAGGTTGATGAGCGTGGTCTTGCCCGCACCATTAGGGCCAATCAGGGCATGGCGTGCGCCTTGGGTGATGGTCAGATTGACATGGTCAGTCGCGGTGATACCGCCAAAGCGTTTGACCAGTCCATGGGTTTGCAGAACCACTGTGTCGGCTGTCATGTGCGTCCCATCCACGTCCAAGGCTTGAACAAGCGCTCGCGCCCGACCATCACCAACACCACCAAAAACAAGCCCATCCAAAACGTCCAGTATTGCGGGGTGATGCTAGAAATCACGTCGTGCATCAACTTGAACACTACGGCACCGATCACGCCGCCATACAACCAACCCACACCGCCAATCACCAAGATCAGCATCACGTCGGCTGAACGCTCCAACGCGAATACGTCTAGCGACGCAAAGCCCGTGGTTTGCGCCATCAGCGCGCCAGCGGCGCCAGCCACACCAGCAGCGATTGCGTAGACCACAGCCAATCGGGCAGACACTGGCACACCAATCGCCATCGCGCGCAAACGGTTGTCGCGCACCGCCATCAAGGTAGCGCCGAACGGCGAATGCACCAGCCTGCGAGCCAAGAAAAATAGCACCAGCAAGACCGCCATGGAATAACTCGCTGCCACTTGGCCCATCAAATCGAACTCAAAGCGTCCCAACACAGGACCCATCACCACGCCTTGCAGTCCGTCTGAGCCACCGGTCAAACCATCAAACTTATTGGCCAACTCAAACAATATCAACGCCATGCCCAAGGTAACCATCAAACGCGTCAAATCACTGCCTCGCAAAATTGAGGCTGAACACAATGCGCCGAGCACGCTAGCTGCTGCCGTACCGACCACCAAACCAAGCAAGGGGTCTGGATGTATCCACTTGGCAAACAAAGCCGCTGTGTAAGCGCCAAAGCCTAAAAACGAAGCGTGTCCCAAAGACACGATGCCGCTGTAACCCAACACCAAATCCAGCGACACCGCAAACAGCGCCACGATAGCAATCTCGTTGATGATCAAAGCATGGTGCGGGAAAGCCCAGGGCGCTGAAAAAGCCAAGAGCCACACCACTGGCTCCCACCATTGGATGGCAGATTTCTCCAAGAGAGGCATTTGCAAGTTCGCCAAATCACTTCCCTCCTTGCCGCACAAACAAGCCTTGCGGACGCCACATCAAAATCGCCAGCATCAAACAATAGACGATAAACGCGCCTAACTTGGGTAGGTAATATTTACCCGCCACATCGGCTACACCTAAAAGCAAGGCCGCGAGCAAGGGTCCGGTGATCGACGAAGTGCCACCCACCGCCACCACAATCAAAAAGTACACCATGAACTTCAAGGGAAAGGTGGGGTCAAGCCCCAGCACCTCTGCACCCAAAGCGCCGCCCAAGCCCGCAAGGCCCGAACCCACTGCAAAGGTCATGGCAAAGACCATATTCACGTTGATGCCCATGCCCGCCGCTACCCGCGGGTCGTCCACACTTGCGCGCAAGCGGCTACCAAATCGGGTGGCAGACAAGACATATTGCAAGCCCACCGTCAATGCGGCACACACCGCAATGATGAACAAACGGTAGTGGCCCATGCCCAATTCCCAAGGCGTGCCCGTACCCAGTTCGGTGCGGCCTTTGAGCCACTCAGGCAGTTGCATGATTTGCTGCTGCGAGCCTACGAAGTAATCGACAGAGGCCACCGCCATAAAAGCCAGCCCAATTGAAAACAACACTTGGTCCAAATGGGGTTTGCGGTACATCGGCCGGTACAAAGTTCGCTCTAAAACAGCGCCAAGCAGCGCCGTACCCGCAAACGCCAAGGGCAAACACACCAAAAAAGGCACCTCAAAACGCTGCATCAGCACCACGGTGAGGTAGCCCCCCACCATGGCAAAAGCGCCATGCGCGAGGTTGATGAAATTCATCAACCCCATCGTCACCGACAGACCTACGGCCAGAATGAACAGCAGCATGCCATAGGCGATGCCGTCAAACAGAATCGTCACAGAGGATTATTTGGTTTTACCGGGGTCTTTGACGTCTTTGAGGGTTTCAAACTCTTGGTTATAGAGTTGGCCGTTGACCTTTTCTACCTTGCGGATGTAGATGTTGTGCACCACATCACGGGTTTGCGCGTCGATGAACATCGGGCCGCGTGGGCTCTCAAAAATCTGCCCCTTCATAGCCGCCAACAAGGCTTCGCCGCTGCCACCTTTGGTGGCCTTGGCAGCTTCATAAATCACGCGCATGCCGTCGTAACCACCGACCGCCATGAAGTTGGGACGCAAGCCTGAATTGGCTTTCTCAAAAGCTGCGACAAACTTCTTGTTAACCGCAGAGTTGTGCGAGGTCGAGTAGTGGTGCGAGGTGACCACACCCACCGCCACCTCGCCCATACCGTTCAAGATATCGTCGTCGGTGATGTCACCCGTACCGATCAACTTGATGCCCGCCTTGTCCATGCCGCGCTCGGCAAATTGCTTCATCAGCGCTGCGCCTGCACCGGACGGCACAAATACAAACATCGCGTCGGGCTTGAGGTCACGCACTTTTTGCAGGAAAGGCGCAAAGTCTGGGTTACGCATGGGAACGCGCAAGGAGTCGATCACTTGGCCACCATTGAACAAGAGGCGGTCTTTGAAATACTTTTCTGCGTCAATGCCAGGGCCATAGTCAGACACCAAGGTCACGACTTTTTTAATGCCATTGTTAGGCGCCCAATCCGCCATACTGACGGAAGCCTGCGGCAAGGTAAAACTGGTGCGAATGATGAAAGGCGAAGCCTCGGTAATGCTCGAGGTGGCAGCCGCCATCACCACCAGCGGTGTTTTGCTTTGAGTGGCGATAGGCGCAGTGGCCAACGCCAAAGGCGTCAAACCAAAACCAGCCAAGACATTGACTTTGTCATTGACAACCAATTCTTGCGCGATGCGCTTGGTCACGTCAGGTGCGCTGGTGTCGTCCTTGACGATCAACTCCACTTTTTTGCCGCCGACGGTGTCGCCGTTTTGGGCCATGTAGAGACGCGCAGCCGCTTCAATTTGCTTGCCTGTAGAGGCAAAGGGGCCGGTCATAGGCAAGATCAAACCGATCTTGAATTTGTCTTGGGCCATGGCGCTGCCAGCTGTGAACAGCAAGGAAGCGGCAACAGCGGACACGATGAATGCGCGTTTTGTCATTGGGGGAGTCTCCAAGGGGAAAGGGGAAGGGATGCTTTTGAGCAGGATGCGAAGCCCTGTACTTTAAACTGTTAGGCTGACTTGCGCTTCACAGGCGCCGCAAATGTTCTGCGTAGCCATCATGGCGCGCCACACCCACTAAGGATTTCTACCCATGAAACGTCGCTCCCTTTTGCTGGCCGCTCCTTTGGGCTGGAGTTTGGCAAACATTGCTTTGGCGCAATCCGCCTACCCCAGTAAAACGATTCGGTACATCGTTCCCGTCTCGGCTGGCGGTGGTTCCGACATGGTGGGCCGAACGGTGTGTGAACGCTTGGGTCGCGTGCTTGGCCAAACCATTGTGGTCGACAACCTTGGAGGTGGCGGTGGCGTCATCGCCTCGCAAACCACGGCACGGGCGCCTGCAGACGGTTACACCTTGATGCAAGGCTACGTCGCCACCCACGGCACAGCGCCCGCCACGCGCAAGTTGCCTTACGACGCGATCAAAGATTTCACCCCTATCGGCATGATTGGCAGCACTCCGAATGTGTTGTGTGTCAATGCGGCCATGCCGATTCAAGATGTCAAAAGCTTTCTCGATTTCGTGCGGAAAAATCCTGGCAAGGTGTCTTATGGCTCTGCGGGTGCTGGTTCGCTCACCCACCTCACCGCTGAACTTTTTAAACTCCAGACCGGTGCTTTTATGGTGCACATCCCTTACCGCGGAATTGCCCCAGCCACTACCGATTTGATAGCAGGTCAAACCCAAGCAATGTTCCCTGGTTTAGCCGCCGCCCTGCCCCATATTCGTGGTGGTCGTATTCGCGCCTTAGCTGTGACTGGTACCCACCGCCACTCACAACTCAAAGATGTCCCCACCTTAGAAGAAGCTGGCCTCAAAGGTTTTGACGCACAGCAGTGGTACGGCATTGTGGGGCCTGCCAATATGCCTACCCCCATCGTCAAACAAATTAATGAAGCGCTTGGCCGAGTTTTATCCCAACCCGATTTCAAAGAAAAACTATCTGCCGAAGCGGTCGACCTTTTCCCCATGACGCCTGAAGCATTTGGCGCTTATATGAAGGCTGATATTGCTAGATGGACGGCTCTGGCCAAAGAGCGAGGCATCATGTTGGATTCTTAAATCGCCTCGGATTTTTTAAGACTTCCAAGGTTAGTTTGTTCATCGCCTTTTTATCTAGTTATCACTTCTTATTGATTTCCCTTCCTTTTCATTTCGATTTCCATTCCTTTTCGTTTCCTTTTCTTTTACTCTCACTTACAACTTCACTGTTTTCAAATGGCCACCAACACCACCGTCGTCGCAGACCACAACGCTCCCGCAGTCACGCAAATCTTGGCCGAGTTCGTCGCCACCCACCCATCCAAAGGCTGGTCAGATGCCGTCGACCACGAAGCGCACCGCACTTTTTTAAATTGGCTGGGTTGCGCGATTGGCGCGAGTGACCACGCAGCAGCACGCGCGGCTTTGGCCGCGGTCAACATGTTGCAACCTGCACCACAAGCCAGCATCGCGGGACGCAAAGACCGCGTCGACATGGCCAGCGCCGCGTTGATCAACGGCATCACCTCACACACTTTTGACTTTGACGACACCCATCTCAAAACCATCATCCATCCCGCGGGTCCAGTCGCTTCGGCCTTGCTGCCATTGGCAGAACACATCGGTGCAACCGGACGCGAGGTGATCGACGCATTGGTGCTTGGCATCGACGTCGCTTGCCGTATGGGCAACACCGTCTACCCCGAGCATTACGACCGCGGCTGGCATATCACTGGCACAACCGGCATGCTGGGTTCTGCTGCGGCTTGCGCGCGTTTGCTCAAACTCAACACCCAGCAAACCGCCATGGCCCTAGGCATTGCGGCATCGCAACCGATTGGCTTGCGCGAGCAATTCGGCACCATGACCAAGCCTTTCCACCCAGGCGCTGCGGCGCGCGCAGGATTGATGTCTGCGCTGATGGCCAAACACGGTTTCACTTCAAGTGGCAAAGCACTAGAGGCACCCCGCGGTTGGGCGCAAGTGGTCTCGACCAAATACGACTGGAACGAAGTCACCGACGAACTCGGTAAGCGCTTTGAAATCAGCTTCAACACCTACAAACCTTTTGCCTGCGGCATCGTGATCCATCCCAGCATCGACGCTTGCGTGCAATTGCGCGAGCAAGGTGTTAAGGCCGAGGACGTGGAACGCATCGAATTGCGCGTGCACTCTTTGGTACTCGAACTCACTGGTAAAAAAGAACCAGCGGATGGCTTGCAAGGCAAGTTCAGCGTCTACCACGGGTGTGCGGCGGGCTTAATTTTTGGCCGTGCCGCTGAAGAAGAATTTGACGACCACATCGTGGCCCGCGAAGACGTGGTTGCACTGCGTCGCAAAGTGCAAGCCACGGTGGACAACAGCATCCGCGAAGAAAGTGCTGACGTCACGGCGATCCTCAAGGACGGCCGCAAGATCCATGTGTTTGTGGAGCACGCAATTGGCTCAGTGCAACGTCCTATGACCGATGCCGCTTTGGAAGCTAAATTCCACGGTATGAGCGATGTTGTGATTGGTGCAGACAAAACCAACGCGCTACTCAAAGCGTGTTGGAACTTGGGACAAGCGGCTGATGTGCATGCGCTGACAGCACTCACCCATGCTTAACGAAGGTAAGTAAAGGCTAATTTAATGACTACTACTTTTCCTAACAAAGTCGGACTAATCGGATTAGGCGCCATGGGCTCTGGCATGGCTGCTTCGCTGCGCCGCGCGGGCTTTGACGTGCACGTCTTCGATGTACGCCAAGAAGTCGCCGACACGTTTGCCAAAGATGGCGGTCATGCCTGTAAAAGCGTCGCTGAACTCGGTGCGGCATGTGACGTGGTGGTGAGCGTGGTGGTCAATGCGGCGCAAACTGAAGCTGTGTTGTTCGGACCAAACAGTGACGGAACAGGATGCGCCGCCGCTATGCGCGCAGGTAGTGTGTTTGTGATGTGCTCCACCGTCGACCCCAATTGGTCGGTGACGCTAGAAGCCCGTTTAGAAAAACTCGGTCTGCATTATGTTGACGCTCCCATTTCCGGCGGAGCAGCCAAAGCCGCCAGCGGCGAGATGACGATGATGACCGCCGCCAAACCGGCTGCCTATGCCAAATGCGAAGCCATGTTGAACGCCATGGCGGGCAAAGTCTATAAGTTGGGCGACCATGCTGGGGCTGGGAGCAAAGTCAAAATCATCAACCAATTGTTGGCGGGTGTGCACATTGCTGCGGCTGCTGAAGCCATGGCATTGGGTTTGCGCGAAGGCGTCAATCCCGATGCTTTGTACGACGTCATCACCCACAGTGCTGGCAACAGCTGGATGTTTGAAAACCGCATGGCCCATGTGCTGGCTGCAGATTACACACCTTTGTCTGCCGTCGATATTTTTGTAAAAGACCTCGGACTTGTGTTGGACATGGCACGCGCTAGTAAATTTCCACTGCCGCTATCGAGCACCGCGCACCAAATGTTTATGCAAGCCTCAACAGCAGGATTTGCCAAAGAAGACGACAGCGCTGTGATCAAAATATTCCCTGGCATTGAATTGCCGCAAGCGAAAAAATAAATGTCCAAACCACTTCTTCTAGGCTGCATTGCCGACGACTTCACCGGCGCCACCGATTTGGCCAACAACTTGGTTCGAGCGGGTATGCGCGTGGTTCAAACGATTGGTGTTCCAACAGACCCCCTATCTGCAGAAGTAGATGCTGTAGTGGTTGCTTTGAAATCACGCACCACTGCTCCACAAGATGCTGTCGACCAATCTTTGCAAGCTTTGCAATGGTTGCAAGCCCAAGGCGCACAACAAATTTATTTCAAATACTGCTCCACCTTTGACAGCACATCACAAGGCAATATCGGCCCTGTTACCGAAGCTTTGATGCAAGCGCTCCAGACTGACTTCACCATCGCGACCCCTGCATTTCCAGATAACGGACGCACGGTTTTCAAGGGATATTTATTTGTCGGCGATGTGTTGCTCAACGAATCTGGCATGCAACACCATCCGCTTACGCCCATGACCGATGCCAATTTAGTTCGTGTGATGCAAGCGCAGTGCAAAAGCAAAGTGGGTTTGCTCAGCCACAAGACGATTTCGCAAGGTACTGCAGCCATACAACAAGACATTACCAATCTCAAACAACAAGGTGTGCGCATCGCTATCGTCGATGCTGTCTCCAATGATGACTTGATGCGTCTAGGCCCTGCGCTGAAAGGTATGCCGCTGGTCACCGCAGGCTCTGGTGTGGCAATTGGTCTTCCACAAAACTTTGGGCTTTCGCCAACACCGCAAGCCAGCGTGTTGCCAAAATCTTCTGGCTTACGAGCGGTTGTGTCTGGCAGTTGTTCACAAGCCACCAACCGACAAGTGGCGCATTTCAAGGCAACTGGTCGTCC
>Ga0209189_1001236_pt1 | contig 19473 bp, 16 predicted proteins | sample C_130820_EF_Meta_FD_187308 | JGI IMG/M metagenome (GOLD analysis project Ga0209189, IMG submission 187308) | Freshwater microbial communities from Lake Croche, Canada to study carbon cycling - C_130820_EF_MetaG (SPAdes) (version 3) | ecosystem: Environmental > Aquatic > Freshwater > Lake... | reverse complement strand
TGTATGCGTTTCTCTCTACAAGATGGAAAAATACCTATTTTAACCACTAAAAAATTAGCCTGGAAAACTTGTTTAAGGGAATTATTATGGTTTATTAGTGGCAATACTAGTAATCGCGTTTTGAATGCACAAGGTGTCCACATTTGGGATGCGAATTCGACACGGAATTTTTTGGATGATCGAGGATTGACAGAGAGAGAAGAAGGAGACCTGGGACCCATCTATGGATTTCAATGGCGTCACTTTAATGCTGCATATAGGGACTGCGATACGGATTACTCGGGTCATGGAATTGATCAATTACAGTACATCATTGATCAACTGAAAGATCCCGCAAAACGAAATTCTCGTCGTCTGGTCATGACCGCATGGAATCCCTGCCAGTTGGACGAAATGGCATTATCGCCATGTCATATTTTGTGCCAGTTTAATGTCCATGGAGGTAACAAGTTATCTTGTGCGTTATATCAGCGCAGTAATGATGAGGCGCTAGGAACGAGTTTTAATATTGCGTCGTATAGTTTTCTCACTCATTTGCTCGCCAAACATTGCGGTTTAGAGGCACACGAATTTGTATATTTCAAAGGAAACTGTCATATTTATGAGGAACATATAGATGGTTTACGAGAACAAATTACTAGGAAACCTTATCCTTTTCCCACGGTTTCCATTCGGCAACTACGGGAGAATATAAATGATTACACTTTGGAAGATTTTGAGCTTCAAAATTATCAACATCATGAAGCTATCAAATTCAATATGATTGCTTAAAATAATTATATATGTATATATGTATATATATATTCATTTATGAAAAGTAGGAAACAGCGAAATGATAGAAGAAAAACATTTAGGAAATTTGGAAAAATTGGAAAAAATAAAAAAACCAAAGCGAAAAGGCATCTGATGAATAAGAAAAGTAAGAAAGGTGGGGACCCGTCGCAATCAAGGCAACTTGGTGGAAATCCCACTGAACTAATAGATGCCATTCAACAGGATAATACTCAGTTAAGTCGTTCTTTGATTGAGGGTGGAGCTGATATAAATACGAAGAATAATGATGGCAATACTCCTCTATTATTGTCTATTATTCAAAATAATACTGAAATCAGTCGATTATTAATCGAGAAAGGAGCTGATATTTATGCGAAGAATAAAAATGACAGTACCCCTCTACTAGCGTCCACTATTAAAAATAATACTGAAATAAGTCGGTTATTGATTGAGAGAGGAGCTGATGTTAATGCGAAGAATAAAAAAGGAAATATTCCTCTAATAGATTCCATTAAACAAAATAATAGTGAAATAACTTGGTTGTTGATCGAGAGAGGAGCTGATATTAATGCGAAAGATAATAATGGCAATACCCCTCTACTAGTGTCCACTTATAATAATAATACTGAAATAACTCGCTTTTTCATCATGAACGGTGCGAATGTTAATGCGGAGGATAATAATGGTATAAATCCTCTACTATTCGCAATTAAAAATAATAATACTGAAATAATTAAATTGTTGATCATGAATGGTGCTGATGTTAATGCGAAGTATAAAAATGGTTTGACCCCTCTATTAGGGTCAATTATTAAGAATAATAATGAAATAAGTAAATTATTAATCATGAATGGTGCGGATGTTAATGCGGTGGGTAAAAATGGTATAACCCCTCCTCTATATTTAGCAATTAAAAAAAATAATAGTGAAATAATTCAATTTTTGATCAATAATGGAGTTAAACCAAGTGAAAGGTTTTGTAAACACGGTATTTTATTAGGCGACGACATATATCATCCACTTCTACATAATTTAGAGGCTAATAGTATAGAAGAAAGATGTGGACGTTTTTATACTCAAGATCAAATCGAAGAAATGAAAAAACAAATAGAAGTTGCGGAATGTTCAATTTGTATGGAGAAAATAACTAATATTAATAATTGTTTGCGTTGTGGGGATGGACATAAATTTCATAAAAATTGTATAGAGGACTATTGGCGTATAAGTCGTAAAAATAATTTTTGTCCTTTAACAAATACTATTCCAGTAACAAATACTATTCCAGTAACAAATACTATTCCAGTAACATGGATAAAATGTAATGATATTAATGACACTCATAGTGGCGGAAAAAAACATAAAAAATCTAGAAAATCTAACAGAAAAAAGAAAATAACTACCTAATTATCCAGCATAATTGATTATTCAAAGAGTGAAAATAATAAATGATAGGCTGAATATGTAATAATATCTAATATTATATATTCAATAAACGAGTTAAAAACAAAAAAATATATAAACTATATCATATGAGTTCAAGTAGAGCAAATGCTGCGGCGAGACAAAGACGTGCTGGTGATACACAGTCGACCCCACAGCAATCATCTTATAATAGTAGTGGTTCAAAAACAAGATTCGTACAACAACAACAAGAAGCACCACAACCTCCGATGAATCCAAAGTTATCTATTTCCGACGCAATTGCTTTGATTACATTGCGTTTGGGTAGGGTCGAAACTATTGTTTCCAATTATGATCCAAATGCTGGATTGAGTGGTGGAAATCATCAAATGAATTACGATGAAAATATGCGAATGGTAGATCAAGAAGTATTTAATAGTATTGTTTCTAGATTAGAAGCATTAGAAAAGGGTCGAAATGTAGGTTCGGTTGGCAGTAACCCGCAACTAGAGCAACGCTTAGGTGTATTAGAAAAGAATCAAAAAATGTTGATTGAAAAACAACAACAAATGCCTGTCGTGGTGACTACATCCCCATTAGAAACAAATATTGTAAATGATGTTACTGAAGAAAAATTAAAACCAATGGAGGAAAGCATTCAATATGTAAAGAGCGAATTGTCCTATGTGAAGGATCTATTATTGAAATTACAGAGTTTCACCATGGAGACAAATCAAAAGTTGGCGGATATTGTTTTTGATGTTCAGGAAAAATCGTCAGAAGCATTAAACAATGCTTTTATGATGTCTCTACATAATTCCGCATTCAACATGGATATGGGTGAAGGGATTACAATTTTAGACGGTGAAAATGATAATAATGTTGATAATGAAGGTGTTGAAATGATGGATGATGTGAATCATACAATTCAATCTACCAATTTAAAAGAATTGGTGAAACAAGAACTTATGAGCGAAGAACAAGAGGGTGCGTCATCAATGTTGTAAATTATTTATAGTAAATTGAAATAAAAATTATATAAATATTTAGTAAGAGTATTTATATAATTCATGGAATTGGAAAATAGGATGATGAATATAAATTATCAAATAGAGTTAAATCATTATTTTTCCAAAAATGATTATAAACATATAAAAATGATAGTACAACAAAATAGAATGACAAGTGATGAAGACTTTTTGAAAAAAGCTTGTTATCTTTATAAAGAAAAGCATATTGTCATTAATTATTCTTATTTGAAATGGATCATGAAAAATGGGGTGTATACCAATGAATTTTTAATAGAATATATAATGAATGTATTTAAAGAAACCGTGATGTATCATAAACATTTTATTCTTCATATTAATTCAAATCATTTGACCATGATGGATATTGACAAGTATTATTTGTTTATAAAAAATATATCACTTATCATGAAGGAAAGCTTTCCCAATAAATTGGATAAATGTTTTGTCTATAATGCGCCTTTTATTTTTTCAAAGTTATTTAGTATTCTTTCTGTTTTTATTGATAAGGCTACATTACAAAAAATACAAATCGTTGATTTAGATTAGGATTTAGGATTAGGATATAAAGATTATTTATTTATATATATTATACAAATATTTAAGAAATGAATTTCGTTTTTCTTTTATTCGCGACATTTTTATTGACAACACAACCATTAAGGAATTTTCATTTGTATAAAAATCGGAAAATAAATAGTAGTATTGATTCTTGTTGTAACGGGGACGAGCCATGTTCAAATAATAATAACAATGAAACATGTGGGTCTATTAAATTGAAAAAAATAATTGACGCATTATTGAGACCGCAACAAATAACTCCAAAAATAATGATATTTCCTAAAATAACACGTGAATGTGAAGAAGGCGATTGGGAGTCAGGAGAAATACCATGGGATTTTGTTGATGATGGTAATGTATCCGTTGCTCTAGATCCACATAGTATTGCCATGTTGTTATTGTGAAAACTTGTATAATATAATTGTATTTCGAACAATGATATAATAAATAAAGAAAGGGTATAAATATATATCAATATAGTATTATATATTTATTATTATATTTTGAAATGAAAGTTACCATTGAAGAAAAACATAAAAAAGAATTATTCGTATCGTTATTTCAACTGATTAAAAACAGCACCAATGCGTTAAGAATCGCATTTAAAGAAGACCATATGTATATTCAGGGTATGGATAAATCACATATTTGTTTATTTGATATTAAAATAACAAGTAGTTGGTTTACCAGTTACGAAAAAAATGATGAAGACGCAGAATGTATATGTATAGATACGAATATATTTTTCACGGTCATGTCAATGTGTTCTGAAAACCATGTATTGGTTTTGGAATACGATAATGACCCAGACCATATTCAAATACAATGGATTCATGATAAGAATAAAAAGGGCGAGTTTGATAAAATATTTAATCTAACTTTATTAGATATTGAAAGTGATTATTTTGAAATTCCGGAGGTGGATTACCAGGCCGAATTTAGTATTAATTCCAAAAAAATAAATGAAATCATGACACAGCTGACAAGTTTCGGCGATATTATGAATATTAAATGTAATGAAGAAAATGTAACATTAATATCGAGTGGATTAAATGGTGAAATGAAAGTTCTTATTTCGGTGGACGATTTGACAGAATATTCGATTACCGAAGATGATGAAGAATTGAATTTATTTTTTGGATTAACTTATTTACAAAAAATGTGTATTCATACGAAATTATCTAGTGAAATCGGGTTTTCTTTTGGGAATAATTTCCCCATGAAAATCAAATATGATTTAGGCGAGGATAGCCATTGTGTTTTTTATTTAGCACCAAAAAGCGATGATTAGATTTTTCAACAATAATAATTTAAATATAAGTAAAACAATAAGTAAAACAATAAGTAAAACAATAAGTAAAAAAATCAATATATAAATATTTTTTTTTATTAGTATAAATGAAAATACTTTTCGCTTTTGTTATATTTTGTATTGTGTTATTCATATATTTACACGTCCAGTTTCATTTAAAAACAAGTAATGATTTAGAAGTATACGAAATAGATGATCCATCAAAAGATAAATTAGAAGAAATATGCGATATTAGGCAACCTGTCATTTTTGATTTTGAAGAAAGTGATAAAATCATTGAAACCACCAAAAAAGAATTTTTATTGAATCATTATCATGCTTTTGAAATGAAAGTGCGCAATATAAACGACGTTGATTATAATAGTGAAATTTATATGCCTTTAGCATTACATTCGGTGGCTAAATTATTAAATGAAGATAAAACATCAAGTTATTTTTCTGAAAACAACGGCGATTTTTTACAAGAAACCGGGGTTGTTAAAAATTTACAATATAACGACCAATTTTTAAGGCCTCCCATGTTGTCAAATTATAATTATGATATCATGTTGGCTTCTGAAAATACCACGACTCCTTTTCGTTATGAAATCAATTATCGCAATTTTTTCCTGGTTACACAGGGAAGTGTTCGTATTAAATTGGCACCTCCATCAAGCTCAAAATATTTATATCCTGTACATGATTATACGAATTTTGAATTCAGGACACCTGTGAATCCCTGGAAAGTCCAGCCGAAATACATGGCGGATTTTGACAAGATGAAATGTTTAGATGTATATATTGAAAAAGGAAAAATTATTCATATACCAGCATATTGGTGGTATTCTATTCAATTCAATAAAGACGCAAGTGTATCTTGTTTTTATTATAGAACTTATATGAATAATTTAGCAATTAGTCCGTATATTATTATGCACGGATTACAAAATCAAAATACTAAAGTTGAAACCATTAAGAAGGTGGATATAAATAATCTTGAAAAAAGAGCTGATTCTAAATCATCAGAAAAAGAAACTACAAACGAAAATTCATCTGAAACATCGCCAGAAAATAAAATTGATTAATAAAATCGTGTATAATATCATTTATAAAGTATTAAAATCTTATATCAAAATAGAAATGACATTATATGAAATTAAAATCAAAGATCGTCAATATTTGGAATGGTCTGTCCATACAAAAACCGGTGGCAATTTATGTGACGAAACAATCACGGCGTCACCGGTGGAAAACAAAATGTTTCACGGTGATATCTTTGTTTTGAATAAAAACACGGTTGAAATTGTCGAATCGCCTGTAAAAAAAATGGTGATCCCTGGTGTGCTTGTGTTGAAACATAACAAGACTTATGGTCGCCATTCAAATGGTAAATTGTTGTATAAATGTATTCCCGATGATGCCAAAATACCTGCGTTTTTGGTTCCCTATGAAATGAAAAATATGGGGTTTTCCAAAGTATTTATGAATATTTATGTTACATTTTGTTTCAGTGAATGGACACAAAAACATCCGCTAGGGGTGATTCATCAAGTGATTGGACCCATTGACGAGTTGGTGAATTTTTACGAATACCAATTATATTGTAAACACGTGAATGCGAGTTTACAAAAAGTAACAAAGAAAACGATGGACGCGTTAAAGGAACATAATGATTCTATTTATGAAATCATCGACCAAAAATACCCTAGTATCGAAGATCGCACTGCGTGGCGTGTGTTTTCCATTGACCCGGATGGTAGTGTTGATTTTGATGATGCTTTTAGCGTGCGCCAGGTGGGCGACGATATTACAATGGTCAGCATTTATATTTCGAATGTCACTCTTTGGTTAGATGTCTTGAATCTATGGCAGCATTTGACGAATCGAGTTTCAACAATTTATTTGCCTGATAAAAAACGAACCATGTTGCCCGCAATACTATCGGATAATTTGTGTAGTTTGTTGTCAAAATATACGCGTTATGCTTTCACTATGGATATATATATATCAAATACGACCTTTGAAATTCAAGAAATCAAATATGTGAACACCAAAGTGCGTTTGTATAAAAATTATGTCTATGAGGCGGCTGGATTATTAAAGGACGATAATTACAAAATATTATATGGTCTGGTAAAGGATGGTTTGTCTAAAACCAAAAAGTATGCCTATATGGAAAACATTGGCGACAGCCATGATTTGGTACAATATTTGATGATATTTATGAACTACCACTGTGCCAAAGAATTACTGGGAAACAAAAATGGAATATTTCGGGCAGTGAGTAAAAGATCCATGGATGATGAAAAGTTACCTGATCTACCATCTGGGGTATTGAATATTATCACAATGATCAAAAGTTATTCAGGAAAATATGTAGATATCAAAAATTCAGGACATTCATCGGATATCATCGCACACGAAATGATGAAGATGGATGCCTATGTCCACATTACATCTCCTATAAGAAGACTCGTAGATTTACTGAATATGATACAAATACAACAAAATATGAACTTGTTACAATTGTCGCCTGCCGCGTATACCTTTTATGAAAATTGGTGTTTGAAAATAGACGAAATCAACAAAGATACAAAATCAATCAAAAAAATTCACGCGGACTGTAATTTGCTTTACGTTTGCGATAAAAAACCGGAATTAATGGATCAAATACATAAGGGATATGCGTTTTCCAAAAAAGAAGTTACTTATGAAAATGTAGAAAACAAATATGAATATTTAGTATATTTACCAGATATGAATATTACCAGCAGAATTTTTAGCAAAGAGGATGATTTATTATACAGCCCCCAAAATTATAAGCTGTATTTATTCAATGATGAAGAAAAATTCAAAAAAAAGATTCGTTTACAACTTATTATCTAATATTTAGTGTAAGTATATACTATAAATACGTTGTAAATGATATAAAAATATCTTTTTAATTATTAATACATGGTAGTTTTAGTATATAAATTCGCAGAATATAATACGGAGCATACACATAAAAATGGATTTGGTGATATGGTAAGAGGACTCATTTCCATTAAACAGATTCAACAAATCATGGGCTTTAAATTATTAGTTGATATGAAGGGGTATTTTGCCGGTAAATTTTTTAAAGATCATTGTCCAATTATGTATGATCATTATATTATTTTTAAATTATATGGCAATGAACAAAATAATTTAATGCATATAAAAGATATTATTCAAAATGAATTTGATAAAGGTTATAATATTATAGCATTTAATACAAATCATTATCCAGTATTACATTTATTTGACGATGAAGAAAAAAAACAAGATATGATTAATTTCATGCGAGAGGTATTTACATTTACTCCAGAATTTGAAAGATATTTCAATGAACGATGTGAAAAACTAGGTAATGATTATCATTTATTTCATTATCGTTTAGGTGACAATGTCATGAATGACGGTGAACGTATAAAAAACATGGAGTTTTGTGTAAATCATTTATTGAATTATAAAAAAGAAAATTCAGTTTTAATATCAGACTCACTTGAATTCAAAGAAAAAATCGCTAGTATCAAAAGTGATATCAAGGTTTTTTTAAACAAACCAGTTCATTCCAATTCATTCATGGTTGATAATAACAAGAAAACGGATGAGAATTTTATTGATATTATGATTGATTTTTTTCTAATAAAAAATGCGAAATCAATTTCATCATATTCTGTATATGGTTGGACGTCTAATTTTGTTTATTGGACAAGTATGATATATGGTGTTCCATTAATAGCATTACCAAATTCACATTATATTATAAATATATAAATCTTGAAATTACATGAAAATCTCATGTGTAAAAAAAATTGAATTACTTTATATTATATTTTACTCTATTAAATATAATATCAAAATAACTTAAAGAAATCCTCGCACAAAATGGCAGAAACTGGAATCCTAGAATTTGAAATTAACCGCTCGCCATCAATGGTGGATTTATTTATGCGTGATGAGATATCACAAATGAATATAACTCAACGACCATGTGGTTTTTGTGGTGAAGAAGGACATATTACCGTGAATTGCCAACATGGGCATATTGATTTATTACATCGTTGTGCTATGTTTATCTATTTGGTCAATATTCGTTACTTGAAAAGTATCAATTATAATATGGACTATCATAAAATAAATCCGAATGACCCAGAAAATCATGACGAAATGATTCATTGTCGTTGGTTGAATCATCTAACCATTCCTGAAAAAAAAATATTATGTCGGGTGAATGGAATCGATTTGACTGAAATAGAAGATATGATGTTTCCGAGTCAAGACCTATTCAGATTATTACATGAATTTTATGTTGATTACGCAATGGAGCAATTACAGAACAACCAGCTATCCCATCCGCGATTGATACAAGATATATATTATACTCATGTTGAACAAATGACGTCGGCAAGTTTCCGCGAACGTTATGGTAATGTCGTATTAAATAATGTGATTGAAAACAGTGGTCGTCATTTATTGAATTTTGAAAGAATACGTATTATGATATCAAATCAAATTGCCTATTATGTGGATGAACATATTGATACGGATAGTGATAGATATTTTGAAAATATTGTATTTAATCCGCAATTATATCCGTTTTCATTAAATGATTTTACGAGTGATAATCATTCAGTACGCACTCCGGCAAAAATAATTGTCATAGAGTCAAATTACGAAAAAGAATCACAAGAATGTCCTATTTGTTTTGTTGAATTAAAGCAAGATACGAATTGTGTCACTACGAATTGTAAGCATCAATGTTGTTATGATTGTATGATTCAAATTGTAAATAATACTAAGAAAAATAAGTCATTTACTTGTTTCATGTGTCGCACTCTTCTTGATGAATTATCTGTTCCGAATAGCGAAATAAAGGACATTATTAACAATGAAACAAATAACGCGTTTGACTAAAAACTCCAAAAACAAAAAACCTAAAACCAGAAGTTTTGGTTTTTTGTTTTTTTCTATTTAATATATAAGAGTTTTTATCATGAAAAAACATAGTGTGAAACTGAGGAAAAACAAACGAAGTACAAAAATGAATAAATCTAAAAAAGGAAAAAAACGCACTTACCGAAGACATAATGATAAAGCAAGGGGAATCACCTCGTCAAAACCAAAAAACAAAAACCCTTTTGAAAAATTGTATGATTTAGAAAATCAACAAAACATTATGACTATTTTAGAAAAAATGGTGGCGATAAAAGAGATTGATCCTGAAAATACCGTTATAACCATAAGTAGTGAAACCATTCGTAAAAAACCGGCTGACATGTCCCCCAAAGAATTAAAAGCTATTTTACATTTTTTGAATGTAGACACAAAAAATGCTTTAGAAAAAAGCGAGCTTGTTACATTGTTGGAAAACGAATTCAAAAAAACGAGTAATTCAAAAATAGATAAGACTTTTGTAGATACAATACAAAAGAAACGTCAATTATTATTAAAACAGTTAAAAGAACAAGAGGAAAGACAACGCGTTGAAAATTTGAAAAAACAAAAAATAAATGAAAAATTAGCGGAAGAACAACGACGAAAAGACGAAGAACATCGAAGAATAAGGGAGGAACAAAAAAGAATAAAACGTGAGCAGGAAGCACAGCAAAAACGCGATGAATTTGACAAAAAAATAAGAGAATTTGAAGAATTTGACAGGTATAATAAAGAAATGGAATGGTCTCGACAACAAATGGAAAACCCATACTATCGCACAACTTATAGAAGCCAATATCCTCAGCCGTCGTCCTATTCTTATGTTCCACCATATCCACCATCATCATATTCACATGTTCCACCATATCCACCATCATCTTATTACTATCAACAACAACAGGCACAGAGAGAATTGAATGAAATACCAATAGAATTAAGATATGGTCACAAATATACTGATAATTCATCAAAGAATTATTTGGGTGGGAAATAATAGCAAGTGAATAACAAATTACATTTATCATAGGAAAAATGTAATTTCAATTTTTGTCCACTAGGATTTCCTTGGCAACTGTACGAATTATTTTATTGTAATTCTTTTGTGCTTTTTCCTTATCGGTATCGCACAAACTTTGATCAATGAGCTTCGTATACAGGTCACTCTTTTTATGATTTGGGTCTTTATATTCTGGGTTAGCCCTTCCCCATAGTGACATTTGCTTAATATTCTTGTGTTCTATTGCCTTAATCACTTTTATCATTTGCTGTTTATCATCGTCTTTATGCCATATATCGTTGTTTTTAATATGAATAACCTCTCTCTTTAAATCACTACAGTGGATCGGTCGTTTACTTATATCTAATTTATTTAATCCATTTACTAAAATGTTACTAATACCCCCACAATACCCAAGAGGTCCAAAATTTTCAAAATCGGTAAGGGTTAGAATCAATGATTCCAAAAAATCACTTAGATTCAACGCATCTTTACATGTTTCATTCAAGAATACATTCAAGTTGAATTTGTTATTTGTCGTATTATTCATATTGTTAGTGATATTATTATTTGTAATATTTACGGTTGAAACTAATTCCAATATTTTCTTATTTTGCTCTAAAATAAGGTCTTTAAATTCTTGATTTTGCTTTAAAATTTCCAACATCATTTCACTGTCAAAATCATGATCACCCGATTGATTATTTGTTGTAGTTTCATCTACATTTATAATTATGTTTTCGTTTTTTATTATTTCGCACTTCTTTTTGTGTCTCCATAAACCAGAACGATCATTGAATTTTTTTTCACAATATTCACAACTGAATTTCGTTTTTTTCGCGTCGTCTGTTGCCATTTTGTTGATTTTATGTTTATTCGTGTTATAATGACGTTTCATATCAAAACTACGTGAGCATTTATAATCACACATATTACAAAAAAAATCTTGCGCGTTTTGCGCGTTTGTTGTTGCGTTTTCGTTTTTAATATTACATATTTTAATATCATACATCAGGTTTGGTATATTATCATTTATACCTTTTTCTGGTTTAACTTTTGGCTTGGGCATTGGTTCAATACTGTTTAAGGTTGCGTGTAATAATTCAAAATATTCTTGCTCCTTTTTTCTTGCTTCATAATGGTCTTTACAATTAAAAAAATTTACTATTTCCATACTCCAGTTTGTCCAACCACCGTTGTTTCTAATTACTTGGTATAATTTACAATTATAATTACTTGATTTATTATTTATACAACATTGTTTATGAGCATGTTTTCTTTGAATAAAGTTAGTTGTATGTCCAACATATACATCAGTTATATTAGGGTCTTTACAAGTAATTTTATAAATAATTGTATTCGAATAATCTATTTCCACCTTTGGCATACTATTTACTTTATAATAATATTTTATTTTTATATTAAAAAAATCTTATATTTTAAAATAATCTTATGTTGCTTAATATCGCAACAGAAAAGGTTTTAAACCATTTTTCTTAAAAAATATTAATTTTATGCTCACAAAATTATGCTCTCATACATTTTTCCATGAAAAATACGGGAGAGCTTTATGCTGTAAATCACCCTAAAAAACGCTGTTTTTAACATGAATCCCCGGGATTTTCAAAAATGGACATACCAAAAATGTCCATTTTTACTTTTTCCATTTACTTTTGTTTGAAAATTGAAATTTTTTAGAATAATGATTCTTCGAAAAAACTTAATAAAAATAGTATTTTTTGTAAAAATATTATTATACGATAATTAATCTAACGCGTTCTTGAATTGAATCGTAGATGACGCACAATTTTCATTACGATACAGTAAAACGTTATCTAAATGGTATATTTTACATCCCGGGTCCAATTGTTTCTTTTCATTATCATACGGAATAATTGTATTTTTGTATACATTCATACCAAAACCGTGCATACCAATCGCACTACCTTCACGTATTCCATATATATTCGGTATATTTTGATTACCGCGATAATATTGTGAATTTAAAAAAACATCAAATTCATTTTTATCATATATCCAAGAGCCACAATATGGATTCACGTCATTTATTACATATTTTTGATTATTAATAACAACTGTATTTTCACATTTTAACTTATCATGTAAATCAGCTAAATATTCATTACCGTAAACATCTGTTTCAATTCTTACAAAACCTAAATTATATTTATTTTGTATTAATGCGTCTTTATGAAGTAACCAATATTTCAAGGCATTACAAGGAATCAATATATCATCCTCTATATATATGAATATATCGTAATCATCTTTTTGTGTACGTAACAACTTACGGCAGGACCAAGCTAAATAATATGGATTATGTTCTTTATTTGAAAAATCATGTGTAATTATTTCAATTTTTCCATTCGTATTTTCTATTAAAAATTTACGACTAAATACCTCATTTGTATGTATATATAAATCTGTCTCATACGGATAATTGCATATTTCTTTTATAATACGATTAATATAGTTAAAGCGATACCTCAAACGTATGGAATTGAAAAACGTCATATGTGCCGTGATTTTCATATTATATTATCTTAATAACATAACATAAAATTCTAAAGAAAACGCAAAATTATCATTCATTTATCATATTTTTGTTCCATGTTTCAAGAAATGATTCGCCAATTATATTTTTACCTATTTGTATAATATAAATTAGTATTTTTAATTTTAACATTTGTGAAATACCAATTTTCGAAATTTGTAAATTTTTTCCAAGACATTTAAGAATCGTAAGATCTAGATAATCTTTTATATTCTTAAGTGTGCTATTGGCATATACAGTGGCATTATTATGAAAAAGTGATTTAATATTTTCAAAACTATTATATCTTGATTGGCTAAACCATTTTTGTACTGTTTCCTCCCATTTTTGTTTTATGTATGTATCATTGATGGGTCTACCATCATGGAAATCACCACTTTCTTCACCAGTATTAATATTCAATAACGCAATAAATAAAAAATCAGATTTCAATTGATTACAAAACGCATGTGATGGTCTAAGTCCATATGCTAATAAAGTTTCTGTACCAAATTCGGTTACTACATTTTCAACTAGTTTTGCGTCCATATTCAATGTTCCTATAATATCTCCAACAGTAGGCGGAAATATATGTTCATCTTCACCACATTTACTATTCAAATATATCATTTTATTTGGGTCACCAGTATATGTAGGTATAATATAATAATGATATATTAATTGTCGGCATATCCAACATGTACCACAAGGTTTTTTTTTTAAATTATATTTACTCCAATTATTTTGTTTTAATTCCTTTATTATCTTGTCCTCTGGTGTATAATATAATCTCCATTTACCTTTTTCTTTTACAGAAATATAATTATTATTTCTACTCCGTATACAAGTTAAAACCCAATTTTTTTCTACGCGATCACAAAGTGTACCATTATCTTGATCGACATTATTATCTGTAAAATAACTGATATATTTTTCACCGCTGGTTTCAACTAGTAATTGAGTACTACGCGCAAGGGCTTTACCTGTATAATCGATACGAAGTTTTTTTAATTCAAACGCATTAGATGCTTGTTCAGGCAAAATTTCTCTTACAAAATCAAAAAAATCATGTCTATCAAAGGTAGTTAGATTATTAGTATCATTAAAAGCACTTTCATGAAAGTATGTATCTAGTATATTTGTTCCTGTACTACTATCTATAATACGAAAGCCTTTTACATTTTGTAGATAATTCAAAAAAGCATCATAATATGTATTTACATTAATATTATTATTGTTGTACTTTACTAAAAATTGATTTTCTGTTTCGATTTGGTTCTTTCTAATTTTCGTATTAAGATATCCTATTATAAAATTTGAAAAATAAGGTAGAGAAGCTCCAATAATAGTATCTCGAGTACTAGGTGAATTAGCTACTTGATATACACAATCTGGAGTACATACATTTTGATTATTCCCATTTTTTTCAGGTGTACATAGTTTAATGTTATTTTGAGTATCTATGGGTTCTGATTTAAAAAAACCCAACCATGAAAGAAATGGTTTTGCAATATATTGAAAACCTTGAAGAATACTTGTAGTTTGTTGTGGTCTTTGTGGAGGTCTTGAAACAACATCATCTACCACAATATCACTTTCTGAGGGTAAAATTTGATTCCGTTTTAATTTTACTTTATCGCCCCGTTCTTTTGTTTGTTCTTCTCTCCGTTCTCCTATCCGTTTATTATAATTATATATTGGACGAGATAGGGAAGCTATTCTGGAAGAATTTCTTGTCGGTTTTTGTACTTCTTCTTCTGGTTTTACTTTATTACTACGATAACCGAATAATCCAAACATTCCCCCCTTTCTTGTCCTATTTATTTTTTTATGATTTTTCCTTTTACAAGTGACTCTATTTTTTCTACTTTTGTTTTTATTCATTTTCCTAAATTTTCTTGATTTCATTTAATGTGATTATATATTATTTTGATATAATAAAATATAACTTTTTAGTAAATTCGTCTATTCCGCGTGATCTATTTTAATGCGTCTTTGAACAAAATAGTACTTGATTGACACTCGTCGTGTTTGTACAAATAAACATTATCTATGTGATAGAGACGACATCCAGGATGTAATTGTTTAGTCTCCGCGTCAAAAGGGATAATGGTTTTTTTGTATCGATTCATACGATCTCCGTGTAAACCGACACCCGCAGCAGCTTGTACATCATAGTTTGGAATATTACCATTACCATTATAATATGGCGAATTCAGAAAAACGTTGAATTCATTCCTATCATATATCCAAGAAGCAACAAATGTATTGACATTATTGATTACATAATTTTTACCATTTATAACAACTGTATTATTCGTGTCTAATTTATGAATAATATCAACCATGTATTCATTTCCATCTATATCGGTTTCAATTCGTAAAAAACCTAAATTGAAACTATGCTTAATTAGGTCATCCTTATGTTGTAACCAATATTGTAACGCCTCAACTGTAATTAACATATCGTCCTCAATGTAGATAAAAATATCATAATCGTCTTTTTGTTCATTTAAAAAAGATCTACATGACCAAGTTAAATAAACTGGATTCGTATTTGTGAAATCATGAACAATGACTTGAAGTTTACCATTCGTGTTTTTTTTTAAATAATGTGGTTTCACATCTTCGTTGGTGTGTATAAAAATATCAGTTTCATATGGATAATTACATACTTCTTTGATGATACGATTTATATGATTGTAACGGTATCTTAACCTGGGCGAATTAAAAAAGGTTATATGCTTAGTGATCCTCATATAATATAGTATAATACTACTTAGTATTATCTTTAAACCTTTTATACGTATAATGATTGTGTGGTAGCAACAAATTTCAATATCATTTCAGGAATTTGTTTTAATTTTTGAAGGAGTTCTAAATTTCCAATACTTTCCACGATTTTTTCCATTTCAGTTGAAACGTTGTTTATTTTTAGTATTGCCTTGATGAATTCTCCCAAAAAGATTCCCTTTTCGTTTTCCAGATGTTGAAGCATAGTTTTACATTCTTGTGCTGAATTACAGTCGACCCAGTGTTCAACCGCTTTCAATATATCATAATGTATCGTATAATCAACCCCTGTATTGATTCGATAATTTGTTTCAAAATCTTGATAATATAGCATATCCTCTTCTATTTTTTCAAGAATTGTTTTCACGTCAGAATATGGTCGTATTGTTTTCACCGAATCGTCCACATTGATATTGGTGAAACAACTGAATAATTTGATAAGCTGTAATCTCGATAATTCATTGAGCGTACCATTTTGTATTAACCTGGCAAAGATTAAACAATGGACTTCTCTCAAGTGTGACGCAATGCGTCCTAAATCAGTCATTTTAAGATTTTCAACACCATCATCGCAGGATTCGTCTTTTGTTAAATATCCTTCTTTTTCAAGGAATTTTGCCAATACATTGACATTGTTTTTCAAATAGCCGCTGGTATTTTCATAACCTTGTTTTTCTTTTTCGATTTCCTTGAGTTTGTGATTGAGTTTTTTGACAACCATCATGTCGTTTTGAATACTCTTGTAATTATCTTCGATTGACGACATGTCTCTTTCGCATTCTTTTCGTTTCTTGTTTGCGCTTATCTTGACTTTTTCCACCGCTTCAATATATTTTTCCACGATTTCCCTCGGTGTTTTCATGTATTCCATTTGACATTCCATTTTCTGCGCTTCTTCCTCTAATTTTGAAATCTTTTTGTAGGATTCGTTCAACTCACCTACAATATCGTCTTGAATCATTGATCTTTGACAGAATTGTAATAACGTTTGGTCTCCGGTTTCAACCAGGTTCAGCATCAAATTATACGATGTCTTGAATTTACTTACCAGTGTTTGCGGTTTGCCATTCATCATGATTCGGTAATCGGGTAGATTGACATTGCGGAATAAATTATTCAGGTGAATCACATGACCAACTGTATCAATACCACGACGACCGGCGCGACCCGCGGTCTGCATATATTCATGAGAATAAAACATGCGATTGTTTGTGCCGTCATACTTGGTGAGATCCGTGAATAATACGGTTTTGATTGGCATATTTAAACCGACCGAGAAAGTCTCCGTACAGAACAATAATTTGATATACCCGCGTTCGAATAAGATTTCTACGATTTCTCGCAAGATGGGCATACATCCACTGTGATGGATCGCAATACCTTTTTCTAATAGGGCAACCATATTGTTGTATTCTGGTAATTCCAAGTATTCCTGGTAATTCGGTAATTTTTGTCGTAACAATTGTTCGCATTCACGACGCACTGTATATGGTACTTTGGAATCGTCCTCCAGTAATACCACCGTGACCTCTTTGGATGCGACCTCTATTTGTTTTCTGGACATGATAAAGCACGCAGCGGGGAGCATATTGTTTTCTACCATATATTTACAGACATCGTTCAGGACATGCTGGCGTTTCACCCATACTTGTTTTTGTTGGAATAAATCTAGCATTTTCTTTACTTGATGGTAAGTCGCATCGTTGAATTCACCGGTGGCGCTTTGTATGACATGGAGTTTATTGACTGTTTTTTTGATTTCTTTTTCCAGGACCTCGTCTTTTTTGATTGCTTTGTAAATACCTTGGTTTGTCGTAATGAAACAATAATGGGTTAGCGGAACAATACGATGGTTGGAGGTACATAAATAGACTTGTTTTTTAATTTCGCTTTTCGCATGACGATTTTCCACCCACGCAGCGAATTTTTCTGGTCCATCCAATGTCGCGGAAAGCATCACCATTTGGACATGTAACGGCATCATTAAAATCATGTTTTCCCAGGTATGACCTCTGCCTGCGTCGTTAATCATATGGACCTCATCATGAATCACGCATCCGAGTTCCGTATCGAAATTCATGTTGAATAATAACAGTGACTCATCACTTGATTTTTGTTTTTTCATATATAAAGTGTTTTCCAATATCTCCGCGGTCATGATCAATACTTGTGCCTCGGGATTGAGCTTGATATCACCGGTAATTAAACCAATCGTTACCTCGGGGAATTTTTCTGTGAATTCGTGGTATTTCTGATTGGAAAGCGCCTTGATTGGACTGGTGTAAATGACTTTTTTGCCTAACTTGGTGAAATAGTCAATCGCGAAAATACCAGGTAAGGTTTTTCCCGAGCCCGTCGGGACGCACACCAGTGTATGGTGTCCTTCTACAATTGCTTCGATAGAATATTTTTGGAAACAACTTAAGGCGAACGGGAAAATTTCAATATATTCTTTGTATTTTTCTTCGCCTTGTTTTGGATAAGTTTCAGAGCAGATTTTCACCATTTTTGTGTGTGTTATATATTTTTGTGTATTGATGTATTTTATAAATAAAAATAAAATCAATTTTAATTTGTATTTTTATATTCTTCTTTTTCTTTTATTCCTTCGCGTTTTTCTTAATTTCCTTGTTTTTCTTGTTTTTCCAGATTTTCGTTTTTTTAGGTGACGAAAAGATTTATTTCCGCCGTTTGGTCCTGCAGAATTCATAGATCCAGCAGCGTTATGTATGATAGATTTAATATTCCCAGCAGGTAAATCTGCGATGGATGTGTGATTATCTATATCATCAAAATTAATATTATGTAATTTGTTAAATGGAGGATTATCAATAGATTGAATAACATACTGATGAGTCTTGTTATCAATTTCTACTATTTTAAATATAATATTATTATTGTTGAATTTTATTCTGTCATTTATTTTATATTTTGGTAATTGTTGTTCCATATACAATATATTTATATTATTATAGGATTTTTTTGTTTTTGGAAAAAAATTATCTAAATAAGAATTTTAATTTAGAAAGGATATAAAAAAACAATATCATACTAATATATAATAATGAAATTTTTTACTTCATTACTCTTTGCTCTCTTCTCGTCTGTTGCT
>Ga0209189_1001235_pt1 | contig 19483 bp, 29 predicted proteins | sample C_130820_EF_Meta_FD_187308 | JGI IMG/M metagenome (GOLD analysis project Ga0209189, IMG submission 187308) | Freshwater microbial communities from Lake Croche, Canada to study carbon cycling - C_130820_EF_MetaG (SPAdes) (version 3) | ecosystem: Environmental > Aquatic > Freshwater > Lake... | reverse complement strand
GCGACAGGCATACTCCAGGTGAAGGCTGCCGAAAAAGGCATTGTGAGATGTGAGCGCAAATACTATTCAGACTATGATGCCTGGGCGCAAACTCTTTCTCCCAGTGGCATGCTGACTGCGTATGAGCCAGACAAGCGAACAGTCTTTCAGAAGCGCTTGAGTATGGCTTTGCTTGACAATCGGACGGATCCACAGAAAGTTAAACATCTACAGCAGCTTTTCAAGATTAGCGCACGTGTTTGGAAATGTCCATCTGTAGAGTTGCAGATACGCACCTTGAAAGAATATGAAAAGTTCTACGATGAAAGGATTGTATACGCGCAAGAAAATCCCGGTCTCGATATGCAGCAATATGTCGAGAAGAAAAACAAGGCGACAAGGGCAAGGAAACGGTTGGATGCCCGCGCCAAGCGTATAGGAGCCAAACAGGCCGCGGAGGAACCAGTGGTATATAAGCGTCTTGGATCGACAAGTCTCTTTGTGGAGAGAAACGGCACACCCTATGAAATAGGCTACTACTATATGGGCGACTGTATAGTAGGATCTGATGGAACAGTCTATAATAGTTTTGCGGAGATGGGTATCCAGGGCGCGCCTGTATTCAGTATTCTCTACAGAGGTTCCTTACACCGGCTAAAGTGAAAATTGACGCCCATCACAACCCCCTATTTTTGTATCAGAATGTCATATCCGCCCAGAACATTGTTATCTCACCACAGTGGGGGGCAAAGAGCTACTGTTGTGACGGATGGAAATGTCATTGTCACAGAAGGTGTGTGCAGAGGGAGGGTGCTGAAGTTGGTGGATTGGCTCATTCTTGCAAACGAAACAAAGGTAGTTGTTGTCTGGAGTCCTCCTGTACCGAAAGAAACTCTTTCTATAAAATTACCCAAGGATTCTTGTATGGTCAAAGTTCCGCTAGCTACTTCACTCAGTAGTCCAGATATATTATGCGCCCCAGAAATAGAGTTACTAGAGTAATAAAATGAAGTTCTATATATTATTTTTCTTATTTATATTTGCAGTTCTGTATTTAAGAACAGCCCACACAGAACCCTTTCAAAATAACTCAAACATCGTAATCGCTCTTCTCTGTGTATGCCCAACCGAGATTGTTATCAACTTTGCTAAAAAGATGGCAAAAAGTTATAAGGTGTATATTGTATGCGATGATATATACTGTCATACACCCGAAGAGCCCTCTATGACATTTATTAAGATTAGCGATGAAGAAGTTCTAGAGGCCCACTATACGAAATCAAACATAGCTATAGGAAAGATTCCTTCTGCCTGGGACAAGGCACTTTATTATTTTAACGTAAAAAATATGAGTCCCTCTCATGTCTGGTTTATAGAAGAAGATGTATTCATTCCACGTGTAAGTATTCTAACGGATTTGGATGCGAAATATCCTACTGCCGATTTGATTGCTAAACAGAACGTGAGGCAAGAAGAGGATCCTGATTTTGAATGGTGGTTTGACGCAGAAGAACTTACATCACAACCACTCTATAGGAGCTTAGTTTGTGCAACAAGAGTCTCCAGAAAGGTTTTAAATGAAATAGCGAACGTGGTGAGGAACCATGGCCGTCTTTATTTTATTGAGATTATGTTCAATACGATCGTTCATGAAAAAAATATGGAGTTAGCTATGCCTGAAGAACTATCTGCGATTATTTGGAGACATGACTGGCGCGATGAGGAGATTGATCCAAATCATCTATATCACCCTGTAAAAATGTTAACAACTCAGAAAAGGTATAGAGAGATGCTAGCAAAGGTCCCTAATTCTGGAGTAGAGGCATTCCGTGGAATGCGATGATACAGCCGCTTCAAAAATTGATTGCGTGGGACCTCCAACTTGTAGGTAGTCCACGATGAAGGTGCCTATAAATAGTCGTATTCTATCTGCCGATACTTGTAAAGATATGTATGGAATCCATGAGCCCCACTATCAGCTACTACATCTTGATAATGTTACTCCAGTGGTAGGTGGCGTCTTCAAACTGAACTATAGGACTCCTGGAGCGAATCCAGGAATATCCTCCGAGAAACAGGAAAGGGTGGTCCAGAAACCGCGAAGAGAGCTTGAGGATGATGAAGGATGGATTCGTGTAGAATCACCACAGAAGGCTCATTTGCGGCGTAGTTTACAAAGACTCCGTGAAAAGGCTGAGTAAAAATTGAGGGAGGGCGTGTGTCGCCTATTTTTTACGCCCAAAATGTTAAAGCCGTGTGAAGGAATACAACTACAGCCTATCAAGTTTACGCCGACAACGTCGAAAGATGGAGTGGGTCCGCCTCTATTGAAGCGTAGTATCTACATTCCTCCTTCGAAGAGAGCTGAAATGAAGCCAGAAGATATTGTTCTAACTGCAGAAGATATGGATTCGGCGACATTATTCCCTACTCTTGGACCGATGCCTCCAGCAACAAATGGGGCGAGTTGGAATCAGATTCGAACTCGCCTAACAAAACCACTTGTGAATGTTGTGGAGGAGGCCATTGAAAGAGAGAGAAAGGAAGCGGAAGAAGGTATGCGTAGGGAAATGGAAACGGATCCGACAAAGATGACAGAACAGCAGCGTAAAGCGAATGGCTGGGACTCTATTACGATTCCATCCAAACTAGCGGATTTCTCCGTTATAGATCCAGAGTATCCTTGGAATGTTCAGAAAGATTGGTTGAATGTTCCAGATTTTACGCCAGACATTATGAATGATTCTTCCAAATTCCTGAAATATGCCACATGTATGAACGCAGATGGAAGTGATATTGAGAGGGCGATGAAAAGGTCCGCGACGAATCCTCTCATTGTTGTGAATAATGTAATAGAGCAGCAAGGGACTGCATTTCAAAAGTTCTGGGGGGCTACGTTAACGAAAGTGAAGAAACTCTAATGAAAAATTGACACCGGTGCGCCTATTTCCTTTTTTACAAGATGGAACCTAGAACGCCAGTCTATGAATCTGTGAAAGTGGTCGTAGAAGTGGGGACACCTGATAAGTTCTCTAAACTTATACAATTCTGTTCAGAAAACGGCATATATGTGCAACCTGTCGCGGCGAATCCCTTTCAAGCGATTGAGTTGGATACTACAAAGCGGAAACCCACGGAAGAATACAATAACTTCTTCGGACAGCCGTGGCTCAATAAGGATGGTATGACATCTCTGGCGAATGTATATACATCTTTAAAGGAATATGCCAAAAGGCACAAGCTCTTGAATGAGGATGGGAGTATGAATTTGTCGCCCGAGTTGAAACAGGCCTTCCGAACGGAGCGAAACTGTGTATATCCGCATGATTTTCCTAGCTTGGCATCGAATGCCTTTTAGGGTGGGGCGGTCTAAGCAACTCGGTATGTATTCAAAAAGAATGGAAGAATTGCTCTGTAAGCATCCCCATAGCTCATCGTGCGATAGTGTATGTGAATGTTGGTGCGATGTATGTCAGAAGAATTACGAAAACGAATGGGTAGAAAGGGCCGAGAAGGATAATTTGTGTGACGCCTGCGGAGTTCCTAAGAATATAACGATAGAATCTGTATTTAACTTTCAATATATACATTTTTTTCAACCCTGCCCGTCTTGTGTGTCGGGTATGAATGCGTGTCTAGCCGCGGCAAACCTCTGTGAGGCATGTCGTGAACCATTGGTATCGGGGGATTGTTCTAAATGTAAATGTCTAGAAACAGAGGACTGTGAGTGCAGGCAATGTCGTGCGTTTAGGAACGCTGATAGTTTGCCACAGAGCGGCGGGGACGTTGAGAAACAATCGGAGTAGATACAGTCTGCTGACTATGTTTAGAGCGCGTAATCATCTTATCCTGAACACCACAAGCATTCTTGAGCTCTAGAAGAGCCTTGGCCGCCTCCATTTCGGATACAGTAAAGAGCGAATAGGTCTGGGAACGAGTTTTCATAATATACATCTGTATTGAATAGCCTTTATACCGTTATCTATAGAAGCTAAAACTTTTGTAGGATTTTTGGGAATATACCAATAATGAGAATGACGAATAAGATAGTTATTACGTGAAACTCGGTCTTTGCCATGTTCGTCTGAAAAAGGACATAGGATTCTATCTTATCTAAAATTCCCCAAACCGCGTGCCAATATACAACAATGACCGTTATCATAAACAAAAGAAAAAAGGCGTGATCTTCTAATTGACCTGTGCTGAATGCCATACTATTCATATAGGAGAAGAATATCTACAAAATTCCAGGACTCAAAGCCTTGGCGCGTTCTATATATAGAGACGTATGGCATCCAACACGAAAATGTTTCGGGTACATGTTCCAGTGAATTTTGTGATACCACCCATCTATTTAGAGAAGGGCCCCAAAGATGTTGCCATAGCTTTACGCTTGGGTGCGGATGCCTTGGCGTTTATTCAAAAAAAGGGTATGGATGCTCTGCGCCAAGAAACGCATTCCGAAGTTATGGAGCAGGCCACCCGGGATTTTGAGGAGACTATGCGGGACACTACAAAGCAGCAGGAGGCTGTATTGAGCAAGTTGAAGCAGGAGAAATTAAAGGCAGAAGAGGGGATGCGTGTGGCGCAAATGCGGTTAGAAGCTCTTGAGGTGGGGGCATCGGCGATTCGTTCGCAGATACAAAAGGAGATGAAGGAATCATCGTTGGAGTTGATTGCGGCAAAAGACGAACAGATTTTGCGTCTTCAACAGGCTCTGGATAAGGCGATGGACGGGGTTGGAAAACGTGTGGAATCCCTGCAGCAATCTATGACGAAGACATTGGCATCCTCCAAAGAAAAGGGGACGCTTGGGGAGACTCTTATGGAGGGGCATTTGAAGCGCGCATATGATTGTGATATTCAAGTGGTGAGCAAGGGATCTGAGACGGCAGATATACGTATGAATAGGGCGGATGGATCCTATTTCTGGGAAGTTAAGAATTATTCGCGTATGGTGTCTACAGAGGAGGTGAACAAGTTTCGCAGGGATTTGCGCCTACATCCAGATGTCAAGGGTGGTATTTTAGTGAGTCTGCGACAGGGGATTGTGGGTAAATCGCGTGGGGGAGATATAGATCTGGAGTTCTTAGATGATGGGCGGTTCATTTTATTTATTTCTAATTTCATGTATCATGATGACCCAGTCTTTTATTTACAGACGTTGCGCCCTTTTTTCGATACGATTGAGACCACGTCAAAGCCTATAAAAGACGACGCGGAGGCTATTCGTGCGCTTGAAACAAAGGCGGCTCTCATAACAAATTTATTGAGAAGTCATGCCGCTTCTGTTACAAAGCATAAGAATTCGCTTGTGGGGCATAAAAAGCGAACGGATGCAATGTTTGTAGAATTCAATAGCTATGTTTTGGAAGCGGAGGCGCAGGTTCAGACGGTTTTACGTGTAGCAATGGGGTCGGAGGAGGCTACCACGGAAGTCTTGACAGAAACGGAGACATTTCTTCCCTCGTTCGTATTTATAAAGGAGAGACTATCTGATTTTGTAGAGGACAAGCTGAGGGACTATGTAAAATGGCTTCTAACGACCTATGAGTTGCGAGAGGGTGTACAGGTAGAGATCAAGGATCTTATTGAGAAGGCGAAAAAAGGTGGATATTCTGAAAAGTGGGTGCGGGCTGCGCGAGAAGATGTATTTCAAGAGACTGCCTGGGCGAAAGGGTCGCGATACATTCAAGGGCTGGCTTTGAAAATTGAATCACCGCAGGATGCTGTGTAAAGTATACAAATGCAGATCCAGAATAGTATAAATAATATTCTTGCGACAGTCGGTATGTGTATTTCTTACACAGCTGGGTGTCTAAGACTGTTCTGTGGAAAAAGGGAGGATATAAAGCCACATAGGAAGCCGTCTCAAGAGAGTGAAGTGTTACTCTTGAATAGGTTCAACAATGACCTACAGGAAGCCAATTATAGTTATTCGCAGGAAATAGAAGAATTAACGAAGAAACAGCAGCAGCTGGCTTTTGAAAAAATGCATCTTAGAATGATGATACATACAATGTTTACTGTATGTATGATCATGACGTCGTCGTATGCGATTGTAATATATGTATCCCTTCTTCTTCGTTAGTATTCGCATAGACATTATTTAGAGCAATTTCTACTCAGGCATGGATCACAATCGCCTACACATTCATCATCAAAGACCGTCTCCGTCCCACAGACATGGGATGAGAATATAGCGCCGTGTGTCACAGAATCATCAAATAGTTCAGCAGACCAATGATACACGTTATTTTCTTTATGACGTGTGACAGCGCCATTCGGGTGGAAGTTGTAAAATGTGCCGTCGGATTTGTTGTGAAATACGTCTGATATGAGTGGTTTAGGATAAAAGGCGCGCAACTCTTGTGTGCTACATCTTTTTCGTAATATATATCCATCGGGCCAGAATCCAGTTTCTATTCCATCATTTCCAACGACTTTGACCACTTTTCCTTGAAGCAATAAGGGGCGAGCTCCGAAAGGTGGGATAGGTCTTGGCTCATATGTAAGGGTAGGTTTGTAGCATCCAGGCAAGTAAAGAATGGCGGTTTGACAATATGTTTTGTCCATACTATTTGGCAGAATACAAAATAATATAATAATTTTTACACAGGGATGTTTTCTAGGAATTTGTTATAGACGACTAAACCGGAATCATTACAGGGAAATAAGTATATGTATGTTTTTTTATCAGCAGAGACGGTAAGAGTTGCCCCATCGCCTCTTGTATAGTTATAACGGACATTTGCTATGGCCTTATAGGGAAGAAACTGTCGTATAACTCCTTCTGCTTGTATATTTTGCTCATGTATATCGACACCGTTTGTTAGGAAATGAAAAGTGGCCGAGGGGCAGCAATTCATATACCCAGAGCAAGTAAATAAATTATGAAACGGTATGGTCTAAAAGTATGTGACAATATATATAGAGGAATGTTGGATAAAACAGAAATAACAAGGGATCATATAGTGCAGGCGATTCAGTCTATTACGGATAAAAATCTCATAGATGCATTTGTCCAAGTATTTAAGATACGTGATGTGCGAGGTGGGTGTGGATTAAAAGACCCTTTTTATGTAATGCTAGGAACTCTCTATGAGTTCTATCCGGAAATTGTGACGAGTCTGTTAGAATTGGTTCCCAAATATGGTAGCTGGAAGGATATGTTTATGCTTTTAGAGAGGGGTTCCAGTATCCCTGCGAATGTTATATTTGAAATCGCATCGAGGCAACTTGTAGAGGATGAGAAGAATATCTTGGGGGGTCCTCTTAGTTTGCTTGCAAAGTGGGCGCCAAGAGAAGGAAAGCAGTTTAGTCATTTAGCCAAAGATTTCGCCTATTCTTTGGTTGGACCGACGAATGCGAGGCATTCTCAGATTATGGCGAGCTATAGGAAACGGGTTGCGAGGTTAAACATGAAATTAGAAACCGTCGAGACGTTGGAGTGTGCCAATCGCTGGGACGAAATAGACTTTCGGCTTGTTCCTATGGGGGCGATGACTTCCAAGAGCGCGGCATATGCGAATGAGAACCTGGATGGATCTGTGCGAAAGCCCGATGATATAAAACGCGAGGCGTGTCGTATAAAATATCTTGACTTTAAAGGGGCTCTGGAAGCGGATCCACGTGTATATATACCTATACAGGAGTCTCGGTATGATCCGATACGCGCCAGAGTAAAAGATTGGTTGGAGGGTGGTTGGCGCGGCACTTAAATGAGATACTTCTTAATGTGTATAGGAATGTTTGGACCTCTCCGCAGAACATTTGTATATTTTATGGAATATATATGGGGAAAGAATGATAGTGTTATTACATCTATTGCGAAAGAAACATCCCCTGATACACTGAACGATTATGTTAGAGATCCTAAGGTTGTAGGTTCTGTTGCGGAAGAAGTTATAGAAGATAGTCCACAGCCTCATTACAATCTTCGGGAGAGGAAGCATGTAAATTATGCCGAGGAGGGGTCCGACGAATCGGAATAAATTTGAATGGCTGCGGCATGGGGAGGCTAGGTAATTCCCCATGGACGATCCTCGTAAAACAGTAGACGAAGCGAAGCGCAGAGTGTTACGACTCTACAACCTCGGTTATTATGATGGGTCAACGATGGGTGTGATAGCTGGGCTTATTCTGGGTCTGAGTATAGGTATGGCGGTTAGTGTAGGATTTATGTATAATCAAAGATTGCATACAGCAATAGAAGTGGTAAGACTTGGCAATCTGATTAAAGACGTACTTAAAAAAGTATGATCTTACATGATTTGATATCGGAACATAAAACAAAAGCTGCCAACAGTAGTTGTAAGAAAGGCAGCTTGCCGAACATACCCCGGATTATTTTGAATGCACGGCTCATACCGTTATCAGATCTTAAATCAAAAGGTTTGTTCTTGAAACGGTATCCAAGAGATATATCCTTCATTTGGATGCTATAGACTGCGTTTTATAGGAGTTGTTGATAACGCCCCCTATAAAAAGAAATGCCATGTGCATGTCAGCTACCACCTGAAATATATCCAGACGCAAGTGAATGGGGGCCGATTCTTTGGAGTATTTTACATGGTATGGCGGAGCGTGTAGGTTCTACAGCCTTTCCTCAGTTTCAAGGAGATGAACGTAGAGCTTTGATTCGTATTATGAAATCACTTGTGAAAGTGATACCGTGTCCATCCTGTAAGGAGCACTACGAAGTGTATTTGAAGGAGCATCCTGTAGAGAAGATAATTACGACGACCCCCTATACAGATCTAAAGGAATATGTGAAGACGTGGTTTTGGGAGCTTCATAATTGGGTGAATGAATCGCTGGGTAGGCCATTGTTTCTTTACGCAGATTTGACAGCCACCTATCGTTCGGTGAATCTAAGACAGCGTTTAAAAGAGCTGGATGTTCCTTTACAGCGAGCAATACGCCTCCGAGCAGGTCAGCTTCTTGGATATACAGAGTTTGTGAATCAAACCAAGATTTTATTTTCTATCTATGGTATTTAATAGATGGCTGGGAAGCGTGTATCTCGGTTGCGTAAAAAAAGTAGGCGCGCAAAGACACGTCGGTTTAGAAAGCAGCGTGGCGGAAACCCGGACAATCTAGATATTTTAGCTAATACAGGTGCTCCATATCCGAATGGGCAGCCCGATATTGATTTTAATGTGAAATTCCAGCCAAATATTAAAAATTCTGCAACCATTTTTGGAAATAAAATGACAAAGAGTGAGGCCAGGGCGATTATTTCTAGGCCACATACGGCATGGAACACCCCTAAAGACAATAAGCTTTATACATTCTTGTGCTGGGATCCTGATATTTTACCACCAGATGCTTCAGGGAACTCTACGCCAAATAAGGGGTATCTTCATTGGCTTATAATAAATTGTAAGGGTTCAAATGCAGAATCAGGAGAGCAAATTGTCGATTGGACACCTCCTTCTCCTCCTTCAGGAGAACATCGCTACATTTTTGCAATCTTTGAACAAAAGGGGCCTATGCAAATAAATCCAGCACCTCCTCGTGAAAATTTCAACATTTCTGAATTTACAAGGCAGCATAGCTTGACGCCCTTTACGAATGGATATAAGGGTGTGCGGGTGAAGGCAACTTAAATGTTCCTATAGCATATTCTACAGAATGGCACAAACTCTACAAGAATGTCTCGCAGAGTTTGTGGGAAAACCACCCGGATTTATAGGATTTTATATATTGGAACCAGCATCCTGTAAGGCAGATCTGGAAAAGAAGATGAATATCATATTACGTGGCTTTCAGCATGTAGATGGAGCAAAACGTGTGGCAGAAGGGCATCCGGTGAAATCTGCTACGCAGGGTGAGAAAGTGAGAACGGCAGAAGAGATAGGACACTTATTGAGTTATGTGGAGTTGATGAAACGTGTATTAAAGACGAATATGACGCATCTCTGCGTGTTTGAAAGTCACTGTGCTACGACAAAAAATTACAGCTTGGAGGGGCTGTGTGCGTATATACGGGCTGTGAAGGAAATGGCAACTCGCTTTGCATTTGCGGGGACGGATGATTTTCTTTTATTTGGGGTGGAAGGCCTACACGTAGAACGTCCTATTACGCCGGCGATGAAGGCCACAACAAACTTTAAGAAGCCTGTGTCTTTTTTGATAAGTAGGGCAATGATGGAAAAAGTGGTTGGGTCCTATGAATATCTTTTACGGAACAACGTAGTTGTTGCGATGGATGAGCTATTGGGACTTGTTCTACGCGCACAGCAACGATGGGCTGTATGTTCTGAAGGTGATTTCTTTCAAATAGAAAAATAGCCCGCTTGAATAGGGAATGGTTAAAAATCGTAAATACACCCGACGGCGTGCGCGAAGGCGTAGTAGGCAAAGGGGAGGGGCGAAAAAGCATACGAATCTTTTTCAGGACGCGTATACCATTACGTTGCCATCGCATCCATATCGTTGGACGGAAATGGACCGGCAGGCAAAAGAAGCTGGAATTAATCTTCAGAAATGGGATGGTGTTGTGATAAAAAAGGAGGATATCAACAAACTACCTGAGCTTGGAGTCGGAACGACGAATTACAAAAATCGGAAAGGGGATGTTTTTAATTTGGGTGTGATTGGTGCGTATTTGGCGCATCGGAACTTGTTTGATCATATTTCCAAAACCGCGACGGCAGATAAAAAGGCAACTTTTATATCGGAGGACGATATACATATTACTCCCGATTTCCACGAGAGGCTTCTTGCCTTGGAGGATGAAATACAAAAACATGCCGCGGATTGGGACATACTCTTTTTGGATAAAAACACACCTACGATACAAGGAAAGAAAGTATCGGAACACCTTATAAAGCTGGATAAGGATGTGACTTCTACAAAGAATTGGGGTATATGGTCGTATATTGTTCGGAACGATAGTATTGGATCTAAAATCCGTCCATGTATGGAGCATATGTTAGATGTTCCAGACATACATTTGGCAAAATTCGCGGACAAGATAAACATGTATGTAATAACTCCCCCCATCACCTACGGGCATCCCGGGATTGGGACAAAGTCGATTGTCACTGAATTGGAGAACAAGTAAAAGTCTACCGTGTATTACGTCGTCTACGTAGCTTTCTACGTTTTATCTTTCGGGTATAGCCTCCGGTGTATTTTTTCGGGGGTGGAGCATGTTCATTCACGAGATACAGACATTCTTTTGGAACTGGGTGAAAGATAGCTAACCATACACGTTCCATATAATGCCCGACTTCGGGATTTGAATGTTGCGGGAACTCCTTTAGAAGCTCGTTGTAAAATTCAAGTTTCCTATGATGTATATGAGGCTTGCTTACTGCAAACACCCCTCCGTAGGCAACATGTTGAATATCAATTCCTTTGAAAAATTTGTCATACCATTTTTCAAAGGGACGAATTGTGGCCGGATGAACGCTATTTCGAGAAATGTTTTCTTGATTATTTTTGTTTGAAGAACGCCAAGAATTTATTTTAAATCCCATAAGCTTGGTTTTATAGTCGGGTTCATGACTTACACGAAAGGCGGATGTTTTTGTTTCAAAGACTTTGGGGACAATAATACGTAAAGTGTCATTCTTATGGGGAAGATTCCCTATAGAACCAGTACAGAATATGGTGACATCTGCCAACGTATTATAATTCTGGACAATGTGATATATATATGTGTGATCGCATCGCCCAATATTGTCAAGTTTAATAATTTCAATATTATCTTTCTTGAAGGGTGGTTCTGGATCTTTTCCCTTTGTGTAGATATAGATCTTACGGAAAGAGTATGTTTCAAATTCTTTCATCCAGGATAGATTTTCTTTATAATATGCAATGACCAGATCACATGTGAATGTATCCATCTTACTGAAAGCTGATAAAAAAATTGAATGAATCCCCTCACCCTTGTAAATCACACGAACGAATGAACATCTTCTACGTATCCCACAAACCATCACGCTGTGCGCGCTGGCATTGTGACAAGCATGTTGTAAAGATGATTTTAGAAACGACCCAACTGCTTTATACCGCCCACTGGGTTCTTAGAGAGACACCTGATTTTAGCAGTGCACCGTATCGTAAAGATATGACTGAGCGGGGATATAAATCTATTCGGAACAGGAAGCATCCTTCTGCCATTTGGACACGGGAGAGTCTTCAGCACTATATGTGGTTATGTCAACTAGGGAAACATCTTTGTCAGGAATATAAACATCGGTTTGGGGCAAAGAAGGAGCATGGTAGCGAGAAGCATATTCACTGGCTTAGTGCAAACCCCCCTGCCGAGTTAAAGGACAATGGTTGGAAACAGCCACCCCAGGCGATGCCAGAAGAATTTCAACGATCGAATTCTATTTCGGCATATAGGGCATACTATCTAGGTCCAAAAAGAGAGCTGCTGAAATATACAAAGAGGAATAGGCCGCACTGGATTTCAAAGGCCTAAATTTGAGGGATACCTCAAGACTTTTTGCATGTATGAACCTATTTAGTAAATTTCCAAAATTCACATTGTTAAAAGAGGGGGTGATAGCTGATAATAAGAGATTCATGTTGATAGGTCCAAAGGGTGTTGAAATACCCTCTATAGAAGATAAGGAACACGATTGCAAAATATACATAAAAGAAACATTGGAACATAATGATATACCCGAAAAAGTAGAATGCACGAAGAACGGTGTGTCGTATTCAATGTATGTTTGGAAAACCCCTTACGCGGCATTTTATAGAGGTGAAGATCAGTGGATACCCATATTAGATACAGATAGGAGAAGTTTATTTATTGGATCTGGGTCCTTCTTATATAGTCCAGAAAAGGCGTCCAGTGATATTTTGGATGTGCAAATCATGCGGCAGCAGTACCAAAGATCCCGTATGATTCTAAAGATAAGGGAACTGGAAAGTAGGAAAGAGGAAGTATGTCCTATACCCAAGTTTGTGGGTGAGTTAATAAAAAAAGAGGCCATATCAAAAAAGGACTCGTGTCCTATAAGTTTAACACTGTATGAGGAGTGTGCTTCTCTTATTCTGACGAGCTGCTATCATCTCTTTGAAGAACATGCTATTCAAGAATGGCTAAAACGAAACAATGCGTGCCCCATGTGTAAACAGACAATAACATCCAAGCGATATGTCTAATATAGATGTAAGATCCTCGAAAGAAGTATCGTAAACATAATGATTTGAATTATAATGAATAGGATTGTTTTGAAACGTTTTTGAGTCATGTAAATAGGGACATACTCAGGGCGAGGGGTAGGAATTTTTATACGCAAGCTGACAGTATCATCTATCTCCTCCATGTGTATGCGATGATTTGGGAAAGGGGCCTACAATTTTATAGGGGTGTTAGTAGGGGATCACCCAATCGCCATTATTCCTAATTTTTGTCTTTTTAGCTGCTCCTATGAGATAATTATAATGTAGAAGAAAACTATCTCTTTTTCGGAGAGAGCCATTGTTATAGAGGCTTACAAACGAGCCATTTGGATAGAGATTGCGTGGGAGTGTCATAGCAGGGATATCGAGACGTTGTAACATGGCGTTGATAAACACTTGATCTTCAGGTTTGGATTTCCACAAATCTCTTGTTTCATCATTTACTGTAAATATACGGCTGTCAACTCCATGAGACCATGCTAGGAATCCGCTACAGGCATTCGGGCAGCTCGGAGTTCCAGCGCAATCCACCCGGGTTTGTTCATCACATTGAAGATATAGTTTGGGAGCTGCCGGATGGCTTAGGCGGTCAAGAATATCTGGAAGGAAATTGGAATACACGACAATATCGCCATCCATATAAATTCCGAAACGGACCGCCGGGTCGGAAGAAAAGTGTGAGAGGAGTTCTAGTTTTTTGAGATTGAGAGTTTGGAAATGTTTTGTTCCGAAGGGGCTAACTTCTGTTCCGAAATCTTGGAGGGTCGTCTTCATACGGATACATGGAATGCCGAAGCCCCGGAAGAAGTGGAAAGATCCGATATCCGCGCAAATGACACAGAGCTTCCAGGGTGCTTTGATATCTTGTAAATGTTTTACGAGATTGTATGTTAAGAATTTGTATCCGTTGGAGGTGAGAGTGAATACAAGGGCGCCTTCGGAAGTTAGAAAGGGTGTGATGGAATCTTGTAGCATTTCTTGTATTGTATAGAGTTTCAAAAAGGGGTCTTCCGACGCGTGGGGAACTTTTTCCATAGTACCCATGATTCCGGTATAGTATTATAAAAGAAGTTCAACCTCAAGCTGTTGGATTCAGATACATTCTTCGCGAATGGGTATGGGATTGAGGCCTAGATAGTATCCGAGCATGGTATTCACATCGAAATAGGAATGAACTGCGACTCCTAAGAGAATCCAGGCGAATAGGAAGGGGATCCAGATAAATCCACGTATTTTGAAGAAATAGCCGACAAGGACGGCGACTAGAAGAGATATGAGCCAATCAAAGATAGACATTTTGAGTATCTTTGGTTTGCGCAGCGTTTGTATAGTAGTGCAGGGTTTCATCTATAGTGGGTATATCTTGTTTGATTTATTTCTTTTTGCTTTTTGTTCTTTCGGGTTCGTTTCGTTTTTACACGTCTCACCATATTGGACAATTGCCCATGGAAGACTCATATAATTATATATTTTATTTTCCCCAGTTAAACAATGTATGTGTAATATGTTTATCGGCATTATCAAACTCACCCGGGCCATCATTAAAATACTTACATGTATTTAATCCGTCATCATTATGAGTATTAAATGTATTATGTACATGTTTATTTACATGAAGCTGTGACATATTTCTATCTAAATTTGAAGAATTCCTTGATATAATCAAGTTTTTCTTAATTAGAATATCCATTACATCCGATAACATAGGTACACCCGCTTTTTTCGCCCGCGACTTTAATACATTATCCTCAAATCCCCATCCATGCATTTTATTAGGGAATCCATTTACTTTTTTGAATACATCTGCTCCAAAACAGGATGCGCCCCCTACAGTAGTCCCTGGATAACGTGAATGAGAATGATTATAGAGATCTAAAAATCCGTTTCCATCAAAATCATCTAGCTCCTTTGGAAATTCTTTTGTCATATCAAAGGTATAGTCGCAATTGATGTGAATATATAATCGCGGGAAAGTATACTTCTTTTCCGACTCCAGAAAAGCCGCATTTAATAAGATGCCTCTGTTAAAAGGATAAACATTATTTTCTTCAGCGATATATATGGCATATTTCTTATGGTGTTTCTTACAATAAGCTTCAATACTACTCAGACATTCTATGAGTTCTTCTCGCCTTCTTTCTTGGGGTTTTAGTGCCCTATATGCTATTAAAAAGACATACGTCCTTTCTCCACCCCCCCCTTTACGAGTATAACGTCTCCTGCGTAGGCGTTTATTTTTACGCACCTTTCGTGTTCTTTTCGGCATATCTATATAGGTTAAAGATTAAATATTTCACCCTTAGTATTCGTTGTGGGTTAAACGTTTACATATAATAACCCTTATAAAAATGTCATTCATTGAACGAGGTTATTTGGAGAGATGTAAGAACCCATCCGATATTCACGAACACTTGCCAACGCTTCGGAAGTATGCCTCAGAATGTACTCATATAACGGAATGTGGGGTGAGAGGAGCGGTGAGCTCGTATGCCCTGGCGGATGGAATCCGGGGAAAAGAGGGAGCACATATGATATTAATTGATTTAGTTGGCTGTGACGCGATAGATAAATTTCTCGATGTGTGTGAAACTGAAAATATCAATGCTAGCTTCTACGAGGGGGATGATTTGGTATGTCCCATAGAAGAAACGGAGCTTCTTTTTATTGATACATGGCATGTGTATGGTGATTTGAAGAGGGAGCTTGCTAGATGGCATTCTTACGCGAAGAAGTATATTATTCTTCATGACACCACGGTAGACGGAGAGTATGGAGAATCTATTCGGATGGGATGGAATATTCTAGAACAATCGAAGGTAAGTGGTATTCCCGTAGAAGAAATTGCGAGAGGGCTTTGGCCAGCCGTGGAGGACTTCTTGAAGGAGCATCCTGAATGGGTGTTGAAAGAGAGATATACAAATAACAATGGATTAACAGTCCTTGCTCGCGCCGTATAAATCGCAATGAGCTACACATAGCGTTCTTCCGAATAATTCTCCTTATGGGACTCTAAATGATATATATTCTGTACAGGGTGATTTATAGAATACGATTCTTCAACACCCATCATAGGATAGATAGCTGCTCGCACACCATCTTTTGTGAATAGATAATCTGCGCTGAAGGGTTTCATAGAGGAGTCTATTTTTGTCCTGAGGTAATAGTCTTCGGTGTATGTCTCAAGAAAATAAGTAGCTTTTTTACGATCTATCATATACATTTGAGCTCCCCAAAGACGATCAATATGCCTGAACATGACTATATTCTCGTCTATGGGTGTATTGAATTCCCCTTCAAAAGAAGTATCATAATAGAACATGATTTTGCGTATTTGTTTTGGAAATAGATAACCCATAAGAAGAATTTCTAGGTTATGCCTTTTGAATTTCATGACGAGCTCTGGTATATATGTAAGGATTCCTCTACGTAGATGCACATCATCTTCGCAGAAGACTCCATATTCTTTTCCAGATTTGAGAAACTCTTTCATCATATCTAGGTGTCCGAAAGCTACCGATGCCGCGGATGGACCTTGAAGACCATGGAGGCGAGAATCTGTTTCTGCGAGAACGGGGACGAAAGTGGCATCTATCTGTTCCTGTAAGAACCTGTGTTTCATTCGGTTGTAGCGATCTGAACCTGGAATACTCAGGCAATAGAATCCTACGGTGTCCATGTATAAGATATAAAGAATGCTCTTAGACCAGTGTACCGATATTTGGTATGAATATCTATACATAAGATAGAATGGGTAAAGCCATACCATTAGAAATATTACTCACAATCATTCTAATAATATGTATAATAAGCTTACGAAAAGTGGAACCCTTCTTCAATTTAATAGATAATAATTTGTTTGAAATTCCACACTATGTACCTAGACGTATAATAACCCCTACTTCTATTTCGGGTGTTCCTACTGTGATATATAACTCTTGGCACTCGAATAAAGTCCCTCCAAAAATGAAAGAAAATATCTATTCGTTGATAGATAATAATAGAGAGTTTGATTATTATCTGTATTCAGATGATGACTCTGCAAAATATATTGAAGAACACTTTTCACTAGATGTATTAAATGCGTTTCATGTATTAAAACCCGGCGCATTTAAATCAGATCTGTGGAGGTATTGTATCTTATATAAAAAGGGGGGTGTATATATTGATATAAAATTTAATAGTATAATGCCATTGCGAGATTTAATAAAAGAAACACCAGAAGTCTATGTAAAGGATATGGGCGCAGATGGATGCTTTTATAACGGTTTTATGATATCCCCGCCGAATAATAATATTTTTAAGCGATGTATAGATGAAATTGTAGAAAACTGTATGTTTAAACTTTATAAAGAATCAGCTTTATCTGTTACAGGCCCTTGTTTATTTGGGAACATATTGAAGATACATAACTATTCCTATTGGATAAATCCCATATATTCGTTTGAACGTGCAATATCTAAAGAGGGTATTATCTGTGATTATATTATGAATAAAGAGAAATGTGTTCTTAGTTCATATTTAGAATATAGAGACGAACAGAGATTATATCAAAAGACCGAACATTATGGGAAAATGTGGGCTGATATGAATATATTTAATTGATCTTCTCTAAATAGATGATTCGTAACTCACTGGTAAATATATATATACTATTAGCTATTATAATATGTAGTATAACACTACTATATATTATACAACAGAACACATTATATAATGTAGAGTTTTATACGGCTAGAAAAACAAAAACTACAGAGAAACATGGTATTCCACTTATTTTACACGAGTATTGGCATTCTCGTCGTATGCCATACCATATGTCAATGGTTGTGAAAAGTCATATAGAAATGAATCCTGACTTTGAGATATATATATATTCTGAAAAAGAGGCAATTGACTTCTTAAAACAGCACTTTCATTCGGATGTGTTAGATGCATATAATGGCTTGAAACCCAGTGCCTTTAAATCTGATTTGTTCAGGTATTGTGTTTTATATGTAAAAGGTGGCGTATACATTGACACGAAGATGGATTTTTATGTTCCATTCACTGATTTAATTACGGATTCACGTCCTCTGTTCCTCCGACCAGATGAAGCATGGTGTGAGGATGGGCGTGGTGTAGCTACGAATTATATTATTGCCCCTCCTAACTGGGATATTTTACGTGTAGCGATTGATGAAATTGTTAAAGCGCACAAAGCGAAATTATATAAAGAGAATGAGCTTGATGTAACGGGTCCATGTTTGATTGGAGATATCTTAAATAAGAAGAACCAAGGGGTGATACGTGAGAACTCTCGGTGTGTATCTTCAGAAGAGAATGGGCATTTTATAATTACATGTGATAATAAAGTTGTGGCAAGATCTTACAACGAATATCGCGATGAACAGGTGAGAATGCAAAAAGAGCCAGGCTACAAGGTTTTATACAAGAAGAAAGATATATATTGGTGAAATGAGATTGGAGATAATTTATCATAGATAAATAGAAATGGCTGGAACCCGACGCGTAAAAAAAAGATATAGTCGCAGAAATTATAAAAGAAAACAACGAGGTGGTGACAAACATATAGTTTTCTATAGCTGTTTTTATGGCAAATCAGGATCTGCTGCGGATATCCTTCCCCCGCTCCCATCTAAAAAGTATGATTGCTATTTTTTTACAAATAATACAAATATGCGTGATAGGGCAAATGATGCCGGTTGGAAGGTAGTATTTAGTGATAATAAGCCCAAAGAAACAAACCGTGAAAATGCGATGGATTCTAAAGAAGTGAAAGTATGTCCTCATCATTTTGAGGAATTGAAGGGATATACATATTCGTGTTATTTTGACAGTAAGTTGAAGGTATATGATACAGATATTGAAAAGATGCTTGATGGCCTTAAAGGAAATGTAGTAATGCTTCTCAATAAACACGCATTTATAGAGAAGTCTGTGCGTGATGAGCTTATTATGGCGATGGGAATAGAAAAATATGCAGTGAATCATGCGAAATATACAAGACTGATCGATTCCAAACTGAAAGCTGGGTTAAAAGATAAAGCAGAAGTGCATTACGAAACAGGCCTTATCTTAAGATTATCTGGAGATATTGTAAATAATATAGGGGAACAGTGGTATAAATATATAAAGGAAACAGGCGCCGAGTGTCAGATTAGTTTCTTTTTTATTCAACAGGAATTTAAAGATAATATTGCTCCACTACCTAATCGCTATGGGCAGTGACGAAATCACATTGGAGATAAATCTCCAATATTGAAAACTTGTTTTTCAATGTGATTTCTACTGAGATTTGCCAAAAATAAATTTACAAGCGGCAAAAACTCTCGCTTGCGAGAGGACTGAG
>Ga0209189_1001231_pt1 | contig 19516 bp, 20 predicted proteins | sample C_130820_EF_Meta_FD_187308 | JGI IMG/M metagenome (GOLD analysis project Ga0209189, IMG submission 187308) | Freshwater microbial communities from Lake Croche, Canada to study carbon cycling - C_130820_EF_MetaG (SPAdes) (version 3) | ecosystem: Environmental > Aquatic > Freshwater > Lake... | reverse complement strand
GTCGGCGCGGGGGATCGAGGAGTTCTGTTTGAGGATGCGGATCAGGGAGTCCATCCGAGGAGAATGAGGGATGAGGGATGAGGGATGAAAGGAGGAAAATGGATGACCTTTAAGGGACCCAGTCTCCGAGACGTGAACCGCTCAAAGTTTACGAAAGGAGACACAGATGAAAGTATACGAGACGCTCAGGCATACAACCTGGGAGTGCAAGTATCACGTGGTATTTATACCGAAGTGCCGAAGGAAAGTGCTCTTTGGGCAGTTAAGGGGGGAGCTTGGAGTGGTGTTTCGAGCACTGGCTGAAGAGAAAGAAAGCGAGATTATCGAAGGGCACCTGATGCCTGATCATGTGCACATGATGATCTCGGTGCCGCCGAGATATTCGGTGTCACAGGTAGTAGGGTATATGAAGGGGAAAAGTGCTATCCATATAGCTCGGGTGTATGCCGGACGGAGAAAGAACTTCGTTGGGCAGAACTTTTGGGCGAGGGGATACTGGGTATCGACGGTTGGGAAAGACGAGGCGTCGGTGCGTCGATACATCCAGGATCAGGAGAAAGAAGACAAACGCCTTGAACAGATGAACCTGATGGCGCTTTAAGCGCCTCACAAAATAACAACCAACCGCTTTGAGCGGTTCACGCTATCCCAAGCCTCCGGCTTTGCCGGAGGTTGCTGACATAACAAAGCCTCCCTTAAGAAAGGCTTGAAGTCGTTTTGAGTGGAGGGTGATGGGACCATGTTTCTGGGCCGGATCATTTACTAAGGGTCTTATGTAGTTGAGAGGGGGTACTGGCGGAGATGTTTGAGGAGGATGGGGTAGATTTTATGATGTCTGTGGTTCCAACGCCACGCATGTGGGCCCGCAATCACCATTGTTTTTCGGTGCGTTTTTGTTGGTGGGGCTGTAGTCCTGACTTATGAAGTAGCGGCTTTGGTTATCAGTATTGTTTTCTGCCATGACTTGTAGGGCTGGAAAACCGGAAGCCGCCAGACCGATAAAACTCAAGACTCCGAAGCGGAAACCAATAGTCATGATCCTGTGAGTTTCCTGTTTTAGCTTTCTGACTGGCTCTCGATCCACGCGAGGGCCTTGTCGTAGCTCCGCTTCTCCAGATAGTGGCGGAATTGGGGATCGAGTTCCCGCGCGGGGAGCGCGGCGATCAGGTCATCGATCCTTCCCGAGACGTTGATGAGGCGCTGGAGATGGCCGGCCTGATCGCTGTCGCGATGGGCGTGGTCGGCGATGACGGCGAGTCGCTCCCGGAGCGCCTCAGCCAGAGAAGCCAGGAGAGACGTCGGTTTAGGGAAGGACATTCTGGCCGTGCTGGCGGAGCAGGTGGTCGCAGATCACGAGATTCACCATGGCCTCGACCATCGGGACGGCGCGTGGCAGGACGCAGGCATCGTGCCTGCCCCGGGCGGTAAGTTGGGCGGCCTCGCCCTCCACGGTGACGGTCTGCTGGGCTTTAGCGATGGTGGCGGTCGGCTTGAAGGCAACGCGGAAGAAGATATGTTCGCCGTTGCTGATGCCACCTTGGATGCCGCCCGAGCGGTTCGTGGCGGTATGCACCGCCCCTTTCTGTATCACGAAGGCGTCGTTGTGCTCGCTGCCTGTCAGGTGCGTTCCGGCGAAGCCGCTGCCGATCTCGAATCCCTTGGTGGCCGGAAGGCTCATCATTGCCTTCGCGAGGTCGGCTTCTAGTTTGTCAAAGACAGGCTCGCCGAGACCCGCGGGAACGCCGCGCACGACGCACTCGATGACGCCGCCAATGCTGTCGCCCTGCGAACGGACTTCCTTGATCCGTTGGATCATTTTCTCTGCGGCTACGGGATCGGGGCAGCGCACGGGGGTGGCATCAACCTCTTCAGTCGACACTGTTGATGCATCAACCTCCGATCCGATGTCATGGATGGAGCGGACATAGGCAACGGCCCTGTAGCCGGGATGAAGGACGCTGATCACTTTTCTCGCCACGACGCCGGCGGCGACGCGACCGATGGTTTCCCGGGCGGAGGATCGGCCGCCGCCCTCCCAATTCCGTACCCCATACTTGGTCTGGTAGGTGAAATCCGCGTGCGAGGGACGGAACATGGTCTCCATCTCGGTGTAGGCCGAGGGGCGGGCATCCTTGTTGTCCACGGCAACCAGGATCGGGGTGCCGAGGGTCTTTCCCTGGAAGACGCCGGAGAGGATGCGGCATGTGTCCTCCTCCTGGCGCTGGGTGACGATATCGCTCTGACCGGGGCGTCGACGGTCGAGCTCGGCCTGGATTTCCCCGGGGGTAATCGGGAGACGCGACGGGCAACCGTCGATGACGCAACCGACTCCTCCTCCGTGGGATTCGCCCCAAGTGGAGACGCGGAAGAGTGTGCCGAAAGTACTGGCCATAAGGTCGTCCAGTATGCAGCGGTCGCCTCGGTGATTCACGCAAAATCGGCCCAAGGCCGGGATGGGGATCCCGGCACCCCGGAGTTCCCCTCTGGGAGGGGGTGCTTGACGCGCCACCCGACACCTCTTATTCCATGAGATGTAGCCCTAGATTGCATCCGCGTCCGGCAGGCCTTTTGACCAACCCAGGTCCGAGAGGGGCAAGCCACATGCCGCGCCTGTCGTCACAGTGCCAGGTCACCCCAATTTCACCTTCAGCCACTTATCCCAGCCATGTTCAACAGTCTCCTTGGATTCCTTTCCAGCGATATCGGCATCGATCTCGGAACCGCCAACACCCTCGTCTTCGTGAAGGATCAGGGCATCGTTCTCCGCGAACCTTCGATCGTCGCGGTGAAGGCCGGCACAACCCAGGTTCTGGCGGTCGGCGACGAGGCCAAGCGGATGCTCGGGCGCACCCCGGGCAATATCACCGCGATCCGCCCCCTCAAGGACGGCGTCATCGCCGACTTTGAGATCACCGAGGCGATGCTCCGCCACTTCATCACCAAGGCCCATGGCCATCGCCGGTTTGTCCGTCCCCGCGTCGTGATCGCCGTGCCGAGCGGGATCACCGAGGTCGAAAAGCGGGCCGTCAAGGACTCCGCCATGCACGCCGGTGCCCGCGAGGTTTACCTGATCGAGGAGCCGATGGCGGCCGCGATCGGCGTCGGACTTCCTGTCACCGACCCGGCCGCCAACATGATCGTCGACATCGGCGGCGGCACCACCGAAGTGGCGATCATCTCGCTGGCCGGCATTGTGTTCAGTCGGAGCGTCCGTGTCGCAGGTGACGAACTCGACGAGGCTATCATCAACTACCTCAAACGTGCCTACAACCTGTTCATCGGCGAGCGCACCTCGGAGGAGATCAAACTCCGCCTTGGTAGCGCTTTTCCCCTGGAGAAGGAACTCACCATGGAGGTGAAGGGCCGCGATCTGGTTGCCGGACTGCCGAAGACCGTCACAATCACCTCGCAGGAGATCCGCGAGGCCCTTGCCGAACCGGTGGCGCGCATCGTCGAGGCGGTCCGAATCACACTCGAACGCTGTCCGCCCGAACTCTCTGCCGATCTCGTCGATCGCGGCGTTGTTCTTGCCGGCGGCGGCGCCCTTCTCCGGGGCCTCGACAAACTCATCAACGAAGAGACCGGGCTTCCCGTCCACATCGCCGAGGATCCTCTCAGCGCTGTGGCCGAGGGAACCGGAAAGGCGCTTCAGGAGATCGATTTCCTGCGCGCCGTTGCTTCTGCCGACCGTCCGAGGGCCTAAGGATACCGAAGGGCGAGGCAAGCCGCCTCACATGTCCCCACCTTGACCGCCGGAATTATTCAGTACAACCGGAGCCGCCCAAGGATCCTTCCTGATGAAAAAACTCCAGATAACAGCCCTTGTCGCACTGGTCGTCACGATCGTGACGTTCTGCATGTTTCAGGCGGGGACGCTCCTGCATCTGAAGTCGGGTTTTCTCGGGGTTCTCTCGCCGATCGCCCGTTCCGGGAACGCGGTCAAAAGCGGTATCGGAAACCTCAGTAAGGATCTCATGACGCTCGACCAGCTTGAGGCGGAATACGATCGTGTCCTCGCCGAGAACCGCAGGCTTCGCGCCGAGAACAACGGGCTTCGCGATCTTCAGCAGGACAACGACCATCTGCGGCAGGTGCTCGGATACCGGGAGCGGTCGTCGTTCCTTCTGCTGCCTGCCATGGTGCTCAGCCACGATGCCGGAGTCTGGTGGAGCACAATCAAGATCAACAAGGGTTCGAAGGACGGGATCGCTCCCGACATGCCGGTCATCACGGACCGGGGGCTTGTGGGCAAGACGACTGCGGTTTCGAGAGATCTTTCCGAGGTGATGCTCGTGACGGATGAGAATTGCAAGGTAGCCGCAAAGGTGGAGGGAACCAAGGAGCAGGGGATTTGCGCCGGTGGCCGCAATCCCGGTGGCGAGTTGCAGCTGACCTTTTTGAACAAACTGGCTGATCTTCAGCCCGGGCAGAAAGTTTACACGGCGGGCGTGAGCGGCGGGATCTTCCCCTCCGGCATCTCACTCGGCACGGTGAAAAGCTTTCACGCCCGCGCACTTGACGGCGAGGCCGTCCTTGAGCCCGCCGCCGACGCCCGCGGCCTCGAGGAGGTCTTTGTTGTCACGGGGGCAAAATGAGACGCAGCCTTCTTTTCCTCGTCCTGCTGTTTCTGCTGACCGTTTCGGTGGCGTTTCAGAATCTCCTTCCCGGAATTCCCCCGTCACAGGAGCGCCTACAACTGCTTCCCGTTGTCTTCGCCTTCGGTGTCATGGCACTGCCGCTGGTGCCCGCCCTCTGGTTCGCCTTTCTTACTGCGGTCGTTCAGGGCCTTGCCCTGCTTCAGGTTCAGGCGGGCGATGCGGAAATGGGGCTGACGTTGCCGGTTGTCTTCTTCCTCGGATGGGCGATTGTTCTCCAGATGGCGAGCGAGATGACCCGCGGCATGAGATGGGAGTTGCATGCGCTCGGCAGTTCCTTGGTCACACTGACGCTTCTCGGGGGGGAGTTTCTGGTTCTCTGCGCGAAGAGGGGCGGTGTTCCCTGGGATCTTTCCGTATCCCTGAGGATTGCCGTACCCGCAGCGGCCGCTCTCCTGATCGCACCGCTACTGTACCTCCTTCTTCGTTCCCTTGTGCCTCTGGTTCGCGGGGCGGAGGCGCTTCCGAAACAGACCGGATTCGGTCGCTGATGCACCGAAACAGCGATGAAACAGGAAGAATCCCTCGGCAAGATCGTGATCCTCGGCGGTATTCTTGCGGCCGCGCTCTTCCTGCTGATCCTCCGGATGTGGTATGTGCAGATCATCAAGGGGGATGCCTACAAGGCCAGGATCAAGGGGCATTCCCAGCTCACGGTTCGCCTTCCCGCAGTGCGGGGCGAGATCTGCGACCGGAACGGCGTGCCGCTCGTGGAAAACCGCGCCAGCATGGAGGTGGAGTTCTACCTTCCCGATATTGTCCGTGCATGGAAGGAAGAACACGGGTCGGTTCCCAAACGCAAATACTGGGGGCTGGATCACGGAATGAGAGCCCTTAAGGAGGAGGCGGACATCGTCAGGATCGTCAACGAGTCGATCGTTCCGCGCCTCGAGAAGCTGGGCCTTGCGGGTGACTACAGCATGCGCAAGCTGCAGGTGCATTACCGCGACAACGCCGAGGTTCCGTTCGTCTACCGGCAGGATCTCGATTTCGAGACCATGGCACGGTTCAGCGAGAACAGCCTTGACCTGCCGGGGGTCACCGTGATGCTCAAGCCCGTACGCCACTACGTCTACGGGGCGTTGGCACCGCACCTGTTCGGGTATGTGGGCGTTCCCAGCCAAATCGATAAGGAAGAGGCCGCCGGGTTCAATTTCTACCAACCCGATATCGAGGGGAAGGCGCAGATCGAGGAGGCCTACGACGATGTGCTCCGTGGCACCCCTGGCACCCGCTTTCTGCAGCGCAATGCGCGCGGGGTGATAGACGGCGAGGCGTCGTGCATCGAGCCGAAACAGGGTGCAAAAGTCTGCCTCACCATCGACGCGCGTATCCAGTACATCGTGGAAAAGGCGTTGCGTGTGGTCGGTCGCGGCGCCGCGGTTGTCCTTGATCCCAACAGCGGGGAGATTCTCGCCATGGCCTCCGTCCCCTCCTTCGACCCCAACCAGTTCGTCCCCTCCATCTCTAAGGCCGACTGGGAGAAGTTGGCCAAGGACGGGACCGACCCCCTCATGAACCGTGCGATCAACGCCTACGCGCCCGGTTCCACCTTCAAGCTCTGCACCGCCCTCGCGGGGATCCGTGCAGGGGTGGGAAACAAGGAATTCGACTGCTCGGGCGGCGTCCAGTACGGCGACAAATACATGAAGTGCTGGGTGCTCACGGCCAAGCCCCAGCAACCACCCCATGGGCATCAGGACCTGAGCACCGCCATCAAGAACTCCTGCAACGCTTACTTCTTCCAGTACGGCAATGCCGCAGGGATCGATCAGATCGACACCATGGGCGGCATGCTCGGACTGGGGCAGAAGACAGATCTGCCGCTCAATAATGTCGCGCAGGGAGTGCTTCCCGGTCCGGAATGGCTTGCCCGAACCCGCCCGCGCGAGCGCTGGAGCCCGGGTTACACGGCCAACACCTCCATCGGGCAGGGGGACGTGCTTGCAACGCCGCTCCAGATGGCCGTCATCGGCGCCACCGTGGCCAACGGAGGCATCGTCTACGAACCCCATCTTGTAGAGAAAGTCGCGGCCCAGGACGGGACCGTTATCAAGGGAGCGCCGATCAAGATCCGCTCAGACCTGATCAGGAAGGGGGGCATCCTTCCCGAGCAGTTCGAGAAAGTCCGCAAGGGGATGTGGAAGGTGGTCAACGACGACTCGGGGACGGCCCGAAAGGCGAGACTCAAGGATTATGTGGTCGCCGGGAAGACGGGAACCGCACAATTCTTCCGCAGCGGCGTGAAGGATTACCATACCTGGTTCCTCTGTTTCGCCCCCTATGACAAACCCCGCTACGTCGTCTGCGTCTTCGTTCAGGGAGGTAAGTCCGGGGGCTCTGTCCCTGCGCCCATCGCGGCCAAGATCCTTGAGCAGATCTTCGCCATGGAAGCGGGGCAGGAGGTGAAGCTAGAGGCACTCGCTCCTGCAGCGGGCAACTTCCAGCCGATTGCCGGGGTGGATTTTTCAAGGGAGTTTCCCTCCCAGTACGGCTCGGACAACGATCCGGCGTCCGATGTTCCCGCCGATTCAACGGCACCCGGCGGTGAGTCCAGCCAAGGCACATCGGGCGCTAGGCCCGACATCCGAGAGGAGGCCGACAGTCATGCTAATAACCGACCCAAACAGCAGCCGGGAGGGCTGCAGAAATTCTTCAACTTCCTCGGCGGGGGCCGCTCGGCGGTTCCAAAACAATCCAACTGAACCAACCCGATCTCTGTGAGATTGTTTGGTGACCAACCCCTTTCCAGAAAATCCAGCTACAGTATCAGACCCATCACCCATTACCGATCACCCGCACCCTTATCTACTACCCATGAGCATCATCGACACCGTCAAGCGCCTTCTCGGCGTCAAAAAATCAGGCCCTCGCATCGAGTTGGTCGTCAGTTGTGAAAAACTCGAGAAACGCGTCGCCCTCCTTGAGGATGGCAAACTGGAGGAGTACTCCATCGAGCGCGACAGCGAGCGTAATATCGTGGGAGGCATCTTCAAGGGAAAGATCCGCAACATCGAGCACGGCCTCAAGGCGATGTTCGTCGACATCGGCTTCGAGAAGAATGCGTTCCTCCACTTCTGGGACGCCATCCCTGCCGCCCTTGACAGCGGCATCGAGGCTGTCCAACGCGCTGGTAAGCCGGCTCCCTCGAAGAAAAAACTCACGGCCAAGGACATTCCCACCGTCTACCCCGTCGGTAGCGAGATCATGGTGCAGGTGACCAAGGGGCCGATCGGCACCAAGGGCCCGCGTATCACCACCAACATCTCCATGGCCGGACGCTACATGGTGCTCATGCCCTTCAACGACCAGTGCGGCATCTCCCGCAAGATCGATGATCCCAAGGAGCGTGCACGCCTCCGCAAGATCCTTACCGAACTGACCCTTCCCGAGGGGATGGGCATCATCATCCGCACGGCTGGAGAGGGACAGAAGGCCCGCTTTTTTGTCCGCGACCTTGGCTTGCTGCTCGACCAGTGGCGCGAGGTGGAGAAGGGAATGGCTGGCAAGCCCGCCGCCTCCACACTGATCCTCGAACCCGATCTCGTCGACCGCACTGTGCGCGATCTTCTCACCGAACATGTGGACGCCGTCCATGTCGACGACATCAAGGCGGCTGAACGCATGCAGGAACTGGTTGGCCAGATCTCCAAGCGGGCGAAGAAGTCGATCCACTTCTACAGTGGCCAGAAGCCGATCTTCGACAACTTCGCCGTCCAGTCCCAGATCGACAGCGCCTTTCTCCGCCAAGTCTGGCTACCGTGCGGAGGTTATCTCGTCATCGACGAGACCGAGGCCATGATCGCCGTCGACGTGAACACCGGCCGCAACAAGGGTAGCAAGGATATGGACAAGACCATCTTGCAGACCAACCTAGAAGCCGCCGACGAGGTGGCCCGGCAGCTCCGACTCCGCAATATCGGCGGCCTCATCGTTGTCGACTTCATCGACATGAAAAACCGCAAGGACCAGCAGGCCGTCTACCAGCGGATGCGCGACCGTCTGCGCCGTGACAAGGCCCGCACCCACGTCCTCCCCATTTCCGCACTCGGCCTCATGGAGATGACCCGCCAGCGTGCGCAAGAGAGCCTCTCCAGCTCCCTCTACACGAACTGCGCCTACTGCCACGGCAAGGGTGTTGTGAAGAGCCCCATGACCATGAGCGTCGAACTCCAGCGCGCGCTTCATACCTTGATGAAGCGCCATCAGGAAGATGTGCACGAGTTCCGTGTCGCCGTCCACCCCGAGCTGCTCAACCGCCTCCGTACCGAGGACGAGGAACTTCTCATCGACATCGAGCGCAAATATGCCGGGCGACTCACCTTCAAGTCCGACCCGACGTTGCATGTGGAGAAGTTCTCCATCGCGAATGCGATGACCAACGAGGAACTGAAGGTTTGATTGGGGAGGCTGGTACTTTGAGCGCGGGGCATTGTCCGTTGCCGCTCTTGCCTCCGTGAGTTAGCGCCATCCGCGCCCATGCGTGACGCATGAGCATTCTGGCATTTTCCAAGGTCTTGTATTCGCTCTCGTAGACTTGCCACAGCATTGCTTGCGCGCCACGCATCTCCTGCTACCAGTGCGAGGAGCAAAATCTTTTAGAGCTCTTTCAGACCTCCCCTCGGGAGGGAAGCTCGATTGCCTCGCAAATGTCGCGCCATCCGGGAAAGTTCCAAGAATTGGGGAAGTCCTTGCACTGCTGCGGCTTGACGGACTGGATCGAGCATTCGTTCCCTTTCAGGAAGAAACACGCCCCGTCCTCACGGTCAATCAAGGCGAGGCCACCCCGCTTGGGACGGAGTCGGGTGTAGGCCTGGATGAAATCATTTTCTTCCATGCTCACATAGGCGGCAATCGAACGGATCTCCTCCTCGCTGACACGAACGAACCCCGGCCACCGGCAACAGGCCGTGCAGCGCTGGCAGAGGTAAGTAGGAGGCATGGGGGAGCGGGGTCTGTTGGTTGTTGGGATTGCAGGCTATGGGGTGCGCGAAAAATCAACGGAGGGCATCAGTCTTCTATCAGAAGAACGGTCAACCTCTTCGGTCCATGGGCCCCCAGGACAAGAATCCGCTCAATATCACCGGTTCGCGACGGTCCGGTGATAAATGACATGAAGGAGGGAAAATTCTTTCCGTATCGATTCTTCACGCACTCGAAGGCGGCGGTGAGGTCGGGAACCATCTGTGAGGCCTGCGCGATGACCACATGATGAGGAGGGAGGACGGAGAGAGCGCGGCCACCAGCGCTCTCGACGGAGACCATGACGCCGCCTGTCTGGGCGACAAGGACCTCACAGCCGGTGACCCCCGCATCGCATGACTCGAGGTCGTCCACCGCGTATCCCTTCTCTGTCCTGACAACGGGAAGATCGATTCCTTGAAGGAGTGCGTCCGTGTCGTGATGGGAGTGGCTTGCTATCTTCTTCCAACCGCCCGCGGCGGCGAGTTGCTTCAGGAGATCCTGCGCGGCGGCGATGGTCGGAACGCGATGAAACTCTGTCCTGAGTCCCTCGGAGATCTTCGCGAAGAGATCGATCTGTTCGGGAAGGGTGGCGCCGACCTGCGGAAGCCATGCACGCTGGGCATGGCCGTGGGTCTCGACCGCGGCATCGGCCTGAGAATTGGAAGTGTGGGGACGCGGGGCGGGATTGTTGCGCAGGGCCTCGCGGATCCTATTGAGGATGATGGAGCGGCCGCCGTTCATTTCCTGCCTCTTCGTTCTTTCTTCCACTGTTCGTGGAAGGAGGTGGGTGCGAGCTTGGGGAATTTCCTCGAGCCAGTCCAGGCGCGGAGGGGGTCGAAAATCGTCCCGTTTACCAGTCCCTGAAGCGGCTGGAAGATCCGGCCCAGGCCCGTTGCAAAGCGGTAGAGGGCGGGGCGTCCCATCATCACCGAGAAGCCTGCGAAGGTGATTTTCTCAATGGGATTCGGGGCCGCCTTCGCGCCGTTGCGGCGGTTCTGCAGCAGGTGATGGTGCAGGTCGATCTTCACCGGGCAGGCCTCGGTGCAAGCGCCGCAGAGCGAGGAGGCGGCGGAGAGGTGCTTCCAGTCCTTGAGACCCCGTAGGTGAGGCGTGATGACCGAGCCGATCGGACCACCGTAGGTGGTTCCGTAGGTGTAGCCTCCGACGTTCTTGAAGATAGGGCAGACATTCAGGCAGGCGCCGCAGCGGATGCAGCCGAGTGCGTCGCGCTGCTCGGCATCGGCAAGGAGCTCTGTGCGGCGGTTGTCCAGCAGGACGATATGCATCTGCTCGGGACCATCGGGTTCGCCCGATTGGCGGGGGCCGGCGTACATCGTGTTGTAGCAGGTCATGGTCTGCCCCGCGCCAGCGGTGGCGAGCATCGGCAGGAAGAGGGATAGATCCTCGAGCTTCGGGAGCACCTTCTCGATGCCGAGTAGTGCGACATGGATCCTGGGAAGCGAGGTGGTGAGGCGGGCATTCCCCTCGTTCTCGGTGATGGAGATCATGCCGGTCTCGGCCACGGCGAAGTTCGTGCCGCTGATTCCCATCTCGGCCTCGCAGTATTTCCGGCGCATCACGTCACGCGCGATCATGGTCAACTCCTCGGGTTCGTCGGTCGCCCCGGAGCCCAGTTCCTTCTGGAAGAGGTCGCTGATCTGCCCGCGAGTGAGGTGCATCGCGGGGAAGACAAGGTGGAACGGAGCCTCCTTGCGGAGTTGCACAATGTACTCGCCGAGATCCGACTCGAAGACTCCGAACCCCTCCTTCTCGAGGGCGTCGTTCAAGTGGATCTCCTCGCTGGTCATCGTCTTCGACTTGATGATGGAGCGCACGCCGTTCTCCTTGGCGACCTTGAGGATGTATTCCCGGGCAGCCTCGGCGTTCGGTGCCCAGAAGACCTTGGCGCCGCGGGCGGTGATCTTCTGCTCGAACTCAAGGAGGTATTTTTCAAGGTGGTTGACCGCCTCGTACTTGGTCTCAGCGGCAAGATCGCGCGCCCCCTGCCAGTCCTGGAAGTTGGATTTGTTCTCGTCGCGCTTCTTGTAATAACCGCCGAGCGCCTTTTGGATGAAGGCACGGAAGCCCTTGTCCGCGGTGTAGCGGCGCGAGAGCGTCTGGAAATCGGCGGCTTGCGTGGCCATTCTGTTACTTCGATGCTAGGATCTCCGCGAGATGGAGGCTCTTCACGGCACTCCCCTCCTTCTCGAGCATCCCCCGGATCTGCATGAGACAGCTGGAGTCGTTCGAAACCACGGTGTCGGCGCCGGTCTGAAGGATTGAGGCGCACTTCACCTCATCCATGGCGGTCGAGATCGGGGCATACTTCACGGCAAAGGTTCCGCCGAAGCCGCAGCAGGTTTCGGCCTCGCTCATCTCAACAAGCTCCAGACCCTTCACGTTCGCAAGCAGGACACGGGGCTCGCCCTTGATGCCGAGTTCGCGGAGGCCGTGGCATCCGTCGTGGAAGGTGATCTTGCCGTCGAACTTCGCCCCGACATCGGTGACGCCGAGCACATTCACTAGGAAACTCGAGAACTCGTGGGTCTTGGCTGCCAGTTCCCGTGCCTCGAGCTCATCGGGCTCCCCCTTGAAGAGATCGGGGTAGAAGACTTTGATCATCGTGACGCAGGATCCGGAGGGCCCGACGACGACTTCGGCATCACGAAAGGCTTTCATGGTGACACGGGCGGCCGAGCGGGCTTCCTCCCAGTAGCCGGAGTTGAACGGCGGCTGTCCACAGCAGCTCTGTCCCTCGGAGAAGACCACATCATGGCCCAACCTCTCGAGCACGCGCACCACAGACCATGCAACATTCGGGTAGAGCTGGTCGACAAAGCAGGGAACGAAGAGGGAGATGCGCACGAAGAAAAGTAACAGGTGGAGCCCCGGGGCCTTTCTAATACCTTAGCGTAGGAAGGCCTCAACCAGTCCACCATCCACAGCTATCACCTGTCCGGTAGTCTTGCTGAGACGGCCGCTGACACAGAGGAAGATTGCCTCCGCCTGATCCGCCGGCTCGATCGGGGCCTTGGTCAGGGTTCTGTCGGCGTAGAACTGGGCGAGACGGTTCACGAGCACCTCATCGGTCTCCTCGTCACCTGCGGAAAGGTTGTACTTCACGAGGTTGGCGATGACGCGGTCGCGCGGGAAGAGGCCAGAGCCCTTCACGACGGTGGCGGGAGCAACGCCGTTCACGCGGACGAGCGGAGCGAGGTCGATGGCCAACTCGCGGATGAGGTGGTTTGCCGCCGCCTTGGAGGTGTCGTAAGCCAGCGAGCCCCGCTTGGAGACGATGGCGTTGGCTGAGGTCGTGATGCACGCTGTGGCGGGAAGGCCCTGGGCCTTGAATACTGTTGCGGCCTCCTCGACGCACCAGCAGGAGCCGATGACATTGACGTCGTAGGTGAAGCCCCAGCCCTCGTCCTTGATGCGCCCGTCGCGGTCTGGTGAAGCGATGAAGCCGACGGTCACGACCACGCTGTCGCAACCACCATAGGCAAGGACCGTGTGATCGATGGCTGCCTTGATGGCCGCTCGGTTCGTGACGTTGATCGGGGCCGAGGTGGCAAGACCACAGTTAGAGACACCGCTTCCGGCCACACCGATACCAACCCCGTACTTGGAATTGATGGCGTTGACGGTCTCGGCCGCGCCCTTATCGTTCAGATCGAGGCAGGAGACATGGGCGCCCTCCTTGACAAGACGGCAGGACGTCTCTCGCCCGATTCCGCTTCCGGCTCCTATGATCGCCACGACTTGGCGGGCGAGTTCCTTCTCGGCCGGCATGCGCTGGAGCTTGGCCTCCTCAAGCAGCCAGTATTCGATGTCAAAGGCCTCCTGCTGGGGCAGGGAGACATACTCATCGATCGCCTCGGCACCGCGCATCACCTCGACGGCGCAGTTGTAGAACTCCGCGGTGACCCGACTCTCGCTCTTGTCCTTGCCCCACGCGATCATGCCCAAGCCTGGAATCAAGATCACGGTCGGGTTCGGATCGCGCATCGCGGGGGAGTTCGCGTGCTTGCACCGGTCATAGTAGGCGGCGTAGGCGGCGCGGTAGTCATTGAGTCCCGCCGAGAGCTTGGCCTTCAGCGCGGCGACATCCTCGGTCTGGGGATTCCAGTCGACGAAGAGGGGCTTGATCTTCGTGCGGAGGAAATGGTCGGGGCAGGAAGTGCCGAGCTCGGCGAGGCGGGAGGCATCACTGGAATTCACGAAGCGGAGGATCTTCTCATCGGACTGGACGGTGCCGATAAAGCGCTTCTGCTGGCTGACCTGACCGCGGAGCCAGGGAAGGATGGCGACAAAGGCCTTGTCACGGGCCGCCTCGTCAAGCGACTGGTACTTGGCACCGCCGAATGCGGCGGCGTCCCCGCCCTTGGCGGCATACTTCTCCTCGATGTAAGCGGCGGCCTTGTCGATGAAGGCGAGGGTCTTGGTGTAGCAAGTCCTGGCATCGTCATCCCAGGAGATGAAGCCGTGCTGACCCATCATGATGGCGCGGACCCTTGGGTTCTTCTTTTCGATCTCCTGCATGGCGAGGCCAAGCTCGAAGCCGGGACGCATCCAGGGGACGTAATCCATCTCGCCGCCGAAGATCTCCTTCGTCAACTCCCGGCATCGACGGCTCGCGGCAACGGCAATGACGGCGTTGGGGTGCATGTGATCGACATGCTTGCCGGTGAGGAAGCTGTGGAGCGGCGTATCGATCGAGGAAGGGCGGGGATTGAGGTTGAAAGTGGTGTGGGCGTAGGCGCCGACCATGTCGTCCTCGGCCTGGGACTTGAGTCCCTTGTCCGCACGGGCACCGTAGCTCTTTTGCAGACCGATCAGCTTCTCCTGATAAAGGGAGGAGAAGTTCTCGCGCTTGGAGGTGCGGAGATCGCCGCCAGAGCCCTTCACCCAGAGCACCTCGACCATCTCCCCGGTGAGGGGATCCTTCTCCATGATCTTGGAGGAGGTGTTGCCTCCGCCTGTGTTGGTGATGCGCTGGTCGGAGCCGAGCAGGTTGGAGCGGTAGACGAGCTGGTCGACGGGATCAAGCTTGGAGGCCTTCGCATCGTCCCAGAGATTGGGCAGTGGTTGGTGGGGCATGGGTTTATTAGGTTGTCGGGAATTGGTGATGGGTTTGATTAGGGGAGAGAATTGAAGCGCAGGTAAGCGGCCTCCCAGACGGTGCCATCCTGCGGTTCGTAGGTATTCTGAGGGAAGGATCGGGCCACGATGGACCGGGCCTCCTTCAGCGACGCAACCGCTCCTCCGGCGAGGGCCTGAATGAGGATGTTTCCCGCGGCCGTTGCCTCGACAGGCCCGGTGATGACACGCAGACCGGTGGCGTTTGCCGCACATTGGTTGAGCAATTCGTTTCTCGTTCCTCCGCCGACAATGTGGAGTCGGTTGATTTTTTCACCGGTGAGTTGCTCGAGTTCCGCGATGCTCTTGCGATAGAGCAGGGAGAGGCTTTCGAGGATGCAGCGGGCAATCGCCCCGGGCGTCTCCGGAACCGGTTGGCCGTTCTCCTGGCAATACTCGGCGATCCTAGACGGCATCCCGCCGGAGGCGGCCGTTCCCCCGGAGCGCAGGAAGCGGGGGTCGGTCGGGTTGATCAGGGAGGCAAGGGGGGGGACAGCTCCGGCCAGTCCGACGAGGTCCGCGTAGTTCTGTTCGCGGCCGCTCTCCCTCCAGAAGCGCATGCATTCCTGAAGGATCCAGAGCCCGGCAACGTTCTTGAGCAGGCGGATGGTTCCGCCGTGGCCTACCTCGTTTGTAAAGTTGAGGGAGCGCGCCTTCTCCGTGAGGACCGGTTGCGGTGATTCGACGCCGAGGAGAGACCAGGTTCCCGAACTGAGGTAAGCCCATCCGGCATCATCACTCGTCGGGACGGCGGCGACTGCTGCTCCGGTGTCATGCGAGCAGGTGGCCGTGATCTCGACGGGGCCAAGTCCGGTTTCCAACTGAAGTTCCGGCGTCAGCTTTCCGAGGGAAGTGCCGGATGGGACGACCTTCGGAAAAATCGACGGGGGAAGCCCCAGGCGGGCTATGAGTTCGCCCGCCCAGGAGTGGCGCACCGGATCGTAGAGCTGTGTTGTGCTGGCGAGCGATGCCTCGGCCACCGCTTCGCCCCCGAGGAGATGATTCACGAGATCCGCAAGGAGGAGGAAGCCGTCGGCGAAGCGGACGATCTCAGGACGATCCAGCAGGTCGGTGTGGAGTTGGCAGATCGTATTGAATGTCATGAACTGGATGCCGGTCGCCTTGTAGATCTCCTGCCGGGTCACCGGCATTTTTTCATAAGCTCCTTCGGTCCGCTCGTCTCGGTACTGATAAGGGGTTGAGAGAAAGGGCTCCCTTCCTTTCATGAAGGCGTAATCGACACCCCAGGAATCGGTGCTCAGAGAGCGGATCGGAAGCCCGAGCGCGCCCGCCTTGCGCAGTCCCTCAACGATCTCGGCGTAGAGATGCAAGAAATCCCAGCGGCGTGAACCGTTGACCACCACCGCCTTGTTGGCAAAACGATGCAGTTCCTCAAGCGTCAGGCGGCCGTCCCAAAGGGTGCCGAGCATGACACGGCCGCTTTCGGCTCCGAGATCAATTGCGAGGTATTGTGAGGTTTGGGACATGGGATTGGGGAGGAATGTATTTTAATTCTGCGTGGAAACCAGCACCCCGGGACCGAGCTTGATGCCGGCTTGACGGAGTTCCGGAAGCGAGAGATCGCTCAGGAGGGTGCGGATCTCCGTCCATCCCGCGAGATGCTCCGGAGCCGATCGTCCCAGCTTGGCGCGGTCGAGGCAGAAGCAGGAGTTCCGCGCACGCTTCATGACGGCCCGCTGGAGGCGGATGATGTCTCTCTGCGAATTCCAAAGCCCCCTCTCCGTCATCCCCTGGGCGCTAAGAAAGGCGATGTCGATCTCCTGAGTAGCCGCAGCTTTTACAGCCTCGTTGCCGAGGAGGACCGATTGGCGCTCGAGAAGCTGGCCGCCGAGAAGAATGGTTTTTGCGCTTGGCAGGGAGCCCAGTGTTTCCAGAAGTGCGAGATTGTTTGTGATGATTGTGATCTTCTCGGGAAGATCCCGATGCAGTTCCTGGGCGATCGCGAAGGCGGTCGTGCCTGCGTCGAGATAGAGACGCATTCCGGGCTTGATCAGCGAAACCGCAGCGCGAGCGATCGCTCCCTTGGCCTCAATCCCCTCGCGGAGACGCTCGCGGAAGGAAGTGAAGGTGGAGTTGAACTCCCCGAGGGCGCCGCCGTAGGTGCGGGTGATGCGCTGTTCCTCCTCCAGCGACGAGAGATCGCGGCGCGCTGTGGCCTCGGAGACCCCGATCTCCTCGCAGAGCTCACTGATCGGCAGGTATCCACGCTCACGCAGGAGTTCGGCCAACCGAGAACGGCGGGCTTCAACAACTTGTTTGGGAACTCGCATGGGATTTTTAAGCCTCCTACCGGATATGATCGAAGTCAATCATTTCCTCGTGGGATTGCATCAGGCCCTCGCTATGCGGACCGCTTACCGCGGGATAAGCATGTCGGCCCATTGTCTGTCCGGACGGTAAGACCGATTCTGTCAGCGCTATGAACACCCATCCCTACCTCAAATCACTGATTCTCACGGGTGCCCTCGGAACGGCCCTTCTTCCGACTGCCTGCCAGACCGTGCAGCAACATCCGAGTGGTGCGGTTATCTGCAACAAGTGCCAGACCGTCTGGGTCAGCACGCCCGATGGGAGCGGCAAGCCCGGCAGCGGCTACTATGCGTTGCGATCTACCAAAAAAATGCTCTGCCTGGGGTGCCGGGACGCCATTGTCTCATTTATCAAGACGGGCAAGTTGAAGCATTATTGCAAAATCTGCGGCGGCACCCTGGATCACTGCACAGATCACTAGGCAAGAGTGTTGAGAGATTATCAGGGGTGACAGGGGGTCGTCCAATGCTCATCGGCCGGCCCGCCTGCATCTTTTCATGCCCGAAGATACCGGGGGAGCTCCCCCCGGAGACTCTCCCGGGCGCGGTTGAGTCGTCGCTCGACGGCCTTTACAGAACACCCCGAGACTGCGGCGATCGCGGCATGGGAGAGTCCCTCATATTCGCTCAGGATGATAACTTCGCGCAGGTCGGGGGGAAGCGATGATATGGCGGCACGCACGGCCTGCTCACGCTCCCGGGATTCGGCGGACCGACTCGGATCCCCAACGGATGCTATGGAAGCCGCCTCCTCCAGGGCCACGGTAGGATGGCGTCTCTGCCATCGGAGATGATTGCGGGCGAGGTTGGCGGCGATGCCAAAGAGCCAGGTCGAAAAAGCTGCGTTGGCACGGAACTTTGAGCGGCTTTGATAGAGACGGACGAAGGCCTCCTCCGCAAGGTCGAGAGCCACACTTTCATTCCCCGTGAAACGGTAGAGATAGGCGGTAAGCCGACTCTTCCAGCGCTCCATGATCCCGTTGAGTGCAAGATCCTCGCCGCTGGCAAGCCGCTGCATTGCCTCGCAATCGAGTGGGTAGGGCCCCTGAGCGGAATCTGTGGGAGCGGACATCAGCGGGAGCCGCAGGAGTCGATTGCCAATGGCAAAACCTTCAGCAGATACTCCCTGCGACGCTCAGGCGGGAGTTCCGCCGCCACGGCGTAGAAGTGCTCCAACATGGCGATGCGTGTCTGCGTGCGGATGCGGTCGGTCTCGGCCACCGCTTCACTGAGAACGGGTGTCACGCCACCGGAGGCGAGGGCGAGTGTCTTGAGGCGGCCATTTGCCTCGCACATCGCGTCACAGAAGGGGCCGCATCGGGAACCATAGTGCTGCTGCAGGCTTTCGATTTTTTCCGCTTGTTCGGGAGAGAGCCCGTACTCTTGGCAGACCCACGAAGAGGGCGCACCTTGCAGAAAGTGCCTTGTCACCAAAGCCGCGCCTAGTCCGGAGACGATCACGGCAAGAAGGACAAGGAAGCCACGTTTCATGGATCGATCGTCGGGGGAATCAGCGGGGGAGCGTGGCGGCTACCGAAGGTTTCAGCGAAAGAAGGTAGCGCCCTTCCTGAGTGGAACGGGCGTGGGCGCCGCCGATCAGAATGCCGCCGAAGAGTGCGAGGGTTGCTGCGGTCACGGCGATGCGCGGATTGGCGAATGCCTGCACCCAAGAGAAAAGCCGGGCCAATCCCGCCCCTTTGCGGCTCTCGGCCGCCTCGATGCGCGACCAGACGGAACGGTGGAAACCAGCGCCCGGCTCCACATCCGCCTGCCATTCCTGCAGGAGGGAGGAGAGGTCGTTATCGTTGGGATTCATGAAAAAGAATGTATAAGCGCCCCAACGGGCAGGGGCAGGCTTTTTCGGCACTACCCCCGCCGCACTGAACCGTCAGCTCACTTGCAGCAACTCTTGCAGCAAGAGGCGCAGTTGCCGTCGGCGCACTTTGCGCAGGAGTTGCAACTGGTCTTGCAGCACTTCGTGCAGGCACTCTCAGCGGCCGTGGCGGTTGCCAGTCCGAGACCGGCGATGATGGCGAGCATGGCGCCCGCTTTGATCAATGTTTTCATGTGTTCCTTGGTGTTTGTTCTTCTTTCAGGGAGGGAGTCATTCCCGCCCCGTCCTTTCATGAAGTGATTACCCACGGGTTTAGGAATCCCCCGGGATTTTTCAAAAATCTGCACCTCCTTCTACCGACACCCCTTAATCTCCTTGCCGGGAAAGGGCGGTGGATTTCTAATCACCATCCCATCTGCGCGATTAGCTCAGCGGTAGAGCGCTTGCTTCACACGCAAGAAGTCACAGGTTCGAACCCTGTATCGCGCACCATTTTTCTCACCATGGCGACCTATCTCTACGAGACAATTCCGGGCAAGCCGGGGGAGAAGACCGAGACCTTTGAGATGCAGCAAAGCATGAAGGATTCCCCTCTC
>Ga0209189_1001229_pt1 | contig 19537 bp, 15 predicted proteins | sample C_130820_EF_Meta_FD_187308 | JGI IMG/M metagenome (GOLD analysis project Ga0209189, IMG submission 187308) | Freshwater microbial communities from Lake Croche, Canada to study carbon cycling - C_130820_EF_MetaG (SPAdes) (version 3) | ecosystem: Environmental > Aquatic > Freshwater > Lake... | reverse complement strand
AGAAATTCATAATCATTTGTCCATTCGCTGGGTGGTCTTTTGGTACTTCTGGAAAGAGTTTACTAAAAAAAGGAGCGATGATGCGAGCCATTCGGCGAATTACGCCTGCTTCTTCGCCAATTTTCAGAATTCCCAAGAAAAAAGTCATTACACCTGCGAGTGGCAAGGCAATATCCATCACGGCGATTTTTGAGGAATCGAACATTCCTTCGACGATAATTTTGAAAATCTCAGTATCGCCCAAAAAGATGAGTTTGAATAATGCAACTACAAATGCAACCAGAAAAAAAGCTACCCAAATATAGTTTAATGCCATAAATTTGATGGTTTAAGTTTAGATTTGTGGCTAATTTAAGGATAAACCATGATTTTTTTTGATTTTTAACCTAAAATTTGATTCGACAACACCGAAAAAAAGTCTAAAATGATACTTTCACATAGAATTTTTCTTTTACATATATTATTATTGGGAGTTTGGAGTTGCCAAACAGAAAAAGCTGATCAAAGCAAAAAGATAGAATCAGTACTAAGTAAAAAAGACAGTGTAGTAATAATTGAGCAACTAATAATTTCCGAAGTGGAGCAACGAATGATTGAGCAAGGTTTGGTTGATATTCAAAGCCTTGATTCGACTATCATGGTTGATTTGAAATATTCTACAACTGATAATTTTGTGAAAACTGATGTTTATGGTGATTTGACTCGTGCTTACATGCAAGTTAAACCAGCCCAAATGCTTGTAAAAGCCAACAAAATTTTAAAAGAAAAATACCCTTATTATAGATTATTGGTGTACGATGCTGCACGCCCGCTGAATGTTCAGCATACACTTTGGAATTTATTGGATAGTATTCCTCCAATAAAAAGAGAAGATTTTGTAGCAAACCCAACCATTGCCTCGATTCATAATTTTGGCTCGGCCGTTGACTTAACGGTTTATGACACTGTGATTCAAAAGCCACTTGATATGGGTACAAAATTTGATTTTTTTGATGAGTTAGCATATCCTCGTTTAGAAAATGAAATGCTAAAAGAGGGCAAACTAAGCAAAGAGCAAGTAGCCAATCGAATAATATTGCGTGAAGCCATGACGAGCGTAGGTTATATGCAAATTGAAACTGAATGGTGGCATTTTAATGCAATTTCAAGAGCAAGAGCTAAAAGTTTGTATAAAGTTGTGGAGTAGAAAAGAAAAAAGCAACTATCCAAAAGACAGTTGCTTTATTATTAACCTAACCACTAAAATTTATCATGAAAAGAATATAATACCAATAATATTTATCTGAAAATGCCCATTGGATATTGAATGTCCACTTATTGTAAAACGCAAATTTCCCAATTGCAGCCTCAACTTTTCTTCGAGAAATCTTATTTTTTTACCATCAAAAACTATTATTCTATTGTTTGACTGAATATCCAAGCCTTTGCCATTTAAAATATTTACAATCTGTGATTTATGAATTCTGATGAAAAAAGTTTCATATAAAATGCTTTCAAAATATTTTAATGTTCTGGCTAAAACATATTTAATTATATAAGCTAAACGGTATAATTACAGTCACCTTCTAATCGTATAATTTTTTCTACGGGAATATTTAAAGGCTTATTTGAGTAATGCAACTTTATTTGTTTCTTTTTAATATCGATTCTTTTGGTAACTATGCAGTTTGATGTATAGTCAAAATTTTTCGTATTTGAACAGACGAATCTTAAGTTTATGTGAAATGAGACAAAAGATACAAATGATTGATTATCAATTGTTTATATGGATTACTTAGTAAAGAATGCGTATAAAAACCCAATGAAATAGGTATTATTGCGGGTATTCTTTTTAGCATTAACAAAGTAAAAATATGGGAGAATCTGACATTATTTATATCTTTGCACATAATTTTATTAAACGGTACTAGGGTGTTAGACAAGATTCAAGAATTATTAGGCGAAGTTGATGCTGTTGTGGTCAATAGCAAGGACGACTTAGAAAAGTTTCGGATTAAATACATCAGCCGAAAAGGAATACTCAATGATCTTTTTGAAGAGTTTAAAACGGTAGCCAATGAGCAGAAACGTGCAGTTGGACAAGAACTCAATAAACTCAAAAATCTTACGGAGCTAAGGCTAAAAGATTTTACAGAAAATCTTGAGCAAAATGCTGGCGATTCTAAAGTGAGTGGACTTGATTTGACATTGCCCGTAGAACCAAATTTTTCTGGTTCAATTCACCCTCTTACGCTTACTCGTCAGCGTGTTTTAGAGATTTTTGCTCGAATGGGTTTTAATCACGAAGACGGCCCAGAGATTGAAACCGATTGGTACAATTTTACTGCTCTAAATTTTCCAGAAGACCATCCTGCACGCGAAATGCAAGATACGTTTTTCGTAGAAAAGAAAGATATTCAGAAAGATGATGTTTTGCTTCGCACGCATACATCAAACGTACAGGTGCGATTGATGGAACACAAAAAGCCGCCGATTCGCTCTTTAATGATTGGTCGTGTGTATCGCAATGAGGCTATTTCAGCACGAGCTCATTGCCAGTTTCACCAAATTGAGGGGCTTTATGTTGATAAAAAAGTAAGTTTTAAAGACTTAAAAGATACGCTTTATCATTTCTCAAAAGAAATGTTTGATAAAGATACCAAGATTCGTTTGCGTCCAAGTTATTTTCCTTTTACTGAGCCAAGTGCCGAAATTGATATTTCGTGCTTTATATGCAAAGGTTCAGGTTGTAATATCTGTAAGCATTCGGGCTGGGTTGAAATTGCCGGTTCGGGAATGGTTGATCCTAATGTTTTAGAAAATAGTGGAATAGATTCAGAGGAATATACTGGTTTTGCCTTCGGAATGGGAATTGAGCGTATTACGATGCTTCGCTACGGAGTAAAGGATTTACGCCTTTTCTTTGAAAATGACGTAAGATTTTTAAGACAATTTGAGGGAGCGTAACCCCCCCCGCCCCTAAAGGGGAGCTAAAATTAAAACGGTTAGTTTTCATAAATGAAAACTAACCGTTTTTGTTTCTTACGAAAAAAAAGCTCCCCTTTAGGGGCGGGGGGGGTTATTGGGTGTACATTTTACTGACAAAATCCCAGCAAATAATTCCGACTGTTACTGATATATTTAGGGAATGTTTTGTGCCAAATTGTGGAATTTCTAAGCAATTATTAGCCAATTCTGCCACTTCTTGGTTTACTCCAAAAACCTCATTTCCAAACACAAAAGCATACTTTTGATTGGTTTCTGGTTGAAAATTATTCAATTTTAGGCTGTTTTCTACTTGCTCAACTGCCAAAACTTTATAGCCGTTTGCTTGCATTTCTTTCACTAAATCAATCACATTTTCGCGGTGTTCCCAAGCTACTGATTCTGTTGAACCAAGAGCCGTTTTTTCAATTTCTCGGTGTGGAGGAGTAGCCGTTATGCCGCACAAGTATATCTTTTCTACCAAAAAAGCATCAGCCGTGCGAAATGCCGAGCCTACATTATTCATACTTCTTACATCATCCAAAATGATACAAAAATTATTTTTATTGGTTTCCTTAAAATCTTCAACCGATAAGCGATTGAGTTCTTCCATTTGGAGTTTTCTCATACCTTGCTTTAAATTTTTGTGTAAAGATATCAAAAACTACGAAATCATAAATAAGTAATAATAGGCAATTCTTAAAAAAATACAATTCAATTATTTGTGGTTTAATAGTAGTTTTAAGCTTGAAATATTTTATAATTACCTCATACAACAAACAGAATTAAAGCTAGGTAATGTCTGTTTTTTTTGAAATGATATATATGAAAAAATGACATTTGTCGAAATATTATTACACATTAGCAGGTTTATATGCTATTGTTCAATTTTTATTAATTGTATTTTTCTAAGAATTTTTATGTTTTTAAATAATTAATTTTAAGTACTTATTTTAAGCATTATTACTCATATAAAAATTAGGTCTATTAGTTGATATGCCAAAGTATATTTGGAGTATTTGACGAATTGTAAAATATATACTATGTATTGTATTTATTTAATAATAAAATTAACTATAATAAGAATATTGTCTAAAATGCTAAATTTATTTCGTCATTTCTGAAAAATGTTATATGTTTATACCAAGAAACTACAACAGTGCTATTTTATGGTGTCAATAAAATAAGTATTTTTGTAACAGTTAATTAATTAATAACCTAAACTAAAATGTACATGAAGAAGAATCTACTTCTTAGTTTGCTGGGAGTCATCATGTCTTTTGCTGTAATGGCACAAGGGAAGAAGATAACTGGGAAAGTAACGTCATCGGATGATGGCTCAGGATTGCCGGGTGTAACGGTACAAGTAAAAGGTACTTCAAAGGGTTCGCAAACAGACATTGAGGGTAACTACTCAATCGAAGCTGCCACAGGAAGTACTTTGGTATACAGTTTTGTGGGTATGAACACCCAAGAAGTAAAACTTGGAAACCAATCAGTTGTAAACATTTCATTAGGTGCTGATACAAAGCAGCTATCTGAGGTTGTTGTAACAGCTATCGGTATTCAACGTGAAAAGAAAGCTTTAGCTTATGCGGTATCTAACGTAAACGCTGAATCTTTACAACAACGCTCTGAGCCAGATGCATTACGTGCATTGAACGGTAAAGTACCGGGTGTAAACATTATCTCTGGTGGTGGGGCTCCGGGACAAGCGACTCGTATCACGATTCGTGGTGCAAACTCGTTCTCTGGAAATAACCAACCATTATTCGTTGTGGATGGAATCCCTTTCGACAACTCGGTAAATGCTACTGATGGTTTTAACCAAAATACAGTAACATCGAACCGTGCTTATGATATTGACCCTAATAACGTTGAGTCAATGACTATCTTGAAAGGTGCTGCTGCATCTGCTCTTTATGGTTCACGTGCTGCTAATGGTGTAGTTGTAATTACGACTAAAGCTGGTAGTAAGAATGCTAAGAAAGGCTTAGAAGTAACTTATAACTCTTCTTATTCTACTGAGAAAATCTCTACTGTTCCAGATTACCAAGATTCATACACACAAGGTTCTAACCAAACTTATAATGGTGGATTTATCGGTAACTGGGGTTCTGCTTTCCCTTCTCAGGTTGATCGCATCAACCAAGGATTAGGTTTTGAGCGTTATTCTAAAATTATTGATGGTAATTACGCTGCTGGGTTTGTTCCAAATCCACTTACTGGAGTTGCTTATGGTGCTGCTCGTTATAAAACAGCTTTCCCTCAGTTTTTAGATGATAAAGGTCTTGCAACTCCTTACGAATTGAAAGCCTACGATATTATTGGTGGTTTCTTCCGTAAGGGAAGCGTTATTGAAAATAGCTTTAACATCAGTTCAACTGGTAATACAACTACAATCAGTGCAGGTGCTTCACGTATGACCAACCAAGGTATCATACCTAACTCAGGTGCTGATCGTACTACTTTGAACTTCGGTGGTAATGCTACTTTGTCAAATAAATTGAATTTGAGTGGTAACGTAAACTACGTTAATACTAACCAAAATTCACCACAATCAGGTGCTGGATACTATTCTGACTATGGTGGTTTGAGTTCTACGGGCTCAATCTACTCACGTTTGTTTTACTTGCCACGTAACTTCGATTTGAATGGTCTTCCATTTGAAAACCCTGTAACTGGTGGAAACGTATTTTACCGTGCATTAGATAATCCACTTTGGACAGCGAAATACAATACTTATACAAGTAAAGTAAACCGTGTATTCGGTAACATGGCATTGACTTATGATGTAGCTCCTTGGTTAAATTTAACTGCTAAAGGTGGGGTAAATACTTACGATGAAACTCGTAGAGATGTTTATCGTCCAGGTGGTAACTCAGTGCCTTTAGGTCAAGTTTCTCGCCGTAACATCACAAATACAGATGTAGCTCCTTGGTTAAATTTAACTGCTAAAGGTGGGGTAAATACTTACGATGAAACTCGTAGAGATGTTTATCGTCCAGGTGGTAACTCAGTGCCGTTAGGTCAAGTTTCTCGCCGTAACATCACAAATACAGAATTAGATTTCACTTTCTTGGCTTCAGCTGACAAAGATATAAGCGAAAAAATCAATATGCGTTTATTGGCTGGTTTCAATGCTAACCAACGATATAAAAATATCAGCAGTGTATTAGGACAAACAGTTATTGACCCTAATTTGTTGATTCTTGGTGGTACAAACACGCAGTTTGCTTCAGAATTCCAAAGCAAGCGTCGTCTTTATGGTTTCTTTGCTGAATATGGTGCATCGTATAATAATTATGCGTTCTTAACAGCAACTATCCGTAATGACCACTCTTCAACTTTGCCAGCAGCTAATAATAGCTATTTCTATCCTTCAGTAAGTGGTTCATTTATTTTCACTGAGGCGTTTAAATTACCAACAAATATTTTGAGTTTTGGTAAAATTCGTGCAAACGTTGCAAAAGTTGGTAAAGATGCTGATCCATATCAAGTATTTACTTCATACAATTTTGCAGTACAATACTATAACGCATCACCTATTTCAGCTACAAAATTGCCTTCAACGCTCAGCAATGCTAACTTGAAGCCAGAGTTTACTACTGAATATGAATTAGGTACAGAATTACAATTCTTCAAAAATAGAATTGGTGTTGACCTTGCTTACTTCAATCGTGTTTCAACTGACTTGATTGTAACGGCTCGTATCCCAACATCATCTGGTTTCGATTATAAAGCAACTAACGCTGGTAAAATCATTAACAAAGGTTGGGAATTAGGTTTAAACCTAGTGCCTATCAAATTGAACAATGGCTTTACCTGGAACTCATTCGTTGCTTACACTCGCCTTCGTTCAGAAGTTGTTGACGCGGGTCCATCAGGTGAGTTATTCTTAGGCGGTACTGGTCTTTCTTCTACAGGTACAATGCACCGCAATGGCAATCCTTATGGTATGATTTATGGTTCACGTAATGCTCGTGATGACCAAGGTAATGTTTTGATTAGCCCAACTACTGGTTTACCATTACAAGAGCCAACGTCACAAATCTTAGCAAATCCTGCTCCAAAATATACAGTAGGTTGGACAAATACATTCACTTTTAAAGGATTTACACTTTCTGCTTTGATGGACTACCGTGCGGGTGGAAGTATGTTCTCGGCAACTGCTGCTTCATTATTATTAAGAGGTCAATTGAAATTCTCTGAAGACCGTGAAGGTATGCGTGTAATTCCAGGTGTATTGGGCGACCCTCAAACATACAAGGCATTGTTGGATGAATCTGGTAAAACAATCAAAAATACAATTCCAATGACTGCGTTCCAATCGCATTTCTCAAGCGGATATGGTGCTTACGGTGCTGACGAAACTAATATCTACGATATTACAACAATTCGTTTGCGTGAAGTTTCATTAGGATACAACGTTCCTAAGGCTTTCTTGAAGAAAGCAATACCATTTATTGGTGGATTGAGAGTTTCATTATCAGGAAGAAACTTGTGGTTTAAATCACCAAACATGTTGACAGGCTTAAACTTCGACCCAGAAGTATTGTCAAATTTTGCTGATTCTAACATCCAAGGTTTTGACTTAGGTGCTGCTCCTTCAACTCGTCGTTTTGGTGCTAACTTATCAGTATCGTTTTAACTTAGCTATTAGCTGTTAGCTATAAGTTGTTAGCCAAAAATTTAATTCAATAATAAATTATGAATTAAACCAAAAGTTAAAAGCTGAAAGTGAATCGCTAAAAGCATAAAAATAAAAAAGAGATGAAATTAAAATATATATCAAAAATAGCACTTACTACGGGCTTAATCAGTTTGTTGAGTGCTTGTGATTTAACAGAATTGGACATCAATAAAGACCCGAATAGTCCAACGGTTGCCTCAGCAAAACTTTTATTGCCAACTGCAGAGAGTGCTGTAGTAAATGCTACGACAGCAGTAAATAATAATGCGATGGGTTTTGCAGGGCTATTGAGTAGTGCTGATAATTTTGATTTAAATAATCAATCATATAATGGTACATGGAATAGCTTTTATCGTGATATGAGTAATGTTGAGGCTATTATTAATGCAAGTGGAAACAGCCCACATTATTTGGGTGTAGCTCAAGCTTTGAAAGCTTTTGCAATGGGTAATTTCGTTGATACTTTTGGTGATGCTCCTTACAGTGAAGCTTGGAAAGGAAATGCAGAAGCTTCAATTACAACTCCTAAGTTTGACAAAGACGCTGATATTTATGAAGCTTTGATTAAACTTTGTGATGAAGCAGCAGCAAACCTTGCTAAAGCTACTGCAGACCCTTTGGCTGCATCGGCTGACTTTATGTATGGTGGTTCGGCAGCGAAATGGATAAAATTTGCGAAATCCGTTAAGATTAAATTATTATTGAATGCAAGAAAAGGACGTACAAACGGTAATGCTGAATTGGCTGCTGCTATTGCTGCGGGTGGTTATATTACTGCTGCTGCTGACGACTTTACTTATAATTTCAGTACTGCATCTTCTCCTGAAGGCCGTCACCCTTGGTTCCAATCTGCTTATTTAGCTGATAATGGTTTTGCTTACCCAGCACACCAATTGATGGAAGAAATGATTTTCAACAAAGACCCACGTTTGGATTATTATTTCTATCGTCAGACAAGTACAGTTCTTGATCCAAGTAACCCAACTGACAGAGGAACTATCCCTTATGGTGGTACATATTTAGTATTAAAGCCTGCTTTCTTAGCAAAATGGACAACTGTATTTGGTGCAGCTCCAACTACTGCTGATAAAGCTTATATCGCTGGTTTCTTTGGTCGTGATCGTGGAGATAATACTGGTGTGCCACAAGATGGTGCATTACGTACAGCACCGGGTTGTTATCCTGCCGGTGGTCTTTTTGGTGGTCGTAACGTAACACCAAAAGCATTGACTGGTGGTAGAGGTTCGGGTAATGGTATTTGGCCTCTACTTACAAGTAACAATATGAAGTTCTATCAAATAGAAGCTATTTTGGATGGTGGTGCTGCTGGTGATGCTAAAGCTATTTTTGAAGCTGCTATGAGAGAGCATATCGCTCGTGTGATTGCCTTAGGTGCTAAAGTTGATGCTGCCAATGCAGTTGCTCCAACTGCAGCATATATCAATGATTATGTTGCAGCTCAATTGAAATTATACGATGCAGCCACATCTAATAATGCGAAATTAAATATAGTAGCTAAACAGTTATGGTATTCATCATGGGGACAAGGTATGGAAATTTGGAACTCAATGCGTCGTACTGGTTTTCCTTCTCAGGTTAATAATCCAATTATTAAACCTCCGAGACAATACGCATTGCGTTTACCTTATCCTTCACAAGAAGGTACTTTGAACCCAAATGCAACTCCAAAATTAACAGAAGTTATTTTTGATAGAGATCCTATATTCTGGGATAAAGTAAAAATCAAATGGGAATTCTAAAATATTAGAAATGAGATAATAGATATGAGATACGAGATTTTTGACTAGGAAATAAAACTTTTTGTTCGAAATTCGTATCCTATATCTCAAATCACCTTAAAACTGAATAAAAATGAAAAAAATATTAAGTTTGACAATCGTTACAGCTCTACTATTTGCCATTGGTGCATGTAGAGATGAATCATTGAACCCACTACCAAAATTCTTACCAGGTGTACACGCATTTACGGTATTTGATGGTATTAATTTCAATGGAAATATACTTGCAAGACCTCAACCTTACGAGGTGAATAATGCAAAAAACTTCCCTAAAGCAGCTCAAAACACTGCAAAAGTTGATTTCAAAACTCGTTGGGTTTCTTTAGATAATCAATTGACTGTAAACAAAATTGAGATATACGTAAGAATGTTGGAGTCTTATAATGACCCTGATGGTAATCCTAAAGTGGCTGATTTGAGCGGAGATGGTAAAGGTAAATTGATTACTACAATCGCTGCACCTGCTGCTAACCGTCAATGGAATTCATTTAGTATCACACCTCAACAGGTTTATGATGCTTATAAAACGGCTACTGTAAAGTATAACAAAGTTACTGCAGTAAATGTATTTAGCAATCCTGCGAGACCTCGCCCAGCAAATGCTTGGTTGAGACCAGCAGAAACTGCTTCATACGGTGCTGTTGCTGAAGATAACTTTGTTGTTACATGGATATTGTACACATCTGATGGTCAAGTATTTAATACTTGGAATCCAGATTCAATTTGTGCTGACCCAACTTCAGTATCTGAAGCAAATTCAAACTGTCAGTTATCATTTATTGTTAAATAATTGATAATTACATACAATTTGTATAATTTTGAAAGAGCAGGCTATAATAATAGTCTGCTCTTTCGTTTAAGTAATTATGAGAAGTTTTCTAAACATATTCTTAGTGGCAGGAATCTTTTTTCCCATACTTATTAATGCCCAAAATACATTAGAAATTAACTTTCACGAGCATATTGCCCCAATCATCCACAAAAATTGTACGCCCTGTCATCAGCCCAATAAATCAGGGCCATTTAATTTGATTTCCTTTGAAGATGTGGCAAAGCGTGCAAAATTTATCGGCAAAGTCACCGAAATTCGTTATATGCCACCTTTCCCTGCCGACCGAAAATTTCAATCCTACCTTAATGAGCGAGGGTTGACCGTGGGCGAAATCACCAAAATAAAGCTTTGGATTGAAGGTGGAATGAAAGAGGGTGTTTTAAAGTCAACGGTGGGCGGTGTCCCAATTAATAATCCACAATCAACAGAATCAGATTTGGTAAAACCTGATTTGGTTTTAAGAATGAATAAACCATATCCCATTTCGGGTGAAAATTTAGAAGATTTTCGATTTTTTAGTTTGCCGAGTAAAACAACAAAAGACGAATATATAACAGCCATTGGTTTTAAGGCAGGGAACAAAAAAAACGTTCATCATAGCCGCTTGATGGTAGATACAACCACTAACATCAGAGGCATCGATGGCTTATCAGAAACTGACCCTAAAGTTTATGAGTTTCAGAAAACCGCTCTGAAGGAAGAATTTCTATACGGTTGGGTTCCAGGAAATGATAAAATAAGTTTCCCGAAAGGAGCAGGCGTAAAACTCAATGCCAATTCTGATTTTTTGCTTAATATGCACTACGCACCATCGCCAGTGTCAGGCACCGACCAATCTGAAATTCAATTATACTTTGCTAAAGATAAAATTGAGCGTGAGGTAAGAAATTTTACGCTCCGTGAAAATGACATTTCAAATAAACCATTCTTGATAAAAGCAGGACAAAAGGCTACCTTCTTCATCTCGAAAAAGATGGATAAACCAATGTCACTGATTTCGGTGATGCCGCACATGCACTTGATAGGTAAAACTTTCCGTGCTTTCGTGATTACGCCTGACGGAGAAGTTATAAATTTAGTTAAAATTGATAATTGGGATTTTAATTGGCAAATGACCTATCAGTTTAAGAAGTTGCTGAAAGTTCCGGCAGGTTCAACATTTATAGTAGAAGGTACATACGATAACACAGCTGAAAATCCAGAAAATCCTAATAGTCCTCCAAATGATATTGGTTACGGATGGGGTACAAAAGATGAAATGTTTAATTTAGTTTTGTATTATCTCGCTTATAAAGAAGGCGATGAAAATATAGAACAAAAATAGTCCTTAGAGCATACAGCCAACTGGTTCTACATACTTAAATTTAATATTTTGATTATTCTTAAATGCGTTTATGGCGTCTAACAGGTAAAATTCTGTTGGTACTGCACGGTTTCTTCCCAGCCCATAAAACCAATTATCAATCGCTCCATGATAAAGCGTTTTTTGCTTATTATCCAGCAAAAAGACTTCGGGCGAATATTTGGCTTTTAGCTTTTTAAGGAGCTTCCTTTTGGGGTCATAAATGATTGGCAAATTAAATTTAAATTCGTCTCTAAACGCTGATAATGATTTCGCTTCTAGCATTTTGAAAGGATAAATTATATATATTTCTATTCCTACTTCACTATACATTTTGTCTATTTCTATTATATTTTTTGTGTATTTCTCACAAATAGGACACTCAGGGTCGAAGAAGACAATGATTGAAGCCTTATTTTGTTTCAAATTTTTGAAGTCAAAAACTTGACCTTTATCAGAATAAAGTTTTTGGGCATTTGAACAATAGAAAGTAAAAATTTGGAGTATTAAAATTACTGAATAAAGTGTTTTACTCAAATTTGTAAAATGATATAGGGTCTTCATAGTAGCTTATTTTTTAAACTCTTAATATTACCCAAATATAAGATTTTGAATGAAGGATACCTTATAGTTTGATTAATTTGCTTTGTTTTTGCTTATTTTTTATTAAGTTTATTAGTAAAATCTTGAAAGTAGGCTACTTATCTGCCATCTTTAATTCTTTATTTTCCCTTTTCAAAGATTAACCGTACTTTTGTACAAACATTTATCATATCTTACTATGGAAATCAAAGGAAAACTTATGCACGTGTTAGCCGTGCAAACAGGCGAAGGCAAAAATGGCACTTGGAAAAAACAAGATTTTGTAATAGAAACTGATGGACAATACCCAAAAAAAGTATGTCTTACAGTTTGGGGAGATAAATTTAATGAAACATTTTTGACAATCGGAAACGAACTTTTAGTGTCGTTCGATGCTGAAAGTCGTGAATATAATGGTCGTTGGTTTACTGACCTTAAAGCATGGAAAATTGAATTGGCTGGCTCAGAATCTGGAGATGCACAAGCTCCAGCACCTTTTAGAGCTTCTACTCCAACACAACCAAGTGCAATTTCTCCAGAATTTGCAGTTTCTGCCGAAGGAGACAAAGACGATTTACCATTTTAACCGTCGACTACGCTCAGGTAACGGAAAAAATTAGTAGTAATGTGTTGATTAATAGCGATTTATATGATGAATAATTCGTAAATCGTAATTCGTAATTCTTTTGTTTAATGTTTTCTATTCAAAATATTGGCGTTGAAGCCTTAGCCGAGCAATTCGGAACACCAGTTTATGTTTATGATGGGCATAAAATTGAAGAACAAATTGCCAAAATGCGTTCAGCATTCGCAGGAACAAATTTGAAAATCAAATATGCTTGTAAAGCATTGACCAACGTTAGTATCATGAAATTGATGCGAAAAAATGGTGTTGATATTGACGTCGTTTCGATGCAAGAAGCTCATTTGGCTATTTTAGCAGGTTATGCACCAAATCAAATACAATATACGCCGAGTGGCGTAGCGTTTTCGGAAGTGCAAGAAGCCGTTGAAATGGGTTTACGGATGAATCTTGATTCATTACCTCTGCTCGAAAAATTTGGGCAAACTTATGGCAATCGTTTTCCGATTTGCTTGCGAATCAATCCGCACATTATGGCAGGCGGGTCGCTCAAGATTTCGACTGGACATAAAGATTCAAAATTTGGCATTTCGATTGAGCAAGCCGAAGAAATTAACGGGATTATTCAGAAATATGACCTCAACGTAGTGGGTTTGCACCAGCATACAGGTTCAGATTTTAAAAATGCTAATGTAATCATTGAAGCCGCTGAAAAGCTTTTCGACCTTACGTTTAAGTATTTTCCAAATATACAGTTCATAGATTTAGGTTCGGGTTTCAAAGTAGCTTACAAGGAAGACGACCATATAACTGATATGGAGAAATTGGGGGAAGGCGTTGTAAAAGTTTTCAATGATTTCTGCGAAAAATTTGGTCGTGACGTAGAGCTTTGGTTCGAGCCAGGAAAGTTTTTGGTTAGTGAAAGTGGGTATTTGTTGGCTCGTGCAAATGTGGTGAAATATAGCCCCGAACGTAATTTTATTGGAGTAGATTCAGGTTTAAATCACCTAATTCGTCCAATGATGTACGATGCTTACCATGAAATCATCAATGGTTCAAATCTTGCTGGTGAAGAAAAAGAAATGTATGATATTGTAGGTTATATCTGCGAAACTGATACTTTTGGCAAAGATCGACTTCTTCCAAAAACCAAAGAAGGCGATATAATGGTCATAAAAAATGCGGGAGCTTATGGTTTCTCAATGGCCTCAAATTATAATTCACGTTTTCGCCCAGCCGAAGTTTTGATTTATAACGGACTTACGCATCTTATCCGACAACGTGAAACAATGGAAGATATTTTGAAAAATCAAGTAGTGATTAATTTGTAAATTTCTTATATTTGATTTAAAATCAGAACGTTATGGAACTATTAGCAACTCTCGAAACTGAAAATCTGCAAGATTGGTATTTAACTCAAATTATAAATGGAAAAGAAATTATGTCACCAAGCCCTATTTCTCGACATCAAATTATAGTATTGGAACTTTGTGGTGTATTTATTGAGCATACCCGTAAAAACAAACTGGGTAAAATTCTAATTTCACCTCTTGATGTAATTTTTGAAGATGGAGTAAACCGAGTTCAGCCTGATTTGATTTATATTTCTAACGAGAATAAAGATATTATTAAAGACTGGATTCGTGGGGTGCCTGATTTATTAGTTGAGGTAGTTTCAAAAGGCTCGTTTTACATTGATACTGTTGATAAAAAAGAAATCTATCAAAAATACGGGGTGAAAGAGTATTGGATTGTTTTTCCAGAATATGATACGATTGAGGTTTTTTCATTGGAAAATGATGTCTATAAGATTTTCTCGAAAGGAACAGATGATGAAATCGTAAAATCAAAATTACTTGATGGACTTGAAGTCAAGGTAAGCGATATTACAGCAAAATAGAACGAATTTTAAATTGATACATCAAGATAAAGGGACTTTTTGTGAAGTCCCTTTTTTATTTCATAATCAAAATCATATTTTTGTAAAGCGATAAGTCGCTGTTTTGCAAGATATTATTAATTCCAATTCATATAAAAAATGATTCCTTCTCAACAAACCTTCAAGCATTCAAGCAAAAAAGACGAATTTGAATCACCCGATTTTTACCAATTAGATGATTTATTTACCGATGAACAACTCATGATTCGATCGGCAGTGCGTGATTTTGTGAAAAAAGAAATTTCTCCCATCATCGAAGATGCTGCTCAACGTTGTGAATTTCCTGAATTTATTGTTAAAAAAATGGGAGATATGGGTGTTTTCGGGCCAACGATTCCACTTGAATATGGCGGGCAAAGCCTTGACTATATTTCTTATGGTTTAATGATGCAGGAAATTGAAAGAGGAGATTCGGGAATGCGTTCGACGGCTTCAGTGCAAGGCTCACTTGTAATGTTTCCAATTTATAAATATGGCAGCGAAGAACAGAAAATGAAGTTTTTGCCAAAATTGGGCAATGGAGAATATTTAGGTTGTTTCGGACTCACCGAACCAGATTTTGGCTCAAACCCAAGCGGAATGACTACTAATTTCAAAGAAGACGGCGATCACGTGATTTTGAACGGCTCAAAAATGTGGATTTCAAATTCGCCAAAAGCAGATGTGGCGGTTGTATGGGCAAAAAATGAGCAAGGACGCATCAAAGGAATCATCGTTGAACGAGGCATGATAGGATTTTCAACGCCAGAAATTCATGGAAAATGGTCGTTGCGTGCGAGTATTACAGGTGAATTGGTTTTTGATAATGTGCGAGTACCGAAATCAAACATTTTGCCTGAAGCCGACGGGCTAAAAGCACCGATGTCGTGCCTTGATAATGCCCGTTATGGCATTGCATGGGGAGCTTTGGGGGCAGCAATGGATTGCTATGTGTCGGCAAGAAGATACGCCATGGAACGTATTCAGTTCGATAAACCAATTGCATCTTTTCAATTAATACAAAAAAAATTGGCTGAAATGCTTACCGAAATCACCAAAGCACAGTTAGTTTGTTGGCGTTTAGGAAGTCTGAAAAATACAGGAAAAGCTACCACAGCACAAATCTCGCTCGCAAAAAGAAATAATGTAGCAATGGCTTTGGATATTGCTCGTGAAGCTCGCCAAATTCATGGTGGAATGGGCATTACTGGCGAATATTCAATTATGCGTCATCAAATGAATCTTGAATCTGTTGTAACTTACGAAGGTACCCACGACATTCATTTATTAATTATGGGTCATGCCATCACCGGGATTTCGGCTTTTAAATGATTGAGTATAATGACATAACAAAAAATAGAAATTGTACGAGATTTGATTTATTGGTCTTATGCTAATTTAGCGATGGCTCACTTGGCAATTGAAAAAAAATACGAAAAGTATGGAATGATAAATTACATGATTAGAGCTAAACTATTCAAAGGCTTGAAAGATGGCACAATGAATATGCGAACGATTTTTGATGATGAAAAAATAAAAATTCAGACAGGGAAAATCTGTAATTATTGTGGTTCGTCAGATAAATTAGCTCTAGACCATATTTTTCCACAAAAACTTTGGAGGAAAAGATGATGCCGAAAACTTGATATTTGCTTGTAAATCATGCAATAGCTCAAAAGGTAAGAAGGATTTGATTGAGTGGATGAATTTCCGAGGAGAATTTTTGCCACTAATGATAATCAGAAGATATTTAAAATTAACCTTTAATTACTGCCTTGAAAATCAATTAATTGATAAAAATATTGAAGAGTTGAAAGATTTAGAGTTGCCTTTTAAAATTGAACTTTTACCAACTTTGTTTCCAAAACCTTATAAACTTATTTTGAATATTGGAGAAATGTAAAACTCCTTGAATTTAGAGTTGCCTTTTAAAATTGAACTTTTACCAACTTTGTTTCCAAAACCTTATAAACTTATTTTGAATATTGGAGAAATGTAAAACTCCTTGAAATTATTTCAATTGCCGTCTGGGCGACCCCTTCTGCTTTAGCTGACGGATAAAAAGAAGAAAGTTCTAAATTGGCTTTAGCTCAACTTTAAACTAATATTTTGTTTGGCTAAAGCCGATTTTGTTTTTCTCTCAGTCATCCGTCAGTTAAAACTGACGGGGTCGCCCAGACGGCAATTAACTTTTTTGGTTTCCAATTTATGCTACAAATAACCTTTATTTAAGTAAAAATCCTTATTTTTGCAGAAAAATTGGCTTTACTATTTATGATCAATTATAAAGCTTAGTATTTGATAAAGAAAACTGATAAAATGTTAAGAACTCATACGTGCGGAGAACTAAGAATCTCTGATGTGAACAAAACCGTTACTTTGAGCGGTTGGGTACAAGTTGTTCGTGATAAAGGCGGTATTATTTACATCGACCTCCGTGACCGTTACGGTATCACACAATTAATTTTAAATGAAAATGCTACCGATACCACTTCAATTGCTATGGCTCGTACTCTCAGCCGTGAGTTTGTGATTCAAGTTAAAGGTGAAGTAATTGAACGAATTGCAAAAAATGATAAGATAGAAACAGGTGATGTTGAGATAAAAGTAACTTCGCTTGAAGTGCTAAATCCTGCCAAATTACCACCGTTTTTGATTCAAGATGAAACCGATGGTGGCGAAGATATTCGAATGAAATATCGCTATCTTGACTTACGTCGTAATGTTGTACGTCAAAATTTACAGTTGCGTCATAAAATGGCACAACAGACCCGTATTTTCATGGATGCCCAAGATTTTATTGAGGTGGAAACGCCAGTTTTGATAAAATCAACGCCCGAAGGTGCAAGAGATTTCGTAGTGCCGAGCCGTATGAATCCAGGTGAATTTTATGCTTTGCCACAATCACCACAAACATTTAAGCAATTATTGATGGTCGGTGGTTTCGACCGTTACTATCAAATCGTGAAATGTTTCCGTGATGAAGATTTACGTGCCGATCGTCAGCCAGAATTTACACAAATCGACTGCGAAATGTCGTTTGTTGAGCAAGAAGACATTTTGAATATGTTTGAAGGTCTTATCCGTCATTTGTTCAAAACAGTTAAAAATGTTGATATGCCCGAAGTGCCTCGCATGACTTATGCTGATGCAATGCGTTTGTACGGAAATGATAAGCCAGATATTCGTTTTGGAATGGAATTTGTGGAATTGACGGACCTTGCTAAAGGAAAAGATTTTCCAGTTTTCGATTCGGCCGAATTAATAGTTGCAATCAACGCCAAAGGTTGTGCTGAATATACTCGCAAGCAAATCGATGAGCTAACAGAATGGATGAAACGCCCGCAAATTGGTGCAAAAGGCTTGATATATTTACGTTATAATGCCGATGGTACTTTGAAATCTTCAGTTGATAAATTCTATTCAGAAGAAGACTTAAAGGCTTGGGCTGAGCGTTGTGGAGCTGAAAAAGGAGACTTGATTTTACTCGTTTCGGGCGAAGCCAACAAAGCTCGCAAGCAAATGAGCGAACTTCGCTTAGAAATGGGAACTCGTTTAGGTTTAAGAAATCCACAAGAATTCAATGCACTTTGGGTGTTAGATTTTCCATTATTGGAATATGGCGAAGAAGAGGATCGTTGGTTTGCCATGCATCATCCATTTACTAGTCCGAAGCCAGAAGATATTCCTTTGCTTGAAACAAATTTGGGAGCAGTAAGAGCGAATGCTTATGATATGGTTATCAACGGAACAGAAGTTGGTGGAGGTTCGGTGCGTATTTTCCAAAGACCTCTACAACAAAGAATGTTTGAGATTTTAGGATTTACCGAAGAAGAGGCCAAAAAACAATTCGGTTTCTTGATGGATGCCTTTGAGTTTGGAGCTCCGCCGCACGCAGGTATCGCTTTCGGTTTTGACCGTCTGTGTTCTATCTTTGGTGGTGCTGATTCGATTCGTGACTTTATTGCTTTCCCGAAAAATAATTCAGGACGAGATATGATGATTGACTCGCCATCAACAATTGACGCCAAGCAAATGGATGAATTGAAGATTAAAACGACTGTTTAAAGCTATAAAAGCCAAACTAAACCTGCAAGTCTATTTGAGACCTTGCAGGTTTTTTTATTAGATTTTACTCCTTCTTTACTTACGGCTCCCTATCTTGTTTCTTGAAATATATACTAAAAAAATGTTGTCCTTCAAAGCCTCCATGTTTTGGTCAAGTTTGGCACTACTACTTTCTAAATTATTGATAGTCTCTTTGATGTTATTGGCAGTTTTTTCATCATGAAGCAAAACTCCGATGGGGGACGTGGTATTAGTCGTCATTTTATTGATATTCTTGGAAGTTTGCTCCAAATTATCAACCATTTGTTTGGCTGCTATCGATGTCTGTCTCAGCTTATCGGATGTTGTTTATAAAGTCGAAATTTTATTTTTTATTGCCGAATAAAACTCCTTATTAGTATCAAGCGAATTAAAAAAAAATCCTTCGGCATTGAGTTTGTTGGCGAGTGCAGCTAAGCCAGATGCACCTTGTTTCAAATATTTTGTAGCAGTTTCAGCTGTTGTGAGTGATTTTCTCAGATTTTCGTACATGGCGTCATCTGTTATTAATTTGCCAATTGAGCCTTGTCCTGCACGAATATGGGCTACTAAACTTTTCAAATCTTCGGTAAACGACAGAATATTTTTGTTATTTTCCTGCAAGGTTTTCATCATTTCTTGCGTAGATTCTTCTTTTTCAATACGAAATTCATGTCCATTTTCAATCATCGGAACACTAGGCGAACCTCCCGAAATCAGAAAAATAGGATTGCCAAT
>Ga0209189_1001226_pt1 | contig 19579 bp, 18 predicted proteins | sample C_130820_EF_Meta_FD_187308 | JGI IMG/M metagenome (GOLD analysis project Ga0209189, IMG submission 187308) | Freshwater microbial communities from Lake Croche, Canada to study carbon cycling - C_130820_EF_MetaG (SPAdes) (version 3) | ecosystem: Environmental > Aquatic > Freshwater > Lake... | reverse complement strand
ATTCCACATGGTCCACACCCTGGTGCAATGGAACGAAGTATTGGAAAAACCGAAACGCATGAATTGGCAGTAATGGTTGATACTTTCAGACCTTTGATGATTACAGAAAATGCTATGAAATATGACGATGGGAAATATTTTCAAAGTTGGAAAGACCACCCAAACACCCCTAACCCTTAAAGGGGAATTTACAAATTCTCTGGTTTTTTATCCACGAATAAACTTGATTCTACACTTCATATCAAACACTAAAAATATGTTAGAAATATCACAAAAAAATAGCCAAATCCTTAACTCCCCTTTAGGGGTTGGGGTTGGTGTTGAGGAAAATAACTTCTTACCAATCAATGGCACAGATTACATTGAATTGTATGTTGGAAACTGTAAGCAAGCAGCGCATTTTTACCAAACAGCTTTTGGTTTTCAGCCATTGGCTTATGCAGGTCTTGAAACTGGACTTCGTGACCGTGAAAGTTATGTTGTCCATCAAGGCAAAATTCGCTTAGTTCTGACTTCTCCGCTTCATGGAAATACTGAAATCGGGCGGCATATTGACCAACATGGTGATGGGGTAAAAGTGGTTGCTCTCTGGGTGGATGATGCTCGTGATGCTTATTTTGAAACTATTTCTCGTGGAGCCAAACCATATTTTGAGCCAATCGTTGAAGAAGATGAATTTGGCAAAGTTATTCGTTCGGGTATTCATACTTATGGCGATACTGTACATGTTTTCGTAGAAAGAAATGAGTATAAAGGTGCTTTTTTGCCAAATTTTAAGGCATGGAAACCGAGCTACAAACCTTCACCAGTTGGCTTAAAATACGTTGACCATATTGTAGGAAATGTTGGCTGGAACGGCATGAACGAATGGGTGAATTTCTATGGAAAGGTAATGGGTTTTAACCAATTGGTGAGTTTCGATGATAAAGATATTTCGACCGAATATACGGCTTTAATGAGCAAGGTAATGTCTAACGGAAACGGTCGCATTAAGTTTCCAATCAATGAGCCAGCCGAAGGGAAAAAGAAATCACAAATTGAAGAATACCTAGATTTTTACGGTAGTGCCGGAGTACAACATTTGGCAGTTGCGACTGATGATATTATCACAACAGTTACGCATTTGCGTGAGCATGGCGTTGAATTTCTGAAAGTTCCTGAGAGTTATTATGAAGATTTGAAAGGACGAATTGGAGATATTGATGAAGAAATTGAACAACTAAGTCAACTTGGTATTTTGGTTGACAGGGATGAAGAAGGTTATTTACTACAAATATTTACAAAACCAATTGAGCCTCGTCCGACGATGTTTTTTGAGATTATTCAAAGAAAAGGAGCAAAATCGTTTGGAAAAGGCAATTTTAAGGCACTTTTTGAAGCAATTGAGCGTGAGCAAGTTTTGCGGGGAACGTTGTAAAAATACCCCTAACCCCTAATGGGGAATAAAAATCAAGCTTGATTTATATTTCAACCATTCTAACTAATGACAAATACATCAAATAAAAATAATTCAGACCTTAACTCCCCATTAGAGGATAGTGGTCAAAACTATAAATCATATACACCTGCTGATCATGAAGTTTGGCAGGCCTTATTCCAGCGGCAGATGCAGAAATTACCTGCTATTGCGAGTAATGCCTATCTTAAAGGAATAGAAAAAGCAGGTTTTTTAGCTAACCTTATTCCAGATTTTGAGCATGAAACTAATCCTCGTTTGCAATTACTTACTGGCTGGTCGGTGGTGGCTGTTGAAGGTTTACTGCCAATTAAAGAATTTTTTGAGCTTTTAGCCGATAAAAAATTCCCTGCTGCAACTTGGCTTCGCACAATGGATCAATTGGAATATTTGGAGGAGCCAGATATGTTTCATGATATTTTCGGTCATGTGCCGCTACTTACTAATCAATCTTTCTGTGATTTTTTGGCAGAGTTTAGCACCATCTCTCTCAAATATATAAATAATGAAGAAGCAGTGAAACTATTGCAAAAACTATATTGGTTTACAGTAGAATTTGGGCTCATTCGTGAAAATAATCAACTAAAAATTTATGGCGGTGGCATTATTTCTTCAAGTGGCGAAAGTGTTTACAGTTTATATAGTGGACTACCCGAAAGAGTAGACTATTCCGTTGAAGAAATTTTGCGAACAGAGGTAAAAATTGATGCATACCAGAAAAAGTATTTTGTAATAGAATCTTATGAACAATTGTATGAATCACTTAGTAATTTTGAAGAAATTTTAGAAAGACAATTATTAGTGTATCAATAATTGAAGGTTTTTTCTACTTTTGTAGTATAAATGCTTTTGATTATACAATTTATTCCGAATTTAATTTGCAAGCCTTTATTGGTTAGCAAATTTAATGTAAGTTTTGATTGTAAACTCAAAGTTTTTAAAAGTAGATAAAGACTGAATTTAAAATAAATGACACATTCAGATAAGCGTTCGTACTATTTCAAGATTGATACAACCATCAAAAGGATACGTAGTTTCATGCAAAAAGGGCTCACTGATGGAGGTATCGACCTTACTGTTGACCAATGGGTAGTGATTGACCACATCAAACCCAAGGCTGGAATTAGTCAGAATGATTTGGCAGTTGATACAGCAAAAGATGCCCCAACTATTACTCGAATCTTAGATTTATTGGTTGAAAAAGGCTTGATTCGTCGCCAAATGGCCGATGATGACCGTCGAAAATTTAATATTTATTTGACCGAAGAAGGTGAAAAATTACATCAGAATGCTTTAATTGTTATCGGGGAAATTCGCAGAAAATCCTGGGGAACTTTAACTGATGTAGACTATGATCATTTGGTCAGAATAATGGATACGATTCACAAAAATGTGAGCGATAATTAATTTAAGGTTTGCAAAATTGGTTTCAAGCTAAGTTTTGTGAACCAATTTTGTAAATAAATAAACAATGACTACTTGGCTCGAAATAGCAACCGATACCGATTTTTCTATATATAATCTTCCCTTCGGAATTTTTAGTGCCCACAAAAAAAAGCCCCAAGTTGGTGTCCGAATTGGTGATTATGTCATTGATTTAGAGCAGACTCGAAAACTGGGCTTACTGCATATTCCTAGAAATATTTGTAATCAGTCGAGCCTAAATCCTTTTATTGGACTTGGTAAAAAACGGACAAATGCTGTAAGGATTCAGCTCCAAGAATGGCTTACTCAAGAAAATTCTCCATTAAAAAGGCATTTTGGCCATGTTTTTCATAAAATTGAAAATGTAAAAATGCATTTACCCGTAAAAATCGGTGATTATACTGATTTTTATTCGAGCATCGAACATGCAACAAATGCAGGAAAATTTTTTCGTCCTGATAACCCACTTTTTCCAAACTGGAAACATTTGCCAATTGCTTATCATGGTCGTGCAAGTTCGATTGTGATTTCATCTACCCCAATTCATCGCCCAAATGGTCAATTTAAATCCCTGGATTCATCAATTCCTGTATTTGGTGCAACAAAAGAATTAGATTTTGAATTAGAAATTGGTGCAATTATCGGGAGAAATTCGGAGTATGGCAAAAGCGTAAGCACCACCGAAGCGGAAGAATATGTTTTCGGACTTGTACTTTTTAATGATTGGTCTGCAAGAGATATTCAACGTTGGGAAACACTTCCATTAGGCCCATTTTTAGGCAAAAACTTTGCTTCTTCAATTTCTCCATGGGTTGTTATGCTCGAAGCATTAGAAGATTTTCGGGTAGAAAGTCCGAAACAAGATCCAGCACCTTTACCTTATTTGGAAGTTGAAGGTAAACGAAATTTTGATATAAATTTAGAAGTTAGTTTAAATGAAAATACTATTTCTCGAACCAATTTTAAATTGATGTATTGGAATATCGCCCAACAAATTGCTCACCACACAGTAAATGGCTGTAATCTGAAAATTGGTGATTTATTGGCATCTGGCACAGTAAGTGGCTCAGAACCAAATACTTATGGCTCATTACTCGAACTAACTTGGGCTGGAAAAAATCCAATAAATTTAGCCGACGGCGAAACCCGCACTTACCTCGAAAATGGCGACACACTAACCTTAGCTGGTTTTTGTGAAAAAGGTGGAAAAAGAGTTGGTTTTGGGGAGGTCGAGGGGAGGATAATCTAATTTAACATACATTGGTTGTTGATTTTCTAAAAGATTGATTATTTTAGGTTTCCCCTTCTTTTTAATGAGGGGAGGCAAAATTTTGATGATGTCGAATTTTGACGAGAGTTTGTTCCAACCATAGATTTTTTTTCAATCTTATACTAAGAAGCACCCCGCCCAACTTCGTCAAGTCACCCCTCCTTTTTTCAAGAAGGGAATTTTTTTGAACCAAACAAAGCTGTTGCAAAGAAAAGAAAAATAATTTCCAGAAAAACATGTTAACTCTCAACCCAAAAGAATTAGATTCTAGAGTTTTTTATAGTTACCTGACTGGTACAATTGCTCCTCGACCGATTGCTTTTGCGAGCACGGTTGATAAATTAGGCAATGTAAATCTGAGCCCATTTAGTTTTTTTAATATTATGGGTATTAATCCTCCGATTTTGGTTTTTTCACCAAATAACCGCGGTCGAGATGGCTCTAAAAAAGATACAATTCTTAATCTTGAAGAAATACCAGAAGTGGTAATCAACATAGTAGATTATGCGATGGTGCAACAAATGTCGCTTTCGAGTGTTGAGTTTCCGAGAGGCACAAACGAATTTATTAAGGCTGGTTTCGGAGAAGAAAAATCAGTTTTAATAAAACCGCCGAGAGTGAAAGAATCAAAAGCTCAGTTTGAATGCAAAGTTATCGAAATAAAGCAGCTTGGTACGATGAATTTAGTAATTTGCGAGGTAATTTTGGCTCATTTTTCAGAAGAAATTATCGGAGAAAATGGCAAAATCGACCAACAAAAAACTGATTGGGTAGCACGGATGGGTGGAGATTGGTACGTGCGTGCCAATGAAATATCTATGTTTGAAGTAGAAAAACCGATAACAAAAATCGGTATTGGTTATGACGCCATTCCAGCAAATATTCGATTATCTAAAATCCTGACAGGCAATCATTTAGGGCAATTAGGGAATGTAGAAAATTTACCAACACAAACAGAAATCGAAGCCTATCGAGCAACAGAAACAATGCAAAATATCATGGAACAAGTGATGTATGGCTGTGCATTTCTTGATAATTTACTACACATCGAAGCAGCAAAATTATTAAATGAAAATAAGGTAAAAGAGGCATGGATAGTACTTTTACAAAAACACCCCTAAAACCCCTAAAGGAGACTTTTGCAAAATCTAATTTAACAGTCAAAATTGACCATTCAAGATTATTTATCGGGTGTTGGTCGCCATTTAAAAGACTGATTATCAATGGCTCTCATAGTACAAAGAACGCCATCAAGATGGTCATATTCATGTTGGATAAGCTCAGAAATAGCGTCTTCAACTTGCCAAATTTGAGGTTGCCAATTTTCATCTAGATAATTGATGGTTAACACTTTATGGCGTTTTACTTTTACCAATAAATTAGGAAAAGACATGCAATCATCCCACAATTCAAACATCTCCTCACTGAGGTTTTTTAAAACTGGATTGATAATTATTAACGGACGGTCGAGATTCAAATAAATTAAACGCTTCATGATTCCAAGTTGCGGTGCAGCTATTCCTCTACCAAATTGATATTTTTCTCTTATTTCCTCCATAACATTATGTAAATCCGCCACCCATTCTTTCACTTGGGGTAATTCATACTCATAGACTGGTTCACAAACTTCATATAAGCGTGGGTCGCCGAGTTGGAGAAGGTCGTTTAGTTTTTTCATTGAAATCTATTTAACAAAAATTAACACTCACAAATAAACTAAAAAAACACTACATTCGTTTTTTTTGTGCAATGAATTCTATATTAAAAACAATGAAAAAACTACTCATAATTATCTTAACTTTTTCTTTTCTGAATACTTTTGGTCAATTAATTACTAAAATGCCCGAAATTGACGACCAAACTAGCTATGAAACCGACATTACGAAGGTCGAAATTCGGGGTATTTACACAGTCGTATCTTTCAGCTATCAAGTTTCTCAGCGGAAAAATAATTCTTATCAATTTCAGTTTCCTTTTCCCAACCAAAATCAACCAATTTCAAATTATACTATTTCTTTCAATCCAAAAAGTTATTTGAATGGAAATGGCAAACGTTTCAAATACATCAAGTGCACTGGAATTTCGGAAATGCCTGAAGAGATGAATGTTAATCCTAAAGAAAAATATCGTTTCACGGTTTATTTTGAGAAACTCGATGCGGGTATTGAAACTTTTAACCTTATTGAAGGTAAAAATCGCCCCGAAGAAAGTCATCAATATTGGAACTTTTATGGTGTGCATATTAATAATCCATATACTCAACCACCAGAAGTTGCTAAGAAAAGTGAAGAACCAGAAAAAGATGGAGAAGTTTTAGTAACGATTAAAGGTAAATTAATTGATGCAAAAACCAATAAACCAATTGTGGGACAAGTAATATATCGCTTTGATTTTGATGCACAAAAATCAGATTCGGCAAAAACCAACTCAATTGGAGAATATTCATTCAAAATCAAGCCAGAGGCCTATACATTTGTAGCATCAGCTAAAGGTTATGAAAATGCTCAAGAAAGTATGGATTTATCGAAAACTAATAAAAGTCAACAGTTTTCCCAGAGTATTTACCTAAATCCAGTTGAAAAAGCAGTAAAAAAGCCAGATCCTGTAAAAGAGAAAGCTCTGATAATAGAACCTATTATTGAGGTTGCGAAAGAAGAAACAAAAGAAAACAGTCCAATAAAAATTGAAGGAAATAAATTTAGGCTTGATAAGGTTTTCTTTGAAATTGGTGAATCAAGACTTTTACCCGATTCGTATGCACAACTTGATGGCTTACTAAAAATGCTCAAAGATGACCTTAAAATAACTATTATTGTTGAAGGACACACCGATAATGTAGGCGATCCCATACAAAATAAACGACTTTCGCTCGAACGTGCCTACAATATTAGAGAATATCTGATTAGCAAGGGAATAGCAGGTTTTAGAATTCAATTTAAAGGTTATGGTGATATAAAACCGATTGCCGATAATAATACCGAGGAAGGTCGCAAAAAGAATCGTAGAGTTGAGTTTGTTATTTTGTAGAAAAGACAGATTATTTATAAAGACATAAAAAAACGAGTATATTATTTTTAATAGTATACTCGTTTTTTGGTATATATTTTCGAATTAAGCCATTTTCAATGCTTCAAATTTCTTTTGCAAAAGAGCAAATCCGCCAAATAAAACTCCTGAATAGAATAAATCTCCTAAGATTTGATTTTTCAAAAATGGCAAACCTGCAGCGTATGACGACATTATGCCAGTTAAATTATGAGGATAAGTTCCTGTAATTTGGTCAGCTATTAATGATTCAGGGTATAAAAAAGCAAAGTTTGTTATCAAAAAGAAGATTAAAGAACTTATTAATGACGCTGAAATTGTGCGAGTAAGATTTGCATTTTTAAGTAAAAACATTCCTAAAACTGAAACCAATGAAAAGGCGGCATAAACCGTAATCATTCCTGAGTGAAAACCCCAACCTGTGGTGATTTCGAGGATTGTATCACTCAATAACATGGCAGCCATTGGAACAAGAAGTGCTTGCCAACGATTGGTGAAATATGCTCCACCAAACAAAGCAAGAGCTGCAATTGGTGTAAAATTAAATGGATGTGGAATGAATCTGGCCATGGCTGCCAAAACTACAATTGCCACTAATGTTGAAAAACGAGTAATATTCATGATAAAAGTTTACAATTCTGAGTGCTAAATTAACTCACAATTTTATTAAAGTTACAAAAATACGAAAAAACTCAGAACTCAGAAATCAAAACTTAGAATTATTTAAGTACCCATGTATCTTTACTTCCTCCACCTTGTGAGGAATTTACTACCAAAGAACCTTTTTTCAACGCAACACGGGTTAGTCCGCCTGGAGTTACATGAATACCATCTCCGTAAAGTATATAAGGGCGTAAATCAACGTGGCGACCTTCAAGGCCATCTTCAACTAAGCAAGGGCTGCGAGAAAGTGAGATTGTTGGTTGGGCAATGTAATTTCTTGGATTTGATTGAATCAAAACTTTGAATTTCTCGTGTTCTTCTTTACTTGCTTTTGGACCAATCAACATTCCATACCCACCTGCTTCATTGGCTTCTTTTACAACCAGTTTTTCGATATTTTCTAATACATATTTCATTGAATCGGGCTCTCCACACAGATAGGTTTCTACATTTGGAATAATTGCGTCTTCTCCCAAATAATATTTGATGATGCGAGGAACGTAAGCATAAACTACTTTATCATCAGCAACACCAGTGCCTGGAGCATTCGCTAAACCAATGTTACCTTTTTTATATACATCAAATAACCCTGGAATACCAATCAATGAGTGAGGATTAAAGGTTTTTGGATCTAAGAATGTATCATCAATTCTTCGGTAAAGAACATCAACTGTTTTAAAGCCTTTCGTAGTACGCATTTTTAGGTAATCGCCAACAACGACCAAATCACGGTAATCAACTAACTCAACACCCATTTGTTGAGCTAAATATGAATGCTCAAAGTAAGCCGAGTTATAAATTCCAGGAGTGAGAACCGCTACAGTAGGGTCGGGGCGACCCGAAATAAAGCTCAATACTTCAAGTAATTTTGCAGGATATTCAGAAATCGAACGAACATTGGTTTGAGAAAGTACATCAGGGAAGGTCTGCTTAGATAACTCTCGATTTTCGAGCATATATGAAACGCCTGACGGGCAACGTAAATTATCTTCGAGAACTGTAAAAACTCCATTATTATCTCTGATAAGATCAGTGCCAGTTATATGAATCCATACACCTTTTGGCGGAGTAAGTCCTTTACATTCGGGCAAAAAACCTTTACTAGATTCGATTATTTCACGAGGAATGATTCCATCACGAATAATTTTCTGCTCATTGTATATATCCTGTAAAAACATATTTAAAGCTGTGATTCGCTGTACTAAACCTTTTTCGAGGTTGTCCCATTCCAGAGAGTCAATCACTCTTGGAACGATGTCAATTGGAATAATTCGCTCCGTTCCACCATCTTCTGAGTAAACGTTAAATGTAATACCCGCCGAGACCATCGAACGTTCTGCCGCTTTCTGTTTGTTTTTAAGGTTTTCAAAATCAAGATTTTCAATCGTACTCTTTAGAGCCTGATTACCAATACGAGCATTTCCTTCTGGGGTAATCATTTCATCGAAGAAATTTTCGGTTTTGTAATTTTTAAAATCGTAATTCATGTTTTTCTTTGGTCTTTGAGTAAATTAAAGTCTAAAATATGATTAATCTATTAAAAATCAAAAGCATTTGGCTTTAATTATTTACTTTTGCAATACGTTTATTTTTTAGGATTTTCCCTTATCTAACCCTGACCTTCTCAATAAAAAATGCGGATTTTTTTTTGTCTTTTTTTATAACTTATGCTTCTTTTTCTCAACAATGGCTCGGAACATCGACAAGTAACTATGCAGGAACGTATAATTTAGCCGCAAATCCTGCTAACATTGCAAATTCGCGTTACAAGTTATTCTTAAATATTGGAGGTGGCAATATTGACGTCATTAATAACTATGCGGGATGGGCTGCTCCTTACTCTTTTTTTGGACTTTCAACCAATTCAGTTCCTAATCAATATCGTACTTCAAATGGCTTAGCCAGTTTTCGGCCCTCATATATTGAAGAAGCTCGTAATAAACCAAACTCAGTTGCTTTTTTGGCGGCTGATGTGAAAGGGCCTTCATTGATTTATACCTTTGAGAAATTAAAATTTGCTATTGGGCTTACTTCAAGAGGAAGGATGCTAACAAATTTCAGTAATACTACTTCAGATGTGGCACATATTATGGTCAAGGGTACATTAATTCCAGATTTGTACGGTACAACTCAAGCCAATAATCATTTAGTATTTAATTTGAATGGATACACAGAAATGGGGTTGACCTTAGGTGCTGTTATAAGAGAGGAAGACCAAGACTTTTTTAACGTAGGTTTGACAGTAAAACGCTTGAATGGCTTGATTAATATTCATTATTTAGTTGATAATTTAGATTTCACGGTTGATGCCAACAGTGCCAAAGCCCTGCGTCAGGATGTCTCTTTTAGAGATGCCACCGGAACGTACGGCACAACAACGAACGCCGCAATTCGTTCCTTTAGTATACGTCCTAATTGGTTATTTGGTAATTTGGCTGCAGGAAAAGGGTATGGTTTTGATATTGGTGCAGTTTACGAATTTCGCCCAGAATTTGATAAATATGAAGTGAAAGTAAATGGAAAACGACAAAAGAATGGTACAAAAAACAAATACTTGTATCGAATCGGTGTTGCTTTGATTGATGTTGGCAATATAAATTATAGTAATCCTACTTTTGCAAATGTAATTCAGATTGCTAAAACCAATGTGCAGATTCAGCCTGGTACTTTTAATAAAATTGTTTCGCCCGATAGATTATATTACCAAATGAATAATGCTTTTAGTATTAATCAATCAGATTATCAACATGATTTTGTAGTGGCACTGCCAATGGCACTTTCATCAAATTTTGATTACAAAATTTCAGAAAAAATCTATATAAATGCAACCTGGATTCAAAGTTTGAGAAATCCAAAAAAAATGGGAATGAATCAACCTTCGATGTTGGCTATTACGCCTCGCTATGAAAGCAAATGGTTTGATATTGCGGTCCCGATTTCGTTGCAAAATGGCTATCGAAATCTTACTTTTGGAATTTCTGGACGAGTTGGTCCATTCTTTTTAGGATCAGAAAATTTAGCGGGCATCGTAAATATTGGTAATCCGAGAGGAATTAGTGCATACGCGGGACTTTTTTTGCCGATTTTTAGAAAACTGCCCGATACCCCGAATGGCTGCTATATTGAAGAAAAGATAACTCTGCGTCAAGAAATTAGAGATTTTCTCAACAAACGTAGCCAAAGAAGAGAATGGAATAGAATTCGATAACACAAATACCCATTTTAATCAAACTTTAATCTTATTTTTAGGACAAACTATACTTAGCGTCAGTATTTTACATTCGAAAAGCAAAAGTAAGTTAGATTAAATTTATTAAATATGGGAACGATAAAAGTTTTATTGGTTGAAGATGAGTTGAGGTTGGCGGAATATGTTAAAAAAGGCTTGGAGGAAAGTGGCTTTACTGTTGATGTGGCATTTGATGGCCAAATTGGTAAAAGTATGGCTTTAAGTAATCATTATGACCTCTTGGTATTTGATGTAAATCTCCCAAAAATTAGTGGAATTGATTTAACCAAAATACTCAGAGCAGAACAAATCAAAACTCCGGTAATGATTTTAACTGCAATGGGCACAACGAAAGACAAATTGCTAGGGTTTGATTCGGGAGCTGATGATTATTTAGTTAAACCTTTCGATTTTTTAGAACTTATTGCTCGACTTAATGCTCTATATCGTCGTTCAAGCGAAGTAAATGAACTAAAACGTAATCTTCACGTTGCTGATTTGGAATTAGACCTTAACGAAAAAAATGGTAGTCGAGGTGGACATATAATTTCTCTTACTTCAAAAGAATTTATGTTGCTTGAGTTTTTCATGAGAAACAACGGTAAGGTTGTTTCGAGAGTAGAAATTGCTGAAAAAGTTTGGAACTTAAATTTTCATACAGGCACAAATACAATTGATGTTTATGTGAACTTTCTGCGTAAAAAAATCGATCAAAACTTCCCTGTCAAGCTCATTCACACAGTTGTTGGCAGAGGATATATGATGAAAGGCTAATCTGGTAATGGCATTGATTTGATGATGTATTATTTTTGATTAGTCGAAAAATACTTGATTTGCCTCTAATAATCTTTTGACGAAAAGTTATCTCGTAATAATAGTCAGTTCTTATGAAAATTGTTGATAAACAAACCATCCGGATTCCGACGATTTTGAGTATCTCTCTCATTATATTTTCGACTAATATTTATTTTTTTTATAGTAATTTCAGAGAAAATGAATTTTATCTCTATCTGCGAAACAATGCCATTACATTAGAAAAAATGATTATTGACAAAGGTCTAAGCGGCGAAGACGTAAGAACTCTGGATGATATTAAGGAAAATATTTATACCCAAGAACAATTTATTATTTATGATTCAACGGGTGTAGTGATATTTAAGTCGAGATATGCTATAACTCATTTGAGCGAAAGATTAAGAAAAGAGGTTTTTAAAAAAGAAATTGAATTTAAGAAAGATGGTTATGAACGAACTATCTTTTTAAGCCGAAATAACAAATTCAAGCAATTGTATATTATCGAAGCTGCTGGCTATGATTTATCGGGTTTCAATAAACAACAAAACCTACTTTATATTCTAATTGTGGGTTCGGTTTTATTGATTAGCATTATCACGCTTACAACTCGATTTTATATCAGAAAGGACTTAAAACCTATAGGACAAATTGCTAATCGGATGAAAAAGATTTCGAGTAAGAATCTCCAGTCTCGTATACCTGAATCCAATTTAGACAATGAAATTGGACAAATGGCTCATACATTTAATGATTTGCTTGACCGTCTTGATTATGCCTATACCCAACAGCGAAATTTTGTTTCTTACGTAACTCACGAACTCCGAACGCCATTATCTATTCTGCTTGGAAATGCCCAAGTAACCCTTATGAAGGAACGTAGTGTTGAAGAGTATAAGCAAACTGTTGAAAACTTCCAGCTCGATATCAATAATATGATAAACTTAGTAAATAGTCTGTTGGAGTTGGCAAGAATGAATGCCGACGCTCAATCAGTACCATTTTCTGAAGTAAGGGTTGATGAAGTGCTTTGGGCAGCCTCTGATTTGGTAAAGAAAAATCAGCCAGAATATCAAATAAATATCGAATTTGATGAGATTCCTGATAATGACGAAACAATGATTGTGATTGGTAATGCCGAGTTATTGCTTTTGGCTTTTCGAAATTTGATGGAAAACGCTTGTAAGTATAGCAATAATAAGCGAGTTGAAACCAAAATCTCGTATCATAAAAACAAGCTAAAAATTGATTTTATCGACCAAGGAGTTGGAATGACACAATTGGAGGCTGAACATATATTTGAAGCATTTTACCGAAATGAAAAAACCAAAGCGATTTCTGGACATGGTATAGGCCTTCCTCTCACGCAACGAATTGTTGAGATTCATTCGGGACAAATCTTTGTTCAATCTTCCGAAGGTATTGGCTCGATTTTCACCGTAGAGTTCCCAATCAAAACATTGTATTGATGTTTAATCAAGTTTTAACTTAGGTTTGAAATGCTTTTTAGTACTTCGTAATACCTTTAAACCAGAAAGCCAAACAGGTGTTTGGAATTAACTTTTCTTAAACTTTTAAAGGTATGAAAAAGAATATTTTATTGGCAACCATGGTAGTCATTTTCACCACAAGTGCCTTTGCACAAACTTCTCCTGAAACAAATAAAAAAGTAGAAAAGCTTGAAAAGAAGGAAGACCGAATTACGAATCATCAAGCTAAAAATGAAGTTAAGAAAGAACATAAGACGACCCAAAAAGAAGAGAAAATTATTCACCGCCATGCCATGAAAGAAGTAAAAAGAGATAAGAAACACAGTAATTGAAAAATACTTAAGTAAATTGTTTTGAACGCAAAAAACAATGCAAGCAAGGTAAGGCTACCTTGCTTCATTTATTTTAAAACGACCATGAAAATACTGATTGTTGAAGATGAGCTCCGTCTGGCTGAATTTATAAAACGAGGACTTGAAGAACACACACATTTGGTCTCTGTGGCAAAAGACGGCGAAATCGGCTTAAAAATGGCATTTGATAACGACTACGACGTAATAATCATGGATGTAAATATGCCAAAAATGAATGGCTATGATGTAACTCACGCAATCAGGAACGAAAAGCAAAATACTCCCATATTAATGCTAACAGCGATGGGTACTCTGTATGATAAATCTCTTGGATTTGACGCTGGAATCGATGATTTTTTAGTAAAACCATTCCAATTTCAAGAACTGTTGATGCGACTTAATGCTTTATATCGACGCAGTTCATTGGTTCAGCAACAGGTAAAAAGCAATATGATTAAAGTGGCTGATTTGGAGCTTGACTTTACAGCTCGAATTGTATTGAGAGCTGATAAAGAAATTACTCTAACAGCCAAAGAATATGCACTTCTTGAATACCTAGTAATTAACCATAATCGAGTAGTTTCAAGAGTTGATATTGCTGAGAAAATATGGGATGCTGACCTCGACCCTTCTAGTAATACAATTGATACTTACATTAATTTTCTTCGTAAAAAAGTTGATAAAGATTTTACCCCAAAACTAATCCATACCATTGTCGGCATGGGGTATATCTTAAAAGAGTAACTTGTTGAAATTGTTCGAAATAAGAGAGACAGAAGACCGAACTTAAATTTAATCACTCTTTAATTTTAATTTTATAAGCAATTAAGTTCAGACTAATACATTTACATTAAGAAACAGTAATAGTAAATTTTCATAAAGGAATTGTAGGTTTTAAAGCTTTGGTTTCTTATTAACCAGAGCTTTTTTTATGTCATTGATTTCATTTTCCAGTAATAGGTTTAGTTAGTTAAGGTTATAGTTCTCTGATTAAAACCTGATTTTTAATCAGAGACTTTTTAGTCATTTATTAATATTAAAAATCATTTTACATAACATGGAAACTTTCGTTTTAGCATCTCCTCAATTATTGACAAAAAAGTTTTCCAACGACCGAATGATTAGTTTGAAACTCCAAATCGAACCATGGGCTTTTGAAACGCTTAAAGAGTATTTTCCAAACGCTACCCAAACTGATTTTCATCAAGTTCGACATAATCTGGCTGATTGTATCATGAAGTTTCAGCAAGTACTAGCTGGGAAAGTTTTACTTGGAACAGAAATTATGCTTGATTTTCTGAATGGTTTATTAATATTTGAAGTAAAAAATTACTCACAAACACTCAATTATTATCAGATTGAGGAAACCTATACTTTAGATTTAACGAAGGTCGAGTTAAACTAATATTTCTAGTTAAAGCCTAATTTGCTTTTTATCGCATTGATTACTTTCTAAACAAACCACTTTTTCTCTATAAGCGTAACCTTAAAATTTACTAACCTTAATCAAAATGCAAACAGTAATTAGTTATTTCAATTCTGCTCCCGATTTTCACCGAATTCTCTTACTTTCATTATCTTTTTTTATTCTATGGAATCTAGAGAAATTTATGAATCTCAAAAATGAACCAAATCGATTAAAGCATTTGAAGTTAAATGCAACTTTTATGCTTACTGCTGCTCCTGTTCAGTTTCTAATGGGCATTATGATGAACTTCACTTTGCGTTGGACAAATACTCATCATTTTGGTGTTTTTAATCAATTCAATATCAAAAACCCATTATTACTTTTTATTTCAACTTTCTTTTTTCTAGATTTTTGTGAATATGCCTATCACGTTTTGATGCACAAAGTCAAGAGTCTTTGGAGGTTCCATTTGGTTCATCATGCCGATACAAAATTAAATGTTTCAACTACTTTACGTGAACATCCAGTTGAAACAGCTATTCGACTGTTATTTACGATGTTATGGGTGTTTATCGGCGGAGTTTCACTTTGGACGCTTATTTTTAGACAATTTATTCAAATTGTTTCAAATGTAATCGCTCATGCTAATTTTCGTATTCCTGAAAAGTTGGATAAAATTCTGAGTTTGGTAGTAGTAACACCCAATTTTCATCATGTGCATCATCATTATTTACAGCCTTATACCGATAAAAATTATGGAGATGTATTAAGTATTTGGGATAGAGGCTTTGGCACTTTTGCACGTTTATCAAAGGGAAATGTTGTTTTTGGCGTCGATACTCATTCTCAAGAAAATAAGATTAATACTTTTGGAAAATTATTAAAGTTGCCTTTGCTACAAATAAAAAAGGTGCAGACCGATAAAAGAATGTATTCCAAGGAACAGAAAGACCTAATTGATGTTTAGATACCTTATCATATTATGTTTTATATTTTGGTCGAATTTAGCGTTCACACAAAAATTAGACTCTAACAAAATTACTTTAGTTGATGTTGGAGATGTTTGGAATCGAATAAAAAGCAAAAATTATAAGATTGATACAACAAGAACTGAAGTTGGCGTGCCATTATTTACTGTTTTGCCTGGATTTGGGTATAGTCAATTAACAGGTTTTACGGTCTTGCTTGATGGAAATATTTCTTTTTACACTTTTCCAAAAACAAATCTCTCAGTCATTAAAATGACGCCTGAATATACCCAAAAACGGCAATTTACAACGATTTTGACAACCAGTATTTGGAGCAAAAACAATAAGTATAATTTTGTTTCTGACTGGCGGTATTATAAATACCATGTACAGGATTTTGGTTTAGGTGGGCTGACTCAGGAATCGGTTTTTAATCAATATAATTATCATCTTGTACGGTTTCATCAAATACTGTCGAGAGCTATTACGCCTGATTTTTTGATTGGAGTCGGTTATAATTTTGACAAACATTTTAATGTAAAACAGCTTGGTAATCAGTCGATTACCAATGCACAAGATTATGGGGTAAGCCGTTCTGAAATTTCGTCTGGTATTGTTTTAAATGCTTTGTTTGACTCTCGAAGAAATGAAAATAGTCCAGTTGCAGGCGGTTGGTATGGAAACATAGCGTTTACCCATAATATGAAGATTTTGCGAAGTTCAACCAATTATAATACAATATATTCCGACTTCAGGCATTACGTGACATTTCCTAAAAACTCAAAAAGTATCTTGGCTTTTTGGAACATCAATTGGCTAACTTTCGGTGGAAAAGCTCCGTATTTTGATTTGCCAAGTACGCTGTGGGACACCTACGACAATGCTGGTAGAACCTTTATTCAAGGGCGGTTTAGAGGGAAAAATATGCTTTATTATGAAACAGAATATCGCTTTGCTATCCTAAAGAATGAACTCTTGGGTGGAGCTTTATTCGTAAATTCTCAGACTTTTTCTGAACCAGTATCCAATAAATTTTCTAAAATTTTGTATGGATATGGTGCAAGTCTAAGAACAAAAATCAATAAAAAATCAAATGTATTTTTTGTGATTTCGTATGGTGCAGGAAGTGGTGGAACAAAGGGTTTTTTCTTTAATTTAGGTGAAGTTTTTTAAACTATGTATCAGATGAAAATATTAAAATTTAGTTTAACCTTATTTTTATCAGGAATTCTTTTTTCAGCATATTGTCAAAATGTTTACGTTTCAGATAAAATATTAGGCACTTGGCTCTCTGAAAAGAGAGATTTAAAAGTTGAAATCTTTAAAAAAAATGATAAGTATTTTGGAAAAGTTGTTTGGTTTACATGCGACCCCAAAACGCCAAATATGGAAGACTTTAAAGATACAGAAAATCCTGACTCAAAACTTCGAAATCGGTCATGGCTTGGCATGCAGGTAGTTGATAATTTGGTCTTTAACGGAAAAAATGCTTGGCAAAATGGCTCAATTTATGATCCCAATTCTGGTCGGACTTATACTTCAATCGTAAGACTTGAGAATACTAACAAACTAATTGTTCGTGGGTATTGGGGAATTGAGTTTTTTGGTAAAAACATGGTATTTTATCGAGCAGGATAAACGATAAAAAAGGAGCAGAAATGGCGTTTTTTCCTTCTGCTCCTAATTTTGTTTACTTTTCGTTCACATATTGAATCAAATCTGCTACTAAACCTGTCCATCCACATTGGTGTGCAGCCCCGAGTCCTTCACCAGTATCACCATTAAAATATTCATAGAAAAGGTGCAAGTCTTTAAAATGTGGATCCGAATCAAACTTTTCAAAATCGCCAGTATTTGGTCGACGGCTTTCATCGTTCATTTGAAAAATATTAATCAATCGCCTTGCAACCAAAAGAGCAGCCTCTTTTATTGACATAATATTACCCGAATTTGTCGGATATTCTACTTCAAAGTCATCGCCATAATATGCATAAAACTTTAATAATGAGTCGATTAGCAGGAAGTTAATCGGAAACCAAATTGGTCCACGCCAGTTTGAATTTCCTCCCATAACACTCATATCCGATTCGGCAGGCGTATATTTTACGCTTAAAATCTCGCCTTGTAAATTAAACTGGTACGGATTATCTTTATGTGATTTCGACAACGAACGAATGCCGTAATCAGACAAAAACTCAGCTTCATCAAACATTCGTTTGATAACCATTTTCATCCGATGACCACGTAGAAGCGAAAGTAAATGTGTTTCTCCCTTTCCAGGTTCGTTCCAACGAGAAATCAATAAAGCCAAATCTGGTCGATTTTTAAGCACCCATTCCAAACGACGTTTGAAATCTGGTAATTTTGAAAGCATTTCCTCATCAATGATTTCAACGGCAAACAGAGGAATCAGACCAACATACGAACGGATTTTCATAAAGATTGTCTCGCCGTTTGGGGCATGTAGCTTATCATAATAAAACTGGTCGGCTTCATCCCAAAGACCTAAGTCATCGTCTTTGTTTGGCTTATTGATAGCCGCTGCAATATGCAAGAAATGCTCAAAAAATTTTGATGCCATATCTTGATAGACAGGTTTTTCAATCGCAATTTCGCACAAAATTCGCAGCATATTGAGGGTATACATAGCCATCCATCCAGTGGCATCGGCTTGTTCGAGTTTCACACCCGGAATTTGTGCGTTTCTGTCAAAAACTCCAATATTATCAAGCCCTAAGAAACCTCCACCGAAAATATTATTCCCTTCTTCGTCCTTCTGATTTACCCACCAAGTAAAATTAATCAGTAATTTATGGAAGACTTTTTCTAAGAAATCCAAATCGCCTATGCCTCCATTGTTTTTCTTGTCTATTTCATAAACTTTCCATGTTGCCCAAGCGTGAACAGGCGGGTTTACGTCCGAAAAATTCCATTCGTAAGCAGGAATTTGTCCATTGGGGTGCATGTAGTATTCTCTAAGTACAACCGCCAATTGTCGTTTTGCAAATTCGGCATCAATTCGAGCGAGAGTAAGCGTATGAAATGCCAAATCCCAAGCAGCAAACCAAGGATATTCCCATTTATCGGGCATCGACAAAATATTGGCCATGTAGGCGTGTTTCCAAGTATTATTTCTTGGATAAGCCCTGCCTTTAAACTCAAAAGGCATTTTTGGGTCACCTTTAAGCCATTCGTTGATATTATAATAATAAAATTGTTTATTCCACATCATTCCTGCAAATGCTTGTCGCTGAATGTTGCGTTGCTCCTTAGATTTTATATCTTGCTGAATGTGGTCATAAAACTCATCGGCTTCTTTGATTCTTAAATCAAAAATTTCATCAAAATTTACAAAAGCCTTTTGGTTTTGAGAGTGCTGACTGAATCTAAGTCTGATTGTATGACTTTCACCACCTTCAATTTTTTTTGAATATCGGGCTGACGCCTTTGTTCCAATCTTATTTGGATTTATTGTAGTAG